>Ga0307479_10002558_pt1 | contig 16525 bp, 16 predicted proteins | sample atmos_gasesECM4C_FD_203743 | JGI IMG/M metagenome (GOLD analysis project Ga0307479, IMG submission 203743) | Hardwood forest soil microbial communities from Morgan-Monroe State Forest, Indiana, United States - atmos_gasesECM4C_515 | ecosystem: Environmental > Terrestrial > Soil > Temperate... | reverse complement strand
TACGGTTGACTTAATCCAGACAAAGCAATGAATAAACGTCTTTTATGCGCATCCGGATTGCTGATCCTTCTGCAGTCGTTATCTGCGCAAGATGCCAGTTACCAGGCACGCGGCCAGTTCGAGATCGCGGGTAAAGTCGTGAACTCCTTAACCGGAGAAGTGGTTCGCGGAGCCTCATTGCAGCTCGCTCCCGCAACGGAGCGAGGAAATGTACAACGAGTGGATTCTGCATCCGACGGCAGCTTTGTCTTCCGCAATCTTGGAGTGGGCAAATACAGCCTGAGTGCACAAGCGAGCGGTTTTCCGCCACAGTTTTTTGAGCAGCACGGCCAATTCAACACCGGCATCGCGGTCGGACCGGACAAAGTTTCCACTGGAATCGTCTTTCGTCTAGGTCCTGAAGGTTCTATTTCGGGACGCGTTCTCGATGAGCATAACGAACCCGTTCGCAATGCCCAGGTGTTATTATTCGAAAAGAGTACAGACTCCGGCAAACGATTGATCGAACGGCGCTCGCAGGCGCAAAGCGACGATCTGGGCGAATACCACTTCACCCATCTGCGGCCCGGTACTTACTACCTGGCAATCACCGCCCAACCATGGTATCGGCGCTATCTGCAGGCGATGCCGCGCACGTTTGCTCCCGGACAGCCGAAGCCGGATATCGATCCCACCCTCGATGTCGCGTATCCGGTGACTTACTATCCGGGCGCGACCGACCCCGACAATGCAGGCGCTGTGGTGCTGCACTCCGGCGACCGAATCAGCGCCGATTTCGACCTTACTCCGGTTCAATCGTTGCACCTGACCATTCGCACCGGCAGCTCTGAAGGGAATCCACCCATTCAGCCGAATTTTCGCGAGAAGGTTTTCGGCGAGCCTTGGGGCTTCCTGCAGCCAACCATCCAATGGGGACAGGGAGAAGTCGAGGTCTCCGGAGTCGCTCCCGGCGATTACGAACTCAACCTGATTCGTCCTGGCGGGAGAGAAGGTTCGCCGCGGAATCAGGAGGTAAGCCTGCAGGGCGACACTGAAATCGATGCTTCGTCGGCAGCGAGTCTCGAGAGCATACATGGCGTTCTGAAGTTCGATGGAACCAACGTGCCGGCGAACGCTTTTATTCAGCTTCGCGATACAAGTTCAGGACGGATGCTGGGCGCTCGCGTGGATGACCAGGGCGAGTTCAAGGTGCAGCCGCCTCACGGGGGCCGATATGTGGTCGCACTTGCCAACGCCCCTGGATATGCGATTCGTACTATTTCAGCGACCGGCGGCCGCGTGAGCGGACGTACTGTCGAGTTCACCGGAAACCAACCAGTGGAAATGGCAATTGATGCCTCACAGGGTATAGGGACTGTTAACGGGACTGTCATGAATGGCGACAAACCGGTGTCGGGCGCTATGGTGGTTCTCATACCTCCGGACATCGCCGATAACGTCAGCCTCTTTCGCCGCGACCAGAGCGATAGTGATGGAACGTTTACGTTGCGCGATGTTGTTCCCGGAACTTACACAGCGGTCGGTGTACAGAATGGATGGGACATGGAATGGGCCTCGCCTGAGGCTCTGCGTCCTTATCTGGCAAAAGGTACTCGCATCCAGATTAGCGGCAAACAACAACTTGACATCAAGATCGCCGCACAATAGAACTTGGTCCCGCGGAGTGAGTTGTTATCAAAACCAATCGCTTTTGTATGCGACCCACCAACTAACCACGATAATGGGAATTGTGGCCAGCAGTCCCCAGATCAGTGGCAACGCGAAATCTGCGATCAGCCCAAGCACGATGAATAGAGTCCAGAATATTTTTCGTTGCATTCTTTAGTTGCCTTTAGCGCCTTCCTCGACGATGAGCACACCTGCGCCGCGGATGCCGTCGTGCTTGAGTGCCTGGAGCGCCTGATTCGCCTGTTCGACAGGAAACGTGTGCACCTCAGTATGGATGGGAATTTCGGCGGCGACGCGCAAGAAGTCGATGCCGTCCTGGCGAGTATTGTTGGCAACGCTGCGAATCTTGCGCTCCCAGTACAGGAGATCATAGGAGAACGATGGGATCGGACTCATATAAATCCCACCCAGCACCAGGGTACCGCCGCGCTTCAGATTCCGAAGCGCGGCAGGAACCAATTCGCCTGCAGGAGCGAAGATGATGGCTGCGTTGAGTGGCGTGGGCGGATCGTCATAGGCGCCGCCGACCCACTCCGCGCCCAGCTCGGCGGCGAGCTTGCGGTGCTTCTCTTCCCTTGTTGAAACCATTACTCGCACTCCCCAGTGCCTTGCCACCTGGATGCAAACATGCCCGGCGGCTCCGAAGCCGTAAATGCCAAGTGCGTCACCCGCTTCGAGTTCGCAAAGACGGAGCGCGCGAAATCCAATAATGCCTGCGCACAGGAGCGGTGCGGCCGCAAGATCGCTGAAGCTCTCAGGAATCGGATAGACGAATTGTTCTGGGGCAACCACGTATTCCGCGTATCCGCCATTGACGGTCCAGCCCGTGAACAGCTCATTCGGACAGAGATTCTCTCGTCCGCGAGTGCAGAATTCGCATGTTCCGTCAGTGCGATGCAGCCAGGGAACTCCCACGCGCGCGCCTGGCCTATGCATTTTGGCCTTCTGGCCCTGGCCAACGACACGACCTACAATTTGGTGCCCAGGAATGACATTCGGCAACTTCGGCGGGAGCTCGCCTTCCACAACATGCAGATCGGTCCGGCAGATGCCGCAAGCCCTCACCTTCACTAACACTTCGTCGTCGCCGGGAACGGGAATCGGCACATCCGATATTGTCAACGGGCTGGTCTCGATCGGTGCTGGCTGACGCAGAGTTAGCGCTTTCATTGGCGGGCCCACTCACATACATTAAATAACGCCACAGCTCATTGAAGGGAAGTGAATGATCGTAACTACAGAATTCGCCGACATTACCGTTGATAACTCGCCACTCCGGATGTTTGTTGCGGCACCGAAGAATGAAAGCAAGAGCAAGTATCCGGGCATCATCTTCTACTCTGACATCTTTCAGCTTACCGGACCTATGCTGCGCTCATGCGTGCGTCTGGCAGGATACGGATTTGTCGTCGCCGCGCCAGAGATCTATCACCGCCTGGAAAAGCCTGGAACGGCAATAGCTTTTGATGACGCCGGACGTACTCGCGGTCTTGAGAACGCCGGGAAGACTACGGTCGCCGAGTTTGATCGCGACTGTCGAGCCGTCCTCGACTTCCTTGCGGGGCATTTCAAAGTTGCTTCTTCGAAACTAGGAGCCGCAGGATTCTGTATCGGAGGACATTTGTCCTTCCGCGCTGCCCTGCAGCCCGATGTTCGTGCGACCGTATGCTTCTATGGGACCGGCATCCATGATGGGAAGCTTGGGAAAGATACCGATGCCGGCTCATTGCAGCGGGTCGGCGACATCAAAGGCGAGTTGCTGATGATCTTCGGCGAAGCCGATCCTCACGTCCCCAAAGAAGGCCGTGAAAAGATTCGCGCTGCGCTGCAGCAGGCTGGGCTGAAATATAGAGTGAAATTGTATCCGGCCGAACATGCCTTCATGCGAGACGAAGGCGCGCGTTACGATCCCGAGTGCACAGATATGGCCTTCGCGGACATGATTCATCTTTACCGCAGCACCTTTGGTGAGAGCTCGCGAGCGACTCCCTAGGAGTTCTCCATTCCCCTGACCGCATCCAACCAATGCACCACTGCGTTTGTTTTTTGTCGCTCAAAAGATCTCTATTTATGGCAAAGAAGATTCAGATAGTCCTCTTGGTTTTCTTCGTGCTGGTCGGCATTCGCCTGCTTCTCATTTATCGAGAGCGCCACGCACCGGTGGCTGTGCCCAATGCTGCGCCAGCAAATTCAAACTTCAGCGCCGACGATTATGTTGTCCCCACGCAGACACACGCCTACGATCTCAAGTCGGCGAAGGAGGCCCTGGACGGAAAAACCGTATGGGTGAAGGCTGGCAATCAGATTTATTATTATCCGTACGCCACCGGGCGAGTCGATTTCAAGCATCCCACAGGGCTCCTGCCTCCTCTCGACAAGCTCGGCATCACGAACGTGGTTCAAGCCATCGCTCCGAATACCAAGGGTGAAGAGATTGCGCCGGGCGTGCGCGTGCGTGAGGAGCAGGTTCTCGCAGTCTTTCATCGCGATCAGGACACGAAGACGTATGCGGCGCCGATCGGCGGAAGCCGTGGCGGAGACTACACGCTGTTTATCAATGACGCCCTCTATCTCGATGATCCGCGCCAGCTATATAAGCATTGGTCATCCGATGTCTGGCAGGCTATCGATCGGCACCAGGCCACAGCGGGCATGAATGAGTTGCAAGTGGCATTCGCGCTTGGGGTCGGCGTTCCGGAAGGTTCCGGTGGCGATTACGGAAATCGAACCCTGACCTACGATAACAACGGCCACCCGGTGAAGGTCAGTTTTGAACACAATCATGCGACTCAGGTGCAGAGCGCAGGTTCGTAACTCTTAAGCCCCAGGTCAGATTTGCTATAGTGTCGTCTCCTAGGAGCCACGACCATGATGACGGACTGGAACGAATATCAGAAGGAATTACTCACAACCATCGGCAAAATTGCGCAGTTGTCGCCGGACACGGTTCGCGGATATCGCACGTTAGGCGAAGCCGGTGAAAAAACGAATCACCTCGACGCCAAAACGCGCGAACTGATCGCTCTTGCCGTTGCCGTGACCACCCGCTGCGACGGGTGCATAACTGTCCACACCAGCGCCGCCATTAAAGCTGGCGCCTCGAAGGAAGAGATTGCGGAGGCCCTGGGCGTTGCCGTCGCTCTCAATGCTGGAGCGGCCTTGGTGTACAGCGCGCGGGTGATGGACGCCTATGCTGCCAAGACCACTCCCGAGGCGGTAGCGGCACGGTCATAAGACCTCTTTCATCGATTTTTCTGACGCGCTCGTCATGCAGGCTAGCGTGCCGCGCTCGCATTGCTGCACCCAACCTGAATTGAGCTGAGAGGCCAAATTCACGCGCAAGTAGTAGGTCTTTAAGCGTTCATCCTCTTGATACCCACTCCAGAAGGTCGAGAGACTCAGCTATCTCTCTGATTTCCGGATGTTAAACTTTAAGGCAACAGCATGGCGGAATATCTGGTTCACACCGCCGACGAGCGGGGACATGTGTCTGAACACGTGGAGCACGCGGCCTCGGTCTCCGAGGTGCGCGATCGCTTCGCCCAACAGGGCCTGCTGGTTACGTCGGTCAAACCACGCGGCCTTCTCGGTCAAACTGGACCCGGGCGTCAGAAGAAGGTAAAGCTCGAGACTTTCGTTATCTTCAATCAGCAATTTTTGACGCTGATTCGCGCAGGCTTACCCATTCTTCAGGGGCTTGAACTCCTCAGCCGCAGGCAAAAGAACCGCTATTTGCGCTCAATCGTCGAGAATGTCCGACAACGCGTGCGCACAGGTGAGCTGCTGTCTGAAGCCTTTCGTCATGCGGCGCCGGGAGCTGTTTCGAAGGTCTATACGACCACGTTGCTGGCGGGAGAGAAAAGCGGCAACCTCGAAGAAGTGCTCGGGCGTTTTATTGCCTTCCAGCGGGTCGCGCTGGCATTCCGAAAGAAGTTAGTGGCCTCACTCGTCTATCCCGCGCTGCTGATCACCATGGTGACCCTGATGTTCACCTTTCTGCTCAGCTACGTGGTTCCTCAATTCCAGACCCTTTATTCCCAGCTTGGGAATGGTGGCTTGCCTGCTATTACCGTTTTTGTCTTGAGCATCGGCGATTTCGCCAAGCGCTGGATTCTCGTAATCATCGCAGTCCTGGTTGCGGCGGTGTTTCTGCTATGGCGATGGAGCAAAACCGAAGGCGGATCGATGGCCATTGACCGCTTTCGGTTGGCCATCCCGATCGCTGGTGAGATCTGGCTGAAGTACCAGGTGGCGATTTTTTCGCGGACGATGTCCACACTGCTTAGCGGCGGACTACCGCTGGTGCAGGCGCTGGAGACCGCCGGCAGCTCCATCGAGAGCAAGTTGCTGTCAAATGCCGTCCTCGATTCGGTGCAGAAGGTGCGGGAGGGACGGCCGCTTTCGCGCAGTCTGGAAGAAACTAAAGTATTTCCCGATCTCGCTTACGAGATGGTGGAGGTTGGCGAGTCCACAGGAGCTTTGCCGGCAATGCTCACTTCAGTGGCGGAATTCCTGGAAGAGGATGTGCAAACCGCCTTGAGTGCCGCGTTGTCGCTGATCGAACCAGTCATTCTGATCGTTATGGGAGTAGTGGTTGCCACCGTACTGATTGCTCTCTACCTACCCATCTTTCAGTTGGGAGCGCAGGCCGGAGGATAGATTTTTATATGGCAGATTCAACTATCTTTATTACAGGCGCCGCAGACGGAAACTCCGAGGCTCGCGCTCGCGATTTAGCTCGCCGGTATCGACGAGAGTTTGTGGACTTGAAGAACTATCACATCCAGCACGAACTCTTTCGTACCGTGCCGGTTGACCTGATGTTCCGCTACAACTTTGTCCCGCTGGAGGAGCACGGCGACGAACTCACCATCGCCATTTCCGATCCCAGCCGCCTGATGATGATCGACGAGATCGGGCTGCTGCTGAACAAACGCGTGAAGGAGAAGGTCGCCACGCTGGCGCAGATCGAGGAGATTCTCAAAAAGACCGAGCAATCGCAGCGCGTATTGGAGGAGGCGACCGAAGGCTTCACCTTCGACGTGGTGCGCGAAGACGAAGCCGGCGATGAAACGATTTCGATCGAGCGTCTGACGTCGGAAGAAGACATCAGTCCGATCATCCGTCTGGTTGATACCACCATCTTCACGGCGCTCGAGAGGCGCGCCAGCGACATCCACATTGAGACTCTGGACGATTCGGTGGTAGTGAAATATCGCATCGACGGCGTGTTGCAGCAGGCCATGCAGCCGATCTCCAAGGAACACCACACCACCATCATCTCGCGCATCAAGGTCATGAGCGAACTCGACATCGCCGAGCGCCGTGTGCCTCAGGATGGACGCTTCCGCGTGAAATATAAGGGACGCCTCATCGATTTTCGTGTCTCCATCATGCCGACGGTTCATGGCGAAAACGCCGTGCTTCGCGTGCTCGACAAGGAATCGATGAGCGAGAAGTTCCGCAAGCTCACGCTCGATGTGGTCGGCTTTGACGACGACGACCTGCGGCATTTCCGCCGTTACATCAAGGAACCGTACGGAATGGTGCTGGTCACCGGACCAACCGGCTCCGGGAAAACCACAACCTTGTATGCGGCGCTGAATGAAATCAAGAGCGAAGAAGACAAGATAATCACGATTGAAGATCCAGTTGAATATCAGATTCGAGGCATCACGCAGATCCCGGTAAACGAGAAAAAGGGTCTCACCTTCGCTCGCGGACTGCGTTCCATCCTGCGCCACGACCCCGACAAGATTCTGGTGGGCGAAATTCGTGACACCGAAACAGCGCAGATCGCCATTCAATCTGCATTGACCGGACACCTGGTGTTTACAACCGTCCACGCCAACAACGTGGTTGATGTAATTGGACGCTTCCTCAATATGGGCGTGGAAGCCTACAATTTTGTTTCCGCGCTGAACTGCATCCTGGCGCAGAGGTTGGTGCGCGTGATCTGCGATTCCTGCAAGAAGGCTGTGCATTATTCCGCGGAAGAACTTGAAGCCAGCGGCCTTGAAATCAGCCAGTGGGGCGACTTCACTTTCTATGAGGGAGAAGGATGCATTGAGTGCGCCGGCACGGGGTACAAGGGCCGAACGGCGATCCACGAGCTGCTGGATCTCACCGATCGCATTCGTGAACTGATTCTGGAGAAGAAACCGACGTCGGAAGTGCGCAGAGCTGCGCGGGAGGAAGGCATGCGCTTTCTGCGCGAATCGGCGCTAAGCAAGATCCGTGCTGGCGTCACTACGTTGAAAGAGATCAACAAGGTTACGTTCATCGAGACATCGAGATAATGGCCATCGCACGAGATCCCAAACCGCGCCTTGCTTGCGAGATCACGTCGCAGAACGTCATTGCGGCTCGCGCCAAGGGCGATGGCAGCGGGCTGGAAGTCCACACCGTTCGGCGCCTCGATCACGAGCTGGTGAAACCGTCGCTCGCGGCGGGAAATGTCAGCAACGTTTCTGCATTGGCACAGTCCGTCGGGGGTGCGCTCTCAGCAGTGGGAGGACGCAAGCGGGACGTTGTCGCCATCATTCCCGACGCCGCCGTTCGCGTCCTGTTGATGGATTTTGACACGCTTCCCGAAAAGTCCACGGAGGCTGAACCGATCATCCGCTTTCGCCTGCGCAAGTCTGTGCCTTTTGACGCCGAACAGGCGGCGCTCTCTTTCCAAAGTTATCGCAAGGAGGGATCGGTGAAGGTTTTGGCTGCGGTAACTCCGCGCGAAGTTCGCGACGAATATGAGTCGGTTTTTCGCAATAGCGGCTACGAACCCGGATATCTTTTACCCTCGACCCTGGCAGTACTGCAAGCTATGCAGGCTGATCGCCCAACATTGCTGGTGAAGATCGATGGCAATTTCATTTCGGTTGCGATTGCCGATCACAATGAACTTGTCTTCTATCGCATGCTGGATGTCGTGGCCGGCAGAACGGGAGCGACCATTGCCGATGAGGTCTATCCCTCGATCGTGTTTTTTGAGGACAATTACGCGGCGAAGATTGAGCGCATTCTTTTTGCCTCGACTTCCAACGTCGATGAACTCAAGCAAGTTCTTGAGGAGCAGACCGGAGTGCGTCCTGAGATGCTCGACGCCGGCGCACACGTGGGCGAAAGCCTTTCGGGCGATGGGCTGCCCATCTCCGCACTGGCCGGAGTCGCGGGGGTGCTGACCCACTAATGCGTATTGGCATCAATCTCGCGTCGCGGCCATATCAGGACGAAGGCCGTTTCTACCGTATTTGGGGAGCGGCGCTCGCATTCATGATTCTGCTTACGGCGCTCATGATTACCGCATCCGCGCGTCACTACGTGAACTCTCGCAAGGATTGGGCAAGCGCGCGCGCTGCTGAGACCAAACTGGCCAATCTTCGAAAAGAAGAATCGCAGGCACGGCAAATTCTGGCGGAACCGCAAAATCGGGGAACGCGTGACCGTTCGCAGTTCCTGAACATAGCCATTCTGCGCAAATCGTTTTCCTGGACTCGCTTGATGGAGGACATGGAAAAGGTTATGCCGGCTGGATTGCGAGTCGTATCGATTGCTCCGGTTGTCGATCAACACAATCGCTTCGTTTTGAAAGTGCAAGTGCAAGGCGAAAATCGGGAGAGCACCATCGAGCTTCTGCGGAACATGGAGAAGTCGCAACACTTTCGTTCTCCTGAGCTGGTTGCAGAATCTCTGACTCCCGGAAATAGAGGAAGCGCGCTAGCGGGAGTGAAGTCCGACATCGTGACCTCGTACCTGCCGGCCGAACCGCTGGAAGGAGGCGAGTAACGATGGCCGACCTCTCTAAGGCGCGCAAACGGATTCTCTCCGCCATCGTGGTTCTCGGGGCAGTCGATGTCGCTGCTCTTGGCTATCTGGCATGGCCATTGCGAGCCGGAGCGGCACAACCAGTGCAGGTACAGCAGGAAGCGGAGGAAGAATATCGTCAAGTCAGCCGCAGCACGGTGCCGCTGCGGGGAATCGATCAGAAGTTGACACAGGCGCAAAAGGACGATGCAGCGTTCATCGCCAATCGCCTGCCTTCCCGATATTCGGATGTAGTGGCAGAGCTGGGAAAAGTAGCAGGCGCGAATCATATTGCCATTACCACCGGAGCCTATAAAACCGCCTCCGATAAGCTGGCTGGCATACAGGATCTGGAGATCCATGCTGGTCTGGACGGTCAATACGTCAATCTAGTGAAGTTCATTAACGCCCTTGAGCGCGACAAGATGTTCTTTATCATCGACAGCGTAGGGCTTACCGAGCAGAGCGGCCAGAGAGCGGGAGAAGTTCGCCTGGATATGAAGCTCGATACCTATCTGCGCGGTCCGAGTTAAAGCATGAAAATCGGAACCGAGGACAAGAAGAAACTCTACGCGATGGTGGCGCTGGCGGTGTTCGCGGCGTTCATGGTCGTGCGACCGTTTCTTTCGTCCAGCGGCCCCGCGAATACCGTCGCAGCTTCTGTTCCTAACGCGGTGCCTGCGCAACCCGAAGCCGCCAACCAAGTCGGACGCGGACGCGGCAAAGGAGCTCCTCCGCTCGATCCTACCTTGCGAACTGATTTACTGAAGAACAGCGAAGAAGCCGTGTACAGAGGCAGTGGCCGGAACATATTCGAGGCACACGCAGCTCTCCCAGAACCGAGTACAACAGTTATTGCCAAGAACCCTCCCCCGCCTCAGCCGTCTGGTCCGGCTCCTCCGCCTCCTCCGCCCCCGATTCCTCTAAAGTTTTACGGCTTCGCCAACAAGCCGGGGCAGCCGAAGAGCGTCTTCCTGGCCAACGGTGATGACATCTTCATCGGACGTGAAGGCGAAATCGTGAATCGCCGATACAAGATCGTGCATATCATGCCGACGCAAGTCGAGATTGAGGATGTACAGAACAACCATCGCGAAGCCATTCCCCTGACGCAGGGTTAAGTCTGATGTATTCGAGAAGTTCAGAACGGCGCAGGCGGCAAGAGGGCGGATACGTTCTGCTGGCGATCCTGTTTGCCCTTACGCTTCTGATTATTGGGCTCGCTGCAGCCGCTCCCCGCGCGGCCTCGGCCGTGCAGCGCACCAAGGAAGGTGAACTTATTCGTCGTGGCGAGCAATATGCCTTGGCGCTTCGCCGTTTCTATAAGAAGTTCGGACGTTATCCTTCCAGCATCGATCAATTGGAGAACACCAACAACATTCGCTTCCTGCGCCGTCGGTATCTTGATCCGCTCACCGGAAAGGATGATTGGACGCCGATTCAATTCGGTCAGGCGCGCCCGGCGCTGGGCTTCTTCGGACAAAAAGTAACGAATACTGGCGGACTCAGTCCGTCGGGACCTGGACTCGGACCATCGACGATTGGCACGGGCCTTGGCGGCTCGACCGACTCTGGCTCAGGCAATTCCGCATCGAGCGGCTCTAGCTCGAGCAGCAACCCATCGAGCTCCTCGGCTAGCGCTGGGGCTACCGGAGCAACCGGAACTTCAGGCGGCCCTTCCGGTCCTACTGGCACTGCGGGCAATCCGATTTCCAGCGATCAGCTCAGTGGCAGAACGTTCGGGGGAGGGGCAATTGTCGGTGTTTCCGTTCCCTCAACGAAAGAGTCGTTGAAAGAGTTTCAGCAGAAGAACCATTACAACGAGTGGCAGTTTGTCTATGATCCGACCATGGATCCGACGCTGCGCGGATTGCCCGGCACGGGCGCTGGAACCGGCATCCCCGGCGTAACTGGAATCGGCGCCAACCCGAATACTGGGATCGGACTCAATCCGACTTCGCCTGGTACAACCACAAATCCCACGTCAGGTGCGGGAACGGGAACTACGACGCCGAGCAATCCTCATTAGAGCAGTTTTCCGCAACTGAGTCCGAAAACGAGGAATTAGAACGAAAAGGCCCTGCTTCCGCAGGGCCCTGAGTCTTGCTGTTGAGAGGAGAACTATACGCTGAACGAGGAACCGCATCCGCACGTGCTCTTCACGTTTGGATTTTCAAACTTGAAACCGGCCGCTTCCAGAGTTTCGACGTAGTCCACGACACAACCCTGGAGATACATCAGCGAGGTGGCATCGACGAATACTTTGAGTTCGTCAAAGTTGAATACTTTGTCCATCATGCCGGAGGCGTTTTCGAAATTCATGGAGTAGCTGAAACCTGAGCAGCCGCCCCCCACCACGCCAATGCGGAGACCCGCCGGCATAGGATCTTGCTGCGCCATAATCTCCTTGACCTTTGCCACTGCCGTGGGCGTCAGCGCGACCGGCGGCACCCTGGGAGTGGTCGGAGTGGTCTCGATATTCGGTGTGGTGATGGTTGCCATGCTCTTCTCCTGTTGAAACTTTAGTATATCAGCCGCCTCGCGGTAATTTGAAGGCCCAAAATATTGATGAGTTAGGAACGCCGGTCGATTCAGGAGGTGGCCGCGCCGGGACGAGAAGCTCGGTACGATCTCAGAATCAATACTGCGGCGCCTAGCCAATCACATATTTACCTGCCTCGATTACGCGCGCCGCGATCTGCTGCCGTAAAGCAATCACATTCGTGGGCTCATGCTTCAGCAGCCGTCTTAGGATCGCTGTCTGAACGCGCAAATTGTCGCCTTCCGCAGCCGCGGCCAGCACCTTGCGGGCTGCTACTTCAATGCGCGCCATGGCACCCGAAAGGTAAACCTGTGTCATCGCAATCGGCAGAGCGGCAACGGATTCGCCCTGCGTTTGCGCCAGCTTCAGCGTCCGCAGCAGCGCCGAATCCATGGCGAAGACCTCGATGATGATATCCGCCAGGGCCGCCATTACCTCCTGCTGCTCAGCCAAATCGGTCATATAGCGCTGCGAGGCGACTCCAGCGACGAACAACGCGGTCTTTTTGGCATTTCCAACCAGCGCGCGTTCAGCGGCGAGTTCACCTTCCACTTCTTCGCCCATAGAAGGACCGGAGAGCACCTCGTCCATCAGCTTCTTGATCGCCGGCATCAGCGCAAGTTGGCCGCTCATGGCCCGCTTCATCAGCCATCCGGTGATGATCATGCGATTGATTTCGTTGGTGCCTTCGAAGATGCGGTTTACACGCGAATCGCGATAAGCGCGCTCTGCCGGATATTCTTCGACAAAACCGTAGCCGCCATAAATCTGCACCACATGATCGACGACCTCATCCAACATCTCCGATCCCCAGACTTTCAGAATCGAGCATTCCACCGCATATTCCTCGATACCTTTGCGGATCTGTGTGGCGGCATCAGGACTGTGCTTGTCGATGTCGCGCAGCACTTCGTCGATCATGCCTACGGTGCGATACGCAAGCGACTCGCCGACATAGACGCCGATGGCAATCTCGGCCAGCTTTTCCCGAATCAGGCCAAACTCAGTGAGCGTCTTGCCGAAAGCTTTGCGCTGCTTGGCGTAAGACAAGCCAGCCTGCAACGATGTTCGTGCGCCGCCAACGCAGCCTGCTCCGAGTTTGAAGCGGCCGATATTCAAGATATTGAAGGCAATCACATGGCCCTTGCCGATTTCACCGAGCAGGTTTTCGACAGGAACTTTGCAATCGTTGAGTATGAGAGGACAGGTGGACGAACCGCGAATGCCCAGCTTCTTCTCTTCTGCGCCCACCGAGAATCCCGGGAATGTCCGCTCAACAATAAACGCAGAGAACTTTTCTCCGGCGATCTTTGCAAAGACGACATACACGTCGGCGAACGACGCGTTGCTGATCCACATCTTCTCGCCGTTCAGAATGTAGTTTTTGCCGTCGGGGGATAGATCGGCGCGGGTACGGCAGTTCAACGCGTCGGAACCGGACGACGACTCCGACAGCGCATACGCCCCAACCCATTCGCCGGACGCAAGCTTCGGCAGATACTTCTGCTTCTGCTCCGGCGTTCCGAAATACACAATCGGCAGGGTGCCGATGCCCACGTGCGCGCCCCAGGTGACGCTGAAGCTGCCAGACTTCGCGATGCGATCGGCGATGATAGCGGACGTAACTTTGTCCATCTCCATCCCGCCATATTCTTCGGGAATATCGACCGAGGACAGTCCCAGTTCACTTGCCTTCCTGATCAGATCGCGCGTGACCGAGAACTCCTTGTGCTCGATCTTCTCGATATTGGGAACGATTTCCTTGAGCGCAAACTCCTCGGTGGTTTGCGCGATCTGGCGATGCTCGTCGGTGAAGTCTTCGGGGGTGAAGACGTCTTCCGGCCGCCGATCTTCGATGAGAAAGCTGCCGCCTGCGATCTTCGTTCTAGGAACTGCCGCTGTTGCCATGCAAAACCTCCAAACCCGGGGTTAACACGAAGGGCACGAAGTCATAAGGAGAGGTCACGAAAAATTATTCAAGAATCATTTCCAATCGTATCCGTTTACCACTCGGCGAATCCCGTTCTTCAGGTGCTCCACGTGAAAATTGATGATAAGTACGAGGGATTTATTAGTGAGTCGCAAATAGGAAAGCAATTGCGCTTTATGCAAGGGCAGAATGGCTTCCACGCACTTGATCTCCACGATTACCAGCTTTTCGACAATGACATCCAACCGGTACGCTACATCCAATCGCATTCCGTCATACACCAAGGGGAATGGCACTTGCGAGGAAACCTTCAAACCCGCCTCTTGCAGCTCATGAAGAAGACATGCTTCGTAAGCACTCTCCAGAAGTCCGGGACCGACAGCCGTATGTACCTTCATCGCCGCCGTAATGATTTTCCCGCCAACCTCATCAGGACTCAATGCAGGTTTGGGTGTTGATCCCATTTTGATTTTGTCCCGTTTGTGCCCTCTCTTTTGTCCTTCGTGACCTTCGTGTTAACCCCCGGGGCTTTACTGGATATTCTCGAAAATGCCAGCCGCGCCCATGCCGCCGCCTACGCACATCGTCACCAGTCCGTACTTCCCATTTCGGCGCTTCAGTTCGCGGATAATGCTCGCTGTCAGCTTCGCTCCGGTGCATCCCAGTGGATGTCCCAGCGCAACGGCTCCGCCATTGGGATTCACCTTTGCCGGATTCAGCTCTCCAGCTTTGATGACGGAAAGCGATTGCGCAGCGAAAGCCTCGTTCAACTCAATCACGTCGATCTGGTCCAGACTCATGCCCGCGATCCTCAGTGCCTTGGGAATCGCATATACAGGACCGATTCCCATCTCTTCAGGTTTGTAGCCGGCTGTGGCAAAGGCGACAAATCGCGCCAATGGCTTAATGCCGAGCGCCTGCGCCCGCTCGGCCGACATCACCACCGCCACGGCCGCGCCATCCGACATCTGTGAAGAATTGCCGGCCGTTACCGTTCCCTTGGCGTGAAATGCAGGCTTCAGTGCAGCCAGCGCTTCCATCGAAGTATCCGCCCGTGGGCCATCGTCGATTTTGAATTCCAAGTCGATGCGCTTGGGCTTGCTTCCATTGGGAGTCGTGAAGCTGACGGGCACGGGTACAAGTTCGTCGTCGAATTTGCCGGAGGCAATCGCCGCCAGGGCCTTTTTGTGACTGTTGAGCGAGAACTCATCTGCCTGCTCGCGAGTGATACCGAAGCGCTGCGCCAGCCGTTCGGCCGTGAGTCCCATGGAGAGATACGCGTCGGGATAGTGGTCAATGAGCCATGGATTGGCGCTGACTTTATTTCCGCCCATGGGAATCATAGTCATCGACTCGACGCCGCCCGCGAGGATCACTTCCGATCCTCCGGACATGATTCGCTCTGCCGCCATAGCAATCGACTGCAGACCAGAAGAGCAGAAGCGGTTAATGGTCATCGCCGAGCATTCCACCGGCAAGCCGGCACGCAGGGAAGCGATGCGCGCAATGTTCATGCCTTGCTCAGCCTCGGGCATCGCGCAGCCCAGGATTACATCCTCAATCTCTTTGGGATCGAGTTGCGGGACGCGCGCGAGCGCGCCTTTGATCGCGGTCGCAGCCATCTCGTCCGGACGGGTAGCGCGCAACCCGCCTTTATAGGCTCGACCTACTGGAGTGCGTACAGAACTCGCAATAACAACTTCTCTCATACAACCCCCCGAGGGTTAACACGAAGAACACGACGGATGACGAAGGGCACGGAGACAAGAAAATCTAATCATTACTTTTGAATTCTCCGTGACCTTCGTTACCCTTTGTGCCCTTCGTGTTAACCCCGGCCTTAGTTCCTCAATGTTTTGCCTGTCTTCAACGTGTACTGTATCCGCTCCTGGGTCTTTTTCTCGCCGCAAAGCGACTTGAATCCCTCGCGCTCCAGGTCCAGCAGATACTGTTCGCTGACCGGAGTGCCGGGCGTCACGTTGCCGCCACAAAGAACTTCAGCGACCTTATTGCCGATCTTTACTTCGTGATCGCTAATGTACTCGCCCTGTCGCATTAGATGAATGCCGAGCTTCAAAGTCGCCAGGATGCTCTCGCCGGGAGCGGGAATATCGGTCCGCATCACTGGAGCACTGTAGCCTTCCTCAACCAGTTCGAGGGCGCGACGCTTGGAGTCGGTGAGCAGGCGTTCGCGGTTCATAGTGATCACGTCCGCTTCGGTTAGGAATCCCAGGTGTCGGGCTTCGACCGCAGAAGTTGAGACCTTGCCCGTGGCGATGGTTTCGAAGTTCTTCTTCATCGCCTCCATCAGTTCGACCGATTCACCGCGACCTGCAGGACGAATGCTCGAAGCTGCATCGACCGCTCGGAGCAGCATCTCTTTACATCCGCCGCCGCCGGGCAGTAGACCTACGCCAACCTCCACCAGGCCCATGTAAAGCTCGGCGTGCGGCTGCCGTGATGCAGAGTGCAGGCTGATTTCCGTGCCTCCGCCTAGACACATCCCAAACGGCGCGGAGACAACAGGTTTGGGGCAAAACTTAATGGTTTGGGTCATTCCCTGGAATGCCCGAATCGCGAGA
>Ga0307479_10002557_pt1 | contig 16526 bp, 13 predicted proteins | sample atmos_gasesECM4C_FD_203743 | JGI IMG/M metagenome (GOLD analysis project Ga0307479, IMG submission 203743) | Hardwood forest soil microbial communities from Morgan-Monroe State Forest, Indiana, United States - atmos_gasesECM4C_515 | ecosystem: Environmental > Terrestrial > Soil > Temperate... | reverse complement strand
CGCCAGCAAGGCGATCGCGCCACCCAAGGCGTGCAGCGAAAGCGCACCGCGCCGGTGGGTGAAATTGTCCATTTCCACGGGAAAGGGCACGTGCGGCAGCAGGTAACGAAGAGCCTCCAGCGCGTTCACAAGAGCGAAGAGCGCGAGCAGGAGCCACAGGAATTTAGGCAGGGGTCTCACGTTGGTTTATTTTGCCAGGGTTCCCCGCGCCCTGCAGCAGCGAATGGAGGGTGGTCCACCCGCCGTTTGCTCTTATCGAGGCGTATCCGCCACTCAAGATGGATTACCCACGTGGATGACATTCCCTGGTTTGATCCTCGAGATTGCCTCGGCACACGCGGCGAAATGTGGGTGGAGAGTTCTAGGCGATTCGAGCGGGCCAGGAGGATTACGATGGCAATCTTGCGCCCGGACAGGTTTTGTTGGTATTGAAGATTTGTATCAATCGTGACTAGCACATCGAACGTAGTTTCTGCGAGCGCCAAGAGGTCGCCATTCACTTTTCCAGACCAGCCTGCTTCCTGAACAGTCGCGCATTTGTGGCCATGCTGAGCGAGATAGAGCTTCAATGCCCTTGGAGTGCACTCGTCGATCAGAACTTTCATCCAAGTTGCGAGGCGAGGCTGGAGCGGGCCTCTTCGATTGCGGCGATGGCAAGTTCGCGAGTTACAGTTGGGTACTCCTCTAGGAAAGCGTCCAATGTTTCGCCGCCTTCCAAATAGTCGGTCAAGACTTTAAAAGGAACGCGGGTTCCGCGGAAAACGGGCTCCCCGCCGAGAATGTTCCGATCCTTGATGATTGCGCTGGCCATCTTCGACCTCTCTCACCAAAGTAGAGTGTATCAACGGAAAGCGAAAAACAGAGCGGGGAAAAGTCAAATGCCCCACACGTAGAAGCGACGTGTCGGGCACCCGCTGGTTTATTTTGTCACGATTCCTCGCGCTGTGCAGCACCGAATGGATTGAGGGCGCTCCGCCCGCCTGGCATTGAAACACCGAGGGGACTCAGAACTGTCGTCCGTGCCACCCGTCCCACTATGCCATGCAATCAAAAGGCTTCCTGCTAAATTTTCAACTTGTTGTGCAGCCTGGCTAAACAAGTCCCCAAAGCTGCCGCTTCAGAGGTGAGATCAAGTTTCGCTACCTGGCCCGGGTTGTGATTGCCCCGCATGGCATTGTCCAACAATTTTCTCCGAAGAACGCGCACCTCTTTCAACTCGTTGTACTGCGCCAGGCCGGATAGGAAGGATGATCGATGATCGACGAAGTCATCATCCTCGGGCGAGGGAGTGTTTTCAGCGATGGTTGTCCAGTGCCGCCCCTCCGCGTTTGCCACTCGAAGCACATAGGCCGAGAACATGTTGCCCAGAACGGGGTAAAACCTAGTACGAAGCTCCCGCCAATGAAAAAGCCGATTAAAGAACACGCGGACGCAGGCTCCAGCAAGTCCCCCGCAAAGAAGCGACGCCATGATTCCGATTGAGAGATGCATAGTTGGATTATGGTAACTCCGCCCGGCAAAACCGCCTGCGCGACTCGTGCTTCGGGCCTTCCGATTTAGCGATTCACTTGGTTGGACGGACAGTCCGGGTTCGCGCAGCCATTCCCCTTTTGTCGTCCGCCCTGGGGTCAATCTCGATGTCTAAGGGCGCCTCTGGCCGTCTGGCGCCGCTCCGCTATTGTGTCGTGAAGGTTTTTACCGGGCTGGTCACTCCATCGCTCGTGCCACGGGCGTCCATCGAGTCCACCTTGTAGTAGTAGGTCGTCCGCGGATTAAGGTCTTCCACGCGCACGCGGAAAATCGTGTAGCGATGGGTCGGATTTAGCCGGATGTGCGATTTCGCGGTCTGGTTCAGGTTCTTGGGATCCGTGCCGTAGTGGACAACCGCAAAGTGTTCGGGCGAGCCCCCAGGGTTGTTGGATGTCCACCTAATAATGGTCAAATTTTCTCTCGCCAATTCGAGCTCTGGTCCTTTGATGATGCGGACGTGCGCGGTTTTCTTGGAAGAAGGAACGAACTGAGCCGAGGTTGGACTTGAGAGGAGCAAGCTGCCGGCCGCAGCCGCGACCGCCAGCATCAGAAGCAGTCTATTCATATTCACACCTCAAAGAAAATTACTCAAACCAAGATGATCAAAAGAGACGCAACAACAGCCAACGAGCATCGGCAATCTCCCGCTCCGGCTCGTCCGCTCGCATCCGGGCGTTTGCGAGACGGACGAGCCAGAGAAGAGAGGCCATTAGCTTTTGGCATCCGCCGTTTCGAGTTTGCCCTAGGGAATAGGGGGACTCGGGAAAGGCGAAACGCCGCATACAGCCGATGCGCAGGGCGGCAGAGGCGGAGTCGGGATAAGGAAGCCGTTTCCTTGCCTCGACGGTGAACAATTGGGATCTGTGGCGGGATTGCACGTCATGCACATCCCTGTAAACGTATTGATGTCGGGATAGGGTTGTGTGAAGCCGTCCGTGAGGGTTTGGAGGAAGGCCACGATTTGGTTCTCCTCCGTATCGGTCAAGCCAAGCTTACCAACCGTCATGTCCTCGTTGTTCTTGACCTCAGCCATCGGCCAGCAGTCTACTTTTTCGGTTGTCCCTTTGGGGCAGTGCCCAGAAGTGACGTTGAACGGATAAACATCGCGTGTGTTGTAGAAGTGCACGAGTTGCTTCAGGCTCTTGATGTAGCCGTTGTGGAAGAACTGCTTCTGGAAATACGGCCCGGGAGCCTCGGTGGTAGGACACTGTGGCGGTGTCATTGCCACGTTGCGGGCGCTGGACGTCTGCATCTTGCCATCCGAAGTTGGCGCAAATTGTGTCCAAGTGTCATTCGGGCTTGCCCAAGAGCCGAAACCGCTTCGCAGGAAAGTCCCTAGTCCCAAATCTCGGTAGCCGAAGCCATAGGGATTCGGGGTGAAGCCGAAGAAATCTGGCTTGTTCTGATAAAAGATAGCATCCCTCGGATTCAGCGGCAGGCCGAGATTAGCCGAGCCGAAGCAGGTGAACACCGGCCGCTTGTCTGCTGCGGTGCCGGTGTCTTCACTGTGCGGAGCCGCGGGCGATGGCGCAGTGGACCTGCCATCGAGATGGCAGGAGTTGCAGTTCGCTTTGCCACGAAACAGGTTGTAACCGGCCATTTCATCTGCGGACAACGGATTTGTGGTTGAGTTAAACAGGAAGGCGTCGAATTTCGACGAGAAAGCGCTGACATCCACTGAAGTTTCGTATTGATCAATCGATTGTCCCCAGTGATCGTAGACGTGGTTTGCTATGGCGCGATCCACGGGAGACAGCTTGATCGGCATGGTATCCGTTCCAAATATGCTGGCACCTCCTGGGGTTTCGCAGATGTCCTCGGTGTTGTGCGGGAACTTGATGGCATCTAAGTCATCGCCCCATAGTTCGATAAAGAAAGACTTATACACGGCGCTCTGAAGCCGGAACGCGATGCAAGCCGTGTCCGGCAACGCGTGTTCTTGCGTATCGACCGGAGGGCCCTGTGCCTGATTGGCATCCGGACTCCCTAGCAAGTAGCCGGTCGCTCGCGAATCCCAGAAGTTTCCGCCAAAAAAGGCTTGCTGGGTATCGTTGAAATTGAGAACAGGAAAACTGGGTGCATAGGTGTATCTCTGCGCGGTCCGCTTGCCAGCTCGGAAGTTATATGATCCGGGATACGCGACCATGGTCAGATTGACGGATGGGATCGGTCCGCTGAAGCCGACGTACGGCATATGACAGAAAGCGCAGGCCCTGTCGTTGAAAGGCGAGATATTCCTGTCGAAATTCAGGGCCTTGCCCACTAAGACGTTTAATCTTTGTCCTGTGTGGGCCAGTAATGGCGGTTGATTTGTCAGCGTCGGCGGCGGCAATGCGCGCAACTGCGCCAGCGCTTCGCTTTCGATGAAGTCAACTTCACGCAGGACCCTTTCTATCTCTTGAGGCAAGTCGGGCGGCAGGATACCGAACGGGTACGGGTTGTAAAACGGCGGCGGCGGCTCCTCGGGATCACCCTTCTGACCTTGCTGTGCTGGTGCGGCTCCATTATGCGCAGATACGAGCACGGTTTGAGAGGAAATGAGCAAAGCGGCGACGGCCGTGACGAAAACCGCGGACAATGCTACTAGTTTTCTTCGCTTCATGAGCCTATCCTTTCGTGATTAATCGTTCGGAGGGGATACGATGGATGGCGCGCCGGATGGACACGCTGGGGACTTCATTCGAGGCGTCATCCGCTGGCTTATGCGTGGCTCGGTTCAGAAAGAAACGGAGCCAGCGCTCTTGTTTGAACGGAAGAGGAGGACGTACTCCAGAATCATAAGGAACCGACGGATTCGACTGGCCCGTGGAGAATCTCGCGGTCCGCACGTAATCTCAAGCCGACCTGGCAGGCAACCAGGGTAATTGCCTATACAGATCGCGATCTCCGCCGCACTGGATTGAGTTAGCGGAAGGGACTCGACCGTGACCAATCCGGACAGAGATCAAAACCGCCTAGCGGCGTCTTACTATCTTTCTGAGCGCAACTGGAGCACTGAGATGATCCAGGCGCGCAAGTAAATTCATTGAAAAATTGGCAGACGACTTCGCCTGGCAAATTTTTCTCGCGAAGCCGCATGATCATCCTGTTTTCCGGCCATTACCACGTCCCCGATTCAATTGATTGGTACAGCTCCTCCTGTCCCTCCCTGGCCGATGCGAGGCCAGCAAAGAGAAGGAGAACAGAAGGGACAACACATACGAGACAAATGAGGATGTTTGCAGAAAGCGCAGGGAAGGCTTTTGGCCAGATTAATTCTGGTTGCAAATGTCCGCGAAAAAAGTATTCTAGTGATTCGCTTGGCCCTGCTGCAGAGTCGTCCCCCCTCGTACTTTGCGTATGGCAGCGGCTAGTTCGGTTCAGGAATTATTGGACAGTGTGTTTCGCAACGAGGCGGCGGAGGCCAAGATGGCTCTTGCCCTTCAAGTGGTTACCTCTCACCACCTGGGCGCCTTGGACATTGAGCAGGCGCTCTCCGTTCAAGAAGTTCTTGTCAAGCGCCTCCTGCCACATGCCGCAAGTGAAGCCGAGGCACTCAAACGACCAAATTGCCCACGGCTTTTCCTGCTGGACGGCTGTTCTTTAAATTTGGCGTTGGGGCCATTGAGCGGCCGATTGCGTGCGAATTCGCCGGGGAGCAAATTCCTAGCCCTTCTTCCCCCCGATAGAAGCGGTGAAAGCGAGATGATGCTCTTATTTCATTGGGGAATCGACGGTTTCGTGACTTTGCACAAGAAGTGGAAGACGGAACTTCCAAAAGCGGCCGTGGCTTTACTGCGGGGCAGGCTATGGGTGCCTTCGGAAGTGCAGCTGGCATTCGTCATGCAGATGAAGACGATGCTCGATAGGCAGCTCCTGGCAGGTCAATCACTGACAGCACGGGAAGGTCAAGTGCTCCAGCTACTTTTCAGGCACCTAACAAACAAGGAGATTGCGCACCAGTTGAACATCAGAGAACGCACGGCAAAATTCCATGTCTCCAATGTTCTCAGGAAACTTGGACTCGAAAACCGCAGGAACCTTCTTGCCGATTCTTTGGTCAGTTGATTCCGTGGTGTGTCTTGAGAAATCCATAAAAGCAAATGTTCGCTAAATAGCTTCAGCGCTGTTTAGCGCCGGATTTTGAGGACGCTGAACTCAGTTTATTAAGGCTCCGGCTCTGAGTGCAAATGGCTGATGGCGAGCTAGCCCGGGGAGCGCCTGGCGCCGGATGATGTAGCGCCAGGAGCGAGGGCCTGAGCCTTACTTATTTGGATAGATGAATTCGACGCCGGTGTTATCACCCGGGTAGAACCACGCCTTTAGGGCTTCTGGTTGGCCGGAGGGACGCTCTTCAAGCTGAAGGATTGCCTTGTCCGGGGTTTCCATCCGATAGTCCGAAACACCCTGGACCATGGTGATCAAATGCGACTCGTCGTTGTTGTAAATGGCGACGAGGGTGGGCTCGTTGGAATCCAGCCGCTTGAATACGTAGGTGCCCGCAGGAAGCACTTTCCCGGGAACCTGAATGGCTTGGTTGACGGTCACAATCGTTTTCTTATCCGATTCGTCGGCCCGGCCCTTGGGGGCAAAGAAGGTTCCTCCCAATAGCATAAGGCTGACTACGCTAGCGAACATTTTGCGGTTCATAGTTAAATCTCCTTTCTTAGATGTCCGCGCTTCAAAGTTCATATGCCGCGGAGTTTAGTTCGAGATATAGAAAGGCATTCCTGATACCAAACCGCATTGAAGAGGACCGCCCGGAAAGGGCGTTATTTCAATGACTTAAGCCAGTTGGGCGTTTTTCTCGAACTGCCAAGCTACCGTCGAGTGACCCCACCAGGGCAGCAGCGTCAGCATAGAGACGTTGGCCTCTCTGGGGAAGGAAGGGGCAGCAAAGGCTGGCGGCGTGCCCACGCATGGGCACCCAGAGGGCTGAAGACGAACAGCCCCAAGACAAGGGGCGTGAGAGCCTTAGCGTTGAGAGCGCCAGACGGAGGGGGGTTGTGAGTGGGACTCCACGATTGCGAAGGGCACGGCAGACTTACATGCCGTCGTGGGGGAGTTTGCCGCAGCATTCGGGGTGCTGGGGCAGGCTGGAGCTGCTCCAGCCGCCGCCGAGGGCCTGTACTAGCGTGACAGCATCGACCATGCGACGGCCGAGAATATTTACGGCGGTGAGTTCGTCAGAGAGAGCCGCACTCTGGGCGGTGGTCACTTCCAGGTAGCTGGTGACGCCGCCTTTGTAGCGTGTCCAGGCTAGTTCCAGATATTTCTGGGCGGCGATGACGGCTTTGTCCTGAACCTGAGCTTCGTGCTCGAGAATTCGCAGCGCGGCCACGTTGTCCTCGACTTGTTGAAAACCGGTCAGGACGGTTTGGCGATAGTTGGCGACGGATTGATCGTACACAGCGATGGCCTCGTCTGAAGCAGCCCGGCGTCTCCCAACGTCGAAGATAGTGAACACCGCAGAAGGGCCAGCCGACCACAAGATACTAGGGCCGGAGATCAATGTCGTAATTTTGCCGCTTTCGAATCCTCCCGCGGCGGCCAAATTGACGAGCGGATAATAGGCGGCCTTGGCCACTCCAATCTGCGCGTTGGCGGAGGCCATGCGCCGCTCGGCAGCGGCAATGTCGGGCCGGCGTTCCAGTAACTCCGACGGCAAACCAGTGGGGATAGGAGGAGGGGGCATAGTGAGAGGAAGAGGGGGAAGGCGAAAGGTTGCTGGAGGTTTCCCGATCAGGACCGCCACTGCGTGCTCGTACTGCGCGCGGGCAACTCCAACATCGATAGCCTGAGCGCGAGTGGTCTCGAGTTGAGTCCTGGCCTGCTGGACCTGCAGCTCGGAATCAATGCCTCCTGCAAACCGGCTCTCGATCAATTCCAAGGCTTGCTCATACTGCGTTACGGTCGAGTTCAGAAGTTGCTCCTCGGCGTCCAGAAGGCGGGCCTGAAAGTAGAACAAAGCCAACTGGGAATGCATAGAGAGGTTGACGGTTGCCAGGTCGGCGGCGCTGGCTTGTGCTTGGTCGCGATAAGACTCGACGGTGCGGCGCACGCGTCCCCAAACGTCGAGTTGGTAAGACAATTCGAAAGGAATTTGAAGGTCGGTGTAGCTAATGCCACTGAATTGTGCGCTGTGAGGTTGCCGATTCGCGGAGGTTTGGTTGCGGGTTGCTGTGGGGTCTACGGTCAAGGTTGGAAAGTAATCGGCGCGGGAGTAGCGGAGGATTGCGCGAGCCTGAGTATATTGGGCCTCGGCCGCCTTCAAATTTTGGTTGGAGACATTGACCTGCGCTTCGAGGGCGTTCAGTTGAGGGTCCTGAAATACCTCCCACCAGTTGGTGCCGAAATTCTGGTCGTTGGGCTCGGCGGGCTTCCAATTGCCGACTTCCTTATACGCTGGGGGAACTTCCGCAGCGGGGCGTTTGTAATTTGGTCCAACGGTGCATCCACTGAACTGGAGCGCTGCCAATGCCAGCAGAAAGGTCAGCCAGGGACTTCGCTGCGCGCTCTCAAACCAAATCGCCTTTCGAGGGCGTTTCACTTGGTATCCCCCGGCAATGTTGCCTGAACAATTTGGACTTGCTGTCCGTTAACGAGTGAGTCGGGTGGGTTGATAACGACCTGATCGTCCGGCTTAAGGCCGGAGACAATCTCGATCTGGTTGCCGAAATCGTGCCCGGCAGTCACGGCAGCGAGCACAATTTTGCCGTCTCGCACAATGCCAACGTTTAAGCCTTGCGCGCGGAATATCAGTGTATTGACCGGAATGAGGAGCGTGGAGGACGGCGCCGGGACCGCCAAGTGGACTTCCGCATATGAGCCGGTGAGCAGGGTGTTCGTGGGATTGTCCACGTCAACCTCAACTAATAACGTACGAGTTGTCATATTGATGGCATTGGCGGTACGCACCAGTTTTCCGCGGAATTTGCGACCCGGAAACTCAGCGAGAGTGAGGTCAGCGGTCAGGCCGACTTTTACGCCTTGCGAGTATTCCTCCGGGACGTTTACGTAAACACGCAAGATCCCGGGTTGGGCCATGTGAAAGAGATCAGTTCTGACATTGGCATTGCTACCTGCGTTGATCAGGTCGCCGATGTCCGTATTTCGCGCCGTGATAACGCCGTCGAACGGGGCGTAAACCTTTTCAAAAGATACGAGTGCGGTGAACTGCTCTACGGCCGCCTTGTCCGCCTCAACAATCGCCAAATTCGCGTTGTAAGTACCGACAGCATTGTCGGCGTCCTGCTGGGACACGGCATTGGTTTTCAAGAGTCCCAGATAGCGGGTTTTGGTGATTGTAGCCAAGTCGAGATTGGCCTGCGCCGTCAACAGATTGCTGCGGGCTTGCTGCAGCTGCTGGTCCACTTCCGGGCTCTCGATAGTGGCAAGCAGTTGGCCTTGCTTGACGTGCGCGCCTATGTCGAAATACCACTTCTTTAGATACCCATTGGTTCGCGCGAAGATGGGTGAATTGATGAAAGATTGGACATTTCCAGGAAGGATGATCTCCTGGGCGGGCCCGATCCGCGTTGGCGAAACAACCGACACCGCGGTGAGAGCCACTTGCGCCGTCTCCGCGCTTAGTTTCGTGCGGGCCTTTACGCGGGACCAGATGCCTGATGCCAAGAGGCCGCCGGCCACGATCACCGCAATTGTCAGCAGCAGCCATGATTTGCGCGAACGTTTCCTTGCTCCCATGTCATGCAATGAGGTTGTTTGTGCGCCGATACGACTTGGATCTTCAGTTTGAGGCGACATAATGACTCCACACGGATTGTGCTATGGCTTTCCAATTTGCGCCGGATGCAGGTGGGAACCCTGCTGCAGAACGCTGAAAAATGCCGGGACAAAGAGCAGCGTCGAAACCGTCGCGAAAAGCAGCCCCCCTATGACCGCCCGGCCGAGCGGAGCATTTTGTTCGCCGCCGTCCCCGAGTCCGAGGGCCATCGGCACCATACCGATGATCATGGCCAGAGCGGTCATCAGCACGGGCCGAAAGCGCGTGAAGCCCGCTTCCAGTGCCGCGCTGATGGAATCTTTTCCTTCCATCATTTTTTCCGTGGCAAAGCTCACGACCAGGATGCTGTTTGAGGTTGCGACACCCATGCACATGATGGCCCCCATCAGTGCGGGTACGCTCAGGGTCGTGTGCGTTATAAACAAGAACCAGGCAATCCCGGCGAGAGCTGCGGGAAACGCTGAAATCATGATGAAAGGATCGAGCCAAGACTGAAAGTTGACTACGATCAGCAGGTATACCAGCACGATCGAGAATGCCAATCCGCTCAAAAGGCCGACATAGGAGGATTGCATGGTCTGAACCTGTCCACGGACAACGACTCGAGAACCGCGCGGTAGTTGCTGGCGCGTAGCGTCGATGATCTTGTTGATGTCGCCGGACACAGCGCCAAGATCACGCCCTGCTACGGAGCCAAAGATGTCAATTACTGGCGCTACGTTGTAATGAGAGACGACCGCCATTCCGGCACCTCGCTGCACGGATACCAGACTGGCCAAAATCGAGGGAGGAGCGTTAGGGTCCGTTCCCGTGACCGGAATGTTCTGTAAAGCTTGGAGCGTGTCGGTTTGATATTGCGGCGACTGAGTGGCGATTTGATAGCTGACCCGATTCTTTGGATCAACCCAGAATGTTGGGGAAGTTTGGAAACTGCCGCTCAGTGATACGAGGAGATTTTGCGCAATATCGTGAGCACTGAAGCCAAGTTGTTCTGCTTTCGTACGTTCGACCCTCATGCGCAGATAAGGCTCATCGAAGGGCTGCTGGATCCGGAGATCCGCCGTTCCTGTGACGTATTTCAGTTTGCTGAGGAGCGCATCCGCGTAGCGCTGGTTTCCCTCCAAATCGTTTCCTACGATCTGCACATCGATTGGCGCCGGCAAGCCAAAATTCAGAATCTGGCTGACCATGTCGGCCGGCAAAAAAGCGAAACTCACGCCAGGGAACTGCTTTGGGAGCGTCAGACGGAGCTGATGAATGTACTCGTCCGTGGGATGGTGATTGGCGGACAGGGTCACCAGAATGTCGGCGTCCGATGTCCCAATCGGAGCGGAATTACTGTAAGAAAGGTTGATGCCGCTGTAGGGTAGACCTATGTTGTCAATAACGTTATAGATTTCGTTTGAGGGAATCTGGCCTCGAATCGACTGCTCGACGTGATCGCAAAGATTGGCCGTTTGCTCGATGCGCATTCCCGTAGGAGCACGCATATGAAGCTTGAAAGCGCCGGCGTCAACGCTGGGGAAGAAGTCCCTGCCTAGCCACGGGATGAGAATAGCCAGAGAGCCAAGGCAGATCGCGAAGAACGCCACGAGGAAAACCCACCGATGATGGAGGCAAGTTTCCAGCATGCCACGGTACCTTACACGAAAGCTCTCAAAGGCCTCCTCAAAACCCTTTTGAAGCCGTACCAGCGGATTGCGGCTGGGGGCATCTCCCTCTTTTTTCTCTCCCGCCAACAGATACTTGGCCATGGTCGGAACGATGGTCCGCGAAAGGAAATAAGAGGCCAACATGGCGAAAACCACTGCTTCGGCGAGGGGCACAAACAGATATCGTGCCACGCCAGAAAGCAAGAACATGGGAGCAAACACAATGCAGATCGAGAGCGTGGACACGAAGGCAGGTGTCGCTATTTGCGACGCACTATCCAGGACAACTGTGTCCATGTCCTTGTCTGGTTCGGCCTCGCGGTTTCGATTGATGTTTTCGACCTCAACGGTCGCGTCGTCCACCAGGATGCCGACCGCCAGGGCGAGTCCGCCGAGGGTCATGATGTTGATGGTTTCTCCGATTGCACTGAGCGCGATGATCGAGGTCAGGATGGCCAAGGGGATTGAAGTCGCGATGATTACCGTGCTTCGCCAACTGCCCAGAAAAGCGAGAATCATGAAAGCGGTCAAGCATGCAGCGATCAGCGTTTCCCTGACCACTCCGCTGATCGCGCCCCGGACGAAAATCGACTGATCAGCCAAAGGCGCTATTTGTAGCTGAGGTGGAACGGTCGTCTTAATTTGAGGTATAAGGGACTTGATCCCAGCGATCACGTCCAGCGTTGACGCATTTCCCGCCTTTTGTATCGTCAGCAATACAGAGCGCTGTCCATCGACGCGCACGATATTCGTCTGCGGGGGGAAACCATCGCGTACCCACGCAACATCTTGAATGTAGATCGTAGTGCCGCCAATCGTCTTGATCGGTATTCGGTTTAGTTCTGCAATCGTCTGCGGTGCTGCGTTCGGAATGGAGACGTCGTATTCCCTTGAGCCGATCTTGGATGTCCCTGTGGGCAGAATTAAGTTCTGGAGGGTGATCGCATTGACTACGTCCAGCGCGGACAGGCCTTTCGACTGCAGCGCTGTCGTATTCAGGTCGACCTGCACCTGGCGCTGCTTACCGCCGTAGGGATACGGCACAGACGCGCCCGGCACGGTGATGAGTTGCGTGCGAATGAAATTCAGGCCATAGTCGTTGAGTTCCTGCTCGGACATATTTTGTCCCGAGAGGGCCAGCTGAAGGACTGGCACGCTTGAGGCGCTATAGGCAAGGATGAGAGGGGGCGTCGTTCCCGTAGGCAATTGCCTGAGCTGCGTCTGGGAAACAGCGGTAATCTGTGCAATACCCTGTTGAATGTTTGCGTTCGGCTGCAGAAACACCTTAACAACAGCAATTCCAAAGAGCGATTGCGATTCAATATGCTCGATATTATCGACCGTAGTGGTAAGCGTTCGCTCTGTGACACTAACGATGCGGTCGCTCATGTCCTCAGGTACTAAGCCGTTGAAAGTCCAGATGATGCTTACGACGGGAATGTTAATGTTCGGAAAGATATCCGTTGCCGTGCGAACAATCGCGAGCCCCCCCATGATCACGGTGAGGATAGACACTACAACAAACGTGTAGGGCCGCCGTAACGCGAGTCGAACAATCCACATAAATTCAAGCCAAGTCTTTCCCTCCGGCGTGGCCGGACTGCATCAACCGAATCGATACTACGAACTGTGTTTCGGAGTCTTGGCGTCGAGAGTCGCGATCAACGGCCGGGCAGCTGGAGGGACTGCGACTTTTCCGGACAGAACGATGTCCTTCGCAGGGATCTTTTTGCCGTATACATGTTGGTTGTCGCCATTGTCCGGGCGGATCGTGGAGCCTTCGAGGGAGACTCCGGCAAATAGACCACGCGCCCTTGAGTAGCTCAAGATTTCGGCACGCAGGGTCGCGTCCGTGTCAGCCGACGCATCGCGACCGACCGGACCAGCGGCGACGGAAGCGTCGCCTCCCAGCTTGACCTTGCTGGCGAGGATGCCCCTGGCGCCACGTTCATTCATCACGAGCAAGACAAAATCCGTCGCTTCTCCGCCTATCTGGAGGCCGAAGCTTCCACCCTCGAGGGCCATCATCGTGGGGGCGCCCCAAGGTCCGCTGAAGTTTTCACCCTTGCGGCACGACATTGCGCCCCGCCCGTAGCTTCCGCCAACGATGAATGCGGCCTTTAGGACGGAGGGAAAGACAACGATGCAGTCTGCCTTGTCGAGCAAGTCCTGCGGAATGTTGTCAGGAACGTCGAGAATCTCTTTCAAGACCGTGCCACAATTTCTCAAACGGTCGTCATCTTTGGTCTGGTCCGATGCGCTCGCTACCTCGACGAGGAGCGGTAGAACAGCCAACAGAATAGTGCTCAGACAGGGCAACAGTTTTCGCATGTGATTTCCCCCAGTAGTTTTTCTGGCCTCAGGGCCTTGAAGTGGCAATCGGGATGCCACATTGGGGGAGGCCGAACGATTCAGGAAGTGGTTGAAAACAGGGGTGGTTACGTTGGGAGGAAGGAAACTAAGCGTAGGGAGTGACGTGGGAAGAGTCCGGTGAATGGAATGACTGTCGGCGCGTTGACAGTGACTTTCAGGATGGAAACGACTTGCCGAGAAAGGAAGAGGGAGCCCGCAGGGGACGGAGCGCCCCTGCAGGTCCTCCAAGACCCCGGGCGTTCCCCTCGTGGAATGAGTTAGGTACTTCCAGTTGGGGAGCCGTCGAAATTGCATTTGACCACGAGAATGGTGACATCATCATTGAATCCGACGTCGCTGCAGAAATTTGCCGCGGTGCGAAAGATATCCATCATGAGGCCTTCTGGGGATCGTGAGGCGCCGCGTCGTACTACGGCCGAAAGGCGCTCTGTACCGAATTCTTCGCCAAGCTGGTTCTGCGCCTCTGTGACGCCATCCGTATAGAAAACCAGTACGTCGCCCGCAATAAGGTCCGCGGAGGCCAGGTCACAAATTTCTTCTGGAGATATTCCGATGGGTGGACAAGACGAATTCATGCGCGTGAGCGTGCTGGTCTTTGGACGAAACAGGAGCGCGGGATTGTGGCCGCAGTTGACATAGCGGAGTGTCCGTTTGCGCGTATCGATTTCCGCGAGCAGCAAGGTCACGTAGCGTTCGCCATCCGACACGGAGTGGATTCCGGTGTTCAAGCGTGCCACTATTTCCAGCATGTTTCGGTCGTGATTGGCCTCAAGCTGCATAGCCGCCGCTGTCGCGGACATCAAGAGGGCGGCGGGAACACCTTTTCCAGCTACGTCGGCAATGACGAACTGAATGGTGTGCGCGTCGATGGGGATATAGTCGTAGTAATCGCCGCTCACGCCCCGCGCCGGCTGCATCATGCCGGCAAATTCGAGTCCGGCAATGGCTGGTTTGCCCACGGGAAGAAACAGGCGCTGGACTTGCGCGGCCAGCTCCACGTCCTGAAGGAGGTCGTCACGCTGCTGCTGAACTGTTTTGGCAAGCGCTTCCCTTTGCCCGATATACCGCTGGATGAAGTAAACAACAAAGGCGAAGGACAACATCGCGGAGAGATTGTGGAAAATCCGAAGCCCCAGGTTGATGTACCGCGGGGAGTAATAATCATGGAACAGGACACAAGCGGCGATGAGGCTGTAGCTGATTTTCCTGCGCAGGAAAATCGCGCCGAGGCCAACAGGGAGTATGTAGAGGTAAACGAGCGAAATCGAGACAACGAGATGGTCTGCATACGCGACTGCGCTAATCGCCCCCAAGACCAATACGAGCGGCAGCCAAGCCGGTCCATTTGAAGCCACATCCTTCCGCAGGAGAGGCAACAGCACAAGCCTTTTGATTAGATCGCGCAACTTGCCAGGCATCGAGCGTCGGAAGGCGGTTGTCATTCAAAGACGAAGCTGCGCAGGTACGGTAGGCAACTAAACCTACTTCCCCGCTCGCGGGCTCGGCACCTTGTAGCCGTCGGTAAGGGTCTTGAGGAAAGCGACGAGGGCATCTTCTTCCTGGTCCGTCAGTTTCAGGTTGCCGAGTTGTCTTTTGTTGAGGTTGGTTGAGTCCTCTGCCTCCGGCCAGCAGGTGAGCTTTTCGCCGGAATCGCCTGCCTTGCACTTGGGCAGGACGTCGCGGGTGTTGTAAAAATGCACCACTTCTTTCAGGCTTTTGAAGTAGCCATTGTGCATGTAGGCTTTCACAAAGGTTGGCGTGGGACGCATGTCGACATTGCGCAGAGTGGGTACTTGGAATTTCGCGTCGAATTTGGGGGCGAGTTTGATCCACTCAGCATCAGGATTAAGTTGACCGCTATCGCTTTGCAGAGTGCGGAGAAAGGAGCCAACTCCCCTATCGACGTAGGCCGCTCCAGCGATGCTGGAAGCGACGTTGGGAGTGTAGCCGCGTTGGTCGGGCCGGCCCTCGTAATAGAATTGCAATCCCGGATTTTTGGGGACGCCGAGATTACTGGCGGTAAAGTCCGTAAACAGGGGCTCTTCCCCGGGCCCGCCGTCTCGATGACACTCGTTGCATCGCGCCTTGCCGCGGAACAGCTCATAGCCCAATTTTTCCTGCGGCGTGAATTGGTCTTTTTCTGCCTGCACGGAATCGTACTTCGACATGAAGGGACTCACCTCTGGCGAGAACTCGTATGCGGAGATCGCCAGCCCGAACTCGTCATACGCGTGGTCGGCGCGAGTCCGGTCCGCAGGACTCAAGTGGACCGGGTACAGATCATTCGCTGGTGGCGGCCCTGGGGTCGTACAGACCTTTTCCACGTCGGTAGGCCAGTGAATGGTGAACGAGTCCGTCCCCCAGACCGTCTCAAAGAGTTTGCGATAGGGAGCTTGGGAAAGGCGATACGCAACGCAAGCCGAATCCGGAAAACCCATTTCCACGGGATTCGTCGGCGGTCCCTGCGCTTGCTCGGCGCTTGGATTCTGCAGACGGTAGCCGCTCGCGCGCATATCCCAGAAATTGCCGCCAACAAAGTCGCCCTGGAGAGCGTTGTAGTGTAGGACCGGTGAGAAGGGTGCGTACATATAGCTCTGCGGCTTTCGATTGCTGAAGCGCGTTCTCACCGATCCTGGATACGACACGGTAGTCTCATTCAAAGATTGAATCGGCCCAGTGAATCCCGTCTCCGGCGTATGGCAGAAACTGCAAGCTTCGTTCTGATTGACCGAGAGGTGCTTATCGAATAGCAGTAGCCTCCCCAGGGTGCGGACCTGTCCTTGACGATCGAGCGTGGTGCGGCCCATCTGGCTGAGAGTGTCGGCCTCAATCCGATCAATGTCGGCAACGACCCTCGCCACATCCTGATCGAACGAGGGAGGCATCTGACCGCCGAGGTTGCTGCGTGACAGCTGGCCTGACGGGTTCCCCGTCATTGCTAGCGAAAAGAAAACCGCCAAGGCCACCATCGCAACGGCGGTAATCACGGTTCGTGCAGTGGGTGTAACGCTCGGTATTGGCAAATCGCAGGCCCTCGGTCAGTCCACCTGGTGCCAGGTGGAATCCGGATCATAAACGGTCATCGCTTCTGCGGTCTTTGTGGCGTTAGGACCGAGATCCTTTTCGTAAATCGTTCCCGATTCGTCCACGATGAAAGTCATGACACCCGACGAGCGATACTCCGCAGGATACGCGACGAAGGCGAATCCTCCGGTCATCTTCCCGTCGACGAGATAATTCTTGGC
>Ga0307479_10002556_pt1 | contig 16529 bp, 13 predicted proteins | sample atmos_gasesECM4C_FD_203743 | JGI IMG/M metagenome (GOLD analysis project Ga0307479, IMG submission 203743) | Hardwood forest soil microbial communities from Morgan-Monroe State Forest, Indiana, United States - atmos_gasesECM4C_515 | ecosystem: Environmental > Terrestrial > Soil > Temperate... | reverse complement strand
CAAACCCAACCCCACCCCAGGTGTACCGCGGCTGGCGTCGCCTCGGTAGAAGCGTGTGGACACCTTCGGTTTCTCCTGATCGGGAATACCCGGACCATCATCGGCCACGCTGATCCACACCTTGCCTTGCGCCAGGGTCTTCACTTCGACGCTGATGAGCCCGGCATCGGATGTGTACTTGAGCGCATTGTCGATCAGATTGCCGATCGCCTGTGCCAGCAGCACCGGGTCACCCGAGATGTCCGCGGGACCCTTGCCGCGGTAAGACAGACTGATTCCTTTGAGCTCGGCGGCCGGGAGGTAGAAATCGACGGCTTGCCTGGCGATATCGGCGGCGTTGACGGGTACGAAACCGGAGCGCCGCATACCCGTGTCGATCTCCGCCAGCCGCAACAGCGCGTTGAAGATCCGGATTACGCGATCAACGTCGGCGACGGCCCCATCGATCTCCCCGAAGGTTTCGTCGGGCCCGGGACGCGTGAGCGAAAGCTCCTCGAGCCGGGAACGCAATTCGGCAAGCGGCGTACGCAAGTCGTGAGCTATTGAATTGGAGACATCCCGCACGCCGTGCAGCAGCTGCTCGATCTGATCGAGCATGCCGTTGATCGTGCGCGACAGCGTATCCAACTCGTCGCTGGCGGTCTTGGTGGGAAGGCGGTGACTCCAATCGCCTTGCACGATGGCCAATACCGTCTGCCGGATCCCATCGACGCGCACGAGCACAGCACGTCGGATCATCAGCCCACCCAAAGCTCCGGCAATTGACAGGACCGCAACCGCCGCCGCCAGCCCGTACCAGAAGCGCGGCGCCAACGATGCGAACAATGACTGGTCCCGACCCACCAGCAGGTTGTATCCACCGGGCAGGACGGTGTGAACAAACATGGCCTGTGTCTGTCTGCCGGCAAGGTTGACTGGCACAATGTCCGTTCCCGGCTCGGGAGGAATCCCACCTGGCCATTCGCGTAGATTGCCGGCAAGCCGCTGCAGAGCCGGATCCGTCAGCAGGAGAATCCGCTCCCCGGGGATCTGCAAGCCGATCCGATTGTCGATGAAAGCCGCGAGTCCCGGAGCGCTTTCACGGCGGAAAACCTCTGACAGCCGCTGGATGTCCGCCCGCAACACCTCCGCGCGGCTCTCCTGGATCGTCACCTGCCACGCATACCACAGGGGTGCCGCGAACAGAACGAGCGCCGCGATTCCAAAGGCGACATAGCTGAACGCCAAGGTGAATGCCGACGATCGCAGCAGCCTATTCATCGGCGGTCAACATGTAGCCGGCGTTGCGAACGGTGCGTAGCAGCGGCCGCTCCGAGTCGGATTCGATCTTCTGGCGCAGCTTGCTGATATGCACATCCACCACGTTGGTCTGCGGATCGAAATGATAGTCCCAGACGTTCTCGAGTAACATGGTCCGGGTCACGACCTGCCCGGCATGGCGCATGAGGTACTCGAGCAGCTTGAATTCCTGCGGCTGCAACGCGATCGGGCGCGCACCGCGCGCTGCCTTGCGGGACAGCAGATCAATGTGCAGATCCCCCACCCGCAGGCTGGTCTGCGTCCCAGTGCCCTGTGCGCGCCGGCCGAGCGCGTCCAGCCGCGCCAGCAGCTCGCCAAAGGCAAACGGCTTGGTCAGATAGTCATCACCCCCGCTCTTGAGTCCCCGGATCCGCTCATCCACATCGGACAAGGCGCTCAGAATGAGAATCGGCGTGCGGTTGCCCGCTTTGCGCAGCGCCTCGATGATCGCCAGGCCATCGATCTGCCCCGGGAGCATGCGATCCATGATGATGACATCGTATGGCTCACTGGCAGCCAGGAACATCCCGTCGCGCCCGTTGTCCGCGTGATCGGCAACGTGGCCCGCCTCCTGAAGGCCTTTGACCACGAAGCGGGTGACCCGCTCATTGTCTTCGACCAGGAGTACTTTCACGGCACCGCTCGCAAACGGCCCCTCTCGAAGGGGCCCTTGAAGAGTTGGACTTCGGTCAGCTCAAACTGTCGCCGGCTCATGCGATCCTCGCGTGGGCTCGCCGCTCCCGGCCTGCGCCGCGGCCGGCTGGCGATGGCCACTCACCCGCTCGTTGAGCCTGTCCAGGTACAAATACACCACCGGGGTGGTGAACAGCGTCAACGCCTGGCTCAGTATCAAGCCGCCCACCATGGTGTAGCCCAGCGGCTGGCGCAGCTCGGATCCGGTGCCGTGGCCCAACATCAACGGCAGTGCCGCGAGCAGCGCTGCCATCGTCGTCATCATGATGGGCCGGAAGCGCAGCAGGCACGCCTGGCGGATGGAGGCTTCCGGCGACAGGTGTTGATCGCGCTCGGCCTGGATCGCGAAGTCCACCATCATGATGCCGTTCTTCTTGACGATTCCGATCAGCAGAATGATCCCGATCAGGGCGATCACCGACAGATCGAAGTGACAGACGATCAATATCAGCAGCGCGCCCACCCCGGCCGAGGGCAGCGTGGAGAGAATGGTCAGCGGGTGGATGTAGCTCTCGTAAAGCATTCCCAGGATGATGTACACGACCACCAGCGCCGCCAGGATCAGGTACGGCTCCGACTTCAATGACGACTGGAAGGCCTGCGCCGTTCCCTGGAACGTCCCCAGCATGGAAGCCGGCATGCGGATATCGGCACTGACCTTCTGGATGGCGTCAACAGCATCGCCGAGCGCAGCCCCGGGAGCCAGGTTGAACGACAGTGTCACCGCCGGGAACTGCCCCTGATGATTGATCGACAGGTAGCTGACATGGTGAGTATCAAAATGCGCGAACGTCGACAGCGGCACCTGCTGATTGGTGATGGGCGATTTGACGTAGATCTTGTTGAGAGTATTCGGATCCGTCTGCAGCGACGGTGACACTTCCAGGATTACATGATACGAGTTGAGCTGCGTGAAGAACTGCGCCGCCTGGCGCTGGCCGAACGCGTCATACAGGGTGTTATCGATGACGGCGGGCTGAATGCCGAAACGCGCGGCCTCGTCCCTGTCGATGGTCAGCGAGAGCATCGACCCGTTGGTCTGCTGATCGGTCGCGACATCCCGCAACATCGGCAGCTTCTGCACTTCAGCCAGAACTCGCGGCGCCCAGTCGTTCAGCTCGTTGAGATCGGAGTCCTGCAACGTGTATTGATATTGGGTGCGGGTGGGGCGGCCGCCCATATTCAGGTCCTGGGCGGCCTGCAGGAAGAGCGCCGCCCCCTTCACCTGCGCCAGTTTCGGCCGCAGACGCGCGATAACCTGGTCGGCACTGGACTTGCGCTGGTCACGCGGCTTCAGTTGGATCACCAGGAAGCCGTTGTTGACGGGCCGTGAGCCGCCGAGACCGCTCGCCCAACTCGCCACGTCGGGGTCCTGGCTCACCACATCCGCCAGCTGATGTTGCAACCGCAGCATCTCGGAGAACGAAATGTCCTGCGAGGCATCCGACACGCCCACGATGATGCCCGTGTCCTGCTGCGGGAAAAATCCCTTTGGCACGTACACGTAGAGGATGGCTGACAGGGCCACCGTGATCAGGAACACGATGAGCGTGGGCTTCTGATGCTGCAGCACGAAATCGAGCCCGCGCGTGTACTGCTGCAACAGTTTCTCAAAGCCCCGTTCCACGAACTGATGAGCGCGGCCGTGCGTCGCCTTGCGCTCGTCACGCAGAAACAGCGAGCACATCATGGGTGACAGCGTCAGAGCAACGAAAGCTGACACGAGGATGGTCATGGTGACCGTGATCGCGAATTCGCGGAACAGCCGTCCGATGATGCCGCCCATCAACAGCAGCGGAATGAAAACCGCCACCAGCGACAAGCTGATGGACATGATGGTGAACCCGATTTCCTTCGCGCCCTTGACCGCCGCCTCCTTGGGCGACAGCCCCTCCTCGACATGCCGGTAAATGTTCTCCAGCATGACGATGGCATCGTCCACGACGAATCCCACGGCAATGGTCAGGCCCATGAGCGACAAGTTATCGAGCGTGTAGCCCATGGCGTACATCAGCGCCGCGGTGCCGAGCAGGGCCAACGGAACCGTGACACCCGGAATGACCGTCGCCCAGAAATTCCGCAGGAACAAAAAGATGACGAGCACGACCAGGGCGATGGTCAGGATCAACGTGAACTCGACATCGCGCACCGAGGCCTGGATGGTCGTCGTGCGGTCAAGAATGGTGTCCACCTTGAGGGCGGGAGGGACGGAAGCGAGTGCGTGAGGCAGCAGGGTATTCACGCGCTGAACAGTATCAATGACGTTTGCACCGGCCTGCTTGAAGATCTGCAGCATGATGCCGTCCTTGCCGTTCTGAAAGGCACGCGACAGCTGATCTTCCGGTCCGTCAACCGCTACGCCGATATCCCGGATACGCACGGGGGCCCCATTTTTGTAGGCGACGATGACATCGTTCCAGGGCGCAGCCTTCAGCAACTGATCGTTGTCGTAGATGGCGAAACTGTGCCGCACGCCGTTGATCGACCCCTTTGGAGAGTCGACCGTGGCGGCGCTGATCACCGTTGCAATGTCCTCGAGCTGGATACCGAGCGCGGCGACTTTCGCGGGATCCACCTGCACGCGCACGGCCGGCTTCTGCTGTCCCCCGATAGCGACCTGGGCGACGCCCGGAATCCGCGAGATCTGCTGCGCGAGCACGTTCTCCGCATAGTCATCGACCTCTATCAGCGGCAATACGTCCGAATGAGCTGACATGATCAGGATGGGAGAGTCGGCCGGGTTCACCTTCTTGTAGGAAGGCGGCGACGGGAGGTTCTTGGGCAACTGCCCGCCCGCGGCATCGATGGCGGACTGGATATCCTGCGCGGCGGCATCGATGTCGCGTGCAAGATCGAACTGCACGGTGATCTGCGTGGTACCCAGGACGCTGGAGGAAGTAAGTTGGGCTACGCCAGGTATCGCTGCAAATTGATATTCGAGCGGAGTGGCGACGGCCGATGCCATGGTCTCGGGACTCGCGCCCGGCAGCTTCGCCGACACCTGGATGGTCGGGAAATCGACCTGCGGCAACGGCGCGACGGGTAGCAAGGGATACGCGACTATGCCGAGGAGCAGAATACCCGCCATCAACAATGATGTGGCGATCGGCCGCTGGATGAAGACCTCCGAGATATTCATTGCGCGGAATGTCCCGCGACGTGAGCGCCGGGCTGCAGCCGATATTGATTACTCGTCACCACGCGCTCGCCGTCATCGATCCCTCCCTGAACCACGTAGATCGAGCCGCTCTCCTCTCCCACTTTCAACGGACGCGCTTCCACGGTGGCATCCGGCTTTACGACGTATGCAAACATCCCGTTCGGTCCCCGTTGCACGGCAGCGGTAGGGATGGTGAGCGCACTGCGGTCGGTACGTACCAGGACACGCGCATCGACGTACTGCCCGGGCCATAGCTTGTTCTGTGTATTGGGAAACACCGCCTTGACGCGAATCGTGCCGGTTGATTGATCGATCTGGTTATCCACCAGGGTAACCGTGCCGCGATCCAACTCCGTGCTGCCATCGCGTGACAGCGCCGCCACCGTTACGGGGCCGGCACTCAATGCACTGCCGATCGCTTCGAGTGCGTCCTCGGGAAGGGTGAAGATCAGGGAAATTGGCTGCAATTGAGTGACGACGACAATCCCCGAGGTGTCGGTGGCATGCACGTTGTTGCCCACATCCACGCGGCGGATGCCGGTGCGGCCCTGTATGGGCGAGGTGATGGAGGTGTACTGGAGTTGAGTCTGCGCGTTGCTGATGCTCGCCTGATCGCCCTTGATCTGGGCTTCCAACCCGGCGACCGCGGCCCGCTGCGCATCCAAGGTCTGCTTGCTGGCGAGATTTTCGGGGGCGAGGGTCACGTAGCGCTCGAGATCGGCCCTGGCACTCTGCAGTTGTGCTTCATCTTTCGCCTTGGCCGCCAGAGCCTGCGCGAGGGCAGCCTGGAACGGGCGCGGATCGATCTGGGCCAGCAAGTCGCCTTTGTTGACTGTCTTGCCTTCCTCGAAGGCGATCTTCTGCAACTCGCCGTCGACGCGCGCGGTCACGGTGACGGTGTTGAATGCCTGAATGGTGCCCAATCCATCAAGGTACACAGGCACGTCAGCGCGCTTGACAGCAGCCGTGTCGACGGCAACGGCCGCGCCGCCCTGAGGCCGCGCTGCGGCATCGGTACGCTTATTCGGCAGCCACAGCCAGCCCACTGTTGCCAGAGTGGCCAGTGTCCCCAGGAACCAGGCGCGCGCCCGACGATTTCCCATCAAATCACGAAGCTTTTCCATAAATCCACTCATGGCCTGCGGCCAAACTTTCCACGGGATCGCGGAAAGCCGCGCCCCCCGATGAGCTGCCGGCGCTGGGCGCCGGATAAAGGACCGTTAACCATTACCGGCCGCCGGCAACTGCCAGCCGCCGCCAAGGGCGTTAAAGAGCTGCACGAGCGCCTGCAGGTGCGCAAACCTGACTTGGACCAACGCATCCTGGGCACTGAAAAGTGCGCTCTGCGTGTTCAACACCGTCAGCACATTGACCGTTCCGGCGTGCAGCTGGATCTCCGTAATCTCGTACGCGCGCTGGGCTTTGGCGACGGCATCCTGCTGCCGCCGATATTGCTCCGCCGTCTGCTGGGTCGCCACAAGAGCGTCCTCGACGTTACCGAACGCCGAAATCACCGACTTGTGATAGTCAGAGAGCAGTTCGGCGTACCGCGCCTTGTTGAGGCGGTAACCTCCGACGAGGGCGCCGCCCTGGAAGATGCTCTGGGCCACGGTTCCGGTGAGGGAGAAGACCCGGTTGGCCGGCGAGATCAGCCCCGAGAGTGCCGTGCTGACGAATCCTCCGTCCGCGGTCAGGTCGATGCTTGGGAAGAAGGCCGCACGAGCCGCCTGGATATTGGCATTCGCCGCCATCAATTGGGCTTCGGACGCAGCGACGTCCGGACGCCGGGCCAGGAGCTCAGAAGGTAGTCCGGGACCGACTACCGGCTCCGCCAGCTCGCTCAGCGTGCCACCTGGGGCCTCCAGGTCTTGAGGCATCTTTCCTACGAGAATGGCCAAGGCATCGAGTGTCTGCCGCAGCTGCTGGCGCAGAGGCGGTATGGAGGCGTTTATGACCGCTACGGTGGTCGCTTGCTGCGCCACATCCAGGGCGTTCGCCGTTCCGACCGTTTCCTCAAACGTCAGGTCCTTCAATATGGTCTGCGCAGTTGAGAGGTCCTGCTCCGCGACATTCAGGCGGTCGTGCAATTCAATCACCTGAAAATACGTGGTCGCGACACCGGTCATCACGGTTAGCTCGACCGTTGCGCGGTCATACCGGGTGGCATTGGCGGTGAATCGCGCTGCGTTGAACACAGCTCGATTTTTGCCCCAGAAATCCAGCTCATAGCTCGCCGACGCCTGCACGCCAAACTGGTTATAGGTCACCGGCTTAGCGGTCGACGCGCTGGTGACCGAAGGCTTCTGGCGCTGGCGGACGCCATCTGCTGTAACGCCCAGCGTCGGCAGCAAAGGCGCGCCCGCAATTTGTGCCTGGGCGTCTGCCTGGCGAACTCGCGCTATGGCTGCCCCGATATCGTCGTTCGCTTGTTGCGCCTGCGCGATCAGGTCATTGAGTTGCGGCGAGCCGAATCCGCGCCACCACTCGGCGGAAGGCCATGCTGCTACGGTCTTCGCCGTGATCACTGGCGGCGCTGGAGGAGAGGGCGAAGACGGCTTCGCCGGGGGTCCCGCACGTGTAGTGGCTATCGCATTCGTCGCCGCCGCCGCTGCGGCCGCCTCGTCAGGCGTCTGGGTTGGATCAACGTTCCAGGCGGCGGGTGCCTGGATGTCAGGTCGCTTGTACCGTGGTCCGAGCAAATTGCACGCGGAAAGCAACAGAGTCGCAAAAGCGACGGCGCAAAGAGCAATCTTGTCCGTGAGTTTCACTACGCTGAAGGGAAGGTGCTGAAGCTGCGATAACCATACGTCGGAACGACTTAGCACCAGATTAGCGAAATATTAATTTCCGTTAACCGGCGGGCCAGCGCTCGGCAAGGCTGCGCTGCACCACGAATAAACTTAGGTACATCAGATGGATACGAGCTATTCTTAATATATATTAGGAATACAGCGCGTCCCTGGTGTCCGGAACGCCTGGACCATTGAGTTTCATGAGGCGTGAGTTATATTCGGACCGTAGGCGTTTGAGCGGAAACGGCCAATGAACACTACCCTGGACCTGTTTGAAGCGGCCACGGTGTCGCTGACACGGCCCGCGTCGATCAAGGATCGACTCGCGGACGCGTATCGAAATTACCTCGCCTACGTGGACGAGGAGCATCTCCCCGCTGATGTCTGCGAGGAGTTTCGCGCATTGACTGACACGCTCACCCGAACTGCTCCGGAAGTTCGCGGAGACGATGCTTTACATGCAACGGTCCGTAAGATGTCCACTAGTGACGCGGCGGCTGCTGCGTCTGCGGTTGTCCGGATGTTCGGTGCTGTCTCTCGTGCGAGTGTGACCGCGACCCATGAATCGGCAAGCTCAGCCTCGAACGTTGTGCCGCTTCACATGGCAAAGGCCTGAGCCATCCGGGCTGCAGACGAGCCCGTAGTCCGCCCTAGTCCATCTTGAATTCGATCGTGTCCCAGCGCGTCGTGTCTTCATGACGCGCTTGGCGCTTGATGGCGTCCACGAGGGCGCGCTCATCCCAGTCCACGATCTCATCCGCGAGATCCGCGAGCACCTTAGGTACCGGCGCCTGCGAGCCAAACGGCTTCAAGAGCACCACGGGCTTCTGGCTAGCCTGCGCATAGAGTAACTGGAACGTCAGGAGGTCCTGCGACGTTGCGTAGAGGCTCGAAAGCGCGACGATCACCTCGACGGGAGAGATCTGCTTGCGCAGGACTTCTTTTTGAGCTTCCTTATCGCCCTCGGGGCGCAGATCCGGCCTGCTGGAATTGCGATAAAAGAAGTTCCGGGCGCTTTCGAGATACTCGAAAACGCGCAGATAGTCATCGCTGTCTTCCCAAAGGTGGGTGACGAACAGCCGTACGGGGTTGGCCTGCGACATGGCGAAACTGCACTGCGGCTTGCTTGCCCTAAGATCACGTGAGTCTCGCACAAGCGTGGCTGCGGCGAAACTCGAACAGCCGATGCCGTCCAGCGACAGGTTTCGTCTCCCGTACCCCGGCCTACGGCTATAGAATGCGTCGTTTGCGATAAGGAACCGCTACGTGCGTCTGCTCGTCTATAACATTCGCTACGCCACAGGTACCGGTCCCTCCTTCCATCTACCCGTCCCAGGTGCCGGATATCTGCGCAGTAACCGCAAGGTGCTGGCCGGTATCACCGACTTCATCCGAGCAGAGCATCCCGACGTGGTCGGCCTCATAGAGGTCGATACCGGCTCGATTCGTACCGGGATGGTCAACCAGGCGGAGCACATCGCGGGCTCGATCGGTCATTACTCAACGTTCCAGTGCAAGTACGGAACCGGGTCCATCAACAACCTCGTACCGATAGTGCGCAAGCAGGCGAACGCCTTCCTGTCCGCGCCCCACGTACACGGTGAGCGGTTCCACTACTTCGATACCGGAATCAAGCGGCTCATCATCGAGCTCGAGCTCGATGACGTGTGCGTATTCCTCGTGCACCTGTCGCTGAAGTTCCGCCACCGGCAGTATCAGCTGCGCTCGCTGCACGACCTGATCGTGCAGTCCCCCAAGCCGGTCATTGTCGCGGGAGACTTCAATACCTTCTGGGGTACCCACGAGATCTACCTGTTCATGCGCGCGGCCGGGTTGCGCAGCGCGAACTCGGCCGGCCTTCCGTCCTTTCCGGCGAAGATTCCACGGGTCGAGCTGGACTTCATCCTGGTCAGCGAGGGGATCGAGGTGACGGACTTCCGTGTGCCGGACGTTCGCTTCTCGGATCACCGGCCTCTGGTCTGTGACTTCCACGTTCGCTCGGACGCACTGGTGCGGCGAACCGCCGCCTGAGGTTGACAATTCATGACTGACGCTGCTGCATGGAAGCTCGAGCGGGATTCCGACTCGATCGTCTGGCTCACGATCGACAAGCCGGGCACCTCCGCCAACGTTCTTTCGAGCAGCGTGCTCCTCGAGCTCGATGCCCTTCTGCGGCCCCTGGCCCAGAACCCGCCGCGCGCCGTGATTGTGATATCCGGCAAGAAGAGCGGCTTCATCGCCGGTGCCGACATCAAGGAATTCACCGGCATTACGAACGTCGAGGAAGGGTTCCGCCTCATCCACGGCGGGCAGGAGGTCTTGAATCGCCTGGAGGCCCTTCCCTGCCCCACAGTTGCGGCCATCCACGGATTCGCACTCGGGGGCGGCCTCGAGCTCGCGCTCGCGTGCCGGTATCGCGTAGCGGCTGACGACGGGAAGCTGTCGCTGGGATTGCCGGAGGTGCAGCTGGGAATTCACCCGGGATTCGGCGGGACTGTCCGCACCGTGCGGCTGGTAGGCGTGCGGCCGGCGATGGAGATGATGCTCACCGGCAAACCGGTTCGCGGCTCAAGCGCCTTGAGCCGCGGACTCATCGACAAGCTCGTTCCGCCGCAGGACCTTCGCAAGGCCGCGAAAGAGCTTGCGCTGCAGCCGCCCGCCCCCCGCCAAGCACCGTTCGCTGAACGCGTGTTGAGTTGGCCGATCGTACGCGGCTTCGTGAAAAAGGCCCTGGTTTCGCAGGTCGCCGCCCGGGCGCGGCGTGACCACTATCCGGCTCCCTACGCGATCATCGAGCTGTGGGCGCGAGGTGGCGACTCCTACGAGGCGGAGGCCCGTTCAATCGCGGAACTGTTCCTCACCGAGACTTCACGCAACCTGGTACGGGTTTTCCTGCTTCAGGACCGCCTGAAAGCCTTGGGAGGCAAGGGAGGTCCCGACATCAAGCACGTCCACGTCGTCGGGGCCGGCGTCATGGGCGGAGATATCGCAGCGTGGTCTGCGATGAGCGGTTTCACGGTTACGCTGCAGGATCGCGGGCTCGAATACATCGAGCCCGCGTTGAAGCGTGCCCATGAGTTGTTCGACAAGCGCCTGCGTGATCCCGCCAAGAACACGGCGGCTCGCGAGCGTCTGCGGGCAGACGTGCAGGCGGAAGGTGTTAGCGGTGCAGACGTCGTGATCGAGGCTATCTTCGAGAGCCTCGATGCCAAGCGTGAGTTGTATGCTCGCCTCGAGCCGCGCATGAAGGCCGACGCCATTCTTGCAACCAACACGTCGAGCCTGATGCTGGAGCCGCTTACGGAGAACCTGGTGCGTCCGGAGCGGCTCGTGGGACTGCATTTCTTCAATCCCGTGGCACAAATGCCGCTGATCGAGATAGTTCAGTCTGCTCGTACGGACCCCGCGGTCCTGCAAGGTGCGATCGCGTTCGCGCGCAAGCTCGACAAGCTCCCCGTACCCTGCCGCAGCGCGCCCGGATTCGTGGTCAACCGCGTGTTGATGCCCTACCTGTACGAAGCCATGTTTGCGGCGCAGGAAGGCGTCCCCCTGGCTGTCATCGACCAGGCCGCCGTTGACTTTGGCATGCCCATGGGTCCGATAGAGCTGGCGGACGTCGTGGGTCTGGATGTTGCAACTCACGTGGGTGAGATCATCGCAGCCGAGCTTGGCCGCGCCGCCCCCGACCTGACTCGTTTGAAGGAGCTTGTCGCGGCCAAGAAGCTCGGCCGCAAGAGTGGCGAGGGATTCTACGTCTGGCAGGACGGCAAACCGCGCAAGACGCCCGCGAATGCCTCTGCAGCCCCTGCGGACCTGATCGACCGGTTGATTCTGATTCTGGTGAACGAGTGCGTCGCCTGCCTGCGCGAGCGCGTGGTCGAGGAGCCGGACCTGGTGGACGCGGCAGTCATTTTCGGCACCGGATTTGCGCCTTTCCGCGGCGGCCCCCTGGCTTACGCAAGGACCCGCGGAGTTGATGCTGTGGTGGCCCGTCTCGCAGAGCTTGCTGCACGTCACGGTGCCCGTTTCACAGCAGATGCCGGATGGCCGCTACTCGGGAGTGTGGGCGGAAAAGCGTGAACGGAGTATCAGTGGGACGAAGGTCCTGTGTTACCATCGGAGGCACTCGACGCACCAACTTTGGTCTTATGGCGTCAGGCTCAGTGAAATGCAGGAGGAACGCGAAGCCAGCGTTCAATTACTCAAAACGTTCGCACCCCTGGACGGACTGAAGCGCGACAATCTCGCCGCGCTCGCCAAGAAGGTCAGTGTGCGGACGATATCGGCTGGCAGGACGCTGTTCAAGGAAGGCGACACCGATAAGCGCACCATCTGGCTCGTCGGGGGCCTGCTCGAGATCCGCGAGGGCGACCGCACAATTGCGATGATCCGCGGCGGCACGCCCGAGGCGCGCAACCCGCTGTATCCGAAAACCCCGCGCACCGTGACGGCACGTGCCACGGAAGAGATCAGTTACCTGTCCATCGACAGTGAGCTGCTCGATGTCATGATCACCTGGGATCAGACGGGCAGCTACGAGGTGGCGGAGCTTCAGGCTCAGCTTGACGGGGCCGGCGACGACGATTGGATGACGACGCTGCTGCAGACAAAGGCGTTCCATCGGATTCCGCCGGCCAACATCCAGGCGATCTTTATGCGGCTGCAGCGCACGCCCTTTCGCGCCGGCGAAGTCGTCATCAAACAGGGCGACGAAGGCGACTACTTCTACATCATCGTCAATGGCAAGTGCGTCGTCACTCGCGAAACGCCATTGAACCGTGATGGCATCAAGCTGGCCGAGTTGAGCGTGGGTGACACCTTCGGCGAGGAAGCCCTCATCGCCGAGGCCAAACGCAATGCTACGGTCACCATGCTGACGGATGGCGTGCTCATGCGCCTCAACAAGCAGGACTTTCGCGAGCTCATGAACGAGCCGCTGCTGCAGTGGGTCAGCTACGAGAAGGCGCGTGAGATCATCGACCAGGGAGGCCGCTGGCTGGATGTCAGGCTGCCGAGCGAGCACCAGAACCTGTCGATCGAGGGCGCCCTCAACATCCCGCTGTATTTCATCCGGCTGAAGCTATCGGCGCTCGACCGCAAGATCCCGTATGTCGTGTACTGCGACACGGGCCGCAGAAGCTCCGCGGCGGCGTTCATCCTGGTGGAGCGGGGTTTCGATGCCTACGTGCTGACCGGTGGCCTGACCAACAGCGCCGTCGCCCTGAGGCGTTCAGCGTAGGGCTCTTCCGGCGCGCCCTCGCGCCGCTAAGAACTCACATAGTGTGAGTAGCCTTGTCCCCTGAGAGCGCACCCGCCAGGTACGTCTCGATTTTCTTCTGCGTCTGCCCGCGGTCCTGGTCGCTGAACTGCACCCCGATCCCCGCCGTACGCTTGTTCTGCGCACCCTTCGGCGTGACCCAGATGACCCGCCCGGCCACCGGCAATTTCTCATCCTCGCCCATCAGGTTGAGCAACATGAACACCTCATCCCCCAGCCGGTAGTTGCTGTTGGTGGGGATGAACAGGCCCCCGTTGCGCACGAAAGGCATATACGCAAGGTACAGGGCGCTCTTGTCCTTGATCGTCAGGGTCAGAAGACCCGGCTTGTTGCCACCCGCTCGCAATTTCTTACCTCACGCGACTCACGGTGTCGGGTCTTCCGCGGGATGCCAGGCGCCGCAAAAGACCCTCCAGCGCCAGACCTCGATTGATCGGCGTTTCGAGCGCGGACTTGAGGTCCCGGACCCCGTCCAGCAGCTCGAACAGTTGCCGTATATTCAAGACCGTCTCCGGGGGTTGCAAGTAGGTTACAGCGCCCACTTCTGTCAAAAAGCCTTTAGTCCCGAATTGCCCGCGGATGCGTTCCGTGAGCCAGTTCTCAAAGCATCTGAGCCGCAAGGGCAACTCGGCTCGGGCCCATTGCTCTGCAGTAGCCACCGGATCCGATGCCCCCGCGGCAGCCTCTTCCAGGCCCCGTCTCACCTCAGCTCCAATCTGCACGACGGAGGATGCGTCCGCATCCGCCGCCAGCATGGGCGCCTCGCCAATGATATCCAGCACAGCTCGCCAATCGCCCTTGCCGCGCGTGGACTCGAGCCATGCGACGGCATCTGCCCGGCTGGGGGCAGGCACGCGAACCCGTTGGCATCGGCTCAGAATCGTCGCAGGCAGGCGTGAAGGCTGCGTGGCGACCAGGATGAGCACCGTGCGACGCGGAGGCTCCTCCAGCGTCTTCAGGAGGGCGTTGGCGGCGAATCGATTGAGCACGTCGGCGGGCGACAGCACCCCGACCTTGTAGCCACCCTGGTGGCTCGTCAGCGCCAGATCCTGTGCAAGCTCGCGCACCTGCTCGATGCGAATCTGCCGAGAGTCATCGATCGGGCGCACGCTGATCCAGTCCGGGTGCTGGTCGCGGTCCGTCCCGAGGACCAGCCGCGCAATCCAGTTGGCCAGCCAGTCGCCCCCCGCGCCCGGAGCCTCGTGAATCAACAAGGCGTGCGGCATCCGGTCCGCCTCGTAAGCGGCGCGCAGCGTTGCCATCTCCTTGCTTAGCCAGGGCACAGTCATAAACTTTCCAGGACCTTCTCAACCTGTTCCGCTACAGCGGCGACGGTACGGGTGGCGTCGATTACCCGCACCCGCCGGGGATCCTGCTGCGCGATCTGCAGGTAGCCGGCGCGCACGCGCTCGAAGAAATCCTCCACTTCGGCTTCGAAGCGATCGGCCGCATTGCCGGAACGCCCGCGGGCGCGGCTCAATCCAATGGCAACCGGAAGGTCCAGGAGCAGCGTGCAGTCGGGTTGCAGGTCTGCGTGGACTGCATGGGCCAGCTGCTCGATCCAGGCCCGGTCAAGACCACGCCCGTACCCCTGGTACGCGCGCGTTGCATCGGTAAACCGGTCGCAGATGACCCATTCGCCGCGCGCCAGGGCGGGCCGGATGAGGTTCTCGACGTGGATGCTGCGAGCGGCGAACATGAGCAGCGTCTCCGCTTGCGGGGAAACGGCCTCTGGGCCGCGCTCGAGCACGATTTTCCGCACACGTTCGGCCAGAGGCGTACCGCCCGGCTCGCGAGTGACACGCGCGGTGATCCCGCGTGCGGCGAGCCAATCGACCGCAAGCTGCGCCACTGTTGATTTGCCGGCGCCCTCGATCCCCTCGAGGGTGATGAAGCGCCCACGGCTCACCTCGGTCCCCTTATGCTCACTGAGTACCTTCGGGGGCCGCACCATGGGCTCCGGTTTGCGTCATGCCCTTGCCCTTCGAGCCCGTGGGCGCCGTCCCGTGCGCCACGATTCCGCGGTGCTGCTGGGCCCGCAGATGGTCGAGATAACTTTTCACCGCCGCATTGTGCTCTTCGAGCGTCTTCGAAAAATGATGGCCGCCATCACCGGTGCCGCTCGCAACGAAATAGATTTCCCCGCTCTCCTGAGGATGCACGGCTGCCAGAATGGATTCACGCCCAGGCAGCGCAATCGGAGTTGGCGGCAACCCTGCCCGAGTATACGTGTTGTAAGGCGTATCGGTGACCAGGTCGCGCGTATGTATATCGCCGTCGTAGCCGGCGCCAAGCCCATAGATCACGGTCGGATCGGTCTGCAGGCGCATTCCCTTGCGCAACCGTGTAACGAACACCCCGGCTATTCGCGGGCGCTCCGTGGGTAACCCGGTCTCCTTCTCGATGATGGAGGCCAGCGTCAATGCCTCGTACGGAGTCTGAAACGGCAGGTCCGTGCTGCGCTGCTGCCATGCGTCGTCAAGGACGTGCTGCATGGCGTTGTAGGTCAGCCCCAATATCTCCAAGTCCGTGGTCTTGGCTGCAAATCGGTACGTGTCCGGAAAGAATCGGCCTTCTGGAAACTCGCCCTGGTGTCCCAGAGCGGTCATCACCTCTTCATCGCTCTTGCCGCGCAGCGTGTGGGTCACTGCAGCGTGGTTGTCGAGCGCGTGCCGCAGGTCCGCGAATCGTGAGCCCTCGATGAGGGTGAGCTGTTCGAGAACCACCCGGCCTTGATCGAACAACTCGAGAATCTCCGCGGCGCTGGCCCCGGCCGGAATCTCGTACATGCCGGCTTGAATGCGCGGTTGATGGCCCTTCGCGTGCCCCGCAAGCCGCAGGTACAGCTCGACGGCGCGCGGTTGTTTCAGCGCGCCCTGCTTCGCAAGGTCCACCAACACGGTTCTAACACTGGCGCCCTGCTCTACCTGGATCCGCACGACATCCTGCGAGGGACCGGGAGCATAAAACGCAGTCCGCAGCCAGTAGTAACCGCCCGCTGCGGCACCCGCCAACAGCACGAGCAGCACCAACAGCATCACGGCCATTCGCCGGCGCGCGTTACTACGCATCTGCGGGCTCATCGAGTAGCGGCTCCAGAACTGACTGCAGGTGGCGGGTGACAGGGCCCGGTATCAGCTCCCGGGCATCGAGCGCGCGCACCGGCGAGATCCCGATACGGGCGTTCGTCAGGAAAATCTCATCGGCGCTGTGCAGATCCGGCGCGCGCAACTCGCACTCCCGGGCCGGAATTCCAACCCGGCGGGCTTCGCGCAGCACGACACGCCGCATCACGCCGAGCACCCCG
>Ga0307479_10002555_pt1 | contig 16530 bp, 12 predicted proteins | sample atmos_gasesECM4C_FD_203743 | JGI IMG/M metagenome (GOLD analysis project Ga0307479, IMG submission 203743) | Hardwood forest soil microbial communities from Morgan-Monroe State Forest, Indiana, United States - atmos_gasesECM4C_515 | ecosystem: Environmental > Terrestrial > Soil > Temperate... | reverse complement strand
TTTCGCAACTCCCTTGTTTTCAAAAACATCTGCGTTGCCCCCTGTTATTTTTCTCCCGTGCTTCCTTTCAAAAGGTTGCAGCCTCTTTTTGCGAGACATCGGGGGTGGGAGCGCAGAGGTGGCCTTCGTCGGGCCGCTTAGACGCGGAGCCCGCTTCGGAAAGCGGGCGCTACATACAAACGGAAAAAGGGAGCCAGTTTATGGGCCTAGGGGTCGGACGGAGACTATGTAGTACTCGGTTTCACCAAAACAGGCGGTGGGTACGCCTTTGTGTTGTTCGTAGGATAGGGCGACACGCTGGCCGGCGGCATCTTGTATCTTCTGGGCTACGGCGTCGTCGCGCACGCTGAACGTGAAAATTTGCGGAGCGGTGCCGGGGAAGGTGCTCATGGCCAGCTCTCCTTCCCAGGTCTTGCATACCCAGCCTTTTTGGGAAATCTTTTGGACGTAGCCGGCGCGCTCGCCTTTGGAGTAGGTGAAATGAAGCGTGATCCAGGCCCACGCCGCGAACACGCATACGGGCAACACGACAATCAGCAACAGCAGGAATATCAAGAGGCCGCTTTTTCCCGGCCGAGCCTGAGAGGCGGTCACACCGTTCATGCGGAGGAGTCTACTTGGGAGCCTGCGGTCTGTCGAGCATCGCTGTTGGGGCGTTCTTGGTGCAATGGAAAACAAAGCTGATTGCAGGAAAATGCTGGCCGTCTGCTTGTTGCAGGCGGGTTTCGGCCGGAACGACGGATTAAGGTCAAAAGCCGACACGTCATCCAATCAGGCGCCTCAAGGAAAGCCCTTGCGCTATTGATTGCTGGCTTGGGCGCTAGCGCGGTAGGATAAGACCGTGAATTTTGAATGGGATCCGGGGAAAGCCAGACGCAATCACCGGAGCCACCGGATTTCATTCCACGAAGCGGCCACCGTGTTCGGTGACCCGTTAGCGATAACGTATCCCGATCCAGATCATTCCGGGGCGGAACCGCGTTTTATCACGATTGGGATGTCGAGCGGCGGCCAGGTTTTGATCGTTGCCCATGCAGACCGCAACGATAACATCAGGATTATAAGCGCGCGCAAGACGACTCCGCGCGAACGAAAACATTATGAAGAAGAAGACTAAGAAACGAGAAGGGCGTGACGAACTGCGACTAGAGTACGACTTGTCTGAACTGAAAGGCGGCGTCCGTGGCAAATACAGCGGGCGCTATCGAGCAGGAACCAATCTAGTACTCCTCTCACCGGACGTGGCTGCGTATTTTCCTAACGAGCAATCCGTCAACGCGACCTTGCGTGCCTTGATTCAAACGGCGAAGAGGCTTCCCCGCCGTACGCGCTAACTTAACTTAACGATCAGAAAAGAAAATCAAAGACCGGATGCGCTCGGTTCGGCAGCGAGCGCACAGATTGGCCATTTTTTGGTGAGGTATTTCATTCCTAAGCCCGTACCACTTATTCGTAGCGGAGGGCGACTATGGGGTCTATGCGGGTTGCTCTTAGGGCTGGGACGTAGCAGGCGGCCGCGGCTACTACGAGCAGCATGGCGGCTACGACGGCGAAAGTGGTTATGTCGTTGACGCTTATGCCGTAGAGGAGGCTGGCCATTACGCGGCTTACGGCGAAGGCGGCGAGGAGGCCCGCGCCGATTCCGGCCAGGGCGATTATCAGGCCTTCACGGGCGACGAGCTTGACTACGTCGCTGCGCTGCGAGCCTAGCGCGATGCGCACGCCTATCTCGCGGGTGCGCTGATTCACGGAATAGGAGAGCACGCCGTAAATGCCAATGGCGGCGATTATGAGCGCGACTAGCGAGAAAATTTCGAGGAGCGTGCTGTTCAGGCGGGGCTGCGCGGCGTTGTTTGCGATCCAGTCGGTCATGGTGCGCACATTAGCCATGGGCAATTCGGCGTCAATCTCGTGGACGCGCTGGCGTACGCTGGCCAGGACCGCGTTCGGCTCGGCGTCGGTGCGCACAACCACGTCCATGAGCGGCAACTGACGAAACGCGGCGGACATGTAGGTGGCGGGAGTCGGATCCTGATTTAGGGAAGTGTTGCGAACGTCGCCGACTACGCCAATCACCGTGAACTGGCGGCCACTGGCCACAACGCTGAGTACCCTGCCGAGCGGATCGTCGGCACCCCAGAGGGAATCCGCTGTTTTTTTGCTGACGACCATTACGGGGGCGGAGTTTGTGTCGTCGTGTTCGTCGAAGAGGCGGCCGCGGAGGAGCGGGATTTGCATGGTCTGGAAATAGGCCGGGCTTACGAGGCGCCAGTCAATGGGAATGGAATTGCCGGCGGGAAGGATGGACTTGCCGATGGGCGCCATGGGAGTTGTGGTGTAGCTGCCGCCGGCGAAGGGAAGGCCGCTGGAAACGGCAGCGCCGCGCACCCCGGGCAACGACTGAAGGGAATCGATCAACGACTTATAGAGAAGCCAAGTCTTCGGGACGCCCTGATACCTTGCCGCGGGCGGTGAAAGTTGAAAGGTGAGCAAGTGGTCGGGCTGATAGCCAAGCGGGGCGGCGCGCAGATGAAAGAGGCTCTGCGTGAGGAGACCTGCTCCGACCAGGAGCACCGTTGCGAGGGCAAGTTCGCTGGCGATCAGCGCTCTGCGCAGGGCAGGCCGGGCACCGCCGGTTCCGGAGCGTCCGCCTTGCTTCAAGATTGCGTTGAGGTCTGAGTTGGCTGTCTGCAGGGCCGGCGCCAAGCCGAACAGCAGGCCTGTACAGAGCGAAATACCCAGCGCGAACAATATGACGGTGGAGTCCGCGCTTACGTCGCTGATGGGAAGCAGGCCAGCAGGCAGGGAGGCGCCCATGGAGCGCACTACCCACACGGATGCCAGCACACCGACGGCTCCGCCGAGCAATGAGAGCAAAGCGCTTTCGGTGAGGAACTGGCGAATCAATCGTTGCCGCCCCGCGCCTAGCGCCAAGCGAACGGCGATCTCCTGGTGGCGGCCAGCGGCGCGGGCGAGCAAGAGATTGGCCATATTCGCGCAGGCGATTAACAGGACAAAGACGACGGCGGAAAGCAGAACGAGGAGCGCGGTTCTGAGTTGTGCGGCGATGATCCATTGAGGGAATGGCGTCAGGAGCACGCCCCAGTCCTTAATTTCCGGGAATTGCTGGGCGACGCGGCGAGCGATGCTGGTCATTTCTGACTGTGCCTGCGGCAAGGTCACGCCATGCTTGAGGCGGGCGACGGCGACGGTGACATGATTCAGACGAGCTTCTTTGCCGGGGTCGATGGTGAGCGGAACGTTGATGTCGCTGGCGGTGAGGACGCTGAGCGCGGCGGGAGTGATACCGACCACGGTGTATTGAATTCCGTTCAGCGCGATCGTTTTCCCGATCAGCGCCGGGTCGCCTGCAAAGCGGCGCTTCCACAGGCCTTCACTTAGCATCACGACGGGTGGGCTGCCGGGCTGGTCTTCGTCGTCGCGGAAATTTCGGCCGGCGATGGTGTGAATTCCGAGAATGGGCAGGAGAGATGGGCTGATGGAGGTAGCGTTGAATTGTTCGGGCTCTCCGGTGCCGGTGAGGTTCAGACTGACGAAACCTATGATGCCCATCTGGTCGAACGAGCGCGGGGACTGTTCCTTCCATGAGAGGTAATTCAAGACGGAGGATGAGAACTGTGAGAGGTGCAGCTTGTCATTGGTCTCAAAGATGCGTACGAGGCGATCGGGTTCAGTAAACGGCAGAGGGCGAATTAAGACAGCGTTTACGACGCTGAAGATGGCGGTGTTTGCGCCGATGCCGAGGGCGAGCGTGAGAATGGCGATAGCGGTGAAGCCCGGATTTTTGCGCAGCACGCGAAGGGCGTAACGGATGTCTTGCCAGAATTGCTCGAGAAAGTGCGAAGCGCGGGGTTCGGGAAACTGCCGTTTCGTTTCGTATTCCACGGGATACTCCTCCGTGCTGGAAGGATTCTATGCTTGTTTTCGACGGGCCAAAGGGCGCTTTGTTTCAAGCCAGATGTGCGGGCGGCACGGCGGATTCAGATGGGCCATTTCTTGGTGAGGTATTTCATTCCGGTGTCGACCATTACGGTGACTACTGTGGCGTGGGGGCCCAATTGTTGGGCCAGGCGCAGGGCGGCGGTTACGTTGGCGCCGGTGGAGGTGCCGGCGAAGAGGCCTTCTTCGCGGGCCAGGCGGAGGGCCATGGCTGTGGCTTCTTCAGTGGAGACTCGCTCGATTTGATCGGCGATTTCTTTTTGCCAGAGCGGCACTACGTAGCCGGCTCCCATGCCGTCAATTTTATGTGAGCCGGGTTTGCCGCCGGAGAGGACCGGGGATTCAGAGGGCTCCACGGCCACGATTCGGATCTGATTATCATGGCGGCGTAAACCCTCCGCGTTACCCCGAATGGAACCGGCTGTACCCACGCTTTGGACAAAGCCATCGATGTGACCGCCGGTCTGCGTCCAGATTTCGTCGGCCATTTGGTGATAGGCGGCAATGGCGTCGGTATTGTTCATTTGATCGGTCCAGTAGCATCCGGATTTTTCCGCGATGACGCGGGCGGCCTCGATCATGTCGCGAGTAAGCTTCTCGGTCATGCCGCCGGTCTCGCTGTGCAGGATTTGGAGGCGGGCGCCGAGAATTTTCATGTGGTCGAGTTTTTCCCTGGCGAAGGCGTCGGAGCTGACTATGTGCAGCGGATGTCCCTTCACCGCGCAGACCAGAGAGAGGGAGACACCGGTGCTGCCGGCGGTGGCTTCGACAACGCCACCACCGGCGGCGAGACGTCCGTCCGCTTCTGCAGCTTCGATCATAGCCAGGGCCATGCGGTCTTTCATGCTGCCGGTGGGGTTTTCGTTTTCGAGTTTCAGGAGGATGCGGGCGCTGTTACCGGGCACGATGTTGCGCAAGGGCAATAGGGTGGTGTTGCCGATACATTGCAGGATGTCCCGCGGCAATTCATTCATGATGCCTGCGCCCCTTTCTGGATGTGGCCTGAAGAAGCGGGTCACGATTGTTTGAGGAGCTTGGCACCTACGAAGCGAGGTTGCCATTGGCAAGATCGCCAAAGTTGATAGCGTTTTTGCCACCGGCGCTGCCAGCTCACCGATGAAAAATCGCGTCTGAAACGAGAAACCTCCCCGAGCTGGTCTGCTCGGGGAGGCATTGGAGACTGCGTTGTTGTGGGCGAGCCTATTGGCGATCCACAACGTGCTTGGTTTTGCGGCCGCTACCGTTCCTGGCCGAAGTTGAACAGGTCGAAGAGGTCTCCGATAGCAGGCATGTTCGATGGGACGTAAGGATTGCCACCCTCGGAACGCGGATTACGCAGATTGTCGCGGCTGCGATCGCTGAGGGTGGTATTGAGCATCCAGTTGCGTTCGACGAACTTCACGAAAGAGGAATGCTCGCTATAGACGTGGCTGATATGGCCGCCCCTGGAGAAGGGGGAAACGGCGATCATTGGAATGCGCGGACCAGTGCCGAAGAAATCGACTGGCTGGATGAAGCCGGAGTCATAGAAGCCGCCGCCCTCGTCGACCGTAACGAAGATGGCGGTCTCTGCCCATTGCTCCTTGTTGCTTTGGGCGAGCTCGATGATGTTTTGAGCGAAGGCCTCGAAGAGGCCCCACTTGGAGGAAGCCGGGTGGCCGTCCATGACGCCGTCCGGCTTCACATAGGAAACTGCTGGGAGCGTGCCATTAACGAGGTCGGTGAAGAGGTCGGTGACGTCGCGCATGTGATCAGCAACCACGCTTGGATAGTTGGCCTGATACTCGAACGGGTTGCAGATATTGCAGTACAGGCCGTCCAATGGGCCGCCCGTGCCACTGGCATCGAAGCCGCCACCATAATATTTCCAGGGAATATTGCTGGCGGTCAGCACATCGCCGATGCTCTTCTGCATGGTCTGTGGAACGACGAGACCGGACTGCGGCGTTCCCTTCGGCGTGAAGGCAGGGTTGACGTTGACGGCCTGCCAATACTGGCCGGGGCCGCACTTGGTCTGCACGGCGTAGGGGAGCGCATTCAGGTAATTCGTGATGGCAGCGATGCCTGGCTGGGCCGGGTCGGAACAATTGAACCACTGTGCGCGCTGGGTATAGAGGTTGAGCGTGCCGGTTTTCGGATCGGGATTATAGATGTTCTTCGCCAAAGGTGTGGCGGGATTGCCGTTGCCGTCGCTGAAGAAGACCTGGTCGGCAAAGCCGAGCGGCTGGCTGTCTGGGCCGGTGCCGCCTAGCACGGGCTGATGATAGTTGTCGCTCATGGTGTATTTGTCAGCGAGGGATTTGAAGAGAGGCGCATCGCCGTTCTGCATGTTGAAGAACTCCATGGTTTGCCCAGTGTCATGCGGGGTGCCGCCCGGTGCCGTGCTATAGGTGGTGTCGATCGCGGACTGGAGATCATGGAGACACCCGGTGGGGTTGTCCTTCGATACGTGCTCGGCGTCGATGGCGCAATCGACCTGCTGGACCATTTGGAAGTATTGATGGACGGTGTCGCCCGCGTAGGCGTCGAACGGCAAATTCGGGCCGGTCAATTGAAAGGGACCTGGTGGGAGGTTAGTGACGTTGGGAATGCGGGTATCCGGCCCCTCGTTGACGGGCAGACCGGTGCCCCCGGTCCCCATGAGGAATTGATCCTGAGGGGCCAAGCCCGGATCGCCGCCCAAGCCTAGGAGGGCGGCAGCGGGGGGATTTTGCACGCCGTTGAGATCAGGCGCCGGCAGCGTGGAGTAGAGCTGCTTGCTGGCCATATCGGCGCTGCTGAAGAATTTGGCACCGTTGGGTGGGGAAACGATTTGGAATTGATGGGCCTTGGCAAAATTCGGGCCCGGTGAGCCATCGGCATTGACGATCCCTTCGGACAAAAGGTTCAATACCCTCTCACTCTTGTTTTTTGGCACATACGTGGCGTAAAGATGATCGAAGCTGCGATTCTCGCCAACGATGATGATGACGTGTTTAATTGGGGTGGCGGTCCTGATGCGATCTACAGCCTTGTCGGGTTCATCGTTGCCATAGCCAGCCGGAACATAAGCTAGCATCGAAAATGCGAGTGCGGTTGCGCATATCGATTTGCTGAGCGGTGGCTTCCTTCTGTTCAGATTACGTTCGGACATGTTTTCTCCTTGGAATAGTGAGGGCAGGCGGACCTCAACATAGATAAGCCTGCTGCATTACATCGTTGTGTCGGCGTTATTGAAGGCGCATGAAAGTTTGTAACTGCAGGCGAAGCGTTTCACTTACGCCCGGTTGCGATCTTTGATCGCGCAGCGACTCTCGCCGGTCACACCCCAAGTTCCAGCTTTCGTGGGGGATCTTCATCGCACCTGTAACGAACGCTACTCGCTCGTCCTAATCGTCGTCGGGATTTGGGGCAAAGGCTACTCCGCGGAATACTTCGCCGGCGCGCGCCGAGCGAAGGGTGACGAAGTGGCCTGGGCGGTCTGCGTTTTCCGCGGCGGGTTGCGGCAGCGTCGTAGCGTCCAGAACATCGGTGACCTTGACGAGTTTGTTGGGATCGGCGCCTTGATCTCCGTTCGCGCTTAAGGTGGAGGTGATGGCGTAGAGGGTGACCGTGCCGTCGTCGTTGTGCCGCCCAGTCATATTGCGGCAGCCGCCAGTGGCCGGGTTGAGCGCCGCCGGATAATTTTCAACACCATATGGCACGCCGATATTCAAGCCGTCTTGCAGAACGTACTGCATAGTCCAGGTGCCGCTGAGCAAGCGCCATTTCTGAACTCCGGCGGTGGCTTGCGATTGGGCGTCGGCGACATTGCCATTCACGGCTGGCCCGACCACGCCATCGCCTTCGTCGCACACGTACAGGGTAGTGGCATTGGCGAACCAGATTCCGAAGGGGAACGAGGTGGAAGTGCTGGCGAGGGTGTTAGGGAATCCGGGAAGAATCGTGATGGGCACGGCGGCAAGCTGCGCCGCAGTGCCGGTGGGCAGTACGCCGGCAGTGCCAACCTGATAGACGGTGTTGATGCCGTTGCCGCCGCTGCCCTTGGTGATGTACACGGTGTTGTTGAAGATGGTCATGCCGCGAAAATTGGTGTCCTTACCAGGCTTATCTGTGCCAAAGAGCAAGCGGCCGATCATGCCGATGTTGGGGGGCACGGGAGGGGCTTGATCAGGTGCGAGAAGTTCCGCGCCAGTGGCGTTGATGAGGTCGATACCGATCGGGGTAATGGGCAGTTGTTTCTTGGAAAGGTTGCCGCTGTTGTCGTTGCCTACCATGTAGTACAAGCCATTTCCGCCTTTTATTGCAGCGCGGCCGTTATCACCGCTGTAGGCGTTGCCGTCGGTGATGCTGAGATGACCGCGTGCATCGACTTCCGCGACGGCGCGGTAATACGCCGTGGGAACAACTGGAGTGCTCACAAAACTGGAGATGACCGAATTCGTGGGGTCGCAAATGCCTGGCGTACTGGAAGCGGATACATCAATGAGGTTTGGTGCGGTGGGAGAAACCGGGAAACCGCCGCAGCCGGGGCCGCCCTGGTAGGCCATGAAGGTAAGGGATTTGCCATCGACCGAGCGGTTGAGCGCGAGCTCTGACTTGGAGCTGAAGCTGGTGACGATTTGATCGCTGGGAATCGGGAGAGTGCCCAAAAACCGGCCATTGGTGGTGAGGCTATCCAGAAAGATCGGTGAGCTGACGCCGAAGCTGCCGTCAGAAGCAGAGTTGTTCCAGACGTTGTGAGAATCGGAAAGATTCGGAGCTTCGCCATTGTCGGTGGCGACGCCGCAAGTGACCGTGACGTTCGTCGTACCACCCGAGGTGGTAGGGACGGCGACGACAGTGCTGCCGTTAGGACCGCCTGGGCAACCGCGAGGGAGGGTTTCGCCAATGGTGACGGTCTCGGCGGTTCCCTCGTACACGCTGCGACTGAGCACCAAAGTATCGGGGCGAAATTTGAAGCGGTGGGATTCCTGGTCAGCAGACAAGAATGTCGCAGCTGTCGTCGCCAACGCAGTTGCTAATACCACGAGTGTTAAAGTGCGGCGCATTTTCACGTAAGTGGCCTCCAAACCGGCCGGATGCTCCCATACAGGAGGAACGGGAGGTTTGCTGGAGTGTTAAGAATGCGTGAACCGTGGTTGAGTGCGGTCCTATGCGTAGTGGGCAGGATTAGTGGTGATGTAAGTCCGTGTGCTTCGTGGGGGTAACGCACAACGAAACCGCGTCGGCACTAGGAACAAATGGCACGTTGCCGCTCAGCCGATTTACTCTTCGCGGAGGGCTACTGTGGGGTCAAGGCTGGCAGCGCGCCAAGCTGGCAGCCAGGAAGCCAGCGCGGCGATGAGGAAGAAGACGATGGCGATGGTTGCGAAGGTTGTCGGGTCGCTGGGCTTTACGCCGACTAGCATGGTGGTCATGGCGCGGGTTAGGGCGAAGGCGGCGATCAGGCCGGCGGCTACACCGATGGCGGTTAGGCGGAGTCCCTGGCCAACGATGAGATTGAAAATTTGGCCGGGGCCAGCGCCAAGGGTCATGCGGACGCCGATTTCGGCGGTGCGCTGGCGCACGACGGTGGCCAGGACGCCGTACAGGCCGACGCCGGCGAGAAGCGCCGCGATCACCGCGAACACTCCGATTAACAGCAAGGAAAAGCGTGTGCCGGCTTGGGCGCGTTGAAGCAGCGTATCCATGGATTCAACCTGAGTAACTAACAGATGCGAATCGACGGCTTTGATGGCCTCGCGAACATCGCTGCTATATTTTGCGGGATCGCCGGCGGTGCGGATGGCCCATTGGCGGGCCGCGCCACCTCCCACGAAGGCATCGGTGAAGTAAACCTGCTCGCGTCCGCGCTCGGCGAGAGATTCGTCGCGCTGGTGGGCTACGACGCCGATAATCTCGACCCATTCAGGTTCGGGCGTTTTGATGCGAATTAAAATGCGTTTGCCGATTGCGGATTGGTGCGGGAAGGCTTTGTCGGCGAGTTGCTGGTCGACCACGACCAGATTGCGTGCCGGGACGTTGTCGGCGTCGGTGAAGGTGCGGCCGGCGAGCAACGGAGTGCGCATGCTTTCAAAGTAGCCGGGCAGGACGATTTGGAAGTCGACGGCTTGAAATTTGCCGGCATCGGAGAGGGCTTCCTCGGTGCCCCAGCGGATGGGACTGAAGCCGCCAGCGAGAGGAAAAGGAACCGAGGCGGCGACGCTTTGCACACCGGTGATCGCACGGAGGCGCTCGTGAATTTGATGCAAGAATGCGGTTCGTTCTTCGGGCGTTTTGCCGCCGCGAATGCCGAGGCCGAGGACTTGAAAGGTGAGGAGTCCGTGCGGATCGAAGCCGGGGTCGATGCGCTGGAGCTCGAGGAAACTGCGGAACATCAAGCCGGAACCGATTAAGAGAACGAAAGAGAGAGCGACTTCCGCGATGACCACCAGTTTGCGCAACGGGCCACCACTGGCGAGCCCTTCGTTGCGGCTGGTGCCGCGTAGCACATCCATGACGTTGGGCCGGGAGGCACGCCACGCGAAGGCCAAACCGAAAATGATGGCAGCCAGCACGGCGGCGAGGGCGGTGAAGACGAGTACGACGGAATCGATGCGGATGGTATCGAGGCGGGGAAGATTTTCAGGGGCGATGACCAGCAGTTCGTGAATGCCGAACCAGGCAAGGGCGAGGCCGCCAATGGCGCCCAGAGCGGAGAGCAAAAAAGCCTCGGTGAGCATCTGGCGGGCGAGATGCCACCAACTGGCACCGATCGCGGCGCGCACGGCAAGTTCGCGTTGGCGGAGAGAGGCGCGCACGAGGAGAAGGTTGGCGACATTAGCGCAAGCGATGAGAAGCAGGAAAATGACGGCGCCCATGAGAGCCAGAATGGCGGGGCGGACCTCGGAGACAAGGTGCTGCCGCAATGGCTCAATGCGGATGGCGTAGCCAGCGGTGCGTTCGATCAGGAAGTTCTTGCGGGCCTCTGCGGCGACGTTGTCTGCGGCAGCTTGCGCGCGTTGCAAGGAAATTCCGTCGTTTAGCCTGGCGATCGCGCGGATGGAGACGCCGTTGCGATTCTTGTTGTCGTAACCGAGGCGATTGGCGATCCAAACTTCCGGGGCGGATTCCTCGTTAGCGGCGGCGGGGAAGTACAACTGAAAGTGTGGAGCGAGCACGCCGACAACCTGCAGGCTCTGTGGGCCGTTGGTCAGCATGGCATTTCCCAATATGGCGGGATTGCTGCCGTAGCGGCGCTGGAAGTATTCGTAACTGATGACGGCGATGGTGGGGAGGCGCGGTGCCGCGGCGGCTGGCGCAGCGCCGGGAGCAGGCGGGGCAGGTTGCGGGAGACCGTCGGCGTCGCTGAAATCGCGGCCGAGAACGATTTTGGCTCCCACCAAGCGAAAGAAATTCGTGGTGACTACGGCGGAGCGGATTTGTTCGGGCGTTCCATCTTCTTTAAGCAGAACGTTGCGGAAGGTGAAGACGCCGGCCATGTCCTGAAAGGCGTCTTTGGTGCCGTCGCGCATGTCAATGAAGTCTTCGTTGGAGAAGGGGAAATCGCGGACGTGGCGAGCGAGCATGTCGCTGGAGGCGATGACCAGGCGGTCGGGATCTTTAAAGGGAAGCGGGCGGAGGAGAACGGCGTTGGTGACGCTGAAGATGGCGGTGCTGGCACCGATGCCGAGAGCTATGGTGAGTGCGGCGGTTAGGGCGAAGACGGGACTTTTGCGGAGGCTGCGAGCGGCGAATACCAGATTTTGCAGAGTCATCGATGCACCGCGATCTCCTTTTTTCAGAAAGATGATACTCGCGTTTTGTTTCGCGCGGCAGAGTGAATTAGCCCATACGAATTGAGATGGAAATTCGTTCCGTGAAATGGAGGATACGTGCGGATGCCAACATGGAGATTGGCGTTTCGATGGATAGGGGCGGTTTTCACCCGGAGCAAAACTAATCTTGCGTTTGGGTGGAGGCTTGGGCTCGGGCGAGGAGGAGATCGCGTTCGCGGGCGTTGCGGGCTAGCGCGGCGGCGCGCTCGAATTCGGCGCGGGCTTCGTTGAAGCGATTGAGCTTGAAGAGGAAGTCGCCGCGTACGCTGGGGAGGAGGTGGTAGGACTTGAGAGACGGCTCGGAAGCTAAGGCATCGATGAGTTCGAGGCCGGCGCCTGGACCGGAGGCCATGGCCACGGCTACGGCGCGATTGAGTTCGACGATCGGAGATGGCGTTAGCCTGGCTAACTCGGTGTAAAGGTCGACGATGCGAGGCCAATCGGTGGCTTCGGGGACGTTGGCGCGGGCATGACAGGCAGCGATGGCGGCCTGGAGGGCGTAGGGTCCGGGGCTGGCGGTGAGTTTTGCGGCGCGCTCGAGAGCGGCCAGGCCGCGGCGGATCAGGAGTTGGTCCCAACGGGAGCGATCTTGATCGAGAAGCAAGATGGGTTCGCCATTCGGGCTGAGGCGGGCGGCGGTGCGGGAAGCCTGGATTTCCATCAGGGCGACCAAGCCGTGCACCTCAGGCTCCTCGGGCGCAAGCTCGGCCAGGATGCGACCGAGGCGCAGGGCTTCTTCGCAGAGTGCGGGGCGCATCCAGTCGTCACCGGCGGTAGCCGAGTAGCCTTCGTTGAAGACGAGATAAATGACTTCGAGGACGGAGGCGAGTCGCGCGGCTAGGTCGGACTTGCGGGGAATCTCAAACGGAACGTGGGCCTCGGAGAGATTGCGCTTGGCGCGCACGATGCGCTGCGCGACGGTGGGTTCGGGTACGAGGAAGGCACGAGCGATTTCGTCGGTGGTTAGACCGCCGAGGAGACGAAGGGTGAGGGCGACGCGCGCCTCGGGCGCGAGAACGGGATGGCAGGAGATGAAGACGAGGCGGAGGAGATCGTCGCCAACGGTGTCGTCGAGTGCGGCGTCGAAATCGGGCACGGCCAACTCCTGCTGCAGTTCAAGGTCGCGGCCGAGCTCCTGGTGCTTACGCTCAAGGAGCTTGTTGCGGCGAAAATGATCAATGGCGCGATGCTTGGCAGTGGCCATGAGCCAAGCGCCGGGATTGTCCGGGATACCGGACTCTGGCCACTGCTCGAGGGCTGCGACGAGGGCGTCTTGCGCTAGCTCTTCGGCAATGCCGACGTCGCGAACAATGCGGGTGAGTCCGGCGATGATGCGGGCGGACTCGATGCGCCAGACGGCGTCGATGGCGCGATGGGTGTCGGTGGAGGTCACGGATACCCATCACACCATCTTCCCGTAGAGCGCGCAAGCGGCTGCGGAATGACGCGAATTCCGGGCCTTATCTCGGCTTTCGGCTACACGCGCGACTTCGGAGTCGGCTAGACGAGACGAAAGGTCGATCATGCCTAGCCGGTGTGCAGCAGTGTCGCACCCCTACAAGAACAAGCGCGCGGCCGCGTCCGCAAACGACCATCCAAAGGTGGCCGCTACACGGGTTCCGGCTTACAGTGGGCGAAGTCTGCAGGATCGAACATCTGGCGGATTTCGGTTTCGCCTTCCCATCCGGGCCAATGCTTCTTGTGAAGCTCCATGAAGCTAACGGCGCTGTCGATCGCTTGCTGCTTGGAGTTCAACTCGAATTGTGCGTAGCCGCCAATGATCTCTTTGGCCTCGGTGAAAGGTCCATCGATCACGCTGATCTTGCCGTCCGAAAGGCGAACACGTGCTCCCAAGGCGGTTGGACCGAGCCCGCCGCCACCGATCATCGTGCCAGTCTTAGCTGCGTCCTGGCTGAGTTGATCGATGGCATCCATTAGCTCTTTGGGTGGATGACCTGAACGCTCAGCGGACTTAACAATCATCATGAATTTCATTGTTTGATCTCCTCTTTCTTGGTGGGAGCGAGGTTTCGACGCGGCATCAGCCGAGACAAGAAACCTAGATCCGTTGAACCGTCGAACGAAGCTGACAGAATGGGACACAGTACCCTGAAGGTCGATTAGTGGGCCGCGGCCGCATCGGCACAGGTGTTTTCGCCGGCTTCGAAAATCTGGCGAAGCTCGCATTCACCATCGCCGACCACCTGAAGAAAATCCTTCACCAACCGGATGGCCTCCTCCTTGGAGTTCGCGCGGAGGATGGCGAAGCCACCGACCACTTCTTTGGACTCGGTGAAGGGTCCGTCGGTCACGCTGACCTTCCCGTTTGTGGAGCGAACGCGAGCGCCGAGCGCAGTCGGCAGGCAGCCCTCAGTAGCAACCAGCCAACCGGCCTTCATGCCTTCTTCGATGAGCTTGCCCATTTTGTTCATTTCCGCTTGAGATGGGGGAGCGTTTCGTTCCACTGACTTGTACATGCTCAGAAATTTCATCACTGTCTCCTTTATTTTTGGTGGAGCTACGTCTGCATCCGGCTGGGCCGAACGTCAATCTGCCTCTATTGGTGCGTCGAACGAAGTATTGCGAAATCGACAGGGCGGCAAAATTTATTTTAGCCGAGACCCCCCATTACTGCGGGCACGGGTATCCCGTGCCCCTACGCTCTCTTCCCAGCGGACTGGGCGCGTAGATCCGCTTGCTGCTTGCGTAGTTCGGGGGTTAGTTGGGGACCGAAGTCCTCGGCTTCAAAGACTTGGCGAATTTCGATTTCGGATTCACCCTGGTGGGGATTGGGGCAGCGCTTGACCCACTCGATGGCTTCTTCCATGGAGCGGACCTGCCATAGCCAAAAGCCGGCGATCAGCTCTTTGGTCTCGGTGAAAGGGCCATCGACCACGGTGCGTTTCGCGCCGGAAAAGCGGACGCGCTTGCCCTTGGAGCTGGCCTGAAGTCCCTCGCCAGCGAGTAGAACGCCAGCTTTCACCAGTTCCTGGTTGAATTTGCCCATTTCGGTGAGGAGTTGCTGAGTGGGCAGGACGCCGGCCTCGGAATCCTTGTTTGCCTTGACGATCACCATGACTCGCATTGCTATATCTCCTTTTTTGGGTTCGACTTACGAGCTCGAAATACGGTCGATCTCGCGTGGCCTATGTGGCCCTCAATTTAGCGTCGAATGACTTGGGACGAAATCGACACGGCGATCTGGACGGAATCCCTTCGTCTAGCCGATAAGGGCCTGAGGGAACGGCCAGTTGGACGCAACAATTTGCAGCAGATGCTGCAAAAGATCTGCCGCCGGGCAGGGATGGGCTGGCACGGCAGTCTTGGTGGCCAAGATGGCCGGACGCAAAAGCTGGAGTGCGGCCCAAATGGAGTAGTGGAAGAAGTGGCATTCCTGTGCCGCGATCACCCGCAGGATACAAGAGAGAACGATAATTGCAAAAGCGGCAGCGACCACCTGCCAGATTGATCTGGGGATCGCCGATTGTGTGTGCGCCATGTGGGCCTCCGATACGACTATGGTTTGTGGCTCTACATGGATGACGAATGGAGGGGGGGTAAATCGACATTGGGCGAGAGGGGTTGGGATGTTTTTTGGTGGGATGGGCAGAGGCCATTGGGCCGGGTAAGTCCTCGACACGGGGCGGTGAAGTTTGCAACTTTATGATTCGGAGAGGGTTTAACCTAGGCAAGAGAGACTATTTGCGAACGTTTCCCGAGTGAGGGAGCGCGTATGAAAGTCGATACCCGGCCGAAGGCTGGCGTCGCGCGGTTGCGGGCCAGCGCGAAATCATTCCTCTCCATTTTCCTTTCCATTGCTTTTGCGTTCCCTTCGGGAATTGGTTGGCCGGCGCTCGTCGCTGCGGGTGTGGCTAATGCTGAAGACGGGCACGGCAGTGCCATGCCCCTGCATAAAGACAAGAAGGCCAAGCAAGATCCGGTGTTGAAGGGGTTGCCGATTACGGAGTTGAGCGCGGACGAGGCGATTTTGCATGCTCTAAACCGATTGGCATATGGGCCGCGGCCGGGGGATATGGAGCGGGTGCGGCAGATGGGATTGGCGAAGTGGATCGAGCAGCAGTTGAATCCGAATGGGATCGAGGATCGATCGGTGGAAGCTCGACTGGAGCAGTACCCTACCCTGCGAATGTCGACGGCGAAATTGCTGGAGGAATATCCGCAGCCGAAGCAGCAAGAGAAACAGGTGGAGGCGCGAGCAGCGCGGTTGGAGCAGCGACCGGGCGACTCGGCGGCGGTGATCGCGAGAGACATGTCCAACAAGGAAGGGATCCAAGGTGGCCAAGCACGGCCAGGCGATCAGCCTGAGGTGGAACATGGAAATATGAAAGACGACGCAAACGCTGGGGCGTCGATGAAACAGGAATCAGTGGCGATGAATGCGGTCACGCGCGGCGCGGGAAGGCGCGATTTGCTGGGCGGCGGGGATCCAAATTCGGTGCCGCGCGCGATTGCGGATGACAGTAAGCGGCCGCAGCGCGTTGTGGAAGAGCTGTCGATGGCCAAGGTGGCGCGAGCCATTTATAGCGAGCGGCAATTGCAGCAGGTGATGGATGATTTCTGGTTCAACCACTTCAATGTATTTGCGGGGAAGGGCGAGGATCGATGGTTCCTGACGAGTTATGAACGGGACGTGATCCAGCCGCACGCGATGGGCAAGTTCAAGGACTTGCTTACGGCAACGGCGAAGAGCCCGGCGATGCTTTTTTATCTGGACAATTTTTTGAGCGCCGATCCGCGCGCGCCGGAGCGC
>Ga0307479_10002554_pt1 | contig 16532 bp, 10 predicted proteins | sample atmos_gasesECM4C_FD_203743 | JGI IMG/M metagenome (GOLD analysis project Ga0307479, IMG submission 203743) | Hardwood forest soil microbial communities from Morgan-Monroe State Forest, Indiana, United States - atmos_gasesECM4C_515 | ecosystem: Environmental > Terrestrial > Soil > Temperate... | reverse complement strand
TTCATACGCCAAGTCGAGCAGCGCGCGGTCATCCACGATCCCCACGCTCGTCGCGGCCACCGTATCGATCAGTGGCGAACGTTTCAGCATCCCCCCAACGACCATGCGTTCGAACGCCAGCGCCAGCGCCACAAAAGCGCCGGTAATCGACGCCGTTCGCGTCCCGCCGTCTGCCTGAATCACATCGCAATCGATCCACACGGTGCGCTCGCCCAGCGCTTCTTGATTCGTCACCGCGCGCAGCGATCGCCCGATCAATCGTTGAATCTCCAGCGTGCGTCCGGACTGCTTCCCTCGCGTAGCCTCGCGCGCCGTGCGTTCTTCCGTCGCCCGCGGCAGCATTCCGTACTCGCTCGTGACCCAACCCTTGCCGCTGCCCTTCAGAAATCCCGGCACGCCGTCATCGACCGTCGCCGTGCAAATCACGCGCGTCTTTCCCAGCTCGATCAACACGCTGCCTTCCGCCGTGGAAATAAAATCCGGCACGATCTTCAGCGTGCGCATCTGATCGGCGCTACGTCCATCAACTCGCAACTGTCCTCCCGTCGCTGTGCCACGTCCGCTCGTCCCGCTCATGGTTTTGTCGCCGGCGCGGCCAGTTTGACGGCTGCGCTGACAGGTGTCAATTGCTGCCCCGCCCCTGTCGAAAGGGGCGCTCCCGTCGCATCGGCGCGCGGCGCGATCGCCGCATTCGCATTCACCAGAAACACCTGGCTCAAGTCCAGATGCCCCGCCAGCGTCTCCACTTCCTGCCCATGAATCAAAATCTTCAAGCGCCGCACCTTGGGCACGTTTGCTTCCAGTGTTCTCGCGATCGAATCCACCGCCATCTGCTCGCTCTCAATTCCCGACGGTATCGAAGTCGCCAGCGCCTCCGAGAAATCGGCGATCGCCGTTCCATCCGGCAACAGATAGAACGCCAGCAGCGCCGCATCCGGCGGCACTGTGCGCAGTTCCGTGTCCACCGGGCCCGCCAGCAATGTGTTCAGCACCTGCTTCGCGCGCAGCACTGGGTCATTCGAAAGCGGCAGCTCCACGTTCACCGCCGATAACGTTCCGTCATCCGCTCCCGACGCCCAAAATAATTTAGCCTTCACCTTCGGATCGCTTGGATTGATCACCGTGGGCTGCGTCAATTCGCGCCGTGCCTGTTCTTCGCTGCGCTGCTGCAATTTTGCCGCTTGCCGGATGTTGCGCCGCAAAATCGGCAGATAAATGGCGGCAATTACGACGGCCAGGACAAGCGCGCCCAGAAACCAATAGCGCCAGCGAGGCGTCATGGCCGCTCTCCCAGATTCGCCGGCACGACGTAGGTCGGGCGAAACGTCGCCGCCCCGCGCGCAATTGCGTCCGCAATGCCCGGCGCCATGTGATCGAGCAGCGCGCGATCCTCCACAGTGACGCTCGAAATCTCCACGGCGATCGCCGGCGCCGCCGTCGTGCGCAATTGACGCACGCTCGCGGTCTGCGCCACAGCCGGCGAGCCTTTGAATCGCTGGGCGAGCAATGCCGACACCTGGTCACCCAGCTTCCGGCTCAGCGAAATAAATGGCGCCTGCGCGCGATCCCACGGAATCAGTCCCGTGGCGCCCGCCGCCGACGCCAAATCATTCATCACGTACACACGCGCCGTGCCCGGCACACCCGTCGATGCAATGTGCAGCGTGACAAAAATTGACCCACGCTGTGCGTTGGCCATCGCCGAGCGATCGTCAAAAGAAGGATTCGCGTTCCCTTGGCGCGTCTGCACAACTTGAAATCCCTGCGCCTCCAGCGCGGTGCGCAGCTGCGCCGTAAACTCCAGCACAATGTCGCTCTCGTGAATCCCGCCGGTCCCCCGCGCGCCCAAGTCCGTACCGCCATGCGCCGGATCGAGCACCACAATATTCACTCCCGTTTGCGGTGGCGCAGCAACAACCTGCGCTCCGGTTCCGGTAGTAGCGCCTGCCGGTTGAGCCGGTGTTGGTAGAGGTGGCGCCTGCGGCGCCGATGCGAGAGCGCCAGGTTGCCCGAAAAAGGAAAACGCGGCCCCGTTCAGCGCCGTGAAACATGCAGCAAGCGCAAAAAGAGCCACCCAAGATTTTCCGCGATTGTTGTCTCGAACGCGACGTCCCACGTCGAGCAGCATACCAAATCTGACGCTCCTCCGTTCGCCGCGTAACGACAGCGTCACGCAAGGGCCACATCACCGCGCTTGCTATTTCTCAATCCTCATTCCGACCGGAAGCTCGCTGCGATCTCCTATTTCAGCAGCTGCAGCTTTGCCTTTTCAAGCACCGCCTTCCACCGCGCAAGTACATCCGCACCGGCCGCCTCCCACTGCTCCGCCGCCCGCTGCGCACCTGCAGTCGGCGCCGCGTCTGCCCCATCCACAATCATCAACAATCCAGTCAACGCTGCAGCAACTTGGTGCAACGTAGCGGGTTCTCCGCCCGGCAACCTCAGCGCAAAAAATCCAAACTCCTCTTCACCCTGAACGCCATTCACTTCGTTGACTTTTCCCGCAAGCTCGGCCAGCGCCGCCGCAACTTCCGCGTTCCCGGCTGCCTCTGCTTTTCGCGCAGCAATATGCTTCTGCAACGCCTCGGCCTGCTCCTGCGCCGCGCCTACTTCTTCAAGTAGCGCCGAAGCGCGCGAAGCTGCCACAAATTCCAGCCGCAATGCATCCTCCGGCGCGCCGATCCGCGGATCCATCTTGACCGTAAGCACTTGCGACGAACTCTTTCCGTTCGCTGTCAGCTTCACCGTGTACTCTCCCGGCAGCGTCCACACGCCCGACGGTCCATAAAACGATCGGCGCACACCCTTCGGCGGCGCATAATGCAAATCCCAATCGAACCGGTGCATCCCTGCCTCCGCCGAAAGCGATACCGGAGGCCGCACCCACTCCATCGCAATCGGCAAGCTCTTCGGATCGGTCTTTGGCGGCACGTCATCGCTCGAGAATCTCCGCACCAGCGCGCCTTCCGTGTCGAAAATCTCCAGCTCCACTGGTCCCTTCGCCTTCGCCTTCAGCCAATAATCCACCACCGCGCCATCCGGCGGATTCTCCGCGAGTGGTTCGTCCATCGGCACAGGCGTACCCTCATCGGACCCCGGCCGCATGCGATAAGCCGTCGCCGGCTTGAACAGCCACAGATCCGCCGCACTCGCCTGCGCGCTCATCTCCCGCAGCGGAGTCGCATCATCCAACATCCAAAACGATCGCCCATGCGTGGCGATTACCAAATCGTCTCCGTGCACCACTAAATCGCGAATCGAAGTCGTCGGCATATTGAGCTGCAGCGACTGCCACGAATCGCCATCATCGAACGAAACATAGACGCCTTTCTCCGTGCACGCGTACAGCAATCCTTTGCGCGACGGATCCTCGCGAACGCAATTCAGAAAGCTTCCTTCCGGAATCCCGCTCGAAGCCTGCTGCCAGCTCTTCCCAAAATCCCGCGTGCGGTAGAGATACGGGTGCAAATCCTCCAGGCGGTGCCGATCTACCGCCGCATAAGCTGTCCCTGCATCAAAATGTGAAGCCTCGATGAACGTCACCTTGCTCCACGGCGTCAGCTCCGCGGGCGTGACGTTGCTCCACGTCTTTCCTTCATCCTTCGTCAACTGAATCAGCCCATCATCCGTGCCCGCCCAGATTTCTCCCGCTACCAGTTTCGATGGCGCAATCGTATAAATCACGCCCCGCCGCTTCTCTGCCGGAGCGTCCGCCGCCGTTGTCGCATCCAGATTTGCCGGCACGCCCGGATCCTCGCGCGCCAAGTCCGGGCTGATCGCCTGCCACGAATTTCCGCCGTCCGCGGTGCGAAACAGGATCTGCGCGCCGAAATACAGCACATGCCCATCAAGCGGCGAAAACACCAGCGGCAAGGTCCACGTGCTGCGCAGCTTCTCGGTCTGAGCCAGTCCGGGCGGCACTTGCACAATCCGCTCGTTGCGGAAATCCTGCCGAGTCACAGATCCGCCATACATGACTTCCGGATTCAACGGATCAGGCGCCACGTAACCATTTTCATCGCCCGCTTCCATCGGCCGCCAATCGTGGGAATTTAGCGAGCGATATTTTCCGCGGCTCGGCGTGGCTGCTGCACCGCTGTCCTGCTGCGCGCCATACACCCAGTAAGGAAATCGGTTGTCCGTCGACACATGGTAGAACTGTCCAGTCGGCTGGTTGTACCAACTGCTCCATGTCTCTCCTCCGTTGCGGGTCACCACTGCGCCCTGGTCGCTTCCCAAAATCATGCGCTGTGGCTCATCGGGATCGATCCACAATTCGTGATAATCATCGCCACCCGGCGCTCCTTTGATCACCGTAAACGTTTTCCCGCCGTCGCGCGAACGATATAGCCCTGTATTCGGCACGTACACCGTGTCCGCATCTTTTGGATCCACACTGACTTCGCAGAAATACCAGCCGCGTTCCCAGATCCGCCGGTCATCAGAAACGCGCTGCCAGTTTTCGCCGCCATCCTCGGACCGGTACAGCCCGCCTTCCTTCGCATCAGCAATCAGATAAATCCGCCGCGGATTGCTCGGCGCAAACGCGATCCCCATTCTTCCCAATCCTTCGCCCGGCAATCCGTGTCCGGTCAACTGCTCCCAATGCTCCCCGCCGTCTTTCGAGCGATAAAGTCCTGTCCCCGGCCCTTTCGACGGAGGATAAATATTCCATGGCGGCCGTCGTGTCTGCAGCATCGCCGCAAAAATCGTCTTCGGATTTCCGGGCTCAAATGCTAAATCGATCGCCCCTGTGTTTTCGTCGTGAAACAGCACGCGCTTCCACTTCTTACCGCCATCCTTCGAATAAAAAACGCCGCGCTCCGCGTTCGGTCCATAGGCATGTCCCAGCGCGGCGACGAACACTTTTTCGGGGTCTTTCGGGTCGATCAGAATCCGCGCAATCTGCCGCGAATCTGGCAAGCCAATGTGCGCCCAAGTCTTCCCGCCGTCCGCGGACCTGTACATCCCATCTCCGTAGGAAATGTCCGAGCGCATGTCCGCCTCGCCCGTCCCCACGTAAATGATCTGCGGATTCGAAGGCGCCACCGCAATTGCTCCAATCGATGCGATCGCTTCCGAATCAAATATCGGCTTCCAGGTTCGCCCCGCGTCGTTGCTGCGCCAAACGCCGCCACCCACCGCGCCGAAATAAAAACCCTCCGGCTGCCCTCGTATGCCGGTGACCGCCAGCGCCCGCCCGCCGCGAAACGGCCCAATCGACCTCCACCGCAATTCCTGAAACATTCTTGCGTCAATTTTCTGAGGAGTGTCGGGCAAAGCGATAACGTTCCATCCACCCAACAAGCCCAAGCACAAAAAAATCGCACTGCAAAAATACTTCACGCGAGTGTCCTCGACCGAATCGCTTAACTCAAAGAACCGCGAGTATATATCAGCTTGTTCTTCTCTTCTCTGTGACCTCTGTGTCCGAGCTCAGTGCCCTCTGTGTTAAATATTGTTCCTCGGTCCAAAAACAAAAAACGTCCGGCCCTCTCGAACCGGACGTCTCCACCCAGCCTCAGTTTTTCTTACGCACTTTCGACGTGCCCCACTATCGCTGGCCGCAGCGTCCGCCGCCGCAGCCTCGCCGTCGCCACGTACACCACAAAGCCTGCAATAATAATCACCGTCCCGAACACCAACCCATTCATCCCCAGGACCGTCTCACTTCCCCCGTGCACAACCGCCAATCCGAGCAGCAAAAGCGGAAACACGCCCAGCGAAATCGCCCCCGCCAAGCCGCCCGGCACGCGAAACTCCCGCTTCAACTCCGGCTCGCGAATGCGCAGCACCACCAAAGTCACAAACTCCAGCATCAAGCTGGCCCCATACAAAATAATGTCCAGCGTAACCAGCCGCTCAAATCCCAATCCCAGGCAGAGCCCCCAGCCCGTCGCCAACACCACAATCGCGACCCACGGCGCGCGCGTCTTTGAGTGCGTCTTGACAAACACTTTCGGCAGCATCCCGTCCTGCGCCATGGCCAACGGCAGCCGCGAATAGCTCATCACCAGCGCGTTGAACATCCCAAATGCGCTCATCATCCCGCCCAGTACCAGTAGAAATCCCAGCCAGTTCGCGCCGCGCCAAGTTCCGCCGATCAGCCCGGCCACTTGCGCCCAAGCGCCGTCCCCCGTAAACGCCGCGGCTGGCACTCCCGCAAGATACACCGCCGCGAACGGCACTACGTACGTCAGCGAAACCAAAATCACCGCCGCAATCATCGCCTTCGGATACGTCTTCTGCGGCCGCTCCACTTCCTGCGCAATCGTCGAGGCGTTGTCCCACCCCATGTAATTCCACATCGCAATCAAGATTCCGCCCAGCAATCCCACCGTGCCTACCGTGGACGCAACCGGTGCGACAGGCGTACTGATCGCCGCCCCCAAGTTAAGCGGCGAGAGCAGAACGATCAGTGCAAACGGCATCGACAGCAGGAAAAACAGCCACAACGAAGTGATCCCCACCACGCGAATCCCCGCAATGTTCAGCCCCGCGCACGCGATCACGACAAACAGCCCGACCATCACCCCGCGATGTCCCTCGCGAAACCACGGCGCAACCTGCGTCAAATACGCAACGAATAGCGTGGGATAAATCGCCATATCGAAAATACTGGCCACCAGCGACAGCCACGCTTCCTGAAATCCCCAGAAATTTCCCAGTCCTCGCCGCACCCACGCGTAATATCCGCCTTCCGCAGGCAGCGCGCTCGACAGCTCGCCGATCATGAACGCCGTCGGCAAGCTCCACAGCACCGGCGTGAGCAGCAAAATCACAATCGCACGCCCGTATCCGGCGCCCTGAACAATTTGTTCGGTGCCGTAGGTTCCGCCGGACACCATAAAAAAAGTCGCGGCGACCAATGGCCAGAGCGTCAGCTTGGCGATTCGCTTTTTCGCTTGAGGGATTGCGTGGGAAGGAAGTGGGGCGGGCAGCGATAACGTACTCAATTTTTACTCTCGATCCTCCTATAGCGAACGCTCACTCTCACCGAACACCGAGCGACGTTGCATTCGAAGAATACAAGGTCCATCCCTGCATGCAACAACAAAATGCATCTGCAACAAAATTCTTTCGCGCCACGTAATGGAACACCTTCGGGCGTTAGCGTCGGCTCCATCCGCCAAGCCGGCATCCCCTGTGCTAGACTCACGCGTTTTCGTTTCACACCCAATTCTTAGGAGCCTCCAGCCAATGAAACTCAGTGTGTACATCACTGCCGCACTCCTGGCCGCCAGCCTCCCGCTCGCCGCTTCCGCACAAAAGCCGCCCACCGAGCCCCGTCCCGTCATGGTTGATGACCTCTTCCAAGTCCGCGAGGTCTCGGACCCTCAGCTAAGCCCCGACGCGCAATTCGTCGCCTACACCGTCAAAACCCTGCTCCTGAAAGAAGATAAGTCCGAAGAGCGCATCTGGTCCGTTCCCGCCGCCGGAGGCGACGCCGTCCCGATGACCGCCGAAAGCGTCTCCTCCTCTCACCCTCGCTGGAGCCCCGACGGCAAATACCTTGCTTTCCTCTCCGCTCGGAACGAAGGCAAGGTGCAAGTCTGGCTCCTCAACCGATCTGGCGGCGAAGCCCAGCGCCTCACCGACACGCCTCAGGACGTCGACAACTTCGTCTGGTCCCCGAACAGCGCCCGCCTCGTGGTAATCCTTCGCGATCCCTCCGAAGAAGAGCTAGTCGCCGCCAAAACCAAAGACAAAGACGCCGACGACAAGGACAAAAAGCCCAAAACAAAAAAGCCCTGGGTCATCGACCGCTTGCAATTCAAACTAGATGAAGTCGGTTACCTCGACCGCCGCCGCACGCACCTCTACGTCCTCGACCTCGCCACCAAAGCCCTAACCCAAATCACCTCCGGCGATTACGACGACGCCCAGCCCGCCTGGTCCCCCGACGGTCGCCTCATAGCCTTCGCCAGCAACCGCTCCAAGCCCGACCCCGACCGCACCTACAACACCGACATCTGGGTCGTCGCCGCCAACAACACGGACAAAGGCGCGCACCTAACCCAAATCACTACTAACCCCGGTGACGACTCCGCTCCCGCGTGGTCTCCCGACGGCCAGCTCATCGCCTACACCACGCAGCTCGACCCGCACCTCTTCCAATACGCCACCCACCACGTCGCCGTCTCGCCTTCCTCCGGTGGCCCAGCCCGGGTGCTCACCCAGTCCTTCGACCGCAACGCCACGAACCCGCGCTTCTCCCCTGACGGCGGCTCCATCTACTTCATCGCCGATGACGACGGCACCCAAATCCTCGCCCGCGTCCCAGCTACCGGCGGCGAAGTCACCCGCGCCATCTCTGGCCGCTTCATGCTCTTCGCCTATTCGATCGCCAAGAATGGCGACATCGCCGCCCAGATCGACATGCCCGACCGCCCCAGCGAGATCTATTCCCAGCCCGGCTCCACTAACAAACTCACCCGTCTCACCAAAACCAACGACGCCTTCCTCGCCCAGGTCAAGCTCGTCCAGCCCGAATACGTCCAGTTCAAAAGCAAAGACGGCACGACGGTACACGGTTATCTCCACAAGCCGCTCGACTACACTCCCGGCAAGAAATACCCCACCATCCTGCGTCCCCACGGCGGCCCAGTCTGGGCCTACTACGCCGAGTTCACTCACCTCGCGCAGCTCCTCGCCGCCAACGGCTATGCCGTCCTCTTCCCAAACCCGCGCGGCTCCTCGGGTTACGGCGAAAACTACGCCAAAGCGATCTTTGCGGATTGGGGCAACAAGGACTACCAGGACGACATGGCCATGGCCGACTTCGCAATCGCGCAGGGCATCGCCGATCCCGACAAGCTGGGCGTCGGCGGCTGGTCCTATGGCGGCATCTCCACCGACTTCATCATCGCGCAGACCACGCGCTTCAAAGCTGCCATCTCCGGCGCCGGCGAAGCCCTCAACACCAGCTTCTACGGCCACGACCAGTATCAGCGCGACTGGGAAACTGAACTAGGCCGTCCTTGGGAGAACCACGCCCTCTGGGACAAGCTCTCACCCTTCTATAAAGTGGCAAATATCGCCACGCCCACCCTCTTCATGGGCGGCGAAATCGACTGGAACGTCCCCATCCTCGGCGGCGAGCAAATGTACCAAGCGATGAAAAGCCTCGGCCGTGAAACGGAACTGGTCGTCTACCCAGGCGAATACCACGAATTCAAAGCGCCCAGCCACCTCAAGGACCGCCTCGAGCGCTACCTAGCCTGGTACGCCCACTACGTCAAAGGTGATAGCACGCCACCCACTCCGCCACCTTCGCACTGAAGTACTTCGCATCGCGTCATCGCATCTGTCATCCTGAGGGCATCCGACGAGGATGCGCGAAGGATCTCAACCGACCGAAATCACCAACGTAATGTTTCCCTCGAACCCCCTCACTCCAACTCCTCCGCTACCTTCCCCCCAATCTCCCGCACTGCCGCCACTAGCACCTCAAAATCCTCACGCCGGCTCCGATGATTCGTAATCGCCACGCGCAACGCAAACTTCCCATCGAGCACCGTGCTCGACGGCACCGCCAGCCCCGACTCCTGCACTCGCAGCAACACTTCCTTGTTCAGCGCATTCAACTCCGCCTCCGCCACCCCACGCGGTCGTAGCCGGAAACAAACCACATTCAGCGCCACCGGCGCCAGCAACTCCAACTCCGGCGACGCCGCAATCAGCTCCGCCAAATACTTAGCCTGCGCCACATTCTGCTCAATCAGCCGCGCATACGTCGCAACTCCGTGCGCCTTCAACGACATCCACACCTTCAGCGCCCGAAAACTTCGCGTTAACTCAATCCCGCGCTCCGCAAACGGCAGCCCTCCGCCAATCACTCCGCGCTCCGCATCCCCAAAATAATTCTGCTTTGCCGCAAACGTCCGCACGTGCGCCTCCGCGTCGCGCACCAGCACGCATCCCACCTCGAACGGCAAATACATCCACTTGTGCAGGTCAAACGCCAGCGAATCCGCCTCCTCGATTCCATCCACCACGCCGCGCAGCTTCTCCGACAATCGCGCCAGCGCCCCAAACGCGCCATCCACGTGAAACCACAGCCCTTCCTCCTTGCACACCCGAGCCAGTCCCCGCAAATCATCCGTCGCGCCGGTGTTGATCGTCCCCGCGTTACCCACCACGCAAAACGGCCGCATCGCCTCCCGGCGGTCGCTCTCGATCAGGGCGCGCAGCGCCTCAACATCCATCTGGTAGTCCGCCCCAACGGCCACGCGCCGGTACGCGCTGTTCCCCAACCCCAGCAGCTCCGCCGCCTTCCGGCACCATCCATGCGTCTCCGCTGACCCATAAAAAACTAGCCGCGGTCCGCGATAACCCTGCAACCCATGCTCGCGCACATCAAACCCTGCCTTCTCTCCTCGCGCCACCGCCAGCCCAATCAGGTCCGCCATCGTCCCGCCACTCGTCAGCACCCCGCTGCTCCCGCGCGGGAATCCCATCAACTCCGCCAGCCACGCCAGCACCTGCTTCTCCACCAAGGCCGGTGCCTGGTTAAATCCCGCCATGTGCGGATTCAGCGCTGAAGCCAGCATGTCCGCAATCATCGCCAGCGGCGTCCCCGTCCCCTGCACCCATCCCCAAAAGCGCGGATGCAAATTCCCATTCGGATAAGGCCGCACTCGCTCCACAAACTCCGCATAAGCCCGCTCTGCCCCCGCTCCCTCCATTGGCAACGCCTCGTCAAACGACTCCCGCACCGTCTCCGGCATCTGCTGCCACGCCGCACGCTCCCGCAAGGTCGCCAGCCACCCCACCGTGTCGTCAATCACCCTATGCGCAAACCTGCGAAACTCTCCCCAATCCGCCGGATCCAGCGTCTCTTCAGTCTCCGTTGTACGAGTCGTAGCGCTAGGCGCCATTGGCAAACTCCTCTCGACGAAACGCTAAAATGATCTGACCATCGCGTTCTATCCGTTTTCCCCGCTCAAAGTTGTTTCCGAAGGCCGTCTTGGGATTGTTATTGTGTAGATGTAGATAGGGAGAACGTCCCCCGGCGCCCAGGCGTAGTTGTCATCCTGAGGCAATCCGATGAGGATAGCCGAAGGACCTCAATCACAGCCTGCCGACCACCGAACGCGCTAAGTCACTTCTGGTACCCATTTTCTCTTAGCGCTAGCTTGCCCTCGAAGGGCCAATTCCTCTATTGCGGCTGCTGCACCTTCACCTTCACATCGATCTTCGCGTTCGCCGTGACTCGCACTACCTCGCCGCCAGCCAAATATTTCTCAAGCGCGCCGGGAGTCAACCATTCCAGCTCCCACCCATTTTCAATCGCCACCACCGTATACTTGCCCGGGTGCACGCCCGGCAGCGCGAACGACCCGTCTGAGTCACTCTGATCCCGCCGAAAAAGCACCAGGTCGTGCTCCGGCACCTCCGGCACCAGCACTATCATCACACCGTCCATCGGCTTGCCATCCTTGAGCGCGACGCCGGCAACCCGCCCGGTGCCCTGCGACAGCGTCAACTTCAGCCGCACCTCCTGTCCGCCGGGTATCTCCAAGCTGCGCCCGCTCACCTTGGCTCCCGTTGCCGACATGCTCTTCACCGCCACCGCCGCCGGCTGCGCTACCAGTACGTCATAGGTTCCGGGCGGCACAGCCTGTTCTTTCAAATTGAATTCACCATTCCCATCGGCCTGCGTTGTGAATTGCTCGTCGCTCGCTCGCGCGCGCAGCACAATCATCGGTGACGGATTCAGCGCAGCCCCACTCTCCAGCTTTGCCACCCCGCTGACCGTCCCTGAAGAATCGGCCTCGCTCAAAGTGACTGCCGTATCGCCAGCAATCTGCACATTTTGCATGCGCGACGTCATTTCGCCATTTTTATTGGAATTCAATCGCAAATTAAACCGCCCGGGCGGCAGTCCGCTGATTTCGACCACCCCGGGGGAAATCTGCTGGCTGCTCATCGGCACACCCAGCTGCGTCCCAGCGACCAGGACCGTGGCGGACGCGTAGACATTCTCGCCCTCCCCCGATTCCTCAGAAGCCGGCGCTGCCGCGGAGGTTCGCACCAGCACGTGCAGCGCAGGCACCGGCTGCAACTGCAAGTCGGCCGTCTCCCCGTCCCCGGCGCGCACCGTGATTGGTTCGGCCCCGGCGATATCCGGTGCATTTGGAAAAAATGTGATGGGATACACCACATCGAGTTCGGGCTCACCTGTCGTGATTTCCTCCACGTTGCTTCGCCCAAACGACTGCGGCGCACTTGTTGAATAGCTGCTGGAAATGCTGCCCTCACCGATCGTTTCGGTTCGGTTCAATCCGTTGTGCATTACGCGCTGCGCGTACCAGGGTTGCGCGGACACCGCTACGAAGTACGTCCCTGGATCCAAATAGCCGAAACGGAAACGCCCCAAATCATCCGTTTGCGCTGAACCCTGCTGCCAGTTTTGACGTCGCCCCAGTGCCAATGCCCGCCGAAAAAGCATCACCTGCGCATTCCGCACCGGCTCGTTCATTTCGTCCAGCACCTGCCCGGAAATCGAAGCCTGCGGCCGCATCTCGAATCGCAAATTCTCCGAGTTCAATTCCGGGCCAACAATAATCGCTGTCGAAAACTGTTCGTGCTGCTTGTAAAACTGCTGCAGATAGCCGCGGCGCCGCGCAAACAGCCCATATTGGCCAGCCGCCAGGTTTTCGAACACGAAGCGCCCGTCCTCGCCAGTCTCCACAGATTGGTTGGAGTCGCGCACGCCCTGCGCGTTGATAGAAACCAGTGTGTGAGTCAGCACCGCTCCGCTCATCGCGTCCACCACCGTCCCGCTGATCCGGAATCCGCGCTGCTGCGAAGCCTCAGTCACCACTGGTGGCGCTTGTTGCTGCCACCCGCCCGCAGTCATCGCCAAACACAAGATCACCCCTAGCGCCATCACTACTCTCCGACGTGGACGAGCTCTAACTCAATCTTCCCCTGCTGATTCGGCCCCAGCGAAATCTCTCTCGCTTTCCCTAAATATTTTTGCAGTACCTCGGGATTCCCATACTCAAAATCATCCGCCCGGTCCACCGCTAGCACTCTGTAAGTACCGGGCGCGAGCTGCCCCATCTCGAAAATCGCCGGCGCGCGCGCACTGTCGGGACTCGGCGACGGCCTCGCCCGTTCCACGTTGCGAGTCTGTGGCTGCCCTATCTCCGGAATGGCCAGCACCATCGCCGAATCATTGTCCGGCCCCAGCGCCACGCTTCCCTCCAGCTGCGCGAAATCGTCTCGCAGCACGATCTCGATCGGTTCCGCTGCCGACCCCGGCGCCACCGTCAGATTCTGCTCCAGCAAGTTCAGCGAACCCGATCGCGCACTTTGCACGTACCACGGTCCATTCGGTATCACTTGTACCGAGTAAACTCCCGGCGGCACATTGGAAAGCTCGAGAGGCGCATCCTCGGCCGGACCGAATTGCGCATTAATCTGCCCCCGCTGGCCAAACGGCCCATCCTGGTGCGTCAAAATCACGCTGGCGGGCATGCTCACTTGTCGATGCACGATCTTGCCCCTTCGCCCAGCGAAGGTAAGCGTTTGCGTTCCTTGCGTCTCCGAATCGGTTCTTGTTCTTTCCACCCGCGCATTAATTGGAATATTCAGGCCCGGCAGCACGTGCAAGTGCATGCCCGCGATATCCGAGCTCAGATTCACGCTTTGCGAAGCGAAATATCCCAACTGCCCGTCCGGATCGTGCATCTCCGCTGTCAACGTGTAACGTCCCGCAGGCAGCCACACCGACTGAAAAGTCCCGTCTCGGTGATCAAATCGAAATCCCGCCGGCATCTGCTGTCCCGCTGCGTTGGTTACCTGCAGACTGATGCCGCCTTTTTCCGGATAGCCGCTCAACGCTCCGCCGATCCGGTGAAACGGTTGCGACCGCAAATTAAAATTGATTTCCAGGCGCTGCCCCGCAGCGACTTCCACTCGGTTTGCCGCTGCAATATCCGGCACATCCGGGTAGAACGTTCCCGCATACCCTCGCGCCCCAGCCTGCAACCCTCGCGCAAAATTCTCCGGACGCGAACCCGGCCCCGCAAACACGAAATACTTCCCTGATTGCAACTCCGCAATGCGGAATTCCCCCTCGTCGTTGGTACTTGCGAAGTGTATATCCGCCCGCGTCTTCTTCCCGTTTTCCACTCGCTCGGCAAACAGTTGCACTGGAAATGCTTCCACCGGCTCGCCACCATCTCCGGTGACGTGCCCCGATATCACCCCCTCCGGCACCAGCTTGATCACCACCGGCGGCTGATCTGGACCGGACACCGCAAACGACGCCTGCGCTCGCGGCGACTGAATCGCCTGCAAAGTAAAATATCCCGGCTTGTGTACGTTCAGGTTCACCGTCCCAGCCGGCACTTCCGCAAACGCAAACGCGCCGTCCGCTCCAGTCAGCACGCTGCGCTGCCGGTTCGAAAAAATCTGCACTAGCACACCGCGGATCGGCTCCCCAGTTAGCGAGTTTACGACCGTACCGCGAATCGCATACGCAGCGTCGCTCTGCGCGAACTGCGCCCCAAATGTAGGAAAAGGGAAGCTGGCCAGAAGCAGACTCAAGGTCCGGGGCCACACCGAGCGTGCCTGTCTACGGGGAATCAGCGTCCGCCAACGCATCGAGAGCACCTGTTGCGCGATAGGCCAGCTACCGCCAAGTGTATGCCCACTAGGATGCACACCCACCCCAAAAATTTGCCCGCCCACCCCGCGTTTTCTTCTGCTGTCATCCTGAGGCTATCCGATGCGGATAGCCGAAGGACCTCAACTGCAGCCTACCGCAACCGCCATGAATGTAAGCTGACATCCCGCCGTTACTCACTGCAGCGTTGGCGCGATCGCTTTCCCCGCGCTTAAAGTCTCCCTCTGTCTCGGCCTCTCCATCGTTGTAGAATCCGCCGCATCTCATCACCGAGGTGCAACTTGTTGACGCTCGCCATCCCTCTCCTTCACGTGGCCAACTGCGCCGCGGCCGAGGACTTCTACTGCAACCGCCTCGGCTTCCGCCGCGAATTCGCCCATCGCGGTGACGACGCCTTGCCCGATCCCTGCTACATGGGTGTCTCGCGCGATCGTGTTTGGCTGCACATCTCCTCGTTCTCCGGCGACGCCGTTTTTGGTGGCGTGGCCAACCTCCTCGTCGACAGCGTCGACGCCCTGCACGCCGAATTCCTCGCCAAGGGCGTCCCCATTGCCGTCGGGCCCGTCGACCAGACCTGGGGCACCCGCGAAATGTACGTCAAGGACGCAGACGGCAACTGCCTCCGCTTCATTCAAGGATGACCGGGAATCTTTTGCGGGTCGGAACTTCAGTTTATCCTGCTTGCCCTCGGCGAAGCGAAGGGAGCCCCAAGGGGCTTCGACATAACCGCTCTTGGCTAACTTGGATTTTTTGTGGTTCGCGGGTGCGCGGCGCAGTCGTGCGACACGAACTCCTTGTCGCGCTGCTCTTCGTAATGCTCCTTCATCTCTTCAATCGATTTGCCGACAACCGGCCCTGTAGGATTGAACACCCATGCGCATTCGGTGCAAGCCCAGCCCTGAAAATTCTGTCTCTCCACCCATACCAGCTTGCGGCGCATCGCCACCATGGCTCTCCTTGAAATTGGTGCGGTTATGCTTCTTTGAAACATGATCTGGCATTGCTCTTCCGCGGCGCTGCGACGACAAACGCAGTTTTTTCATCATCCTGCGCGAAGTTCTGCCCAAGTCACCGCTTCTTGAGGACACAACAAAATCTGATTGAATGCACAACGCCTGAACATTAACCGCGGGAGGAGGCTGCTGTCTGTGGGGTATCCGACGCTGGCAAGAAATTGCTATCTCAATCCGAGCTCATTCTCGAACTGTTGAATCACGTCGTAACACTCACACGCTGTGTTCTTGAGTTTCCTGCGGTTTACCACCTTCACCGCACCTCGCACGTATTCGATGATTCCCTTTTTTTGCAGTACGGCCGCTGCCACGCTCACCGTCGCTCGGTCCGTACCCATCATGGTGGCAATAAAATCGTGGGTGATCGGAAGCACTCCCAAATTCACCCGATCCTGCGTCATCAGCAGCCACCGCGAGAGACGCTGCTGTATATCGTGCAGCCGGTTGCACGCCGCCGTCTGTGCCACTTGCATTCCTTGCAGCCCGCTATGTCTGCTCAAGATCATCTGCAGTTGCGGAGCCGTCCGCAGAATGCGTTCTAGCGCGCTCCCAATCATCCGGAATCCATCGCCAGCAATCTGGATTATTTCACGCACCGAACTTCTGCTTAACCCAACTGCCAATCCCGCCCCAACGTAGCCTTCGCTCCCCACTACACCCACTTCCACGGTTCGACCGTCTTTGGTCACCACCACCTGCGAAACCATTCCTCGATTCGGAAAATAGACGAACTCGATATTCTGTGTCGGCTCGTGAAGGCTGAGATGATCCGGCAGATCGACGTACGTCAAGTCCGCGCGCATCAACTCGTATTCATTATCCGGCGTCGCCAACAATACTTTGTTGCTTACTTGTTTTCCCTCGCCGTTGGTCCGTTG
>Ga0307479_10002553_pt1 | contig 16537 bp, 12 predicted proteins | sample atmos_gasesECM4C_FD_203743 | JGI IMG/M metagenome (GOLD analysis project Ga0307479, IMG submission 203743) | Hardwood forest soil microbial communities from Morgan-Monroe State Forest, Indiana, United States - atmos_gasesECM4C_515 | ecosystem: Environmental > Terrestrial > Soil > Temperate... | reverse complement strand
AGGTGAAAGGCACGGCCATGGCCGGCCCGATGAAGGGCAAGGAGATGTTCGAAGGCTTCGCGTCCTGGGACGGCACGCAGCACGTCCGCTACGGCTTCATGCCCGGAGGCATGCAGAAGTTCATCACCAAGGGCTGGGACGGCGACAAGCTCGTGTTCGACGGTGAGGGAATGATGGGCGGCCAGAAGATGGCGCTCAAGCACACCATCACCAAGAAGAGCGACGATGCCTGGGACAGCCTCTTCGAGAGCGACGGCAAGCCCACGATCGAGGAGAGCTGTACGCGCGCGGCGGCCAAGGCCGCCATGCCGGCAGCGGCGGTGGCTCCGACGAAGTAGTGATCGTGCTGTGGCAGATCTGAGCTCCAACGAATTGCGGGGCGGTCCCGGTTGCAGGGGCCGCCCCGCTGCTTCGTCAGCTCAAATCGACAAGACGCCGGTGCGGATCAAGTACGCCAGCTGCGCCCGCTGGGCCGAGTCGAGCGCGGCGTGGATCTTTCCCAGCGCCTTGACCACCGCGTCGCGCAGGCGCTCGGCGCTCTTGACGCGCAGGTCGCCGCCCTCCTTGGCGCGGGCCTCGTCGAACTTCTCGAGGCCGAGCGCGTCGGCGAACGCGGCCACCGTGCGCCGGTCGTCCACTGCCGCCTGGGCGCGCTCGGTCTTCAGCTCGTCGAGCACTTTGGCCAGCTGCGCTACCTGCTCTTCGCTCAGGTTCAGCTTGTAGGCGAGGAACCGCAGCGGCCGGCGCACGCCAAAGGCGCCGCCTCCGCCGAAGTCGTCACCGGAGCCGGGTCCGCCGCCGCGGTGCCAGGGTCCGGCCTCGAAGCCGCCTTCTTCCGCGTGTGCTCCTTCGCTGCCGCAGCCGTGCCGGCGCGCGCGCTTCCACCACCACATCATGCCTGGGTGCATTTGCTTCCTCCGACTCGCCGGGGCTCGTCGCGCCCGGCGGGGATTTCAACCGTGGGCAAAATGCCTCACGGGTTCTGCTTAAGCTAACGCTGGCGGGCCGGCTGTCAACGTCTTCAGCCGTGGTCCTACGCGCCGAGTCTGAACGCGGCGCCCAACCCCGCGCCCATCTCCTCCGGCGTGATGCGGCCGTCGCCGTTGATGTCGAGCGCGTCGAACACCGCGTCGGTGCCCGCCCACTCCTCGCGGGTGATGAAGCCGTCGCCGTCGAGGTCGAAGATGCGGAACAGATCGCGCGCGGCGTTCGAGGAATCGCCCTTCATCCGCTCCATGAGCAGCGCCTCGAGCGACACCTGCGCCTTGGTGAAGCCGTCGATGCCCTCGGCCAGCTTCTCGTGCGCCATGCGATCCTGCTGGTGCATCTCGCGGAAGACCTTCTCGTCCATCGGCATCTTCTCGAGCTTCATCGCCTGCGCCGCCTTGGGATCGAGCTTGCGCTCCAGCTCGCCGCCGTAGCTGGCCAGCTCCGCCAGCAGCTTGGGGGCGATGGTGAGCAGGTCGCAGCCCGCCAGCTCGAGGATCTCGCCGATGTTGCGGAAGGAGGCGCCCATCACCTCGGTGGGATGGCCGTGGTGTTTATAGTAATTATAAATTCGCGTCACCGAGACCACGCCGGGATCTTCCTCGGGCGGATACTCGCTCTTGCCGGTGTCCTTCAGGTACCAGTCGAGGATGCGGCCCACGAAGGGAGAGATCAGGGTCACTCCCGCCTCCGCGCAGGCCACCGCCTGGTGCATGCCGAAGAGCAGCGTCAGGTTGCAGTGGATGCCTTCCTTCTCCAGCACCTCGGCGGCCTTGATGCCCTCCCAGGTGGAGGCGACCTTGATCAGGATGCGGTTGCGCGAGGCGCCCGCGGCCTCGTACATCTTGATCAGGAAGCGCGCCTTCTCCAGCGTCTTGGCGGTGTCGTGCGAGAGGCGCGCGTCCACCTCGGTGGAGACGCGGCCGGGCACGATCTGCAAGATGCGCAACCCGAACTCCACCGCCAGCCGGTCGACCGCCAGGCGGCAGATGTCCTCGCGGCTGGCGCCCTTCCCGCACTCGCGCCGCGCCCAGTCGAGCGCGGTGCGGACCACGTCCTGGTACTCCGGCATCTGCGCCGCGGCGGTGATCAGCGAGGGGTTGGTGGTCGCGTCGCGCGGCGTGAACTTCTTGATGGAATGGATGTCGCCGCTGTCGGCGACGACCACGGTGAACGCCTTGAGTTGCTCGAGCAGAGAAGTGGCCATGGTTGGTCTCCCGGCGGCATAAGATACAGTTTGCGCGCGCAATGACCAACGTCCACGATATCCTGGAGAAGGCGAGGGCGGGCGGAACGCGGCTGGCCCCCAACGAGGCGGCGGTGCTCTTCGCCGCGGCGGTGCGGACGGCCGCCGCGCAAGGCGCCACCTTGCGCGCTCGCTTCCTGCAGATCGACGACGCGGGCATCTTGCAAGTGCTCCCCTTCGACGACCAGGCGCCCGAGACCGAGCCGGGCTATCTCGCTCCCGAGCTGCAGGGGAAAGATGCGCCGCGCAAGAGCGAGCCGCGGGTGCAGGTCTATGCGGCCGGCGCGCTCGGGTACGAGCTGTTGACCGGCCAGCGCGCATCGGGCCAGGCGCCCGGGCCCGAGCTCTCCGGGCCGCTGGGCGACATCGTGCGCATCGCGCTGGCCGCCGATCGCCGCGAACGATTCGGCGATCTGGGCCAGCTCTACGACGCGGTCGAAGGCGTGCAGCCGCGCCCGCCCGCCGAGGGCGAGCGCAGCATCCTCGCCGGGTTGCGCTCGCGCTGGTCGCGGCCCCCGCCGGAAAAAGAGGCGGTGGCCAAGCTGATCGAAAAGGTCCACCACCTCGAGACGCAGCTGCAGCAGCTGGCCAAGGCGCAGTCCAAGCTGGAGGCCGGCGCGCGGGAGACTTCCGAGCACCTCGATCGATTCCTCGACGGACAGCAGCGGCTGGAGAAGAAAGCGCCTTCGACTTCGGTGATCGCCCCGGCGATTCTCGCCGGGCTGCTGGCGTCGGTGGCGGTGCTGGCGGCGGCGTGGGCGGTGGGCATGGTCGCCGCACCCGCCGCGCTGCGCGCTCCCGCGCCGCTGGCGGTCGCTCCGGCGGAGCCGCCTTTGCCGGTGCCTTCGCCGGCGCCCGTCGCGCCCGCGCCCGATGCGTCGGTGGCGGCCGAGGCGGCTCCCGTTGCTGCGCCCCCGGACGCAGGCGCGCTGGCCGCCGCTCCGCCTCCCGATGCGGGCGCGATTGCCGAAGACACCGGCGCAGCCGACGCCGGTCTCGCCTCGGCCGCCGACGCAGGCCTGGCCCCCAGTCCCCTGGCCGCTGCCGTGCCTCCGCCGAAACCGGCGCCGGCTCCGAAGCGCCGCTCTGAAGTGACGCAGGCGGCGATGTTGCACGCCGTCGCGCTCTCGCAGGTGCGCCGCGGCGAGGCGGCGCTGGTGCGCGGCAGCGTGGAGGAAGCGCTGGAGAGCTTCCGCGCCGCCCTCGAAAACGAGCCCACCGTCGCGGTGGCCTACCGCGGGATGGGCATGGCGTACGCGATGCAAGGCAACGACGCGCAGGCGCTGCAGGCCTACGACAAGTACCTCAAGCTCTCGCCCAACGCCTCCGACGCGGGCGACATCCGCCGCTCCATGGCCGAGCTCAAGGCGCGCTCGAAGATCGGCTCCGGCGAGAAATAGCGCCAGGCGCGTTGTGGTATCTGTGCCGCATGGCCCGAGCGGGAAAAGGCCTGGCGCTGCGGCCGACGTTGGTCTCGGGCGTCATCGGCCTCATCGTGCTCGCGGCCGGCGCGGTGGGCGCTTCCGCGTATCTCTCCTCGCGGCGGGTGGTCCGCGTCCTCTGGCATTCGTTCGCCAACGAGATCGCCGCCAACACCACGCAGCGCACGCTGCGCTACCTCGAGCCGGCGGTGCCCTCGGTCGCGCTCGAGCAGCGGCTCGCGGCGGAGAACAAGCTCGACGCGCGCAACCGCGTCGCCGCGCTGGAGTACTTCCACGCCGTGCTCCTCTCGCACCCGACCTTCACCTGGGTGGCGTACGGCGGCGCCGACGGCGCGTACCTGGCCGCGTTTCGCGACACGCCGTCCAAGGTGCTGGAGACCTGGCGCGAGCAGACGCCCAAGGGCACCCGCTGGCGCGACCTGGTGCGCGAGCCCGACGGCTCCTTCAAGACCGTGCTCGACGAGGAGCGCCCTTACGATCCGCGCACGCGCCCCTGGTACGAGGCGGCCGTGAAATCCGACCAGGGCGTCTGGGTCGAGCCGTTCCTCTTCACCAGCCACCAGCAGCCGGGCTTCATCTACTCGGCCAAGGACGTCGGCGCCGACGGAAAGGTGCGCGGCGTATGGGCCATACAGTTCGAGGTCTCGTATCTCTCGGAATTCCTCTCCACGCTGAAGCTGGGCCAGAGCGGCCACGTCTACGTGGTGACCAAGAGCGGCCTGGTGGTCGGGCATCCCTCCGGCGAGACGTCGGAGACCGTCGACGGCGTGAAACAGATCGCCCGCGCCGCGACGCACCGCGATCAGCTGCTGCGCGGCGCCTGGCAGGAGCTGCAGAAGCTGCCGCCCGACACGCGCCGATTCTCCTTCGGGCCTTACCTGGCGCTGGTGTCCGACTTCCCGCCGGAGTCGGGCATCGACTGGCGCGTGCTCGGCGTGGTGCCCAAGGTGGACTTCTTCGGCGAGGCGGAGAAGCAGGCGTGGCTGGCGGTGCTCATCGGCAGCCTGGGCGCGCTGGTGGCGGCGCTCTTCGGCGTGCTCCTGGCGGGGCGCGTCTCCAAGTCGATGCAGGACATCTCCGCGGAGATGGACCGCATCGGCCGCTTCGAGATGACCGACCGCAAGCTCTCCGACGAGCCGTCGATCATCTTCGAGGTCAACGCCATGAGCGAGGCCACCGACCGGATGAAGTCGTCCCTGCGCTCTTTCGGAAAGTACGTGCCGCGCGAGCTGGTGCAGGACCTCTTGCAGTCGGGGCGCGAGGCGGTGCTGGGAGGGGAGAAGCTCACCATCACCACGCTCTTCTCCGACATCGCGGGGTTCACCACGCTGTCGGAAGCGATGGAGCCGGCCCAGCTGGTGGCGGCGTTGGGCGAATACTTCGAGCGCATGAGCGACACCGTGCGCGAGCACCAAGGCACCGTCGACAAGTACATCGGCGACGCGATCATGGCCTTCTGGGGCGCGCCGCGGCCGCTGCAGGACCACGCGCTCTTTGCCTGCCGCTGCGCGCTGCAGATGCGCGATCGCCTGCGCGCGATGCAGGCCGAATGGGCCAAGCAGGGCCGCCCCAACATCGCGGCGCGCATCGGCGTCAACACCGGCGAGGCGGTGGTGGGAAACATCGGCTCGCCCGAGCGCATGAACTACACGGCGATGGGCGACGCGGTGAACCTGGCCAGCCGCCTGGAGGGGCTGAACAAGAGCTACGGCACCGGCATCGTGGTGGGCGAGACCACCGCCGCCATGGTGCAGGAGAAGATGGTGCTGCGCCCGCTCGACTGGGTTGCCGTGAAGGGCAAGGCGCACGCGGTGTTGGTGCACGAGCTGCTCGGCGAGAAAGGGCAGGTGGCGGAGACGCAGCTGCGCGCCATCGAGCTGCATCGCGAGGCGCTAGGCCTGTACCGCGCGCGCAATTTCTCCGAGGCGGGGATGCGCTTCCTCGAGGTCTTCGCCGCGCTGGGCAAGAACGACGCGGCCTCGCGCAAGCTGGCCGAGCGCTGCAAGGAGTTCCTCCACGAGCCGCCCCCCGACGAGTGGAACGGCTCGTACGCGATGCTGGAGAAGTAGCCGCGGTCAGCGTGCGGCGGCGAGCTGCCGGGCGGCCGCGAGCTGGTCGGCGCGGCTGCGCGAGGCGGCCTTGGCCAGCACCTGCGCGGCAAAGTGGACCGCCGGGTCCGGTGCCGACGCAGCCGGCGCCTGATAGTGCATCGTCGCCAGCGTCTCGCCCACCGGCGGCAGGTCGCCCTCGCGGGGTGGCTTCGCCTCCGCCGGCGTGCGCAACAGCTCGACGTCGGGAGCGATGCCGCGCATGGCGAACGACAGCTCCCCCGGCAAGAGCTGCTGCGCGATGGTGAGCTTGAGCGCGAAGTCGTCGGGGAGGTCGTAGAGCACCTGCACCGTCCCCTTGCCGTAGGTCTGCTGTCCGAGGAGCAGCGCGCGGTCGTTGAAGCGCAGCGCGCCGGCGATCAGCTCACAGCCGCTCGCCGTCGCCGCGTCGGCGAGCACCACCACCGGAACTTCCTCGGCCGGCCCGCCCGGCTGCGCTCGCTTCTCCTCTTTCAATTTGCCCGCGCTTCCGCTGGTGGTGACGATGACGCCCTGGTCGAGAAAGAGGTCTGCCACCTGGATCACCTGCTCGAGCAGGCCGCCGGGACAACCGCGAACGTCGAGGATCACGCCCGTCGGCTGAGCGTCGGCGAGCGCCTTCTCCACCAGGCCGGCCGTCTTGGCCGAGACCGCATCGATCTTGATGTGCAGCGCGCCGTCCACCGGCTCGGCGTGCATCGACTCGATTTGCACGATGGCGCGCGTCAGCGTCACCGTCCGCGTGCCCTTCCACGCCGCCCGGCGCACCGAGAGCGCGACGCTGCTCCCCGGCTTGCCGCGGATCTTCTCGACGTTGCCGTCGAGCGGCACGCCCCCGGTCGGCGCGCCGTCGATGCCCTCGATGGTATCACCCGGCGCGAGAGCGCCGGCCGAGGGCGAACCCTTGACCACGCTCTTCACCGCGAGCCGGCCGTCCTTATCCTCGAGCACCGCGCCGATCCCGCCGAACTCGCCCTTGGTCTGCACCTTCATCTCCCGGTACACCGTCGGCGAGAAGAGAGACGAATGCGGATCGAGCGAGGCGAGCATTCCATTGGTGAGAAGGTAGTCCGCGTATGGCCCGTGCGCGAGCTTGTTCGAGTCGGGCAGATGGGGCTGGACGAATTTCGCCAGCTCCTTGATGTCGAATCCGAGTTTCCAGAAGGAATCGACGTTGCCGGCCTCCTTCCGCTCGCCGCCGATCTGGACCGCGAGCGGACTTTCGCTGACGCTCACGGCCCCGTCCGACCCCGCGGCGAGCGCACGCAGCGCGGCCAGTTCCATCGCCTTCGGATCGACGCGCTGCGGATCGTAGTAGTTGTCCTTGACGTACAAGATCACCTTGGAGAAAAGGGGCAGCTTCTCCAAGGTGCCGGGGCCCGCGAGGAGTGCCGGGTCGATGGGCGCGCTCTTCGGCACGCGCACCTTCAGCTCGGCGAGCTTGCCCTCGCGCAGGTCGAGTTTCTGCGCCACCTTGGGGCGGCCGGCGGCGCTGATGGTCAGCTCGGCGGTGCAGGCCGGCAGCGTCAGCCGTCCCGGCGCGCGCCCGACGGTCTTGCCGTCGACGAGCACTTCCGCCTCGAGGTCGTTGCCCTTTTCGTCCTGCGCCGCGATCTGCACGGTCGCCGTTCGCGGTCGGGCCGCGATGCGCACCTCGCGCGCATCGCCGCGCTTCAGCGTCACCTTCTCGCCGTCGGGCGCGAAGCAGGGATCGTCGATCATCACCGCGTGCGCGCCGGTGGACAGCTCCTGCGGCCCGATGGGGCTTCGACCGACGGTCTTGCCGTCGATGGCGACCTGCACGCCGGACGGCTCGGTGGCCACCGACAGCGTGGCGAAGTCGGGCTGCAGCTTCAACACCACTTCCGAGCCGCGCTGCAGATCGGCGGTCTGCGATGCGCGCTGGTAGCGCTCCTTCTGCATCACCACCTGGTGCCGCCCCGGCGCGACGCCCTTCGAGCACGGCGTCGCCTGGCAGACGAGCGCTCCGTCCACCGTCACCACCGCGCCCTGCGGATCGCTGTCGAACCGCGCGATCACCTGCTCGCCGCCGCCCGGCGCCGGCACCCCCTGCGGAGCGACGATGCGCTCGTCCTGCGTCCGCAGCGGCGCGAGCAGCGCCGCCACCTGCGTGGCAAGGCTCGCGTCCAGCTCCTCCGCGCTCCGGCCGGAAGCGGTGACCGCGCCGAGCAGCGCGCCCGACCCGGTGTCGTGCAGCCGCAGCGAGGCCTTGACCGTCGAGCCCACCTGCACGATCTCGCCGCTGATGACGTACTCGGCGCCGATGCGCCGGCCGGTGTCGACCTCGCACTCGCCCTCGCACTCCTCCAGCTTCTTGCCGGTGGATTGCAGGATCTCGAGCAGGTTCTCGCGCGAGATGATCTGGATTCCGCTTCCGCCCAGTGATCCGAGCGCGGCCTGGCGGACCTGGTCGGTGTAGTAGGCCTCGGGGAACTTGGCCCGCAGCGGCTGGGCGAGCTTGTTGCGCAGCTCCAGCACCGCGAGCAGCTTCGGCTGCTGCGCGAAACTTCCCAGAGCGATGGCGAGAACGAGGAGGGCGACCCGCCGCACATCCCGAGTCTACTTCAACAGTGGCGTGAACTGGCTGGCAAACAACGGCCCGCGCGCCTCGTCTTCGTGCTTGAAGAAAACGAACGCCTCTTCGAACCCGCGCGCCTGCTCCGCCCAGCGGCGCAATGCCGGCTCGTCATAATCGAGCCTGCGCAAGCGGAAATATCCAAAGTCCGCGGTGCGCACCACCGGCGTGGCCAGGTCGTCGCTCTCGGCGATGCAGAGCGCCGCGCCCGCGTCGCGCAGCGCCGCATAGGTCTCCTCGGCAAACCAGCTCGGATGGCGGAACTCGAACGCGGCGCGCAGGTCGCGCGGCAATTGATTGAGGAAGTCGCGCAAGAGCGGCAGGTCCGCCTTCAGTGTCGGCGGCAGCTGGTAGAGCACCGGCGCGAGCCGCGGCCCCAGCTCGCGCGCCGCTTCCGCGAAGGCGGTCACCAGCTCCGCGCAGTCGCGCAGCCGCTTCTGGTGCGTGATGCGCTGCCATGCTTTCAAGGCGAAGCGAAAACGCTCCGGCACCTGCGCGGCCCAGTTCTGCAGGATCTTCGGCGTCGGCTTGCGATAGAAGGAGTAATTGATCTCGACCGTGTCGAATCGCTCGGCGTAGTAAGCGAGCATCTTCTTCGAGGGCAAGTCCGGCGGATAGAAGCTGCCGCGCCACGCCTCGTAGTTGTAGCCGCTGGTGCCGACGTGGATCACGCAAGCGCCAGCTTTCGGTACGAGCGCAAATGCCGCAGCGCCGCCGCCGGGTCGCCGCGCCGCTCGTAGAGGGCGGCGAGATTGTAGTGCGCGTCGGCGCAGCCGGGGTCGGCGGCGAGCGCGGTGCGGTAGGCGAGAATCGCCTCCTCGTCCATGCGCAAATCTTCCAGCGCGACGCCGAGGTTGAAGAGCGCGGTGGCGTTCTCGGGCGCGAGCTCGATGGCGTTGCGGTAGTGCGCCGCCGCCGCGCGCGCATCGCCGCCCTCGTGCAGGAGGCGCCCCAGGTTCACCCAGGCGTCGGCCAGCGACGGGTCCAGATCGAGAGCGCGCCGGTACGCCTCTCGCGCCTCGGCGGGCGCCGCCTCCTCGAGATCGCAGCCGCGCTCGTACCAGTCGGAGGCGTCGCGCGCGTGCAGCTGCAGCGGCGCCACCTTGCGCGCCAGCTCCCGCGCGCCGAAGTCGAAGAGCACCTGCCCGGACTCGGGGCTCCATGAAGCGCGCCCGTCGCCCACCACGATGCGATCGCCTTCGGCGCGGATGTGCACTCCCCGCAGCGGCCGCCCCTCGGGAAGCTGCTCCTTGAGCATGCGCAGCGCGCGCCGCACGCGCCGCGGCGCGATGCGCGCCGAGACCAATCCCTTGGCGGTGCGCAAGAGCACCAGATCCTGGAAGGTGAAGCGCAGCTCGCCGCGCGGGCCGCGCGCCGGCTCGAGGAATCCGGCGCGCACGTACGAGCGCACCTGCCCGACGGAGAGGCCGAGCATCTTCGCCACCTCGCGCGCCGCGTAGCCGCTCATCGCGCGCCGAAGATCGCACGCCCGACTATTTCTTGGAAGAAGCCTTCTTCTCGGCCCTGCCCTCGCGCGCAGCCCGCTTGGCCGGCTTGCGCGGCGCTTCCTCTTCCGAGGGAGCGGCGGGGGCCAGGCCTTTGGCGGCCAGCGAGGCCTTGAGGGCCTCCATCAGATCGATGATCTGCGTCTGCGGCTTTTCCGGCTCAACCTGGATTTCCTGGCCCTCGACCTTGCGCTGAATCTGTTCCTGGATCCGCTTGCGCACGTCGTCCTCGTACTTCTCGGGCTTGAACTCGTCGCTGGAGATCTGCTGGATGATCTGTTCGGCCAGCGCCAGCTCGGCGGGCTTGACCTCGCCTTGGGGAATCTCCACTTCCGCGATGGGCCGCACCTCGTCCTTGTAGAGCAGCTGCTGCATCACCAGCCCGCCTTCGGGCGAGGGCCGGATCTGCACCAGGTATTGCTTTCCGCGCGCCGCATATCTGGCTAGCGCCACGCGCCCGCTCTTGCGCATGGCCTCGGCCAGCAATCGATAGGCGCGGTCGGCGCCCTTTTCGGGGCCGAGATAGTAAGGCTTGTCGAAATAGACGGGGTCGATCTTTTCCGCCGGCACGAACTCGGCGATCTCGATCTGCTGCGTCGATTTCTCCTCCAGCGCCTTGAGCTCCTCGGGCGTGAAGGTCACGTAGCGGTCCTTGGCGAATTCGTAGCCCTTGACCATTTGATCGCGCTCGACGATGGCGTTGTCGTCGCGCGGGCAGATGTATTGCTGCTTGAGCCGACCGCTGCATTTCGAGTGCAGCAGATTGAATGAAATGGCCGCCGACGATTGCGCGGCCGAATAGAGCTTCACCGGAATGGAAACCAGCCCGAAGGAAATGGTTCCCGTGGCTATGGCACGAGCGCTCATGGGGCCGGATGATAACCTGCGCGCGGCCATGGCCAACTTCCTGGACGAATACCGGCGCAAGCGGTCACCCGACCGCACGCCGGAGCCCATGGGCGTCGACCGGGAAGGTCGCGGACTCGATGCCGCAGCCCGTCCGGGAATCTTCGTGGTGCAAAAGCACAGCGCGACCCGCCTGCACTACGACCTGCGGCTGGAGTGGGACGGCGTCCTGAAATCCTGGGCGGTGCCGCGCGGGCCGTCGCCGGACCCGGCCGACAAGCGGCTGGCGATGCAGACCGAGGACCACCCCGTCGAGTACGCCGATTTCGAAGGCGTGATTCCGCAGGGCGAGTATGGCGCGGGGCCGATGATCGTCTGGGACCGCGGCCAGTGGCGTCCGGTGGGCGACCCGCGCGAGGGCGTCAAGGCCGGGAAGATTTTGTTTGAGCTCAAAGGATTCAAGCTGAAGGGGATGTGGACGCTGGTGCGGATCAAGGGCGAGACCGGAAAGGAGTGGCTCTTGATCAAGGAGACCGGCGACGCCTACGTGCGCCGGGGCAAACATGACTACGACGACTCGTCGATCCTGTCCGGACTTCCCGTCGAGGGTCTGCTCGAGCGCGGCGCACGAGCGGCGCAGATTCGTGCCGAGTGTGAGCGGCTTCTCGCTCCGCGGCGCGAAGTCCGCGGCGAAGAGGTGCAGCCCATGCTGGCCGAGCCGCGCAGCGAGCCGTTCGACGATCCCGACTGGCTGTTCGAGCTCAAGGTCGACGGCTTTCGCGCCATCGTCGCGCGCGAGGGGGCGCGCCCGCGCATCTTCTATCGCCGCGGGTCGGACGCGACCTCGGTGTTCCCCGACCTGGCGCGCGGGCTGCTCTCGCTGCCGGCCGAGCGATTCGTCGCCGACGGCGAGATCGCGGTGCTCGACGAGACCGGCCGCCCCGTCTTCCAGCGCTTGCAGAAGCGGGCGCTGCTCACCGCGCCGCGCGAGGTTACGAGCGCGGCCGACGAGCTGCCGGCGACGCTGTTCCTCTTCGATCTGCTCGCCTTCGAGGACTTCGATCTGCGGCCTCTGCCCCTGGTCGAGCGCAAGCGGCTCTTGCAGCTGCTCGCTCCGCGCGTCGGTCCCGTGCGCGCCGTCGAGCACGTGGCCGGGCACGGGCGCGCGCTCTACGCCAGCGTCCGCGAGCTGGGGCTGGAAGGAATCGTGGCCAAGCGCGCGCAATCGGCGTACCGCGCGGGCCGCTTTCGCGACTGGACGAAGGTGCGCATCGATCGCGCAGACGACTTCGCGGTGGTGGGCTTCACGCAAGGCGAAGGCTCACGCAGCGGGCTGGGAGCGCTGCACGTCGCGGTGCAGAAGCCGGAGGGCCTGGTCTACGTCGGCCGCGTCGGCGGCGGCTTCAGCGAGAAAGAGCTGAATTCCGCGCGCGAGGAATTGTCGAAGCTGCGCATCGACGAGCCGGCCTGCGCGGGTCCCTTGCCCGCCGGTCGCGGCCACACCTGGGTGCAGCCCAAGCTGGTGGTGGAAGTCCGCTACAAGGAGATCACCGAGGAGGGCCTCTTGCGCCAGCCCACCTTCCTGCGCTTCCGTCCCGACAAGACTCCGGCCGAATGCGTGTCGCCCGAGGCGCCCGTGGTGGTTCCGATGAAACGCGAGGTGCCGTTCAGCAACCTGGACAAGGTCTTCTGGCCCGAGGAGGGATTCACCAAAGGCGACTTGATTGAATACTATCGAAGCATATCTCCCTGGCTATTGCCTTACCTGCGCGATCGCCCGCTGACGCTGACCCGCTATCCCGACGGAATCGCCGGCAAGAGCTTCTTCCAGAAGGACGCGCCCGAGTACGTCCCGTCCTGGATCCGCACCGCGCAGTTCGACGGCAACGAGCACTTCATCTGCGAGGACGTGGAGAGCCTGCTCTACGTCATCAACCTCGGCACCATTCCCTTGCACCTGGTCTCTGCTCGACTCTCGCGATTGGAGAACCCCGATTGGTGCGTGGTCGATCTCGATCCCAAGACCGCGCCGTTCGCGGACGTGATCACGCTCGCCCGGGCCACGCACGATCTCTGCGAGGAGATCGGATTGCCCAGCTATTGCAAGACCAGCGGGCAGAAGGGACTGCACGTCCTGATTCCGCTCGGCGGCCAGCTCACGCACGCGCAGTCGGTGACGCTGGCCGAGCTGATCGCGCAGACGGTGGAGCGGCAGCACGGAAAGATCGCGACGACCGCGCGCCACATTCCCTCGCGGCGCGGGCGCGTCTATCTCGATTGCTACCAGAACGGACATGGCAAGACGATCGCGGGGCCATTCAGCGCGCGGCCAGTGCCGGGGGCCACGGTGTCGATGCCGCTCAGGTGGAGCGAGGTGGGCGCCAAGCTCGACCCGCGCAAGTTCACGCTGAAGACGGCGCCGGCGCGGATGAAACGACTCAGGCAGGATCCGCTGGCGCCGGTGCTGACGCAGTCGCCAGATCTGACAGCGGCGCTGGCCAGGCTGGCGGCGAGACTCGCCAAGTGATCTTGCAAAAACCCGAGGGTGCGTGGGCGCTCTACGTCCTGGCTCACGGCGCGGGCGCGGGAATGCGCCATCCGTTCCTGCAGTCGCTCTCGGATGCGCTGGCGCGCGAAGGCGTCGCCACGCTGCGCTACGAATTCCCCTATATGGAGTCGGGCACGCGTCGCATCGATCCCGCGCCGGTGCTCGAGGCGCGCGTGCGTGAAGCGGTCGCGGCGGCGCAGGAGCACGGCCTGCCGCTCTTCGCCGGCGGCAAGTCGATGGGAGGGCGGATGACCTCGCAGGCGCAAGCGCGCGAGCCGCTGCCCGGCGTGCGCGGGCTCGTCTTCGTCGGCTTTCCGCTGCATCCGCCCAAGAAGCCGGGAGTCGCGCGCGCGGAGCATCTGCGCGGCGTCCGCGTGCCGATGTTTTTCTTGCAAGGGACGCGCGACGACCTTGCCGACCTCACGTTATTGCAAGGCGTGCTGCGCGACTTGCCGCTGGCGACTCTCCACGTGATCGACGGCGCCGATCACTCCTTTCGCGTGCGCAAAGGGACGGACGCGATCGCGCTGCTGGCGCGAACCATCGCCGCGTGGGCGCGTCAGATTTTGGGGGGTCCAGGGGGGAGCGAGCTCCACCCTGGTGGAGGCGCCGAAGGCGCCGGATCGAAGAGGGCCCCATGAGGGCAGAGCCGTCAGCTCAAGCACCAAGCCTGATCAAAAAATAGCGTAGACGAACGGCGCCAGCGCTTCCACGCTCGCGGCCACCACCAGCACCAGCCCGGTCACGCAGAGGAACACCAGCAGCGGCACCATCCACTTGCGCCCGCTCTCGCTCTGCCACACGCCGCGCGCACCGTCGGCGATGGTGGGGGCGGCGCTCCCCAGCAAGAGGAGCGTGCGCGCGATCCTTCCTCTCCGCTTGATCATGCGACCGCTTCCTCCGGCAGCGCCTGCTCGGCGCGGCGCTTGTGGACCACGACGTTGCCGGCGAAGAGCAGATCGATGCCCGAGCGGCGAAAGGTGGAATATCCCTCTGCCGCGCTCTGCACGATGGGCTCGCCCGCCAGGTTGAAGCTGGTGTTGAGCAGCACCGGCACTCCGCTGCGCGCGCCGAAGGCCTCGAGCAGCGCGTGGAACCGGGGCGCGGTCGAGCGTTCCACCACCTGTACGCGCGCAGTTCCGTCGGCATGGGTCACGGCCGCCAGCCGCTCGCGCCACTCGCGGCGCACGGGAAACACTCCGGACATGAAGCGCGCCAGCCGCGCCCCGCCGGGCGGCAGCTCGAACAACCTCTCGGCGTGCTCGGCAGGCACCGCCGGCGCGAACGGACGGAACTCCTCGCGGAACTTGATGCTGCGGTTGAGCTTGTCGCGCATCGCCGCGGGAAAGGGCGCGGCGAGGATGCTGCGGTTGCCCAGGGCGCGCGGACCGAGCTCGCTGCGCCCCTGCATCCAACCGACGATCTGACCCTGGGCAAGCTCGGAGGACGCGCGCGCGATCAGCTCGCTCTCGCGGGAAAGCTCGTCCAGCGGCAGCCCGTCCTCGGCCGCGATGCGGGCCAGCTCGCCTGCGTCGATCTCCGGACCCCAGTAGGGATGTCCCGGCAGCTCGCGGTGCGGTTGTTTGAATTGTATGCGATCGGCATACAATGCAGCGCCCAGCGCGCAGCCTGCGTCGCCCGGCGCGGAGGGCACGTAGACGTTGGCGAAGCCTGCCTCTCGCAAGATGCGCGCGTTGGCCACGCCGTTGAGCGCCACCCCGCCGCCCAGGCAGAGGTCGTCGAGGCCGGTCTCGCGCCGCAGCTCGCGGGCGAGGTCGACCAGGAATTCCTCCAGCACCAGCTGCACGCTCGCGGCCACGTCGGCGTAGCGGGCGCCCTCGCTGGTGCCGGGGTCGATCGGATCCCACGCCTCGCGCGCCGGGCCGAGCTCGCGCACCAGCTTCTCGGAGTAGCTGCGCTGCGCCCCGAGATGGAAGTCGAAATAGGAGAGATCGAGCGCGATGCCGCCGTCGTTGGTGCGCCGCGCGATGCGCCTCACCAGCTCGGCGTAGGCGGGCTTTCCATAGGCGGCGAGGCCCATGACCTTGTACTCGCCCTCGTTCACCGGAAAGCCCAGGTACGAGGTGAAGGTGGAGTAGAGCATGCCCAACGAATGCGGAAAGCGCAGCTCGCGCGACAGCTCGATGGAGGCGGCGCCGTTCTCGTCTACGCCGCCGCGGCCCAGCGTCAAAGTGGCCCACTCGCCCACGCCGTCGGCGGTGAGGATCGCCGCGGCGCGCGAAGGCGAGCCGAGGAAGGCCATCGCGGCGTGCGACTGGTGGTGCTCGGTGAAGAGGATGCGCTTGCCTCGCAAGCCGAGCTGCGAGGCGATGATTCCCTTGACCCATAGCTTGCCGCCGAGCGCGTTCTGCATCGCGCGCGGGAAGCTCCGCCAGGTGCGCGGAAATCCGCGCAGCGCCATGGTGAGGATGCGCTCGAACTTGAGCATCGGCTTTTCGTAGAAGACCACCGCGTCGAGCTGCTCCGGCTGCAGGCCCGCGTACTCCAGGCACCATTCGATGGCCGCCAGCGGAAAAGCCGCGTCGTTCTTGCGCCGCGAGAGGCGCTCCTCCTGCACCGCGCAGACGGGCTCGCCGTCGACCAGGAGCGCCGCGGTGGAGTCGTGATAATGGGCGGATATACCAAGTATAATCATTTAATACTGACTCTCCAGCGCCGCCCGCGCGCGGGCCTGCCGAAAGCCTTCCGGCTCGCGCCGCGCCGCGCGCCTGGCCGGGAGCGCGAACAGCGGGAGCACCAGGAAGTACTGCAGCGCGAGCACCGCGCCGCCGATCAGCGCGGCGATGGCGGCGGCGATGCGAAGGTATGCGCGCCAGAGGCGTCGCGCGCGCGCCTGCCAGAGGAGCGACCCCTGCCGGCCAGGCGCCACGCGCGCCAGCTGCTTGCGCGTGTAGCCCTGGTGGAAGGCTTCGTCCTCGAGCACGCGGGCGAAGATGGCGCGCGTCTCCAGGTCGCAATCGAGCACTTCCTGGTAGACCTCGAACCGGCCCACCGCCGCCTTCTCCGACAAATGGAGGAACGCCAGCAAGGTCTCGTCGCTCTCGTCGGCGACGCGCAGGTCGTCGAGGCCGCGCTCACCGGGTGCGAGCCAGTTCGCCTGGTAGACCGTGCGCTCGCGTGGCAGCTCCGAAAGGATGGCGCGGGCGCGGCGGCGAAAGATCTCGGCGTGCCGCGCCTCGTCGCCGGCGTGGCGCAGGTAGAGGTGGCGCAGCGACGGATCGCGCGTCAGCTCGGAGGCGCGCGAGATGTCGCGCCCGCC
>Ga0307479_10002552_pt1 | contig 16540 bp, 15 predicted proteins | sample atmos_gasesECM4C_FD_203743 | JGI IMG/M metagenome (GOLD analysis project Ga0307479, IMG submission 203743) | Hardwood forest soil microbial communities from Morgan-Monroe State Forest, Indiana, United States - atmos_gasesECM4C_515 | ecosystem: Environmental > Terrestrial > Soil > Temperate... | reverse complement strand
CATGGCGTACCGTTTCATGAAAAGTCCCTGATTACAGCCTATCAGGGTTACCTGAAAGATTTCATGAGCAAAGTTGCCGAACTTCGCAAACAAGGGCTTTCGGCGGAAGAGACGGCCCAAAAAGTAGACCTCACATCCCACAAGGCTGACTTCCCGCAAATCCAGGGTCCCGGTGCCGAAATTCGGGGCGTCCGGCGGATGTACGAATGGATGGATGAACGCGCCAAGCGTTAGACTCTCCGCAAAACTGGACGCGGAAATATAGTTCGCTACGCTGCCGCGTGCGTGCCTCCGCTTGGAGCGAGGCGGCGTGGTGGCGTATGATTCATCGGCAGTCATCAAAGCGTCAAAGCGCGCACAGACATGCTCACACGCAAAATTGGCGAAGGCGGCCGCTGGCTGCTCGAAAAAATTGTGGATGCGGTTGCCTCCACCGGCATAAATCCGAATCTACTCACATTTTTCGGACTGTTGGTGAACAGCTGGGCGGCGGTGCTCTTTGCGATGGGAAAATTCCGCTCCGCGGCCATGGTCATTTTCTTCGCGGCGTTCCTCGATATGCTGGACGGGCAGGTCGCGCGGAGAGAGAAGCGCGTGACGGCGTTCGGTGCGTTTTTCGATTCGACGCTCGACCGCTACTCGGATATGGCGCTCTACTTGGGATTGCTCGTTTACTACGCGGAGGCCGGAAGGTCGTCCTACGTAATTCTCGCGGCGTTCGCGACGGCGGGATCGGTCATGGTCAGTTACTCGCGCGCACGCGCCGAGTCGCTGATCCCATTGTGCAAGGTCGGTTTCATGGAGCGTCCCGAGCGCATGGTGCTGCTCATTCTCGGCGGCATCTTCAATCGCATGGCGCCGGCGCTTTGGGTGATTTCCGTCGTTTCAACGATCACCGTTATCCACCGGATCATCCATACCTGGCAGGAAACCAAGGCCGGCCGCACGCTGCCGGGAATCCGCCTCAGCTTGTAGCTCACGTCCGACCATTCTTCTCAATCCTTGTAATCCTGCCGGTTGACGCGATCCGCACAATGTAGCTACAATGAAGATTGAGGTAGCTACATGAGAACGGTGGGCAGCCGTGAGTTGAAGAATCGTTTGGGCAGGTACTTGGGCTTGGTCGGCAAGGGCGAGACGATTATCGTCACTGATCGGGGTAAACCGGTTGCTCGCCTCGTCCCGCCTGAACCCGAATCCAAGGCAACATACAGCATCGAGGATGTTTTGAAACGCCTGGAGGCGGAGGGCCATCTGCGGAGGGGTACTGGAAAGTTCAGGCCCTTCAAGCCTATCCGTGTAAAAGGCAAACCTATGTCACAAATAATTTTGGAAGACCGGGACTGATGCTCTACATCGATAGCTCAGCGCTTGTTAAGCGCTATGTTCAAGAAAGCGGGAGTAGAGCTGTCACCTCCCGATTTGAGAGGGGAGAAGCAATTTATACATCCGTGCTCAGTTTTGCCGAAGTTCATGCAGCGATTGGCCGCAAGTATCGAGATAGGGAGTTGAGCGTCAACGAGAAGGGAAAACTTGTTGATGAATTCCAAGCCGATTGGCTTTCCAGTTTGAGCATTCTGGAATTGACAACCAATACGATGTTCGCACTCCCATCTCTATGCGAGCAATACTTCCTCAAAGCCAGTGATGCTATTCACCTTTCTGCCGCGTTTTGGCTGAGAGATGCAATTCGGCTGAGCGCCAAAGGATTTGAGGGTGGTGGGAATGTTGTCGAGTTCGGCGTGTCCGACCTCCGGTTAGGTGAAGCTGCGCTCAAGTGCGGCTTCCAGGTATTCAACCCCGCATGAATTAAAGATCAGTTTCTTGCTTTCGTCCTGCCACAAGAGCTTCTTCAATCGGACGCGAAATAATTTCATACACTCGGTCGCGGAGCGCTGTGAAATCTTCCCTGCGCAGGTCTTTCGTTTCGATGACGTCGTGCAAATAGATGGTGATCGTGCCCGGACGGAGCAGCCAGCCTGTCTTCTTGTTGAACTCGAACGCGCCGACTACGCTCACCGGGGCAATGGGCGTGCCAAATTTCATCGCCATGCGGAATACGCCATCCTTGAAAGGGCCGAGGCGGCCATTGCGGGTACGCTGGCCCTCGGGGAAAACGGCCAGGCTGACGCCTGAGTCGAGCGCGGCGCGCGTCAACCGCCACATGCGTTTCAGGTCGGAAGGGCGGTTGTTGTCCGGCACGGGAACGTTGCCGAAGCGTTTCATCATCCATCCGTACACGGGAATCCGGAAGTGCGATTCAAGCTCCAGGCCGCGGAAGAACTGCGGAATCGTGGCGTAGAGCACGAACGGGTCGAACAGATTGACGTGATTGACAAGCAGGAAGCAGGTGCGCTTCGGATCAAATCCCGCAGCGCGCCGCACGACAAGCTTCGCCCCCGCGAGCTTCATGGTGACCCGGCAAAGCATGCGCTGCGCGCCGTCGTTCTTGCGCGGATCGATAAAAATGCCGAGCAGCACAAGGAAGGCGCACACGGGAAAGAAATAAGCCGCGCACAGCAGCCAGTGATACGCGCTTCGCACAAGTGTCCACGCGCGCCGCAGACCTTGCTCGGCTGGGGCGTTACTTGCCGAGCCCGCTGAAATGTGCTGTTCGCTCTCGTGGTTCATGCCATCACATCCAGCGCATTGGGGAGTACTTCAAGCGATTCAACTTCAAGTGTAAGCACTTCCCCATCGACGACTACATCCACGGGCGTTTCCAGATCGAATTCGATGCGCATCGCGCTGCGCCGCGACGCCAGCGGGTGCCGGATATGCGAGCCATCAAACAGGGTCGCCAGATTTCGCAGCAGGCCCAAGCGCCCGATCGGGCCCCAGTGGACATATTCGATCGCGCCGCTGTCAATTGATGCGTGCGGCGCAATCATCATTTTACCCCCCGTGTACTTGCTGTTGCTGAATGCGAGAAACAAGCAGCGACGGTCGTCACGCTCGCCATCGGCGCGCAACGGGAACGGACGGCGCCGCAGCCGCGCCAGAGATACCAGCACTCCGACTAGATAGCCGAGTTCTCCCAGACGTTTGAAGTGGCGATTGGTTAGCGTGGCGACGTCCGCGGCGAAGCCCATGTTGAGGGTGTTGATGTAAAAGAGCGAGCCTCCCGCATGGTTCAGGCGAAAGACGTCGCACGGACGCCGCCGGCGGGTGAGAATTGATTCTACTGCATAGTCCGCCCCGCGCTCGGTGAAGTCGCGAAGGAAGGAATTGCCTGTCCCGAGCGGAAGGAATCCGAGCGCCGCCCGTCCTCCCGAAGCAGGAGCGGGAAAAAGCCCGTTTACGATCTCGAAAGCCGTGCCGTCTCCGCCGACAGCGATGAAATTGCGATAGCCTTCCGCATACGCGCCATTCGCAAGCACGGCGGCCTCACCGGGAACGCGCGTTTCGCGCACTTCGATTGGCAGGCCCGCGGAGCGGAGCCTGTCGAGCGCCGCCGGGGCGAGTTTCCCGCACCGTCCCCCGCCCGCGGCTGGATTTACAATCGCGAAGTAGCGTTCGTTCACAGCGCGACCATCGCGTCGCGCTTAACCTGTTCACGGATCTGTTCGGCGAGGACCAAGCGTTTGATTTTCAGACCGGCATTGCGGGGAAAGTCGCGATCCCAGATCACGTATCCCGCGACGCGCTTGTAATTCAGAAGTTGCATGTTGCGCCGCGAAATTTCCACGCGCAGCATGCCGTCCGCGATCTGCCCCGGCTCGGGATGCAGCACCAGCACAAGCTGCTCGCCCGCCATCGTATGCCGCGGCCAGATATAGTTCGCCGCGAACACGGAGAACTCCTTCACGGGCAGCCCCTCGAAGGTGTTCTCGATGTCTTCCGGATAGATATTCTTTCCTTCCTCAGTGACAATCACGTTTTTCTTCCGGCCGAAGAGTTGCAGATGTCCCTGGGCGTCGACGCGGCCCAAATCGCCGGTCATCAGCCATCCGTTAACGATGGTTTCCGCCGTCATCTCCGGGTCATCCAGGTATTGCGACATCACTGTCCTGCTGCGAACGGCTACTTCGCCGATTCCGTCCGCGTCGGGCTCAGCAATACGAATTTCCATCCCTCGGACGGGTCTGCCAACTGTTTCGGGCCGAAATGGCCTGAGGTCATTCACCGTGATCGCTGTGCACGCCTCCGTGCATCCATATCCGTTATAGATGGGCACGCCGAGATCGTGGAAAAATTCCATCATTGCGGGCTCCGTGAACGCGCCACCAACAAGCAGCGCGCGCAATTCGCCGCCAAACGCCTGGTGGATGTCCTTCATAAGCAGACGGCTGAGGCCGAGCCGCGGTTGCCGGCGCGTGAATGCCCGATTCACGCGGATCAACGCATTCAGCAGGCGCCGCTTTCCTGCCGGTAACGCCACAAATCTCTCGCGCAAGCCGCGCTGCAGATTCTTCAGGATCAGCGGCACGACAGCCATATAGGTGATCTTGTATCGCGTAAAGGCGGCGCGAATGAATTCAGGCCGCAAAGTCCGCAAGTGAATCACCGTGCCGCCGCCGGTGAACGGCATGATGAATCCGCCCATGAAATCTATCGCGTGATTCGTGGGAATAATGCTCAGGTAACGCGCGCCGGGCTGGAATGGAAAAATCGGCGTCACGACAGTGCACTGCTCAAGGTAGTTCTCATGGGTCAGGACGCAGCCCTTGGGGCGGCCTCCCGTGCCCGAGGAATACACGATACATGCCATGTCTTTTCGGGAGCGCGCCCGGAATTCAGGCGTGTGGGCCGCGCGATACTCTTCCCAACGAAGGCCGCCTGCCAGATCGGCGTCCGGCGGCGCTTCTGTTACCAGGATCGTGAGCAGCCCATGCTCGCGAAACGCTTTGGCCCGCGTGATCGCGCGCCAGTGCGGATATTCCACGAACAGCACTCGCGCTTTCGAGTGCGCGAGCAATTCCAGATGCTCGTCGGCGGAGAGCTTGTAATCGAGTGGCACCAATACGCCCCCCGCGAAAAACGTGGCGTAGGCGGAGATCAGCCACTTCGGCTGATTGGTCATGATAATTGCGGCGCGCTCCCCAGCGGCAAAGCCCGAATCTTCGAGCGCCGCCGCCAGCGGCTCGGAAGCCTCGCGAAATTGCCGGTAGGTCAACCGCAAAAGTTCGCGCTCGCGGTCGGCCTCGATCAGGCAGACTTCGTCGGGCCAGCGGCCGAGCGCAGCGCGCAAGGCCGCGCCAAGCGAGTCGTATTGTTCCAAATCCAGCATAAAGAAAGCCATAGAGCAACTGAGGCACGCAGAAAAACAAGATTATATGAGGAAATCAACGAATGATTCGCTTTATTCCGTCACGAAGCAGCCGCGAATTGAAATTGATGAGAAGGCCGGCGCGTTTGTCGGTGACGCGCAGATACGTGAGCAGTTGGGCCTGAAAAATAGGGTCGAACTTGTCCACACTTTTGACTTCAACGACCACGGCATTCTCTACAACCAAATCCAGGCGATATTCGCCTACCTCCTTTCCTTTATAGAAGACAGGGTACTTGAGTTGGCGTTGAAAGCTGAGGCCGGCGCATTCCAACTCGATGCCCAGTGCCGCTTTGTATGCCCCTTCGAGAAGTCCCGGTCCCAATTCCCGATGTACTTCGATCGCGCATCCGATAATCTTGTTCGTCAGCTTATTAGTTTCGTTCATCTCATTCTCGGGAAAACGACAACACGGGCAGTCGCATCATCTGAGCGCATCGGCAGTCAAATCCATATTTTCCCTTTGCATTAGCAGCCCTCAAATTCGTCGCGCCGCGCGCAGAATCTCGACTCCTTAGGAGGGCCGGGCTTCAGCCCGGCCGAATCGAGGATTATTTGAAGCCGGCTTTAGCCGCTGAAGCTGACTTTGGCTGCGGCACCGCCACGCTGTGTCTCTGCGCCTCCGTGGCCAATCAAAGTCTTGCTTGTATGCGCGTGGCTAGTGTGCGGAAGTCGCTGACACCCGCGACTTCGTAATCGGGAAGTTCGACCCCAAAGTGATTTTCGAGGCGTGTGAGCAATTCAAGAGCCTGCAAGCTGTCGATCCCCAATTTCTTGAAGAAATCATCATTGGCCTGAAGATCCGCGCGCGGCACTTTGAAGTGCGCTGCGGCGAGATTCAGAATTTCATTGGTTGTTTGTTCGAGGGAGTTCATAAGTTCGGCATCGAGCGGCCCCCGCGTATTGTACAGGAAAATGGCGTCAGCATCGGCTTACGGCAGGTACGGATGCGCGCCGGTGTCTTCGACGAACTTGCGCAATCCCTGCATCACCGCGGGCTGCACGAACAGTTTGCAGAATATATCGATCTCGCGGCGCAACTCTTCTGCGGGAAGCGGCTTGATGAAACGCTTCGCAGCGGCGGCCGTGGGACGATCGAATTTTGTAACCTGCTCGGCAGTAGCGCGAGCCACACGCAACGCTTCTCCTTCGGCGGCGACCTGGCTGGCCAAGCCAACGGCGAGCGCTTTTGTGGCATTGATGCTGCGTCCGGTAAGCAGCAGATCGCGGACCACGCCATTTCCAATGTCACGCTTCAACCGCGGGATGCCGCCGAATCCGGGCATGAGCCCCAGACGCAGCTCGGGAAAACAGAAACGCGCCAACTTGTCAGCAACAATCAGGTCGCACGTCAGCGCCAGCTCGAACCCACCTCCGAAGCAGACGCCATGGACGGCCGCGATGGTCGTGAGTGACGACATATCGAGCCGGTTGAGCACAGCATGAATGCGTTCCAGAAATTCGCGCACTCCCTTCGCTGCGGAAGCCGCATCCATCTGCTGAACGAGCATGTACAGTTCCCGCAGATCGGCGCCCGCGGAGAATCCCGCGCTCTGCTTGCTGTATATGATCAGTGCGCCGGCCTTCGATTCGAGTTCGGCAAGCGCGCCAGCAAAGCGTTCCAGATCGTCCAGCATGGCCAGACCGATTTCGTTGGCAGGGGCGCGGTCGAGCGCTAGCTCGACGATGCCATCGGCGAAGCGCCAGGAAAGCGACTTTCCCATGTAATCGCTCATTCCTGATCGTTATCCCTCGGTCTTCGCATACATTCGGTCGATTTCTTTTACATACCGCGCTGCAATAGCGTCGCGCTTGACTTTGCCGTTGACAGTGAGCAGTCCATTTTCGATCGTAAAAGGTTCGCGCACGGAATGAAACATCCGAATCTTCCCGTAGTGGGGGAGTGTAGCGTTCAGCCGTTGCATTTGCGATTCGATTTCGCTGCGCGTCACCTCGCCCGTGACAATCGCCGCGAGAAAACTGCGGTTGTTGCCGACCAACATCACTTGCTGCGCTCCGTGTACCGCGCGCAGAAGCTCCTCCTCGATCGGCTCAGGTGCAATGTTGTGACCGGAATTCAGGATGATCAGGTTTTTCAGTCTCCCGGTTATCCTCCAGTTTCCAGCCGTGTCCACGTCGCCCTGATCGCCGGTGTGGAACCAGCCATCGTGCAGCACCTGCGCAGTTTGCTCCGGCCGGTTCCAATAGCCCGGAAAAACATTAGGCCCGCGAACGAGAATTTCACTATGATCGCCGAGTTTCATCTCGATGCCAGGAACAGCAGGGCCAACGCGCCCAGCCTCAATGTGGGCTGGGTCGTCTAAGGTGCAAATGCCTGTGGTCTCGGTGAGGCCGTATCCCTGCAGCACGGGAATTCCGAGCATCATGAAAAATAGCTGGGTTTCCCGCGCCAGCGGCGCCGAGCCGCAAATCAGCGCACGAAGATTCGGGCCGAGACGTTTGCGGATCGCAGGAAAGATAATAAGCCCGGCGAGGCCCAGCCAGAAGAAATCCCATGGTTGCGGCGTCTTCGCGTCAACGCGGAACCACGCGGCCTTCGCCCGATTGAAAATCTCTTCGACCTTGCCCCCTCGTTTTCGCATATTGTCCTCCACACCGGCGCGAATGCGCTCCAGCAGCGTGGGGACGTTGAGAGAATAATTGGGTGCGGCGCGCACTATTTCGTCGGCAAGTCTTGCGAGATCCACAGAAAGCGTGAGTACGCTTTCGCGAGACAGGCACGACAGCAACAATATCCATGATCCGGCGAAACTGAACGGCAGATAGTGGAAGACCTTGTCCGGCACATCACGCCGCCCCATCAATTGATTCAGTCGAGCCGTGGTGCACGAAAGCATGTGATCGATGTTGCCTACCGTGAGCATCACGCCCTTGGCCTCACCAGAGGTTCCCGACGTGTAAAGAATGGCCACGACGTGTTGTGGCAAGAGGTCGGCAGGTGGAGGCAGCAACCCAGGGTTGGGTGTCGCGAAAATATCGTCAAACAACGCGAAACGCGGCGCACCCGCCCACTCAGCTGCAACGGAATCGCGAAGAGCCGCGTCTCCGCAGCAAACCAGGCCCACCCCTGCGTCGCGCATCATGGCGGCAAGTTCCGCAGGCGCCTGGCGGGCGTATAGGGGAACGGCCACAAGCCCCTCGGCGAGAATCGCGAGATCGAGCGCCGCCCACCTGATGGTGTTTGGAGCGATCAGCGCGCAACGGGCGCCTTTCGCAAGCCCCGAAGCGCGCAGAAACGCACGCGCGGCCGCGATCAGCACGAGAAAATCCGTTCCAGTTGCCGTTCGATCCCCGCCCGCGTGCGCTTCGGCTAGAATCACCCGGCCGGCGGTTTGCTCCAATCGCGAGAAAATGTTTTCTAGGAAGTTCATCGCGGATTGGAAAACCTAGTCACCCGCCGCCGCGGCTGCCGCGCTCTCGTAGGTTTCGACCAACCGCTCAAGATTCTCCGTGAGCGGTGGAAGGTATTCTTCCCAACTCTGCACGCCGGAGCGCACCGGGAATTCCGGATAGCGCTGATGGACGGCCCGTTCCAGGAAAACTCCCATGCGGGCCATGGTCTTCAAATTGCGCACTACTGAGCGCCCAATGCCACTGCGGATGGCCTCCGCATCCGATACCAGGCGCTCCATCACCGGGACGAGTTTCGTTTCCAGGTCGGGATCATCCACGGTGAGCAGCAAGTCTTCGTGGCCGCGTTCCCGGAGCAGGTTGCGGATGCGTTCGTCCATCGTGACTCCCGCTGAGGGTACCAGTCCTGGCATGGAAGTAACCAGCGCGTGATAGCGCGAGGAGACGATCAGGTCGCAAGACCGCAGAATGCTCACAAGTTGGTACATGTCGTACGTCTCGGCGGTAAACACCGGCGCGCCGCCAAGGTCCGGGGCCAATGCCTCGCAAGCCCGCGTGTCCAGCCGCTCCATTGCGACCAAGATGAGAAAGAGGCGATGCTTGCCGCGGAACGCTTTAACTCCGTTAGCCAGCGCCCGCAGATACTTTTTATAGGCGGCGTCAACGGCAGAACCAGATTTGTGAAAATAGAGCGTGCGGTAATGGCTCTGCTGGTACGCGCCGAAGCAGGCATGCGCCGCGAACTTCGGGATCGATGGTTTCACTGGCCACCAGAATGGATTGATAGGGCACAGCGCAAGCACCGGCATGCGTCCGTCCCATCCGGCATCAACGAGGACTTTGTGACCGTATTCGGGAGGATGCGGCTCGAAGGTCCATGCGGTATCCGTGCCGGCCTCGCTCGAAACGCCTAACCGGCTGAGTACCTCCTGCGACTCTTCGTTCCGCGTGATGATCAGGGAGCGGCCGCAATACCGCGCGCACATCTTTTCGAGCATGGGGTTCATGAAGCCCGCTTCCGCGCCGTAGCCCACCGATAGCTTGTTCTCGACCGAAGCGATTCCCAGCGCGCCGATGAACATTGTGGTCAGCGCGTCGGCAAACTTGCTCTTGAACATCGAGCCTTCGCAGGCGATCACTCCGTGGTGTTTCCGCACTTCGCGGTACAGGAATGGCGGATAAATGTCCGGGAGGTGCACTTGATGTGCGTCGCCGAAATAGTCGCGGCTCCAATCCAAATTCTGGGACATTACGCTGAGCATGACGTTTTTTTCGCCCAGCACGCGGCGCACCTGACGAAGCATCTCCTCGACCCGAACGTCGGAGCCCGTGTTGCGCGTGCCGTTATAGCCTGCAAAGAGCAATTTGAGTTTTTCTCCCGGTTGCCAGGAACGCCCCGCGCCAAGCTTCCAAAGGGCGCCGGAAAGCTCGATCAGCGAACCAGTCCATGCTTGCAGGGCAAAATCAATCATGGATGGAATCCCCCAGCATGACCCACACTAGCCGCTGCGGCGCTCTCGCGGACTGACTCGCCATTCGCGGGCCATCCACGGTATGGGTAGGAGAAATGGCAATCGCGGCTGAATCGCAAAAGCGGATAGCAGTATTTCGAGAATGGCTCTGGGGCGCGGCCCATCTCTGCCACCACGCGCGAGTTGTCGAATATGGTGTCCCAAACCAGGTACGGCATGAAAACTTTCAGCAACGATGCCCCGCGGCCGAATTCTCCGCGATAACCGGCCAGCCAGTTTACGGCGGAAGAGAACGGACGTTCGAGCCCAGGCCAATAAAGCGGTTCCATTTTCCCGGCTGCCTGCGCAATTGCGCGCGTGAGCTGGCTGAAAGTCTCGGAGCCGGCGCCGGAGGAGAGGTGGTAGATCTCGTGCTGCGGGTCCGCTATTTGATGCAACGCGACGACGGATTCCGCGACGTAATCCACGGGCACGATGTCGATCCGGTCGGATGGGCGGAACGGCAGGGCAGGCAGGCCGGCAAGAAAGACGAACGCGCGGACCATGTCGAATTGCGTGGTTTCAGCGCGGCGGCTGTCGCCCAGCACGATGCTCGGACGGAAGACCGTGCGCGGCACTTCAGGAAGAAGTTCGCGCACCATGTGCTCGCAGAATTTTTTTGTGCGCGCATACGGATCGTAGTCGGAACGATTCCAGTCGATCGAGGCGTCCTCGGTCACCACTTCGTGGCTCCGAGTCCCAGCCACGGCGACAGTCGAGACCTGGCTGAAGCGGCGCAGACCGTGGGCGTCCTGCGCGCGGCGGGCCAGTTGCGCGACTTCAAGTGTCCCGCGAAGGTTTACGTTGAGGCAGCTTTTTTCGGACTTTCGATTGAGCGATGCTGCGCAGTGGATTACTGACTCAGTCGTTCCCACCAATCGGGAGTACTCGCTATCGTCCAGACCGAAACGCGGATCAGTCAGATCGCCTCGAAATACCGAAATGCGTGTTTCCAGAGCGTCCCGCAGCTGAGGGAAAGCCAGATGCAATTGCAGCGCGTGCCACAGCCGTTCGTTCGCCTCCTGTTCCGATTTCGCGCGCACCAATAGATTCAGCCGGTCCGCATGTCGATCGAGGAGAATTGCGGCGATGTGCGCGCCGATGTATCCGGTTGCACCGGTCAGAAAAATGGCCATGGATCAGGCTTGGGTCCCTGCGCCCGTCGCTGCCCCCGCCTGCGGCGAAGGCTTTCGGCGTTCCATCCCGTTCCCGGCGGGTTGCGGTGATAAAACGCTGCGGCGGCGCGATTCCGGCGCGCGCCCTTCGATGAGCGGATAAACCCACCGCCGCAAAGCCGGAATATGGATGTTAATCCAATATTCCCACCAGTCAATCGAGGAAGGATCGTAGCGGAAGGCCGCGCGTTCGTCGTCCGGAAGGGAAGCGGAAAGCAACTGCACGTTGTCCGCATCGAACACCTGCTCGTTGTGCAGGATGAAAGGTTCGTACAGTTCGATGAGCTTCTCGACGCGGGCCAGGTCCCGCTCCTGGCGGGCCAGCGGGGGACGCTTCATCTGGAGCGCCGAGGCGGCACGGTTGATCCCCTGGACCACGGCTCTCTGCGCGGGAACCGAAAATATTTCATAGCGGGATTTTGAGACAGGAATCGTGTCGAACTGCATGCGGATCCAATGTTCCAGGCTCTGTTGCGAGCGATAGTGCTTGCGGTGTGCCAGGCCGGTCAATTCGATCGAGCGGCCCATGTCGCAGGGATTGCTTGCGGAGGTGGCCAGCTGGTAGATCGGCTCGTGGCGCCGCGCGATGACCGCGGCGGCGATCAACGTCATTCCGCGGCAAACCATGTCGACGGGAATTACGTCCAGGCACTTGCGCTCGTTGGTCGGCAACTGGCGGAAATAGGTGCCCAGCAGATAAGAAAGCGGGGCCGATGTGTTGATGCCTTCATTCCAGCCACGGAAGGGCTGATCGGTCGAGGTCTCCACAATTGAGGGCCGCGCAATGGCAATCGGAAGTCCCGTGCCATAGCGCAGGATCAGCGATTCGGCGAGCGATTTCGTCAACGTGTAAGTGTTCGGCCAGCCGAGGCGCTTGGCGCGCCGAGTCCCTGCCCGCGTCAGGCGATTGCGCAACCAGCGCATGCGATTCTTGCGGATGAGGTTGTCGAGTTCCGGACCGGAAGGTTCCTCGTCCCCGCGATGCCTCCCAAGTGCCTGCCGTCGCAGCGCCGCTGTGATTTCAGCGCTTTCGGACCGCGCCTCGGCGCGTGCTACCACTTCCTGCAGGAATCGCAACTCGCGCTCGGCATCGAAGTCGGGAATCCCAATGGGCGTATAATTCGCGCGGACTTCCTCGGAAACCCGGCCATCCTTCGAACCCACCACGAAGCAAGTGGACACGTGCAACAGGCCGGCGTGCTCGGTGGACCGCAGGAAGTTGATCACGTGAATGACCGGGGCGACGTTGCTGGCGAGGGCGTCGCGCAAGTCGGGATTAAAATCCGTCAGGCCGGAACTGTTGACCACCAAGTCCAGCGTGCGGGCTAGATGCGCGCGTGTCTCCGGGGCCATGCCGAGTCCCGGCTGGCTGACGTCGCCTTCGACCACTTCGACGCGCTCGGCGACGAAATCCGCAAACCGCTCGCCTAGGTGCTGCTGCAGACGATCGAAAACCGGCGACTCCTCCAAAATTTTCTCGAAGCGTCGTTCCGCGGTCGTCGTGCGCTGCCGCCGGACCAGGAGATAAATCTTCCCGATCTGAGCGACATCGCTCAAGAGTTGCGCCAACCAAACCTTGCCAATAAAACCAGTCACTCCGACGAGCAAAATCTTCTTTCCCGCGAGCGTGCGGAGAACCGAAAGCGGCTCGGATACCGGCTTACGATCGAAAACGACCAAGGCATGGTGATTTACTGCTTCGGGGCGTTTGGCCGGTAGGACAGCCTTCGCGAGTTGTTCCGGGTGGCCGGAGAGGCCCAAGTTGCGCAACAGTCGTTTGACGGGCACGCTTCCGTCGCCGCCACGCTCCGTCGCCCATGCCAGGGGGCTCCGGGGCCGGATTACTGGGTCGATCAGACGCCCCGTGGCAATCCCATCGCGGAATTCAAGCCGGTTGGAAACCAGCCCCCCAACGCCGAGGTACAGCGCCAGCGGACGCATCACGTGATCGAGCCCTTGGCTGACGAGCACCACTTTGCCCGCGCCCTTGCCCGCGAGGCATTCCCGCAGGCGTGCCACGCCCGCAGGTTTGAGCTGCTTCTTGAGAATGTATTCGAAATATTCCTCGCCCAGCAGGTCCAGGCGGTCGCGGGTTACGCCGGCCAGAAGGGTATGCAGCACACGGGTGGCGAAAACGCGGTGGCTGGCGTATAGAGCCGGTCGCACCAGCGCCAGCAATAGCATCCCCCCACGGCGCGCCCAGCGCCCGGCGTAGGTGTGGGAGTTCCACGTGAAATAGCCAACAGGCCGGATCGCGCCGAGGTCCGCCAGACTCCCCTCGACGCGCCAGAAGGTCAGCGCGTGGAGATCCGGCGACTCGGGAACTGGGAGGTTGCCCTCGCGAACGTGATGGCCGTTGTTGGAACCGTATTGGGCGGTCAAGTCAATCAATGCTTAGTTCCAATCGAGAAAAGCGGAGAAGAACGAGCCTGGTCCGACCCGCATGAAACTAACATTCTTCGGGCCTGATTCGCAAGGGCTGGGGGGGGCCGCAGGCTCGCGACTCAAGTTGTCTCCCCCGTCTCGCGGAGTTTTTACCTGCCATTCATGCAGAGTTAAAGTCTCTTTCAACAACGAGCGTATAAAGTACGCCACTCCAATAGGCCGCGAGGTCTTCGGGTGTGGGCTCCGCCGCGCGCAGGCTTTACGCGCCGTCGCCATAGCGCTGGCTTTGGCGCGTCGGCACTTGAAGCCCGCCAAAAGTCGGACTCCGCCAGATTTAGAGAACCAAAATTCTAAGGAGGAATTCAATGGCAAGTAAGTGGAAAGCCGGCATTCTCGCCGGCGCGCTGATGTTGTCTTCCATGCCGGGTGTCTACGCCGGACCGAAACCGAGACAGAGATTTCACGAAGAAGACGTCCAGAGCCGCAAGGTTAGCCATGTTCTGCTGATCAGCATTGACGGCATGCATGCCCTCGATTACGTAAATTGCACCAACGGTATCAGCACCATCGGCGACGGGGAGCCGTACTGCCCCAATCTGGCCGATCTTGGCCAACACGGCGTGAACTACTTGGCGGCAGCTGCTTCCAAACCATCCGATTCATTCCCCGGTTTAACGGCGCTGGTCACCGGAGGTACTCCCCGTGTGACAGGCGTATTCTACGATGCCGCCTATGACCGCTCGCTGGATCCCCCCGCGAAGGACACGGGCAATGGTGTACTGGCCGGTGCATGCACTCCTGGAGCCGCCCCGATCGGCACGAGAACGGAATACGAGGAAGGCATCAGCATCGATCAGAGTCAGCTCAACGGGGGAGCGCCGAACGGCGCCGACGGCGGAATCGCCTCAATCGATCCGGCCAAGTTGGTTCGTGACCCAAGCAAAGGTTGCGCTCCAGTCTATCCGTGGAACTTCCTCAGAGTGAATACGATTTTTGGCGTCATTCATGCCGCCGGGGGTTACACCGCTTGGTCCGACAAGCACCCCGCGTACGCGTCAGTTTCCGGCCCTGGTGACGGCACGAATCTCGATGATTACTATGCGCCGGAGATCAATTCGCCGGTTGTGGCCCTGCCGGTAACCACACCCACGGGTATATCGTGCACGCCTATCCCCGACACGACGGACACCAGCGACTTTACCCGCGGCTTTCACAACGTTCAGTGCTACGACACGCTAAAGGTCAACGCCGTTCTAAATGAAATTGATGGAAAAACGCATGATGGTAAATCGCCTGCTCCCGTGCCGGCCATATTTGGAATGAATTTTCAGGCGGTGAGCGTCGGGCAGAAATTAATTGAAAAGAGCGGACCAACTGGCGGGTATCTGGACTCGATCGGGACCCCCACCGATTCATTGTTGAGTGAAATCAAGTTCGTTGATGCCTCGCTCGGCGAAATGGTTTCGCATTTGCGGAGCGGCGGTCTGCTGGATTCGACCCTCATCATTATCACAGCGAAGCATGGCCAGACCCCCATTGATCCGAACCGGTTCTTCCCGATCCCCGGACCTGGCGCAGTACCGAACGGTCAGCCGCCATCGTCGATCCTTGGCTCTGCCTTTCTCCCCGACTCCGAGGTCAATCAGATCGGACCCACGGAGGACGATGTCTCGCTCCTTTGGCTCACCGATTCGAGCAAGACAGGGGACGCGATCAAAGTGCTGGAAGCGAACGCTGCCAGTGCCGCAATTAGTCAGATTTATTCCGGCACGACCCTCGCCTTGTTGTTTAATGCCCCTGGTTTGCCTCCCGATGGAGATCCCCGCACTCCAGATATCATCGTGACTCCGAATAATGGAGTGGTCTACACAGGAAGCGCCAGAAAACTAATGGAACATGGCGGTTTCAACCACGACGACACCAACGTGATGTTGCTGTTGTCCAACCCCAACTTGGAGGCCAAAACGATCACGGGCCCGGTTGAAACCACGCAGGTTGCTCCCACAATCCTGAAAGCGTTGGGACTGAATCCTGGTGCCTTGCAGGCCGTACAGAAAGAACACACCGCTGTTCTTCCCGGGATGTAATCGGGTATGGGCTCTTTTTGGAGCGCTCCGGAATTCCATCGGGAAGATGGATGCGCACACTAAGAAACAAGAGTAACCATAATCGTTCATGAGGACCACAGGGAGCGCTCTCGATTGCAGGAGGGCTCCCTGTGGTGCTTTTAGACCTCTGCTATAGTGGTGGGGAAGATCTGCGAGAAAGACCACGACTGGCTGCGGAGGAAGGCTGTGCACCCAGAAATCGAGCATCTCTTGGGACACCTGGACGAAGCATACAAGCGCGCCGCGTGGCACGGGCCAAACCTGCGTGGGTCAATCCGCGGCCTTACAGCACACGAAGCGGCGTGGCGTCCCAAGCACGGGCGGCACAACATTTGGGAAATAGTCACACACGCCGCGTACTGGAAATACGCGGTACGCCGGCGACTGCTAGGGGAAAAGCGCGGCTCATTTTCTGTCCAAGGAAGCAACTGGTTTCGCCGTCCCGTCGATCGTGGCGAAAAGGCATGGCGAGCCGATACGGCGATGCTTGATAGAGAACATCAACGGCTAAGGGAGACTGTCTCGGCACTCCATCCGGAAGACCTGGATCGTCCTTCACGGGGAAGCAAGACTTTAGCGCGACGACTGATCGCAGGCATCGCCTTACACGACGTCTATCACGCCGGGCAGATTCAATTGATCAAGAAACTGTTGAGGACGCGAAGTTCTCGCTAGGCATCGCCGCTATGCATCTTGGGCGTGGCGTTCGACCGTCTCCAG
>Ga0307479_10002551_pt1 | contig 16546 bp, 18 predicted proteins | sample atmos_gasesECM4C_FD_203743 | JGI IMG/M metagenome (GOLD analysis project Ga0307479, IMG submission 203743) | Hardwood forest soil microbial communities from Morgan-Monroe State Forest, Indiana, United States - atmos_gasesECM4C_515 | ecosystem: Environmental > Terrestrial > Soil > Temperate... | reverse complement strand
CTCGGGAATCGCGTCGCCGTACGGGTCGATCATCGTCACGAAGCGCGCACACGTGAAGCGATCAGGCCGGTCTGGACCGAGCGACATCACCGCCGGCTTGAGCAAGCGCAGAAGCCCGATCTTCAGCACGTGCGCGACGTCGTAGCGCTTGCCGATGTGGCCCATCGCTTCGTGGATCCCGTCGGTGACGTCCGGCAGGATCTGAAACTCGGCGACGAGGTGCTGCTCGCGCTCGCCGAGCCACTTGTCGCGTGGCTCCAACATCACGCCGTCTTCGTACGCGTGCAGCAGCTGATCATCGATCCCGATCGCCGCGTGCGTCGCCGGGCACTTCGTCACGAAGTTGATCAGCAGCTGGAACGGATCGAGGCCCGTCGTGAACACCAGCGTCGCTGGTATCCGGTTCAACCGATCGCTGACGAGCACGCTTCGATCGTACTACGGTTGCCACCGCCAGCGTCTGCCTCGGTGCGCAGCAGAACGATCGACGGCAGTGATCGGCCGGGCACCAGACTTGCGGTGTCACACGTCCTACCATCGATGTACTCATCGCAGACGCAGCTCTCGAAACGATGGCCGAACAACCAGCACAGCGGATTCAGCGTCGGCAGAACCGGTTCACGCATCTCGTACCACTGGTTGCACGCACCGTTCGCAGTTCATCGCTGGCGTATCACCGTGGAGCGCGCAGTGCTCGCAGAGTCGTCGCCTCACAACTTGACCCGACGACAGCGCGTACGTGACGCGGAAGACCTCACCCGCCCACGTGCAACGCTGGCAGCGGCCTCTCATCGCTTTGTTGCATCGTGATCGCCAGCATGACCGAGATCGAGCGTGCAGCGTCGCCGAGATCCACACGAGCAGGTGACGTACTCGCAACAGGCCGTCGCCAACGCGCCGTATTCGTCGATCGGCACCAGACGATGACCGGCGTGCGCCAAGAACCACACGGGATCGATGCGCCCATAGTGGCTGCTCAGCTCGACGTCGGCGTCCACCAGCAATGGAGCTAACGCAGCGATCGCGTCACGATGCTTGATCAGCGCCCACATCAGCTCATCTTGGTGGTTAGCGTCGGAGAAGTGCAACGTCGTGGCGCAATCAACGCACCGGATGTCCCAATCGCAGCTCATCGGATGATCACCTCGTTGGCGTCGCTGCGTTCTTGAGAAACTCGCGCGCAGCCTCCAACGCGGCGTTCACGTCGTGCCACGGCGGATTCTTCTTCCCTGTCTTTGCCTCGTTGTAGGTGATGTTATCGGCGCAGGCGATCACCTCCAACGTCTCGCCGTCTGGTCGAGGGCGATCAAGCGCACGGAACCTCATCCAAGCACCGAAGGACAATCCTTCGACGGTGATTTCCTTGATCTCAGGAACCCACACCACGCGCAACCTGACCTTGGCGTCTGCGATACGCCGCAGGTCTTTCTCGCCCAGCTTCGCAGGCGGTGATTCGATCTCGTACACGATCTCCTCTGGGATCACGTTCAGCCAGCGCTGGCCCTCGTGTCGTGTTCCCATCGTCGGGTACCACATGCGACGCGCGGCGTCGTAGTGCATGCCGCTGTTGCCAGGCCCAGTTTTCCAGACGCGCTTCTGCCCAGTGTCAAGCACGATGCAGTTGTGGCCGCAGCACAGATCGATGAGCCCGTCTTCACCGGACGGCAGAAACGATCCGTACGCCGTGCCATCAGGCCGGCAGACGATCGCTTCGAAGCCGTCGCCCTTGTAGTTCGGGATGTTCTTGATGATCCATTCACGGAACGCGTTCCAGTCGGCTGGTTTCTCGTTGCTCATCGGATGATCACCTCGTTGACGTCGCCACGACGATCGGCCTTCGAGTTGATCGATCGCCCACACCGCACGGTATCGATCGTGAAGCCGTCGTACAGCTCGCGGACGATCGGCGCGTCGCTGTTCGACAGCAGCACGTGGACGCCACGAGACACCAGGAGCCGCGCCGTGGTCGCCAAAGCGCGCTGATCGTCGAGCGAAAAGCCGTCCTGTGTGTAGCTCGTGAAGTCCGACGTCTCGGACACGGGCACGTAGGGTGGATCGAGGTACACGAAGTCGCCTGCCTTCGCGTTCTTGAGCGTGGTCGCAAAGCCGGCGTGCATGATCGTCGTGTTCGTGAGCGCTTTGCTGGTCACACGAAGCTGTTCTGGTGACGGTAGCGACAGCGTCTTGTAGCGGCCGATCGGCACGTTGAACTCGCCGCTCTTGTTGACGCGCCAGAGCCCGTTGAAGCAGCTTTTGTTGAGGTAGAGGTAGGTCGCGGCACGATACGCCGGGCTCCACACGCGGCGGTTCTCGGCGTTCCACGTCGCGCGCGTCGCGTAGTAGTGCCCAGAGCCGTGCTGCTCGCGGTGCTGTTCGGCGTACTTGATCACCATCTCGACGTCGTCGCGTAGCGCCAGGTAGAACGCGACGAGGTCGGCGTTGAGGTCGCCGATCACGGCGCGCTCGGGCTGCAGCCGGAAGAACAGTGCGCCGCCGCCGAAGAACGGCTCGAAGTAGCGACCGTACTTCGACGGCACGCGTGAGATCAGCTCGTCGAGGAGCCGCGTCTTGCCGCCAACTGTCTTGAGCACGGGCTTGATCACGAGTAGTGCTCCCCGTGCAGAATGGCGTCGACGAACTCGTCGCCACTCTTGGTACGGAACGCCTCGCACAACGGCTCGCGATGAACGATCTCACCGTTACCGTCCGCGTCGTCATCCCACTTCACGGCCAGCTCAGCACGGCAGAACGGGCAGTTTCCATGCACCCACCCGTCACCTCGCGGTGGGCCAACCATCTTCGGAGAATCTTCTCTGGTCAAGGAACCACCTTGACCTTGCGGCACTTCGCGAACGCGCACGTCCAATCGCCGTACACGTACGAGTTCCAGGCGACGTCGGCTCCGAGCATGATGAGGATGACGCCCACGAACATGACGAGCACGATCAGCTTGATCTTGCGCTGCTCGCGTCGGCACGCCTCGACGTTTTCGATGACGTCGTGGCGCTTGCCGCACTTCTCGCAAGTCCACGTCATGGCGGTGCTCCGTCGCCCTTCACCGCCATCGGATCGGGCAGGAACTTCTTGCCGAGCCACTGAGCCAACAAGTCGACCACCGACGAGCAGCTCGGGATCTCGGGATCCTTGGTGAAACCCGACGGCGCGAACCGCATGTGACGAAGCTTGGGCAGGATCTCGGTGAGCGGCACGCCGTGCTGCAGGAGCAGCGACATCAAGATGCCGATCACGTCGAGCGCGCCCGACGCGAGCGTTCCGATCTTGTCGCCCTTGATGAACACCTCACCGACGCGACCATCGTCGTAGAGCCCTGTGGTGAAGTAGAAGTGTAGGACGTCGATCGTGTCGTCCTTGTGCGTGTACGCGAGCCGGAACGCGCGCGTGATGCTCCTGCGTTCGGCCGGTAGGCGCTCACGCGTTGGGATCACGTTGCGCCTCGTGCACGCGCGAACGCGCGCAGCGTACTGATGTCGGGCTGCGGCTTTCTGGTCACGATGAAGAGGACGTCCTTGAATGACTTCGCGGTGAGGTGCGCGTACAGCTCCATGAGGCTGAGCCCGCCGCGTTCCGCAAGACGTTCGAGCGTCTGCTCGTGGACGTATTTGCAGCTCGTGCGAAACGGCTCGACGACGGACCAAGGAATGGACGTCAGTTCCATGTCGTCGAGGATCGGAAAACGACGATCGTCGGTCATCGAACGTGCCTCCAAGTCTGGCGCGTCACGATCTTGTAGATGCAAGGCGGATCTACTCCGTAGCTGTCAGCGATCGATTGAAACGTCTCGCCGGTCGTGCGACGAAGACGAATCTCGCGGACCTGTTCCTCGGTCAACTTCGACGAAGGGATGCGTTCTCCTCGATGCGTGCGCCCCTTGTTGACGGCATCGACCATGTTCATCTTGCGCGTGCCCGGCGATAGGTGCTGTAGGGCTACACACCGACGGTTGTCACAGGAGTGCATGACGTCGATGCTCGATGGCAGCCGTCCTAACACGCGCTGATACAGCCAGCGATGAGCACGAGCAGTCTTCTGCCCGCTGTAGCCAAATACGCCGTAGCCGTTTTCGGTAGCGCCGACCCACAAGATGCAGGAGCCCTCGACCTTGGTCTTCGACCAGAAACGCTCGATCACGGATCGCTTCGGCCACCGTGCTTTGAGCCCGGTGCGCTGTGCTTCAGTTAGACGTCGGCCCATGTCTTACCTACGCGAACCTCGACGGGGAACGGAATGCTGCGGCCGTCGCGCTCGTACTGTTGCGTGCAGTAGCGCGTGACGTCCTCGGCGAGCTTCGGTGCGTCGTCTTCCCAGCATTCGAACACGGCGGCGTCGTGAATCTGCGCGATCGCGAACGCCTCTTTGTACTCCGCTAGTACGACATCCATCCGCGCCATCGCGGTGTTCATGATCGAAGCGCCCGCGGCCTGGACGCCGAAGTTCATCGCCTCGGTCGCTTCGACCTGGCCCATCGGGAACGTACGGCGCCTACCGAGGAGGAAGTCGCGGATCTCGAAGGGCGGTCGGCTCGCCTCGGCGACGCTGTTACGCTGCCACGCAACGACACCGGGCATCCGGTGCATGAGCAACGCGACCGCCTTGGCAACATCGACGAGCTTGACGTTGTGGCCCGCCTTCAAGACCGTCTTCCAGAGCGTGTCCGTCGAGCCGCCGTAGAACGCGCCGTACTCGAAGTTCTTGGTGACGTCACGCGCCTGCTTCTGCTCGTACTTGGGGAGCGTGTCGAACATCGAGAACACGACGCGCGCGCACTCGGTGTGGATGTCGCGGCCCTCGGCGAACACCTGGCAGAGGAACGGATCACCTGAGATGAGCGCGATGATCCTGGCTTCGAGTTGGGCAAAGTCGAAGCCACAGAACACTCGGCCCTCAGGCGCGACGACCTGCTTGCGCAGGTTGGGCCGGATGCTCTTCTTGGTGCCGTCGTCGAGCTTCTTGAACTTCTCCTTGGGGACGTTCGAGACGACCGGCTCGCTCGATGCCCAGCGCCCGGTGATCTTGTGGATGACCCAGATCGGGTGCACGCGATCGTTCTCGTCGGCGTAGCCATGCTGGATCAGGCTCCCCGACGAGTCGAACCTGTCGAACATGAGCCAACAGAAGGTGGAAAAAAGTTTGTCGTTCTCGCGGAATGATAGGATGTCACGGACGACAGGAACGTTCGCGAGCGCTTCGAGGACGTCTTTCTTCGTCGAGATCTGACCGGTGGCGGTGACCTGATGGAGCGCGACCCCGAGGGCCTGCAAGAGCGCGGCGATGTGTTTGCCGGCGCCGATCTTCCACTTCCACTTGGTGTCGTAGCGGATCTCGCTGAGCCGTTGCTGGTAGCGGTCGTTGAGCACCTCGCTGTCGTTCTTGCGCCGCTTCTGCGCCTGCTGCAGTGCAAGGTAGTGGAGGAGCTTCTCGTGCAGCTTCGGATCGTCGGCGATGCTCTCGACGGCTCGACGCGCCTCCGCGACGTTCTTCGAGAAAGTCTGGAGCAGCTCGGTGTTCTCCCCACGACTTACGGGCATGCCAGCTAGGTGCATCTTCGACGCGATCTCGGCCATCTTCTTGTCGAGCGCGTAGATCTTCTCGGTCTTCGTGCGCTCGACCCAGAATTGCAGCTGCGGGCGAAGCGCGTGCGTCGCGCCCGTGTCCTTGGCGTTGTAGATCGTCAGGCTATCGGGCGTTTCTTCGGCGTTGCGAAACTCGCTGTTAGAGACGAGCCCATAGTTCGTGTAGAACAGCTTCGTGTCCTCGACGGACAAGCAGTACCTGTAATCGAACAACGCCGGCCTCTTCTCGTCCCTGATCACGCTGTCGACAGACACGACCGGAATACGATGTACGTCGTCACCTGGCTGAACTTCTCGGTAGACGTCGTCGTAGATCGTCTTGTAGCGGCATGACGGATGGATGTAGCCGCGAAGATCTTCGAGCATGTTCCGAGAGGCCGCTGCCGAGAGCTGACAGTAAGGTCCGGCGCTCCGATAGATGCTCGCCGCCCCGTAGCGCTCACGAATCCACTGCGCGAACAATTCGACGTCTTCGTCGAGAAAGCCGTTTGTAGCGAACCCGACGCCCACGTACGCTCCGTCTTGACGAAGCGTACCGTCATCCATGTACAACATGGCCAGCCCGCGCCGTCCGAGCACAGCTAGCGCCTCTGGCTTGATACGACGCCGCCAGTTCTCGTCGTACACGAGCTTGGCCAGCTTCATGTACTGGAAAGCCCACTTGGTCCCGTAGTGGAAGAACTCCGCGGCGTTGATCGTAGTGTCGTTGCTTTGACGAAGCGCCGCAGGTTCGGTCGCACACACGGTACCAAGCGGCAACGCAGCCACCTTGCAATCGCGTAGCCCTAGGTTAGTGTGGCCGCCACGAACGCTCGCACGTGTCGCATCCCACGGGCATTTGTGGAAAGCGCGACTGACAAACAACGACGAGTCGCCAAGCAACGTGCCGACGACCACCGAGATCTGATCCTCTGAGAACTCGGGCTCGTCGATCGCGATGTGATCATCGCCTGGTACAAGCTGCGCAGCTTCGACCAGCCCACGCTGCGTCATCACGCGGTGATCTGGCGTCACAACCAGACCACGCGTGTACTTCTTGTCGCAGCGTGTGGTTCGAATCGACACCCACTCCTGGCCAGGGACGTGAACCTCGTGCCACCCGATCACCCGCTTCGAAACGATCTGGCCGTTTTCGAGGGACAGTACCTCTGGAAGCCGCTTGCGCACGAAATCTCGAATGTTCGTGGTCGATCGATCAGGCAACAAGACCTCGACATCACGCCGCAAACACTTCCACGGCGCGGTCGCGAAGAACTGCGAGGCGACGACCTGCAGCCGGTGCGCGCAGCCGGGGAACGCCGCATGATGCGCGAGCAGCGTGTCTTCCCACGGCCCGTCGATCACGAAGCCGTTCGCAGCGAGCACCGTCCGATCGTAGATGCCGTTGTGGAACGTCTTGGTGACGCGCGGATGCGCGAGCACGAGCGCGACGAACACCTGCGCCCACGGCGGAATCTTGCCCCACAAGAGCGACACCGCGCGCTGCGTTGTCGCAAGACCGATCGCCTTGATCTTGGCGACGTAGGCCATCAGCGCGTGGTGGCGCTCGACGTCGTCGACGTAGGTCTCCAGGTCGAGCGCGATCTCGCCCTCGGCGATGCCCTCGTAGACGATGTCGCGCAGGAGCTGCCACGTGCGTTCCTCGTCGGAGATCTCAGTCTCGATGTTGACGGTCAGCCGAACGTCGTCGCCGCGCGCGAGCGCGTTGACCTTGCCGGCGTCGTAGACGAGGTTCACGAACGCCAAGTCCGGCGTGTGCGTTCCGCCGATCGTCGCGCCACCACCGCGCAGGAGCGCCGCCGGATGGATCGCCGGGATCAGCGGCCGGACGCCCGAGCCGTCGACGTCGACGTCGAAGCACGTGCCCATGATGTCGGTGATCTTGATCTTCTTGGGCTTGGGCGGCTTCTTGCGCTTTGGGTGCGCGGCCTCAAACTGCGCAGCCAGCTCGCGCTCCTTAGCGTTGTTCGCGTACTCGACGACCGCCTCACGATCGGCCGCGAGCTTCATCTGCGACATCTCGCGCTGCTCTTTGATCATCGTGTCGAGCTGCCTGATCGTCGGTCGCGGCGGACGTTTCCTGAACGGCTCCGACTTCGAGCGCTGTGTGTACTGCTCGATCAGCTGCTCGCGTCGTACTTTGATCTTGGCCTTGAGCCGGGCCTTGGCGATCTTGTCGATCGCCTTGACGCGGAGCCGGACCTCGCGCGCGAGCGCACGTGCCTCGGCACGCTGGCGTTCCTTCTGGCTGCGCTTCTTCGACTTGGGAACCGTCGGCGGGTCAACCGCGTCGAGCGTCGCCTGCGGGATGAGCGCGCGCGCGGCAACCGCACCGAGTGTGAGCACGGGAATGCCCGGCCACTGCGCCAGCTCGCGATCGAGCCGAGGCTTGCACGCCTTGGCGGCCAGCTCGCGCATGTGATCGGGCGAGCCGCGCGGCGGCTGGCAGTTGTGAACGACAGCGGCAGGCGTGATGAAGTTGTGCGTGCCCTCAACCTCAAGACAGTAGACCGCCGAACTTTCGCGCTTACGCCGAGGACTGACGCACGTGCTTTGCGCCACGTCGAAGAACGGCGTTGCCGGAATCGTGGCAAAGACAGCCGGATCAAACTGTCCGCGATCTTCTGGACGCAGCTTGTACGCCATGCTGGGTGGGACGAATCGAGCGATCGCTCGACTGAATTTCGCCGTCGCCTCAACGCCAAATCGAATGCGCCCGTTGCGAACCGTTGTATGAATGCCGTGCTTACGCTCCAGCACGGCGGCGGCTGCTCGAAGCTCGTCCTCGACGAATCCAACGCCACAAATTTCAGCATCTGGGCTACGCGGCGGCCGTTGTTTCATCGATCCGTCGTCGAGGTACCAGATCGCGAACGCGAGAAGCCCAGCGTCTTCGAGCAGCTTGATCGGAATGCGTTTGGTTCGTGCGAGGTAGAACTTGTCCTCGAAAGCGTGGCCCCAAGATCCAGCCTTAGTCCTGAACCCGTACTGGCGCTGCACTTGATTTTTCCCGGGCGCAGATTCAAACCAGCCGATGCCTAGCCCACCTAGCGCCGCGCCCTTTGCTTCGAGGTACTCGCGTTGATCCTCGGCATGTCGCACGATCAGCGAGCCACGGTGCAACATGCCGTCGCCGAGCAACGTTCCAACCGCGATATCAAGAGCGACGCCCGTAGGCGCAAGGTCGCCCGTCGCGATCAAACCACCAGACACGCCGGCTGCGGCTAGCCAGCCCTCCGGTGTCAAAATTGGGTGGTCTTCCGTCATGACGGTATGAACGCGTCCTGAGCCACCAGTGCGCTGAGCCCACCGAAACGAGACATCGTGCATCTCGCGCGGGCCGCGCTGGTTCCTGAACCAGCCGACCACACGACGAGCGACAACGCTGCCGTCTGGTGCAATCGACTGAATGAGCCCACCGTATCGTTGACTAACTAGTTGATCGATGCGTCTGAGCGACCCATCAGCCAGCCTTACGTTTGTAGCTCCATCGACGCACAACGTCGCGTTGCCGACGAAGATCTCGTTTCGCGGGCGACCGATCTTCGCGAGGATCTTGTCGACGACTTGGCCCGAGGGCCCGACGAACGGCCGGTTGAGCACGACCTCCGTCGAGCCAGGGCCCTCACCGACCAAGATCCACGCGGGATGCTCGGGATGCTCGGAGCACACTGGCCGGGCGGCGCGCCCGTTGATCGAAAACGGGCACTCGTCGCAGCGCGCCCCTTCGACGGTTCCTCGAAGAAGCGGCAGCGCAACCTGCGCGGTCGCGACCATCTAGGCGCGTTCTCGCTCTTCGGCCTTCGAGCTGGCGATGTGCTTGCCTAGCTCTTGGATCGCGGCGTGCCAGCAGCTGAGCGTCTCCCGGCCGCACGCGCAGACGATCTTGCCGTCGCGCCACTTGTGGAAGGTGTGCCGCTTCGACGGCATCACACGCCCGCGGTGGATTCGATCCTGCCTTCGATCTGGTCTCGCATCAGATCGACGTCGCCAACGAGCGAGCTACCAGGCCGCAGGTACGCGTAGAGCCGACGACCGAGATCGATCTTCAGGATGTGGCCGCGTTCGACCAGACGCGCGAGGTGGCGCTGCACGGCGCGTGACAGCGCGCTCTGGGTCGGCCCCGATCCGTAGTCGTCTTCGACGTCGCGTAGGATCGCGTCCAGATGCTTGGGATAGGTCTTCGACACGGCCTTGGCGATCGCGTGATCGAGAGCCTTGGGAGCTGGCCTCTGCCACGGCAGACGCTTGCTCTTCGACGGAGACCCATCATCGGGAGGCAGCCCATCACCGATGATCTCGTGAGAAAAATGCAGATCAATACGTTCGCAACGCTCGTCGCGGCACCACATTAGCCAGCCCCCTGGCGATCTCCTAGGAGATCATTGAATCGGTTTCGACCTGTTCGTGACGCCTCAGCACGACGTGCGAAGGCGCTCAGCCCTTCTAGCGAAACGTGATCGAATCGCGCAAGCTTTTTTCTCGTGAATCGTCTCGCAGGAGGTGATGGAAAAAAGTTTCTCCACAAACTATCCACAGCGCCTGTGGAGAAACGAATCCGAAAAAACGAAGAGCGCCTCGCGGCGCTCCTCGTGCATCACGTGTTGCCTGGACTACGCGCGGCGGGTCGCGCCAGCCGCGTTGCCGACGGCCTTGCCACGCGTCACCGGCGGCGGCGTCGCGGGCTCCTGCTGCGTCGGCTGATCGAGCGGGCGCTCGTTGACGACGTTGGCGAACACGCGCGGCGGCAGCGGCTCGCCGTCGGGCCCGGTCTTGAGCGTGCCGTCCGGGTTCTTCTGCGGCTGGCCCTCGTTGTGGACGATGCCGGCGCGGATGCGCGCGCCCATCACCGCCTCGGAGCTGATCTTGTTCAGCGGGCCCCCGCACGCCATCTGGAGCTTCTTCCAGCGGCCGAGCGCCTGCGGCTGCAGCGAGTAGTTGTTGATGACGCGCACGCCGAGGAACGGCCCCTCGACGCACTCGAAGGTCACCTCGATCTTCGGGTTGTTCGTCTTGCTCGTGGCCTGCACGACGTCGACGACGTCGAACACGTACTCGCCCGGAGGAAGCGCGGGCGGGGCTCCACCGTCTCCACCGAACTCTTGGACGGAGGAGAGGTCTTGGTCGATCTCGAACGGGACGTATGTCATGACAGTTGCCTTTCTCTTGTTTCAACGATCTGTTGAGGCTTCTCTTCTACCGAGGGGGTCCGACATTCGGCTTTCGCAGCGGCTGCACGACGACCGGCGGACGCTGCGCGACAGGAGCCGGCTGCACGACGGCGCCTGAGCCGTTCGCGAGGATCTTCGGCAAGTTCTTGCGGATCTCGTCGGCGTTGTACCCGAGCTTCTCGACGAGCATCTGGTAGTCGCCGACGAGCGGATCGGGCAGCTGGTTCGCACGACCGCCGAGGCGATTGCCGGCGACGTAGCCCATGTACTTCTTCGTCCGCATCTCGAAGACCGGCGGCAGCAGCACCTGGCCCTGCTTCTGCTGGTCGATGCGCGAGTGGAAGATGTAGTGCACGCCGGCCATGAACTTGTCGGCCTGCTGGCCCGGGATCATCGGTCCACCGACGGGGAACATGTCGTCGGGGTGCTTCGCGAGGCAGAGCCACACGACGTTCGTGCCCAGCATGTGCGTCTTCACGCGGAGGTCACGAAGGTGGCTTCCGAGATCGCCGTATGCCGCGCGCGTGTCCTTCTTCGCCTGCGCCATGAGCAGGAAGTTGAGGAACAGGTCGCAGTAGAACGTGAGGCTGTCGACGACGATCGTCCGCACACGGCCCGACGCGATGAGCGGCTCGGCCTTCGTACGCATCGTCACCATGTCGTCCATCTTGTTCAACGCCCACACGATGGGCTTGACGCCGGGCTCGAAGAACTGGTCGTCGCTCATGTTCGCGATCGAGTCCCAGCCGCCTTCCGTGTCGTCGGAAAAGAACAATGGCCTCGGGAACGTCGCAGCCCACGTCGTCTTGCCGCTTCTCGAATCGCCGTACGCGAGGTACGTATTCTTCGGCATCACGTTGGGCGGTTGGTCGAGATTGATCTCACGCATGGTTCCTCACGGGTTGACGGTGACGGCGCGCCACGAACAGAGCGGATTGCAGCAGTAGCCGCGCTTGCGCGGCGAGCGAACGATCTTGCCGCCGCACGACGGGCAGCGCTTCATCTTGCGACCGCGCTCGCCCGTCAGGTGCTCGCGATGGAGCGACAGGATCGTGCAGCTCTCGTCACGGCACGGCACGAACGACGGATCGATCTCCATCTCGCGCGTCGCCTGGAACCGCGGGTCGTTCAAGATGTCCTCGTCGACGAGGATCATCGAAGTCTCAACTTCTGGTGATGCGTAGACGGCGGCGGCCTCTTCTGCGTGTTGCTCCGCTTCTCGCACTCCTTGACGAGATCGCGGATGAGATCGATCGGATCGATCGTCGTGTCGGTGTTCGTGCCGTATCGCCAAAGAAAATCGCGAGCGTCTTGCACAACGGACATCACTCTTCTCCCGTGGCACAGTGGTCAAACCAGGAACAGCGCCCGTAGCGGCCGATGCAGCCGGTACGAGCGCGCGGAAACGAGCTGGTCGACTTCGACAGCTGGATGAGGCCATCCCAGCGCTTGAGATCGTCGAGGTGGCTGTCGATCTGCCACGACTCAGGCGCCACGAGCGTGCGGTGGAACTGCGGCTGCTTGTGCTTGCCGAGCAGGTTCACGATCACGCCCTGGAGCTTGCCGAAGCGCAAGTCGAGCCCGAGGCGCTTCCACAGCGCAACCTGGCCCAACACTTCGCCGTCGACCACCCAGCCGTCGAGCGTGTCCGCGTCGAACCGGCTGGCCGTCTTGTGCTCGATCACGTACGTGCCCGGCGGACGGCCCGCGATGCTCTCCTTGAAGAACGCGACGAGGTCGTAGCGACAGCTCTCGCCGGTGCGCGGATCACGAAGGTCGTACTCGATCGCGATCGGCAGGATGCTCTCGATCGAGTAGTAGACGCGGTAGGCCGAGAACACGCGCCATGCTTCGTCGACAAACGTCGGGTTCGCCTTGGCCTTGATGCGATCGTGGAGATCTTCGGGCGACAGCGGGTAGTCGGGCGCCGCCATCCTCGCGTAGTAGCTGGCGAGGAACACGTGCACGAGCGTTCCGATCGCGAGGCTCGGCGACTCGACGAGGATCGCCGGCTTGCGCTCCTTCACGTACTTCATCTGGTAGAGGTACGGGCAGCGCTGGTAGGTCGTGAACATCGACCAGCCCTTGCCGGATGAGACGCCACCGAGCCGACGCAGCTTCGCCTCGGCGAAGATCTCGTCGAGCACCTCGTCGACGAACGGGTACGTGTTGATCTCGATCTGCTGAGGCTCGTCGTGTGTGACGCCGTTGACCTGCTCGATGACGGCGACACCCCACGCATCGGTGGTTCGCACGTCGCAATCAGCGACCTCGGGATGCAACTGTCGCCCGTCGGGCAGCGGCGCTAGGTCAATGCCGCAGAGCAAACACACCGATCTGACCACGCGCCGACGGTACAACATGGGTACGACAATCATGCCGAAACGACGAACGGCGCCCTACCAGGCGCCGTCGGAGAACCACACGAACCGCCGCTACGGCACGTGCTCTCTAGATTTTCATGGTCACCCTCATGATGGTGTCGTTGGATGATTTTCAATCGGCGTTGTGATCCCCACAGCGGGTGGCGGGGTATCGCGATTCTATCAATGTCAGCCGAGAATGTCCGCGAGCAGCCGGTCCATGTCGGGTTCTTCGACGGGGCCGTTCAAGGCGACGTCCAGAGCCGCGATCGTTTCACCGGCCGCGCCGACGCCCAGTGGATCAGCGGCCGAAAGCTTCTTGGTCAGCGCCATGACGATGCGATGCTCGATCATGTGGTTGGCAACGACGTAGGTGATGTTCATCGGCCGCGTCGGCGCGTACGTGCGCATCTCGGCCTGCGCTAGGATCGCGGGCGTGTAATCGATCTCGACGAAGATCGCGAGGTGCGCGTGCGAGAAGTCGAGGCCGACTTGTGCGACCGCCATCGTGCACACGAGCGCGCCCGCTGGATGCGCGTTCCAGGCAGCGATCGCGGCGTCGCGCTTGTCACCGAGCACGTCGCCGGTCACCAGGAACGCGCGATTGCCGAGAGCGTGCGCGATCTCGGTCGCGAGATCGACATGCCACGTCCACACGACGACGGGCTCACCGCGATCGAGCATCGCCGTGGTCTGCTCGATCGCGATCGGGCCCTTCACGTGCGACAGCTTCTCGCGGTAGCTCGCGAGCAGCCCGATCGTCGTCGCCTTGGACTTGTCCGACAGGATCTCGGCGGCCATGAGGTCGAGCTTCCGCTGCGTGGCGTCGTCGAGATCGACGAGCGCGACGTTGCGCGAGATCGCCGGCAGATCGTCGACGACGTCGACCCAACGGCGGCGGATCATGACTTCGGAGAGCCGCTCGCGCAGCTCCTCTTCGTTGGAGATCCCAGTGTACTTGGTGCCGTATGCCGACGGGATCGGCGCGCCGTAGCGCTGCGCGAACTCGTGGTACCCGCCGAACGCGGCGGGCGCGACGAGCCCGAGCACGTTCCACAGGTTCGTTGGCATGTTCCAGATCGGTGTTCCGGTCGCGCAGATCACGCGCTGCGCGCGGCTCGCCAGGAACACCGCAGCTTTCGATCTTCGAGCGTGCTGATTGGTGAGCAGGTGCGCCTCGTCGAACACGAGCGTCCCGATCGGGCGCGCCGACTGCCACCACGGCAGGATGTCGTAGTGCCCGACCACGAGCTTTTTCTGAATGACCTTCGCGTCGAAGGTGTGCGTGGATAAGACGCCGATTTCCTCGCCCGGGAAAACTTTCCTCAGCCAGCCAATCCAAACAGGCCGAACCATCGCCGGGCAGATCACCACAAATGGCCCGGTGCTCGGATCGTGGCTCATGATCGTCGACAGAGTTTTGCCCACCCTCTGTTCGTCACCGAGCAACGTCCCACGACGTCGCGTGATGAAGTCGACGGCGGCATGCTGGACGTTGCGCAGCTGAAAGCCGCGATCGTGCGTCGCGCGGTCACGGGCGACCCAGTCCGTTGGGCCGAGCGCGAGCGCGGCACGCGCCTGCGGATCATCGAGCAGTGGCAGGTGGCTGCGATGGATCTCCCAACGGCTGCCGCCACCGTACCGCGTGCCGAGAAACTTGAGCCCAGGCACGTTGCTGAGCGACGTGATCGTGTCGCCGTCGGTGACGAACCAGTCGGCCCGGGACGCACGATCGAACACGAGGCTACTCTAGTCGATGGGTCCGACAAGCGACGGATGTCGTACCGAGCGCGTAGCATCGTCGCCCCCATGCCTCTGTCGCCAGACCTGTGCGCGCTCCATCGAATGCGCGCACAGCGGGCGATGAACCGGGTGTACGCGAACGCCGAGCGCAAGTACCAGGGCGTCTTCAACTACATCCTCGAAGTGGAGACGGAGTCGGGCTCGTGCTTCATGAAGTCGGGTGGGCAGCTCTACATGTTCATCGGGTTGACGCGGCAGATCTTTCAGCTGCCGTACCCGAAGGCCGGTGAAGCGATCGCGTCGTACCTGCACGGGATGTACGGCGTGTCGCTGTCGAGCCTGATGGGTCGCGCGATCTACATGCACCTGCACAACCACGCGTTCAACACGGCGACGAAGATCGAGCTACGCAGGTTCGCCGTCTACGACACGACATCGATGACGACGTACTTGTCGACGTACGACGGCCGCATGTGGCGAATCGACGGCGGCACACCCGAGCGCGCGACCAACGGCGACGACGACGTGTTCTTCGCCGACGACGACGGCGGCGTACACGTGATGCCCGACATCGGGCCACACGGCATCTTGCTCGATCGCTTGGTCAACCTGAACTACACCGTCGGGATCGGTGGCATCACGCCCGAGCAGCAGCGTATGGCGCTCACGGTGTGGCTGTTCGCGCTCGCGTTTCCTGATCTCATCCCGACCAAGCCGCTCTTGATGGTCGAAGGAATACCCGGTTCGGGAAAATCTGCGGCCATGCAGCTCATCCAGCTCGCGCTTCAGGGCGTGAGCGAGCCGATGATCTTGTCACGCAACAAAGAAGACGACTTCGGCGTGATGCTCCTACGCGCGCCGATCGCGATCTTCGACAACACCGACAGCTACATCGATTGGGTGCCCGACGCGATCTGCGCGTACACGACACAAGGCTTCTGGAAGAAGCGGAAGCTCTACACCAACGACGACGAGCACACGATCCGTCCACACGCGTTCGTCGCTGTCGCATCGAAGAACCCGGCTAGCTTCCGTCGTGAAGACGTCGTCGATCGGCAGATCATCATCCGGCTAGAGCGCCGCGACAACTTCGCGCCATTCGAGACGTTGAAGAGCGAGGTCTTGCAGCAGCGATCTCAGCTCCTCGGCGAGTACATCTGGTACGTCAACGAGATCGTCGAACACCTGCGAGTCGCCAATGCCGACGCGCAGGCGAACGAGACAACGCGCATGGCGGACTTCGCTAGGTTCACGCGCACCGTCGGTGCGATCCTACACTGGAGTAACGACGACATCACGGACCTCCTCACCGCGCTGGCGAGCGAGCGCGACGCGTTCGTCTGCGAAGAAGATCCGCTCGTCGAGCTGCTCCACAAGTGGATCGTCTACCGAGCACGCGGCTACTGCTCGATCGGCCGCGAGGTCACGCTGTTCGAGCTGTACAACGAGGTCAAGTTCATCGCCGATGCCGACGGCGCCGTGTTCTACAAGAGCGCGCGTCAGCTCGCGCAGAAGGTCCGCTTGCCGCACGTCTTGCGCGAGTTCGACGTCGAGATCAACATTCGCGATCGCCAGAAAACCTACAAGTTCTGGCGCAAGACCGACCCACACCTGACGCCGCTCGATGGCGGCGTCGCTGGAGAACAAGCATGATGCGTGACAACGGAACTCCAACGAA
>Ga0307479_10002550_pt1 | contig 16547 bp, 6 predicted proteins | sample atmos_gasesECM4C_FD_203743 | JGI IMG/M metagenome (GOLD analysis project Ga0307479, IMG submission 203743) | Hardwood forest soil microbial communities from Morgan-Monroe State Forest, Indiana, United States - atmos_gasesECM4C_515 | ecosystem: Environmental > Terrestrial > Soil > Temperate... | reverse complement strand
GACGCGATGAATCGCCGAGACCAGGAGCTCCGGAGTTGCATCCTTTGTGACGTAGCCGTTGGCTCCTGCCTTTAGGGCTCTGGACGCATAAGCGTCTTCGGTGTGCATCGTTAGAACGACCATTCGCGCCTGGGGCTGAACGGCGTGCACGTGCGCGATCAGTCCGAGGCTGTCTCGACCGGGCTCGGGCCCGTCCATCGCGATATCCGCGATGACCACATCGAAGCGGTGCACCCGTAGTGCTTCGATGGCCTCGTCATAGCTGCCCGCCTCCGCCAGGACGCTGAGGTCGGCCTGTACTTGAAGCAGCGCGCGGATGCCCTTGCGCACCAGCGCATGGCGGTCGACGATCAGGATATTGATCAAGCCCTGGCCCCTTGCGATCTCGAGAAGTACGGCTTGCCGGTCAGGTCGCCGGGGCCAGGCGCAACGTCCGGCGTTGCCCTGGCACCCACTGGGTATCCATTCAGATCAGATTGCGCTGCGAACCTAGCTTAATCCGAGCAAGCCGCTCTTTCAAATTAAGAAATTTCCTTAAGATAGCATGCTATATGCTGCGCCGCAGCGAGTAAGTGCAATTCCTCGAAGTACGCTTCGCATTTTATCCGCAGCCTGGGGCGCAAGGCCATCTTTCAGGCAAAAATGGGTGAGGATACCCATTAAAATAATCTGCTGACTCATTAATATCGAGATATATGCTCTATTTATATAAGCTATATGCTCAACATAAACAAGTACATTGTCCGATGGTGATTGCCCTGACCACAAGCAACAGCCAAGTCGCTCAAAGCGCGAACGACGGACGTTTGAAGCAAGGAAAGCCGCGTTCCGTGGATATGCAATTCCAGTTCCGGGCCTGCGACACAACCCGGATCTTGGCGGCATCCGGCCCCCTAGCCCAACTTCGCAACCGCTTATTTGCGTTGATCAGGGAATACCGGCAAACCGTCGAGAGTGACCGTGGACTGAACGCCGCAATTCGGATACTGGGGGAGATTTTGCCTTGTTCCGGCGCCTACTTCGCGATGACGCAGTCCCCGTACTGCGATGAGCACCGTCGCCTCCTGGAGGACATCAGGCAGATCCTCGATCGGTGTTCGGCCTCCAGCGCCAAGCCGATGGCGGCCGAGTTGTCGCACGCGCTCGATGGACTGGTGCTGCACGAGGCCGCGATCCGGCTTCGGACGTCCTGCGATCTGCCGTAAACAAGCTTCGATCCTGCGCGGCACGCGATTCTGCTGAGCAGTGAAGCGTCGTTGCTCATTGCGAGGCGGCCGATCGCAAGACCGCCTTTGGCCATTGCTGTCGGTTCTCAGGACCGACGATCCGTTCGCAACCTTTCCTAATCGCCACGTGCCCGGCGCTGCGCCCGGGATGAGAGTCGCGGTGGGCAAAATTTCAAATCCAGCCGCACTTAAGTGGGCTGCCCGTAAAAAATCGGGGAGATATACCCATAACACGTAATCCTCTAGCCAATTTATATTAGGTCATGTACTTGAAAGATACAAGCATAACTCTTGTTAACGTCAAGAGAAGATCTTGATCGATCCTGAATAAGTCGATCGGTGAAGCGGTGCAAGCGACTTCGTAGCGGCATCGATGGCAGAAGCTTTTCGGTGTGAATGGGTCGGTAGGCGCAACTGAACTGTTTCGGGCGGCGCGGAGGGCGGGCCGCTGTTTTGGGTGGAGGGGTTTTGTGAGGAGACACCTTTTGGGAACCCTGCGGTCGTCACTTGTCCTGGCGGGAGGTCAAATGTCCAGATCCGAGCTGTACCTGCGCGGCGCAGCCGCGTACCTGTTGCTGCTGGTTGCACTGCCGGCCGCGGCCCAGAACTTCATGGTGCAGTGTCCGACCAGCACGCTGTGGCATTCGACGGCGCCGACCAGCACTCAGGGCGAGCCCGCCTACACGGGGCCGACCCTCTATCAGCCTTCTCCGTTGCTGACGAACGGCGTGACGCTCACGTACGTCAGCAACGGCGGTGCCGTCAAATGCCAGCAGATTTCGGGCGGCGACGGCTACATGACCGAGGCCGACGGCAACCAGACCTTCATGTTCGCGTTCGGCCCGCTGAGCGGCCTGGACAAGATCCAGAACGGCCAGGCCGGAACCGACTACCCAGACGAATTCAACCAGCCGTACTGCGACCCGAGCGGCACCACCACCGCCTACAACAACGGCCAACCCATTCCTTATGCGCCGGGTCAGCCGAATCCGCTGTCTCCCAACACCACGCTGAATTCGTGCAGCCTGAACGGAGCACTCGGCTACCTGCCGCCTGCGGTGTACCGGCCGGCGGCCGGGCAAGTGATCCTCCTGGGTAACGGGCTGACGTCCACCACGCCGACCGGGGTCATGGCAGTCATTGTGAGCGACCCGGCCAACTTTCCGACTGCGACACCCGGCGCCGGCTACGCCACGCCACCGTCGGTGACCTTCGGGCCCCCGGATTGCTCGCCGGTCGGCTCGGTGATCAACGGCGTCACCTGCACTCATGTACAGGCGACCGGGAGCGCCGCCATCGGCAACGGTTCCGTGATCGAGGTGGGCATCACCAACCCGGGTAACGGTTACCTGAACGCACCCAGCGTGACGTTCACCCTCACGTCGCCTGTAAGCCAGACCCCGGGGACCGACCCGGCAGCGATCATGAACACCGGGGTTATGAACGGCAACATCCCGGCCCCGGAGATGGCGTTCGACGAGGACGACGAGTTCTTCCTGACGCTTACCAATGTCGGGATGATCATGCGGCCGGACCTGTTCGAGCAGCACACGGTCCACTTCCACGGTTACCCGAACGCCTCCTCGTTCTACGACGGAGTGCCGGATGCGTCGCTCGCGATCAACATCGGCGCGAGCTTCACCTACTACTACCTGGCGCCGGACGCGGGTACCTACTTCTGGCACTGCCACATCACGCCGCCTGAGCACCTGGAGATGGGGATGGTCGGGCAGCTGTACGTACGGCCGCGCCAGAACCGGGTGCCGGTCGGAACGAATCTGTACTACGCGATGACCGGCACCGGCACGATCGCCTCGCACGGCACCTTCGGAACGGCGAACGGGTTGAGCCAGCAGAGCGACCTGCGCACCGCGTGCAATTCCAACGGGCAGAGCGAGCTGTACAACGGAACGGCCGGAACGACACCCAGCGCCGACATCCTGTGCTCGGCGCCGTCGCCGGCGGCGAACGACGGCGTCACCCACGTGGCGGGCTACAAGTACGTCTACAACGACGGCGACGGCTCCACGCGCTACTCGGTCGACGTGCCGATCCAGATGCACGGCTTCGATCCGAACTTCCACTTCGTCGGCATGACCTTCAACCCCGAAGGCTTCTCCGACATGAAGGACAAGTACTTCCTGCTGAACGGCCGCAGCTATCCGGACACGGTTGGCGTGCGGACGAGCTCGGTAGTCCCGGCCGCTGGTTGGACCGGCGGATTGCCGGACAGCACCGCGAATCCCGACGTGGGAACTGGCGCTGCGCCGGGTAGCAACGCGATCTTTACCCAAGGCTCCGATGCCCAGCCGCGCCCCGAGCAGCCGATGTCGACGCTGGTCGTGTTGAGTCAGACCGGTGCGCCCGATGGGGGACCGCAGATCGCCGCGTTGCGCGTGGTGAACCTGTCGGTGACGGAATATCACACGCTCGGCTCGCTCAACATCCCGCTGCATGTGATCGGCTGGAACGCAAAGATGCTGCGTGACCAGGCCGGCAACAACATGGACTACTACACCAACTCGATCACGATCGGCGGCGGCGAGTCGATGGACGCGCTGCTGGACGCCTGCGCGGTCCGCGGGCCGGCGCCGACCTACGCCTGTACGACACCGGTGCCCGTGGGCACGTATTTCATCTACACGCCCAACCTCGACCATCTTTCGAACGACGCGGAGAACTTCGGTGGCCTGATGACCGAAGTGGTCGTCACGCCCTAGGAGACTGCAACGATGAGCTCGATCATGAAAAATTGCGGCGGATCGGCACGACGCTCGTTGACGAGGCTGGGCACCGTGGCGGTCCTGGCTTGCGCGGCGGGGCACGTCTGCGCCGCCACGCCGGGCATCACCGGAACCTCGTTCGCCCTGCAAGCCAACCAGGGGTACAGCTCTCAACCCGACGGCGTGCAGATCTACTCGTGGGGCTACGGCTGCACAACCGGATCCACGCCGACGTTCGCACCGGCCGTCTTTGCCCCAGTCGGATTTTGTCCAGCCATGCAACTGCCCGGTCCGACCTTGATCGTGACCGAAGGCCAGACGGTCACGGTGACGTTGACGAACAATTTGCCCGCGGCCGCGGGCAGCACCTCGATCGTCTTCACCGGGTTCACGCCGATCGCGAGCGGCACGCCCACGGCGGGTCAAATGACCGCCAGCGGCGGCACGCCGGGGTTGCTGGCGATGGAGGCGGCCCACGGTGTGACGGTCACCTATACGCTGAACACGACCGGCAAGGCCGGCACCCACGCCTACTACAGCGGCACCCAACCCGATCTGCAAGTCGAGATGGGCATGTACGGCGCGCTGGTGGTGCTGCCGAGTACCCCCGGCGTAGCGCCCGGCAGCACCGCCGCGTCGCCTTGCGTGCCCCTGGGCAGCCGACTCGAAGGAGGTCAGGAGTACCGGCTGGCGCCCGCCGCCTATGACCATCCGGCCGCCTGCTATGACCGCGAGTATCTGTGGCAATGGGGCGAGATCGACCCGGCCATCCACGCACAAGCGGAGGCGCAGGTGAAGGCAGCGCCGACTTGCGCGGCCACGCGGGGGTGCCTGTCCGTGGTCACTGAGCCGTACCACCCGCGCTATTTCGTGATCAACGGGCGCTCGATGCCGGACGACATGGACGCGGACTATGCGCCCAACTACCCGGCCCAGCCGTACAACGGCAACCCGCACATGCATCCGCTGGATCAAGTGCTGATCCGCACAATCGGGCAGGGACGCTGGGAGCATCCGTTCCACGAGCACGCGAACCACGTGCGGATCCTGGCGCGCGACGGCAACCTGATTCTGAGCCAGACCGACCAGACCAAGCTGGCGGGGCTGATGATGTTCAACACCGACACCTGGCCGGGCCAGGCGTTCGACGGCATCTTCTACTGGTCGGGCAAGGGCCTCGGCTGGGATATCTACGCCCACACGCCGAAGTTGAGCGACGGCAGCACTCGCTCGGCCTGCACCGCTGCCTCCAGCATGCTGGGGACGTCCTCAGCGTGCGAACCGGAGTGCATCCCGGATGCGAACGGCTATTTCACACACGCCTCCGGCGCGGTCGCGCCGCGCTTCAGCTCCCTGGGCGCTTTAATGAACCCGACCGCAGCGTCGCTGAACTACGGCGAGTGGTGCGCGGATCACGAACACCCGCTCGAGGCCCATCCGGCGGCACAGGTCGGTGTCGGAGGACCGGCGACACTGCCCGATCCGATGGTTGCGACCAACGGCCTCTGGTACAACGGCACGCCCTACCTGGGTCCGGATGCAACGACCCGCAGCCGCGGACCGACCCCGTTGCCACCGGGGGGCGCGCTGCAGAACCCGCCGCTCGAATCCGGAATCGCGTTCATGTGGCACTCGCATAACGAGCGCGAGATCACCACCGACGACGTCTTTCCGGGCGGCATGCTGATGATGATGCTGGTCGATCCCCCTGTCTGGTACATCGACGAAACGCTGTGAGAGCCAGGAGCAGAACATGCGTATGACCAAGAAAACCTTGACCACCGCGATCCTTGCCGGATCGGCTCTCCTGCTGACAGCGGGCACCGCTTGCGCGCAGTCGGTCGTCAACCTGACCGCGCTGCGCCAGACCGCGTTGATGCCCGACGGCAACGTCGTGCCGATGTGGGGCTGGCTGTGCGGCAACCCGGCCGCAACGACTGCGGGCGGTACCGGCACTGCGGCCGCGAGCGGCGGGGCGACCTGCACGCAGACCAACGGCGCCGCCCAATCGCTTGGCACCACCGCTCCCAGCGCGGTCTGGCAGCCGCCGCTGATCCGCGTGTCGTACACGTCGAGCGCCGGTGTCAGCACGACCGGTCTGACGATCAACCTGACCAACACGCTGCCCGTGCCGACCTCGCTGGCGATCGTCGGGCAGCTTCCCAACCCCGCGGACCCGAACGGACCGGGCCATCCGACGCGCGAGAGCGGACGGCCGCAACATGACTCGCAGACCGCGACCACGTGGACCACGGTCGTCACCGGCCAGGCGCCGTTCGTGCCGCCGACCCAGGGCCCGCGCGCGCAGGCGTTTGTACAGGAGGCCGGCGCGACCACAGGCACCATCACCTATAGCTGGACTTCGTTGACGCCGGGCACCTACCTGATCGAAAGTGCCAGCTATCCGTCAATCCAGGGACCGATGGGTCTTTACGGGGTATTGGTCGTAACCGCGGCGCCGACCGGCGCTGGCACGGCCACCTTCGCGCCCGGCACCGCCTATCCGAGTCCGACCGGCGCGGTGACGACCACCGGAGTCCCCTACGACGCCGATGCCGTGCTGCTGCTCAGCGAAATCGACGCGGTGCAGAACCAGGCGGCCGATACGGCGGTGCGCACCATCGGGTTCAGCTCGTTCACCAAGTGGAGCCCGGCCTGCTCGCCTTCCGGGCCGGCCGCGACCGCCAACACCTGCTATCCGCCAGCGGTCGACTTCACGCCGACGTATTACATGATCGACGGCCATTCGTTCGACCGCACCAACCCGGCGCTGTCGGCGGTCAATGTCGGTTCGAACGATTCGACCGGCAATGTGCTGCTGCGCTTCGTGAACGCGGGCCTGCGGATGCATATGCCGTCGGTGATCGGCCTGCAGACGACGCTGATTGCCGAAGATGGTCACTTGCAACCCGACGTGGCGCTGGCGCTGACGAAGGGAACGACCCTGGCCACGTGCCCGAGCGGTAACGTGCCGGTCGTTGGAGGCTGCCCCAAGGTGCAGAACGACTGGTTCATGCCGGCCGGCAAGGTGCTCGACATCATGGTGAAGCCGGCGGGTACTGCCGCAGCCGGCTACATCTCCTCCTACTTCCCGGCCTTCGACCGCTCGCTCGCACTGTCGACCAACAACGAGCGCGACGGCGGCATGCAGGCTTTCATCGTGACCAACGGCGGGGCGCTGACGGTCAATGCCACCACTGGATTGTCGAGCTTCGCCAACGTGTCGCTGGCGGGCGTGACGGTGGCGGCACAAGCCAATCCCGACCACTTCATCCTGCCGGCCAATAGCGTCGCGCCGTTCACTTTCAACGTGCTGGCCAACGATGTTGGCATTACCCATGCGGTCCCGTTCGGCGCAACCGCGTGCACCGCCGCGGGACAGACCAACTGCCTTTACCCGAACGGCATGTATACCTATGTCCCGACGGCCGTCAACACGGGACTGACCTTTAACTATTGCGGCAACGGCACGGCAGCGTATTCGTCCGCGTCCGCAATGTGCGCGACCGTGACGGTTGCAGCAGCGACGCTGGGCACGGCGCCGACGGCAGCCGCCGACAGTTATGCCAGCAAGGTGGCCACGCTGCTGAACGTTTCGCAGCCCGGCGTACTGGCCAACGATGTCGATCCGACCGGCTATCCGCTGTATGCCAGCACCAGCAATGTGGCCGTGACCGCGGGCAGCCCGTTCACCTCCACCACGGGCGGTTGCACGATCACGCTGGAGACCAACGGATCGTTCACCGCGCAGTCGCCCTCGGGCCCCAACACCTGCACGTTCTCGTATTACGCGGTCAATTCGCAAGGCACGGCCAGCGCGTCCCCGGCGACCGTCACGCTGACATTCCCGACTCCGAGCAATCTGTCGGTTACGGTGGCCGATGCGACTACCGGCGTGATCATGACCGATTACAAATGGATCATCGAGCAGGACCTGACGTTCAAGATCGACCCGGCCTGCCAGCAAAACGGTCCGGGCGGCACCAAGCCGGCGACCTGTCCGGCCGGGGTCCCGCCGACCTTGGCGACCACCTTCTTTAGCAGTTACAGCCCGGTGGTGGCGAGCGGCTGCACGGGGCAGCAAAGCTGCGAGCGGGGTCAAAGCGTGTACAACCCGGCCACCGGCGGGCATGTCCCGGCGACCTGCAATCACGGCGTTTGCACACCGAGCACGACCGGGTACCTGCCGATTTCGTTGCCGCGGGACGTTCAGCTGAACGCCTTCGAGCCGGACGGGGTCACGCCGGCCCGCTACTACATCTCGATCCTGCCGGGCGACGCCGCTAATCCAGCCAACGTGGGGGCCAACGGATACCCTGGTCCCTTCACGCAGCCGGGCTGCGAACAGCTGACGCTGTCCTCGCCGACCACGGCCACGGGACAGCAGGTTCCGGTGTGCGGGCACACGATGAGTGGCGGACCGATCCCGGCACCGGTGGCCGGGGTGTTTGCTCCGATCCAGATCAACGTGGAACCGAACCCGCTGCAGACCGCAACACTCGCTATTTTCGTGTTCGAGGACGATTTTCCGCTGAACGGCGAGCCAGATACGGGCGGCAACAACAACGAACCCGGACTGGGCGGATTCCAGGTCGAGTTGTGGGACGAGCAGTCTCAGGCCGGCGACTTCACCGGGCAAATGGAACATGACATCTTCAACATGCCGCTGTCGAACTCGCTGAACGGGCTGATCGACCCGCTGACCGGCCATAACGCCTGCCCGATCGGGGCAACGGCGCCCGACAACGCCGGCAATCCGAACCAGGTGGCCGCGGGCCGGATCGTCGTATGCCCGCAATACGAGGACGACGGCGTCACGCCTTCGCCGCTGGCCGGTAACGCGATCGTGAAGAACCTGATGCCGGGTCGATTCGGAGTGGTGGTGCATCCCTCGGCCGCGCGCGAGGCTGCCGGCGAGGTGTGGTACCAGACCAACACGCTGGACGGCACCCACTTCCTGGATACGTTCGTGAAGGTGGGCGAGCCGCCGTACTTCCAGGAATACGGGCCGGGCGGGTGGCACGCGTTCATCGGGATGGCCAATCCGGCCGTGATCAACGCGCGCATGGCCGCGTACTGCCACGGACCGGCGGCCGTGTCGTGCACCAATACGATCAAAGGCCAGGTGAGCAACCTGCACGAGTCGCGCGCGCCGGACGAGACGTTGTACGACAGCGGGGTGTTCCCTCAGGGCGACCCGCGCAACTACCAGGCGTTGTCCCATACCACCTGCTGGGCCGCGCTGGGCGATACCGACGGCGCGACCTTCGCGTTCACCAATTGCGACGCCAACGGCAACTACACGTTCACCGGAGTTCCCGACGGCAACTGGTCCATCGTGATCGGCGATCAGTGGGATGACGTCATCATCGACGGCTCGTCCAGGCCGGTGAACGTCTGCAGCGGACCGAGCTGCGTGACCAAGACGCCGAACCCGTTCGTCATGGATTACCCGGTGTTCTTGTGGCAGACAAAGATCTTGACCAACACGTTCATGGACTTGAACGGTAACGGCATCCAGGAGACCGGTGAACCGGGTCTGCTCCAGGTGCCGAACCGGATCCGCTTCCGCAACGGCCGGTTCAACAACACTCAATTTTCCGACGTCAGCGGTCACGCCAATTTCAACGAGACCTTCCCGCTGTTCAGCTGGTATGTGGCCGAATCGGACAACACCCGCTTCAAGAACACGGGCGTGCACGTGGTGTACGACTTCGGCGGACAGATCGACGGCCCCTCCGGGACCAACTGCCTGGGTGCGCTCTCCGGAGGCAGCAGCAATCAGAGCAATTCCGCGGGCAATCCGTGCGGCAACGGCAGCGGTGGCTCCTACCAGGGGTTGCTGAACTCACTCGAACCCCCCGCAGTAGCGCTTCCGAGCAACCTGCTGTACCCGGGATCGTACTACTGCACGTTCGCCGACTGCTCGGAGCTGGTCGGCACCACGGGACTTCACGCCGCCGGCAGAGGGTCGCCGGGCTTCGGCGGCAACTACTCGACCGGCCGCGTCGACCCGGGCACGGTCGTGACGGAGGGTTTGCAGGGCTTCTTGAGCCAGACCGAGATCCTGGAGTGGGGCAAGCTGCCTTACCTTCCGGGTGAGAACGGCGGCATCCGCGGTCACGTCGTGTACTCGTCGACGCGCCCCTTCGACGACCCGGCCATCCTGTTCCAGAACCTGTGGGAGCCGCTGGTTCCGAACGTCACGATCAATCTGTACCTGGAGACAGCACAGCCGGACGGAACAGTCGGTCTGAAATTGGTGGACACAACCAAGACCAGCAGCTGGGACGCCTATGCCCAGGGCTTCCGCGCGCCCGGCATCCCGAACATGAACTGCCCGGGCCAGTCGACAAGCGACCCGTTCTTCCCATATACGTTGTTCAACACTCCGAACTACCTGACGCCCGGCACGTTGCCGAACAACAGCCAGTTCAAGTGCTATGACGGCATGCACAACTTCAACCAGGTGCAGCCGGCCCCGTACGATGGCCTGTACCAGTTCCCGACCGCCAATTGCACCGCGTGCATCGCCAATCCGAACGCCGGACAGCTCGCATCGCCGGCGACGATCCTGCCGCAGGGCAAATACGTGGTCGAAGTGATCGTGCCGCCGGGCTACGAGCTGGTCAAGGAAGAGGACAAGAACATCCTGATCGGGGACGCCTGGATCGCCTCGGCCGTCATCAACCCGCAATTCATCGGCCTGTCGGACATCTTCATCGTGCCCGACCAGGCGTCGATCAACCAGAACAACATCAACGGGGTCTACAACCCGGCGATCTACAGCAACCAGAACAACCCGTCGTATACGGGGCCGATCACCGGAGGAGCGAACCCGTACAACGCCAACGGCACGGCGGCCGGCAACAATGGCAATCCGACCACGACGATGGGCCGCACCAATGTCGCCGGCTTCGGGCCGGGGGGGCTGACCACGCTGAATTCGCCTTGCGTCGGCGAGATGCGCATCGTTCCGGACTTCATGAGCATCTCGCCCGAGTCGGGTCAGGTCGCTCCGTTCGCCGGTGCCTCCCGTCCGTTGTGCGATCGCAAGGAGCTGGTCCTGGAGGATCAGATGCAGGCGCAGGCCGAATTCTTCATCTGGACCAAGACGCCGGCCGCCACGCATTACAGCGGGTTCATCCTGGACGACTTCTCCTCCGAGTTCGACCAGGCTTCACCCACGTTCGGGGAGAAGTTCGCGCCGCCGAACCTGCCGGTTGCCATGAAGGACTTCAATGGCGTCACGGTTTCCCGCACCTACTCGGACCAATGGGGTCTTTTCAACGGGCTGGCGTACTCGACCTGGGAGGTCAATCCGCCCAATCCGACCGGTTATGCTCCTAACATGTTCATCACCGAGATGAACAGTCCGGGTCCAATCGTCGCGCCCGTGTGCACCACGGCGGCGACGGCGACCACGCCCGCGCAACCGCTGGGGTGCGTGACCGCGCAGACGAACCCGCCGATCATGATCACGGATCCGTACTTCAACCCGGGCTTGAGCACGTTCGACTACGAGTTCCCGTTCATGCCGGGCGACACGGTTTACCTGGATACGCCGGTCGTTCCCACGATGGCGTTCGCCGAGGGCTATAACCCGCCCGATTGCGCCTACCCGGAGGCCACGCCGTCGATCAAGAGCGTGGTGGCGACGAGTACGGGTACGACCGGAACGGGTGACGGCCTGACGCCCAATGCCGCGTCCGGCACGACGGTCGCCGGCGTAGGACCCTGGGTCAGCGCGGCCGGCCACAGCCTGACGATCAACGCGCTGGGCGACGTGGTCGTGCCGAACTATGCCTATTCGGGACCGGGTGCCGCCTCACCGCCATTCAACCTGAAGTCCATCACGCGGCACTATGGTTTCGGAACGACCACGGGGACCGTGACGATCGGCACTGATGCCTTCGGACATCCGATACCGGCGGCGGTCACCGGCTGGAGCGATACGGCGATCACGGTCACGGTGCCCAACGGAACGTCGGATGGCACCGCCACCACGCCTGCCACCCGACTGCCGTTATGCGGGATCCAGCAGAGGGGAGTGCCCACCGGCACGACCGCGCAGCGCTGCGGGCAGCTGGTCGTTACGACCGCGGGCGGCCAGCGCTCGATCGACACCGTGATGGTGACCGTCGGCGGCAAGAGACCCACGTACGTCGCGAAAGAGAATGCGACCAGCGACGCGGTCCAGAAGGCGATCGACGCCGCCAGCCCGGGCGACGAGATTGTGCTTGGACCCGGGACCTACCCTGAGATGGTGATCATGTGGAAGCCGTTGCGTCTGCAGGGCGTGGCGGCGGCCTCCTCGATCATCAATGCGAACGCGCATCCGGCTGGCAAGCTCGATCCGTGGCGCCGAAAGGTCGACTGCCTGTTCGGGCTGGGTCTGAACGGTCAGATGATCGGCGCGCCCGATCCGATCACCGGCGCCCCGAACCCGTACGACTCGACGGGCACCTACACCTGCACCTACGGCACGTTCACCTCGGGCGGCGCTCTGGTGCAGGCCGCGGTGGATCCGATCGAGCTGGAGCCGATCATCGGCTGGGACGCCAACCTGAACGGCAATCTGGCGGAGCTGCTGCAGGAGCCGACGCTGCTGGGAGCCTATGAAGGCGCGGCCATCACCGTGCTGGCCAAGGGCCTGGAGAATTATTCGTTCAACAGCGCTTCGACCACGTGCGGCGCAGAGGGCAATGGCGGATGCATCGTGCTGAACGCGACCACGGACTGCGCCACGACGAGCCCATTTTACTCGGGCAACTTCCTGTGCAATCCGTCGCGCATCGATGGCCTGACGCTGACCAACAGCTCGCAGGGTGGAGGGGGCCTGCTGGTGCACGGGTGGAACCACCATCTGGAAATTTCCAACAATCGCATCTACGGCAATGCCGGCACCTTGACCGGTGGCATTGCGGTTGGGCTGTCGGAGGTTCCCGATCCGACCCTCAGCGGTACCGACGCACAGCCGCTGAACATCAACACGTTCGTCAACATTCACAACAACTCGGTGTCGATGAACATGTCCTACGGCGACGAGTTGAACTCGAACACGCCGGCGGCCGGCGGCGGTGTGACCATCACGCCCGGGTCCGACCACTACACGTTCTCTCACAACTGGGTGTGCGGCAATCTGAGCTCCGGTGACGGCGGTGGTATGACCCACTACGGACTGAGCTTTAGCGGCACCATTTCGCACAACGCGTTCCTGTTCAACCAGAGCCAGAATCCAACGCTGACCACGAATGGCGGGGGACTCATTGTCGAGGGTGCGGCGCCGGACGGGACATTGGCGGAGAACAGCCAGATCGACGTGGATGGCAGCCCCGCTCTGTCCGACGGCATCGGGTCCGGTAACGTGGTGGACGCCAACCTGATCATGGGCAATACGGCGGAAAGCGGCGAAGGCGGCGGCCTGCGGTTGCAGAGCATCAATGGCAACGACGTATTCAACAACCCCAACGCTCCGTCCCACTGGTATGCGCTCGCGGTGACCAACAACATCATCGTGAACAATGTCGCCGGCTGGAACGGAGGGGGTGTGTCGATCCAGGACGCGGTGAAGGTCGACTTCCGCAACAACACGGTGGCTTCCAACGACTCGACCGCTTCGGCCGGCGTGCTGTTCGACACGGTGAACGCGCCGAACGCCAACACGCCGCCGGCGGGCTGCGACCCGTCGACCGGAGTGGGCTGCACCAATACCGCCGTCACGACCTCGGCGCCCGAACCGGCCGGGCTGGTGACTCACGTGCACAGCCTGCTGTTGAGCCCGGCGTTCAGCGTGCCGACGGTGGCGTGCCCCGCCGGCCACCCGAACTGCACCAAGGTCTCAATCCCGGTGCTGGCCAACGACATCTTTTTCCAGAACCGGACGTTCCATATCAGCGCTGCCGGCAGTCCCGCCGTCGTGGTGTTGACTCCCCAGTTGAGCCAGACCGCGACTGGCGCCTGTCCGACCACAGGCTTTAATGGCGGTGCGGGCCCGCAGTACTGGGACATCGGGGTGTACGGAGACAGCAGCGTGCTGGGCGGTAACCCGGGCGGATACAAGCTAAGTCCGACCAACTCGATCCTGACGACGTTGAATGGACCGTCGGGCGGGTATGGTGGAACGGCGGCGCACAACCAGGCGCCGGCCAGCGCCGGGTTCGTGAGCCAGTACTGCAACGGCTCGCGCGTACCGCCGGAAATCTCACCGACCTTGTGCGCGCCGCCTGTGAACGGCAACAGTCCCGTGCCCGGATGCACGTATCCCGGAGCGGTTGGCATCACGGTGCCTCCGAACGTACCCGACATCAACCCGTTCTACGCGAGTTTCACGCTGACTCCGGCGGCCACGGTGGACGAAGGCAACAACGCGATCAGTATGTTCTATGGCCCGCTGACCACGGTGAATGCCACGATCCAGAAGGGTGCCACCGGCTACAACGTCCCGCTGGGCAATTACTCGCCGAACACGGGTTCGCCGGCCATCAACTGGGTGCCGGTCAATGCGACGACTCTGCCCACCACCACGGAACCGACACTGAAATTCGACTTCTACGGAAACCCGAGACCGGATGGCAATACGTCGAACTTTGACGTTGGCGCGGTTGAGGTCCCAGCGAATGGCGGCACCATCTTGCCGAATGCGGTTGTCAGGCCGGCGGCAGCTCTGTTCGGGAATGTACGAGTGGGCGCAACGAGCACCCAGCCGGTAACGGTGGGCAATCCCGGTGCGACTCCGCTCGTCATCAACGGCCTTTCCGTCGGTTCACCGGGAGCCAACGCGAACCAGTTCAAGGTGAGCAATGGCAATTGCCCGATTGGCGGCGCGGGCCTGGCGGCCGGCGGCTCGTGTACTGCCAACGTGACGTTCCATCCGACGACGCAAGGGGCACAGAACGCGACCCTGAACGTCACGGTCGGAGGGCACTAGCGCCGGTGCAACGACAGCTGAAAACGATGAAACAGCAGGCAATTTATTACAAGAAGCAACCTCGCGGGAGCGATCGGACCGATCGCTCCCCCGCAGGGGCAGAGGCAGTAACGGGGCGGTGGGAGTGCGTTGCTGCTCGCTGGATGCCTTGCGAGCAGATTACTCCAGAGGAAAATCATGAGCCCCGAGAGATTTTGCCCCACGCTAGACCGGATCGAAGTTTGGTGTCGCATTGCGATGTTGGTGATCGCGCTGGTCGCGTCGCCCTACGCATTGGCCCAGGTCACTCGCGAACCCGACGATGGAACTGAGGATGATCGCCAGTTGAGAACTACTTCGGGCGAGGAAATGCGCCCGGCTAAGGTCACCACTTCCACCACCACCCTATCCATCCCGTTGAGCGGCACCGGTGTGCAAGCGCACGCAGCGCCTTCGGCTCCCAAGGGACCGCCTTCGGCTGCGGCAAAGGCGACCGTGAAGAAAGCCGCGACCACCGGCAGCGACAAGGGCGCCGGAAACAAGGATTCCAAGGTTGCACATGTGCCATGAAGCCGCTTCGAATACAAGGGGAGCGTGAACTCTGATGCATAGCAAACCGACAGCGGTGCTACTCGCGGGAATGGCCGTGAGCACACTATTGACGGCAACCGCGCTGGCGCAGTCGAGTCCCGGCGCGGCGGCGCAGCCGGACGCAACGGCGGAGCAGCCGGCTTCGGGCGCGGCCAAGCCCGGGGTCGCTACTGCTCCCGGTGCCAAGGCGCTGGCCCCTTCGGCCGGGGTGCCACGCAGCCAAAAGGCTGCCCGGTATCTCGCGCTGCGCTACGGGGTTGACCACTTGCAGGTGCGCTCGCTGTCTTCGGGTGCCTCGCTGGAGTTTCGGTACCGGGTCCTGGACGCGCAGAAGGCAAAGACTCTGAACGACAAGCGTGCCGCGCCGTACCTGATCGACTGGAAGACCGGTGCCAAGCTGACGGTGCCGACGGTGGAGAAGATCGGGGCGCTGCGCCAGACGCCCACTCCCGAGCCTGGGCACGAGTACTGGATGGTGTTTGCCAATCCCGGCAAGCTGGTCAGGCCGGGGGACCGGGTCGATGTGGTGGCCGGTCCGGTGCGTCTGGAAGGGCTGATCGTCGAGTAATGCGGGCACCCGTTGCTGGGTAGCCTGAAGCATCCAACCCATGATGAAGAAGGAAGCGAAGATGTCGAAGCTGTGGCGTGCGAGTTGCCTGCTGCTGGGCCTTGCGGTTGGGTGGTACGCGCCGGAGGCGGCGGCGATCAAGGTCGAGCGCGATCCGTCGGTTTCGTCGGTGCCGGAGCCTCCGAAGGTCGTGCAGCCGGCCCCGACCCCGCCGCCCGATCTGCCGAAGCTGACGGCGGCCCAGATTGCGGAGAAAAACGTGGCAGCTCGCGGTGGCCTGGCGGCCTGGCGCGCGGTGCAGTCGATCACGCTGTCGGGCAAGATGGAGGCCGGCGGCAAGGTGGACACCTATCTGCCGTACACGTTGCAGATGAAGCGGCCGAACAAGCAGAGGCTGGCGATCCAGTTCGCGGGGCAGACGGCGCTGCAGGTCTTCGACGGGCAAAACGGCTGGAAGCTTCGGCCGTACTTGAACCGGGCCGACCCCGAGCCGTTTTCGCCGGAGGAGCTGCGCAAGACCGAGGAAGGGC
>Ga0307479_10002549_pt1 | contig 16549 bp, 10 predicted proteins | sample atmos_gasesECM4C_FD_203743 | JGI IMG/M metagenome (GOLD analysis project Ga0307479, IMG submission 203743) | Hardwood forest soil microbial communities from Morgan-Monroe State Forest, Indiana, United States - atmos_gasesECM4C_515 | ecosystem: Environmental > Terrestrial > Soil > Temperate... | reverse complement strand
AAAACGCGGATTTCGCGCAGAGGAATTGCGCCGCTCGCGGACACTGCGTCCGTACAAAAACCACCTGCACACAAGTGACTTCTTGACTTTTGCGACGCTGAGATTATTGTCTGCCTTCCGCGTGGGCGGCGTTGAGGAGAAACGAATGGGACGGAAATTGTTAGGTATGTTGATTTTGAGTTGCGCCATGGCTTCGCCAATGCTGGGGCAGACGGCTAAGAGCATTGGGAAAAGTGTGGTGCTGAAGGCCGCGCGGATGTTCGATGGGAAGAGCAGTTCGCTGACCTCCCCAGGACTGGTGGTCGTCGCCGACGGGAAGATCGTGGCCGTAGGCGGCGAAGCGACCATTCCGGCGGGCGCGGAGCTGATTGACTTAGGCGACGCCACACTCTTGCCGGGCTTCATCGATGCGCACACGCACCTCACAATGATGTACTCCGACGATTGGAAACAAAACGCTCTGGACCTATTGTCGAAGACGATCGCAGAGCAGGCTTTGGATACGACCGCGAACGCGCGCGTAACGCTAATGGCGGGATTCACGACGGTACGCGATGTCGCTTCGAGGGATTATCTCGATGTGGCACTGCGCAATGCCGTTCGCAACGGAGTTGTGCCAGGACCTCGCATGCTGGTCGCCGTGCATGCCATCGGCTCCACGGGTGGCCACTGCGACTTCACTGGGGGTTACCGGCAAGGACTATTCGGAAAGGAGGCTGATCCGCTGGAAGGGGTGATCACCGGGGCGGACCAGGCGCGGTATGCCGTGCGGCTGGCACACAAGTATGGCGCGGACGTGATCAAAGTGTGTGCGACCGGTGGCGTGCTGTCTCTCACGGATGACGTGGACAGTCCGCAACTGACGCAGGCGGAGCTAGACGCGATTGTGGATGAGGCGCACGCGCTTCGGCGCAAAACGGCAGCGCATGCGCATGGCAACGAAGGAGCGAAGCGGGCCATCAAGGCCGGCATCGATTCCATCGAACACGGATCGTTCATGGATGATGAGGCTTTGGACATGATGAAGCAGCGCGGAACTTATCTGGTACCCACGCTGATTGCCGGAGACAGCTTGCGGGAAAAGATCGATAAGGGGTTGTACCTGCCCCCTGCGATTGTGGCCAAGACCCGGGCCGCGTTGTCGGCGCGATCGCAAATGTTCCAGCACGCAGTGGCCAAAGGCGTGAAGATCGGATTCGGAACGGACGCCGGCGTGTATGCGCACGGGCGCAATGCGGAAGAGTTTCATCTGATGGTGGATTTGGGAATGAAACCGATAGATGCCCTGCGTGCGGCGGCGTCAACCGACGCGGACCTGCTGGGGCTTACTGATAGGATTGGGGCACTGGAGCCTGGAAAGCTGGCGGACATCGTGGGGGTGCCGGGCGACCCTGTGGAGAACATCCGCCAAACCGAACATGTCGTGTTTGTGATGAAAGAAGGTGTCGTTTACAAAAACGCACGCGCAAAGTAGGAAAGCAGTTGTTCTTAGCGCAAACGTTGCATCGGGAACGATAAAGCGATTCCGCGTTTTCAGGATTAAAGGCCCGATGCTAACAAAGTGTATTCCGAGTAATCCGTAGCATCCAAACAACTTATAAGCTTTATTACATTAATGTTGTTGACGAGAAGGCCGCATTGGTATAGGTTGCTGCTCCATGCTGACTGAATTGCTCGGGTGTACACCAATTCAGAAGGCAACAGCATAAATCCAAAGGTAATCTGCAGAACCACAGGGCCAAGGTCTGGGGTAAAAATGTCCAATACTGAGGGGTCCGAGCGGATCGCGGTGAAGTTGTTTATGTTGATCGAAAGCCGGATCCTGCGCGAAACGCTGGCGCGAGTCTTCCGTAAGAGAAGCGATTTGCGGGTGGTTGGCGAATGCCACTATTCAGACTCATCTCTAGCCGATGTCCTCAAGTCACAATGCGATGTTCTGCTGATTGATCATTCCGCGGTGAATTCGTCGCCAATCGATCTGGTCACAAGGGTGATGGCGAAGTCCCCCGATACAGGCATTGTGCTGTTCGGCATGGAAGAGGAACCCCGCGAATTCCTTAGGGCGGTGCAAGCCGGAGTCGTCGGCTATTTGCCAAAGAACGCCAGCACCGGCGATATCCTCGCGGCAGTCCGCAGTGTGGCGCAGGGCGAGGCCGTTTGCCCTCCGAAATTGTTCTTTTGGCTGCTGAAACACATCTCTCGCGAAGCACTGGTTACCACCAGAATGCCCAATCATCGGTTAGGCAAGAGATTGGGCCTGACGAAGCGGCAACAGCAGCTTGCGCCGCTGGTGGCCATGGGTATGTCCAACAAGGAAATCGCCTCGCATTTGAATCTCTCCGAATATACGGTAAAGAACCACATTTACAGGCTGATGAAGCAACTGGACGCGGACACGCGATATGAGGCAGTTGAAAGCATCCGTGCCAGTGGTTTTACCTTTGAGACCAACGCGGCTGCCACGGATTAGGGAATTTCGTTAGCGGCTCGTTACCTCTCGACACCTAAGGCTTCGCGGACTTCGCCCCGCGTTCCATAGCTAATCCCTCGTTTATCGTTTCGCTATCGAACCGACCCGCGAATGGCTGTGCCCGGCGCTTCCCCCCTAAACTACTAGTAAGTGGAAGTATGTCCTCAGCCCGTCTAATCGCCATTTTGGTTGCAATATGGCTCGGCATTCTCGGGGTGTACGCGCTGGTGTCCTTGGTGGTGAAGGATCCGCAAACTCTGCGTACGTTTGGGGACTTGGTGCAATGCGTCGTGCCTCTCTTAGCGAATGCCGGATTGCTCCTCAATGCCGGAACGCCACATTGGCGCCGCAACATCTTCTGGATGCTCCTGGCATTGAGCTGCACGCTCTGGATGGTTGGGCAGTTTCAATGGACCTACTTCGAAGTTTACAAGCACGCACCGCTCCCGGCCATTTTCGGCGGCGACATCATCTTTTTCTTGAAAGGCATCCCGCTAATGGCTGCCCTGGCTTTGCAGCCACATCGCAAGCGCGGCGAAGTGCAACCGAGATTCGGGTATATCAATTTTATATTGTCGCTAAGCTGGTGGTTATTCATTTACGCCTTCGTCGTTTTTCCCTGGATGTATGCGGTGCCATCGGAGGGTCAGTACAACTTCAACTTCGACCTGCTCGACAACATTCAGAACCTGGCGATCGTTGGAGGGATCGGTTTGTTGTGGCTCAGGTCCAAAGGCGGTTGGCGGATCGTCTATGCAAACCTGTTTGGGGCGGCGGCGGTTTATATGTTGTCGTCGCTAGCCATCAACTCAGCCATCAGCTCAAAGAAATATTACACCGGCAGCCTGTATGACCTGCCGATGCTTTCGTCCTTTCTGTGGTTCGGGCTAGCCGGAGCCATTGCCTACCGGAGCCGCGCGAGACTGGAGGAAGTGTCGGACGATGAAGGCGAGCACAGTGGTGGGGCGCCCGGCGCTGAGGGTATCTGGCCAGCCAGGCTGGCGATGGCGGCGGTAATTTCCCTACCTATCTTCGCGATATACACGCTGCGGTTCGAGCACGACGTGCCGGAAGTGCGCGATTTTCGGTTAATGACAACTCTTGTTGCCGCGGTTCCGTTGGCGCTGCTGGTGTTCCTGCGCTCGCACATGGCAGAGAGCGATCGCGCCCGCTTGCTGGCTAAATCGGAGCAGTCCGTACAAAATCTGCAACGATTGCAAGCCCAGTTGGTGCACACCGAGAAGCTTGTTTCGCTAGGCCAGCTTGCCGCTGGAGCCGCCCATGAAATCAACAACCCGCTCGCGGCGATTCTCGGCTTTTCCGACCTCTTAGCCGATGATCATAGCCTCCCGGAAAGAGCGCGAAACACCGCGGCGAAGATTCGGGAACAGGCACGTCGTACCAAGACCTTAGTATCCAACCTGCTGAGTTTTGCCCGCCAAGTGCCTCCAGAACGCACCCTGCTCGACATCAACACCGTGGTCAGCAATGCGGTGCAGCTCCGCGCTTTGGACTTGCGCCCGGCGGGACCCCGCATCGGAATGCAACTGGAATCTGTACTCCCGGGAGTGCGCGGCGATGGGAATCAGCTGCTTCAAGTGTTTTTCAACATCATTAGCAATGCGATCGACGCAATGGAAAACATCCCGGGCGGTGTTTTGACAATCAAGACCGTTCGTGACCGAGCGAATGTGGTGATTTTGTTTGCAGATACTGGCCCTGGGCTCAAGGATCCGCACCGCGTTTTCGATCCTTTCTACACCACCAAACCCGTGGGCAAAGGCACGGGGCTGGGCCTAAGCATTTGCTTCGGCATCGTTCAGGAACACGCCGGAAAAATCATGTGTTACAACGGACAACAGGGCGGGGCCGTGTTTCGCGTGGAGTTGCCCGCGGTCCTGGCGGCCTTCCCGTCCAAGGAACCGCAGTTAGCCTCGATCGCCGCAACTCCGCAAAAACCGGTTTAGGGCCGGTCGTTCCATAAATTCAATTAAGATCTCCGGTGCTCTGTGAGTTCACGAATGAATGCGGGCCGGCGTGCTAGAGTTTTACCGTGAACATTTTCCGGGTTCCGGGGAGAAACGATGACTGAGTTTGCCATCGTCACCGAAAAGCTTACCAGGCGATTCGGCGCGCTATCCGCTGTTGACAATGTGGACCTTCGCGTGCCGGCCGGGCAATTTTTTGGCTTTCTCGGTCCCAACGGCGCCGGAAAATCAACCACGATCAAAATGCTCACCGGCCTTCTTGCGCCGACTTCCGGACAAATGCAGCTTCTCGGCTTAGATTTCGCAGCCAACACCGTCGAAATCAAACGCCAGATCGGCGTAGTGCCTGAAGGCATGGGGCTTTTCGAGCGGCTCACCGGTGTCGAATACCTTCATTTCGTCGGGCGCATGTATGGGCTGGACCGCGCAACAGTGCAAAAACGGACGGTGGAGTTGCTCGATTTCATGCAGCTTGCGGATCGTCCGAAAACGCTGATCGCCGACTATTCTCACGGCATGCAGAAGAAGCTGGCGCTGGCGGCTGCGGTGATCCACCGGCCGCGTATTCTTTTTCTGGATGAGCCGTTTGAAGGCGTCGACGCGCTGGCCGCCGGGGCACTGAAGGCCCTGCTCGCGCGCATGACTCTGCGGGGCGTCACCATCTTTCTCACCTCTCATGTGTTGGAAATTGTCGAACGCCTCTGCACCCACGTAGGCATCATTCACAAGGGGCGCTTGGTCGCGCAAGGCTCCATGGAGGAGCTCAGCGTAGGCACCGGGGGTGACGGGAGCAAGACGACACTTGAAGAGGTTTTTCTGTCGACTGTCGGGCAAAGTGCGTTAGAGCGAACCCAACTCGAGGAGCTATCGTGGCTGACGTAGCTCAGCGAACTGGCCTGGCGCGGCAAATCTGGCTGCTTGCCGCATTGCGTTGGTGTCTTTTACGTAACAGCTTGCGGTCAAAGAACAGCCGGCTCGACTTGATTGGACTGGTCGTTGTGGGAGTGCTGGCCGCCGTGTTCGTGCTGGGAGTATGCGTCGCGTTCTTTACGGCGTCCTATAACTTTGTTTCTACCGGCAAGTTTGGCTGGCTGAGTTTGCTTTTTTGGGCGATCTTTCTCTGGTGGCAACTGTTCCCCATTTTTGCGGCGGGTTTCGGCGTAAATTTTGAGTTTAGAACGCTGCTGCGGTTTCCGCTGAAGCTGAGCACGTTTTACCTGATGGGCGTGGCGTATGGCTTCACCGATTTCGGTGCGCTCGCCGCGTTGTGCTGGCTGCTGGCCGTAGCCGCCGGTGCGGTCGCAGCGCAGTCAAGTTTGTTGGCGGCGCTGCTGGTGGTTGGAGCGCTGTTTGCGATACTGAATGTCACTTTAGAGAGAATGGTTGGTTCCTGGCTGGAGCGCCTGCTGGCGAAACGCCGCTCGCGCGAGATCTTTTTTGCGGTGTTCATCGTGCTTATGGTCTCGGTGCAATTCATCGGACCGCTACTGGGCCGGTACGGGCCGTCCGCGGTGCCCTGGGTGGTTCCTTTGCTGCCCCTTATTGGGATGCTCCCGCCATCGCTCGCCGGTAAAGCGATGCAAAGCGCCGTCGCCGGTGATTGGCCTTCCTTTCTCGTCAGCGCTGCCGGTGCTTTCGTTTATTGCGTGATCTTCGGAAGCCTGCTATGGCTACGATTTGCGGCACAGTATCGCGGCGAGCAGCTCGCTGAAAGCGCGGCTCCAAAGCCTGTCGGCGCCAAAACCAGACGAGCTCGTTTAAATCGAGATGCGCTGGAGTTCTTGTCACCGCAAGTTGCCGCCGTGGTTCGCAAAGAGATTCACTACCTGTTTCGCAATGGCTTCGCCGCTCTCCTATTGTTCCTTCCGCCTGTGCTCGTTTTCATACTGATTTCTCAGGCGCGGCTCACTCGTTCGATTTCGATCTCTCCAGAACATTTCTTTCCGGGGCTAATGGCGTATCTCATTCTTATCTTGATGGCTCCCGCGTACAACAGCTTTGCCTACGAAGGCAGGGGAATTCAGACCTACTTCACGGCGCCGCTGCGCTTCCGTGAAATCCTTCTCGGGAAAAATTTCGTACAAGTCTGCCTGGTGACGGCCGAACTGATATTGTGCATTGCGTCTTTTTGTTACCGGGTCGGAGTGCCCTCGCCGCCAATATTCATGGCTACGCTGGCCGCGATCGTGTTTACCGTGGCAGCACAACTATCGATCGCCAATTGGTCGTCGGTGAGTTTCCCGCGCAAGCTGGCCTTTGGCCAAATTCATGGGCAACGACAGTCCGGCATGGCTGTCCTCGCAGCCTTTGGTGCGCAAATTCTATTATTCGGCATCGGCTCTCTGGTTTTGATGCTGGGCAAATGGACCGGCGACCCTTGGCTGCCCGCCAAAGCATTTGCTTTGTTAAGCCTTGCGGCAGCCGGTGGGTACATGGCGTCGCTAGATGCGCTAACCAGACTGGCGGAAAAAAAGAAGGAACGACTACTCGAAGCGCTATGTCGTTGAATCACCTATGATCTGGGCATCGCGCGTAACGCTTCAGCGTAGCGGGCAGCGATCGTAGGCCAACTGAAATAGCTTTCATACGCGGCGCGGCTCTTCTCCGCCAAGGCTTTACGGTACGGCTGATCGCTAAGCACGCGGGTTAGTGCCTCTCCCAGTTCCCCAGTTCTGCCCTCGGAGACGAGTACGACGCCAGCTTCCGTGATGGGCGCAGCCGTTTCCGATCCAGCGTACGCCACGACCGGCAACCCGCAGGCAATTCCGGCGATCGCGCTGCCGCGGCGGGTAGATATCGCTCCGCGCACAAAGAGCAATACGTCAGACGAGGACAGCTTGCCGGTGATTTCCACCGGTGAAATGATGCCAGAAACCTCGAGTTGAATCGGGAGGTCTTGCAACCCTTCACGCAGTCTGTTTTCCCGCAGGTCTGCACCGCGGCCAAATGCTTGGAGCCTAAGTTTTGCTGTTGTTTTCGACGCCAGCCGCACTGCCTCAATGATGGCTTCTGTTTCTTGTCGTCCCGCCTCCCCGCCGGTGATCCCAAATACGGCAATTGTCGGCGCTGTCCCCGATTCGTGGGGTTTAGTTGAATCATTGTCCGATGGAAGATTGGCGCCCACTGGAATGAAAACAGCGCGATGCTTATCGGCAGGCAGCCAAGCTAAATTTTCCAGAGGCACGGTCAGCACGATCAACTCTGACGCCAGAAACGCACGGCGCATCGTGTTCCGCTGAACGGTCCGCCGCATTAGGTCTATGAGTCGCGTTCCGATGTGAGGGCGGGCATCGTGGTACACGACACCTATGCGAGCCCCAGCGTGCCGTAGCGCGTGAACTACGCGCAAGAAACCCAAAGGGAAGCCGCGCCTTGACCAGGCCAAGGCCGTGTATTGCAGCAGTACCCAATGTCCGCGCCAACCGCGCGGGCTTTGCCGCAACTCTGAAAGCGCCGTTGGCCAGCCCCTTTCGGCCCAGTTGACGCGCGCCACCTCGAGCACAAAATTGTGCGGCCTCAGAGCTTCGCTTAAATACCGGCAGTACTCTTCAACCGCATCGGTTGGCTGATCCGGCCGGCCGAGCAGCGCGACGCAATGCTCGCTCATCGCAGCGAAGCCAGAAGGTGATGTCCATCGCCCTGGTCACGCTGCGCGTCTGATGTGCCGCGGGGAATGAATTCCATCAGCATCCCACCTGCGTGGCTCAACTCATTTCTCCACCAGAAAGCTGCCGATAATCAGCGCATCCATCCCCGAGCTAAAGAAAGTACGCATAGCGTCCGTAGGTGTGTGCACGATCGCTTCGCCACGCAGATTAAACGAAGTGTTGAGGATGACCGGCACGCCCGTGCGCTTCTCAAATTCATCGAGCACCCGCCAATAGAGCGGATTGATCTGTTTCTCTACGGTTTGTGGCCGGGCGCTCCCGTCCACGTGTGTTACCGCCGGAATCACCTTGCGTTTCTCCGGCCGCACTTGTGCGGTCACGATCATGAATGGCGAATCCATGGCGCTTTCCAGAAAATCAAGCGCGGCTTCTTTTTTCAGCGAAGGCGCGAAGGGCCGCCACCACTCGCGAAACTTCACCGCGTTGTTCACCTTCGCGTTCATTTCCGGATCGCGCGCGTCCGCCAAAATCGAGCGGCTTCCCAGCGCCCGCGGGCCAAATTCCATGCGTCCCTGGAACCATCCGATAATTTTTCCATGTGAGAGCAGTTCGGCCGCGTGTGCCGCCGGATCATTCAACCGCGCATAGCGCAATTTGTAAACGCGCAGACTGCTCTCGATGGCATCGTCTTCAAACGATGGGCCCAAATACGCGTGCCGCATCGAAGTCAGCGGCAAACGGCCGCCATTGTCCAAGTACGGAGCGAGCGACGCGCCCAACGCCACGCCGTCGTCGGAAGCGGCGGGTTGCACGAAGATCTTTTCAATCAATCCCGAGGCCGCGATCTTCCCGTTCGCTTTCGAGTTGAGCGCCACACCGCCGGCAAGGCACAGGTTTTTGCAGCGCGTTCGCTCTAAAGCCAAACGAGCGACGCTCATCATTGCGGCTTCGCAAGCGTCTTGCACCGCATAGGCGATATTCTTGTGACCGTCCTCAATTTCGCTCTCGGGCGCGCGCGGTGGGCCGAGCAGAGGAGTCATGTGCGCAAACGGGCCACGGCCATTTCCAAAGATGTGCCTGGCGTGCACGCGATACGGCTCAGCAGTCGGGTCGATAAACGCGTCGAGTTTGACTCCCGCTTCCCCGAACGGCGCAAGTCCCATCACCTTCCACTCGTCGCTGTTAGGCTGAAATCCTAAATAGCTGGTGAACTGGCTATAGAAGAGTCCCAGAGAATTGGGGAATGGAATGGTTAAGACGTGCTCGATCCTGCCGCTTCTGCCATGCCAGACTGACGTCGCTTCCCACGCGCCGCGCCCATCCAGCACCACGATCGCCGCTTCCTCGAATCCCGAATAGGCGTACGCGCTGATCGCGTGCGCCAGGTGATGATCGACAAAACGCATCCGCGCTTTCGTCTGACCGAACTGCTGTTGGAATCGGTGCGCGCCAGACTGCTGATGCCACATGCTTGCGAAATGCCGCGTCGAGTTCAGCACATTCAAGTATGTGATCGGGTACCGCCCCAAGGCGTACAGTTTCAGGTCATGGCGATAAACGGGCCCTGCGGTCTGCCACCCGAAGCACACTTCGTCCAACTGCTCAGGGCGCACTCGGGCAAACCCTAAACATGCTTGAATGGCGAGCTGAGGAAACCGCGAATCGTGCTTGACTCGGCTGAGACGCTCTTCCGCCACCGCGAACAGCAGTTGGCCATCGCGCACAATGCATGCCGACGAATCATGCATCTGCGAATAATTTATGCCCAGCGTGATCATCGGAAACCGCGGCGGTTCGGCGTTCCACGTCCCTCAGGCGTTTCTTTTCACAACAACCAAGGAATCAAGCTCTTCAGCAATGCTCCAAACTGGGGTCCCGCGTTCCCGAAATAAGCGGTTCACCACCTTCACCGGCCCATACTCCGGCGTGGTCCACCCGTCTTTAAACAAGCGGGCATCATGGAACAGCGCAACTCCCCCGATGCGTATATGAATACTCCACAAATTCCAGTCGCGCTCGACGGCAGCTTCTTCGTGGTCCCCGTCGATCAGCAGCAAATCAATGGGCTGTTGCCATGCGTGTACCGCTTCATAGCTAAATTGCTGAATCCATTTGACTCGGCCGCGCCGGCAGCCATTCACCGTTCGATGCGCGGTACGCTTCATGAAGTTAAGCGCCTGCGCACGGCTGAGGTGAAACGGATCGACGAGATACAAAGTGCCATTGCCGTCCATTGTTTCGCGCAGCGCCAGTGCCGATACGCCCTCAGCCACTCCAATTTCCACCAAACAGGAACGTCCGGCCGCCCAGCGCCTTAGGCTGACATGTTCTTCCCGAGTATGTTGGCCCGCCGCTGGTCGCAGGCCTAACCATGCGTACAACGGATGCCGCAAAAATCTCGCTGGGTGCTCACGATTACGCGCTTCGCCGTATACGCCCGGCAGCGGATCGGCAACGTTGTACCTCACGTTCTCTCCGAGGCCTTTGCTCCGGCCGCGGCGCGCTCGAACACGCGCTCCCACTGCGCCGCAACGCGTTCCCAAGTGTAGCGTTTTGCCGTTTCCCGCGCGGCTCGGCCCAATTGCGTCCGTAGCTCTCGAGATTCGATCATCCGTAGTATTCCAGCGATGAGCCCCTGCGTATCGCCAGGCTTGACCAGCAGCCCGTTGTATCCATCCTCGATAAAATCCATCATTCCGCAGCTTTCCGTGGTTACGATCGGCCGGCCGGTGGCCATCGCCTCTAGAAGGACAATTGGGAGGCCTTCCATCAGTGAAGGCAGCACGAAGATATCATGCTGCAGGTATAACGAAGGCATTTGCTGCGTAGAAACAAACGGAATGACATCCAAGGCGCGCTGCGCCGCCTGCGAAAAGCAATCGCGCACCGTGTTTGTATCCGCTCGGCAGCCGGCCACCGTGAGCCGCAACCCGGGAACACGCTTTGCCAGCGCCTCAAAACTTTCCCGCAGGTAAAAAATGCCTTTGTGATCCAGCCAGGTCCCCACGAACAGCAGGCGGAGCGCCGGGCCCTCCCGATATTCGCTCGTGCAGAGGAAACGAGACTCCACGCCATTGGGAATGTACCAGACGCGTTCCGCGTCCCGGTTGTACTTGAGTTGCAACATGCTCCAAGTTTCCCGGTTGATGACCACCGCGTGGTCCGCGGTGATAATGGCCCAGCGATACGAGGGCATGTGATACAGACGCTGCCAAACGCGGTTCCGCCATCGGAAATAAGTCGCGCGTCCCTTTCTTGCTTCGCGCGACATCGCGTGATTGCGCCGCTCTTCTATCCCGTGAAGGAACATGACGTACGCGGGAAGACCCTTGATAGGCCGCAACCGGCGAAGAACACCATATCCGAAACCCACCGGGGCATGGATGGTCACCACATCGAAGTCGTTCCGGCGTTTCCAAAGCTTCTTGGCTAAGCCCCAAGCAATATAGATATTCTGAAAACGCGGCAAGGCCACAGGACGCGGAAGAAGGTCCTCGCTAAACCAACAGGTCACTTCGTGTCCGCGTTGTCGCAAGCTCTCTGCGGTGTTGTAGACGACATTAGCGACGCCCCCCTCTGGCTCGCGTGGAACTGGCGCGGCGATCAGGATCCTCATCGAATCGACTCTTCGCGTATCTCAATGTGCGTAATCTCCGGTACCGGCAACACCCTTCGCCGTGCGGCGCGATACCATGTTTTTGTGCCAAGCCATCGGCGAACCGCGTAAAACCACTTAGGTGGTAGCAGCACTGCCGGTATCATACTAATCGCGCGAAAGGCGCGATGCCCCTGCGCGGCGTCGCCGTGCATGATGCGGTAAATCGCGCTCTCCGTCCGTACCGTCTCCCAGGGCGCGCCCCCATCCAGCATGAGCCGCAACTGCTGCGCTTCCACTTGCACGATTTCGCAGACGCATTCCACCGCGTCGGTGGGCACGTCCAAAGCCGGCATTTCCCGGCGTAAAGCCTGCGCTAGCGCCGCCATGACCTCCTGTTTTCGGCGCAGGCCTTGGATATTTCCCCCGGCAGAGTTGTAAAGGTTCTGTCCGTGCTGGCGGTAATAGGTGAGTGCCTCGGGAAGGATCACTACATAACTGAGCGCGGACGCCAGCGTAAAAATATATTCGTCGGCCTCGATCACCAGCGCTTCGGGAACCGGGCATATTTTCACCGCGATATTCCTGCGCAGCGTCATGCGGCTCGTGCCAAGATAGCTTTTGCGCAAACGAAACACTCGTGCGCTGGAAACCGAATCGATACGCAAGCGCTCAAGGTGCTGCGGCGCGTCTACCGCTTCTGTTTCACCCTCGAATGCATTTACGATTCCGTGGCCAACCACGCCGCACTGCGGGTCGTTGGAAAGCACACCGGCCACCTTGGTGAGTTTTCCGCGCGCCCAGCAATCATCGCCATCTAAAAACGCGATGATTTCGCCACGGCACTCCGGTATCGCTGCATTGAACGCCGAAGCTTGCCCGCCGTTCGCCTTGCGCAGCAACCGAACTTGCGGCTCGAACTTATGCAAAATCTCGGGTGTCCGGTCGGTTGAGCCGTCATCCACCACGATAATTTCGCGATGTGACTCCGGGAAGTCTTGTTCCAGCACGCTCAGCACCGCTGCCTCGATGAAGCGCTCGTGGTTGTACGTGTCAATTAAGACGCTGACGAACGGTCTGCCCATGCGTTTCTACTTCATCGCCGAGTGCGTTTGCTGTGCGCGCTGCGAGCTAACCATTTCTTCCAGAATGGCGTCGAGGCTGCGCGTAATCTCCCACTTCGGATAATCTCGTTTGAATTTCCTCAGGTTCGAGATGTAACAGATGTGATCGCCCTTACGTGCTTCGTCGACGTAACGCCAGTTCAGCTTGCGTCCGGTCAACTGTTCGATTCGATCGATGGCTTCTAGCATTGAAATGCTGTTTTGCCGGCCGCCGCCCATGTTGTAAACCTCGCCGGGCCGCGGATTTGCGGCAAATTCTTCGATCGCCCGGACTACGTCATGGCTATGCACGTTGTCGCGAACTTGCTTCCCTTTGTACCCGAACACTGAATACTGCCCGCCATTCAGCGCCACTTTCACGAGGTAGGACAGAAAGCCGTGTAGCTCCACTCCGGAGTGCGACGGCCCCGTCAAGCATCCGCCGCGAAACACACCGACATTCATCTTGAAGTAGCGCCCATATTCCTGAGCAACAAGGTCAGCCGCGGCCTTCGACGCGCCAAATAGCGAATGCAGCGTCCGGTCAATGCGGCACGTCTCATCAATGCCGTCAAAATCTTCCCGCCGCGCGTATTCCCAGCGCGTCGCAAGTTCCTTCATCGGAATCTCATTCGGCGCATCCCCGTAGACCTTGTTCGTGCTCATAAACACGAACACGGCGTCCTGAGAATGCTGCCGCGTCGCTTCCAGCAGGTTCAGCGTGCCTAACGCGTTCACCTCAAAATCCAGCAGCGGAATATCGCGGGCCTTGTCATGCGAAGGCTGCGCCGCGCAATGCACGATCAGATCAAACCGCCGGCTGCTGAACAATGCCTCGATCGCCGCGCGGTCGCGAATGTCCAGTGCCGAGTGCGTGAATCGCTTCGTAGTATTCTTCAGCCGCTCCAAGTTCCACAGGGTATCCCCCGCCGCGCCAAAAAATACACGGCGCATGTTGTTGTCCACGCCAAACACTTCGTGGCCCTGGGCGTCAAAGTGTTGCACCGCCTCGGAGCCGATTAATCCGCTGCTGCCGGTCACCAATATCTTCATACGTCTGCCAGCTTACCAAAAAAGTCCCCTTCACCGGATTTGCCTTGTCTCGCCGAAGAGTTTACGATTCGTCTCCGCCAATTCGGCTCTCATTGTGACTTGTGGGTCGGACCTTTAGGTCCGAGATAGAGCCTGCGGTTCCTTCGGCTTTAGCCGCTGAAGTAATTGGCTGTGGGTGGGTGCACATTCATACGCTCTGGAGGTCTATACACTTGCGCCGCATAACGCTCGTCCTTCTTCTAGCAATCCTTGCCGTTCCCGGCTTCGCGCAAAAAAAGAAATCCGCCAAGCCGTCAGAGCCCCAGCCCGCTGCGGACCCAGCCCCCGCCGCGCCGAGTCCCGCCACCTCGCAAAGTGAGGAAGAAGACAAAGGCCTGTGGAAAGCAATGAGCTACCGCTTCGTCGGGCCATATCGCGGAGGCCGCGTCCTCGCCGTAACCGGCGTCGTCGGCCAAGAGAATACCTATTATTTCGGCGCGGTCGCCGGCGGCGTCTGGAAGACCACCGATGGCGGCATCAACTGGCAGCCGCTTTTCGATAAACAGAAGAATGCCTCGCCTTCCATCGGCGCCATCGCCGTTGCCGAGTCCGACCCCAACGTTATTTACGTGGGCACCGGCGAGGCGTGCATTCGCGGCAACATCGTTGGCGGCAATGGCGTATACAAATCCATTGACGCCGGCAAAACCTGGAATTTCGTGGGCCTCGCGGACACACACGCCATAGGCCGCATGATCGTCCATCCCAAAAATCCGGACATCGCTTTCGTGGCCGCGCTTGGCCATCCTTTTGGCGACAACGAAGAGCGCGGTGTTTTTCGGACGCGCGACGGCGGCAAAACTTGGGAAAAAGTTCTGTATAAGGACGCGAAAACCGGCGCCATCGACATCACTTTCGACCCCGGCAATCCTAATATTTTGTTTGCCTCATTGTGGCAAGCGCGCCGCACGCCATGGAGCCTCGACAGCGGCGGCCCGGGCAGCGGCCTGTATCGCTCCGCCGATGGCGGCACCACCTGGAAGCAACTCAAGGAGCAGGGTCTTCCCGAAGGCGTTCTCGGCCGCATCGGCGTCAGCGTTTCGGGCGCCAATCCCAATCGCATCTTCGCGGTCATCGAAGCCGAAAAGGGCGGCATCTACCGCTCTGACGACGGCGGCGAAAATTGGCAGCTCACCACGGATGACCACCGTTTCCGCCAACGCGCCTGGTATTACTCACACATTTTCGCCGACCCCAAATCCGCCGACACCGTGTACATTTTGAACACGGCGATGTACCGCTCCAACGACGCCGGCAAGACCTTCACGCCGGTGCGCGCACCGCACGGTGACAATCACGGCCTGTGGATCGATCCCACCAATCCCAAGCGCCTCATCAATGGCAACGACGGTGGCGCGACCGTCTCCGTTGACGGCGGCCAAACCTGGACCACCGTATACAATCAGCCCACCGCGCAGTTTTACCACGTCACCACCGACGATCGCTTCCCTTACTACATGTACGGCGCGCAGCAAGACAATTCCACGGTGGGCATCGCCAGCGCCAGCCCCGAAGGCGGCATCGATCGCCCGGATTGGTACGACGTGGGTGGCGGCGAAAGCGGCTATATCGCGCCCGATCCCACTGATCCGCAAATCGTCTACGCCGGCTCCTACGGCGGAGAAGTCACTCGCTACGATCACCGCACCGGTGAGCTACAAGAAGTGAATCCCTGGCCGGTAAATCCGATCGGCTGGTCTGCCGCCGATGTGAAGCATCGTTTTCAGTGGACCGAGCCGATCGTTTTCTCCCCGCACGATCCCAAGACGCTCTACTACGCCGGCGAAATTCTCTTCAAGACCACTGACGGCGGCATGAGTTGGGCGCCCATCAGCGGAGATCTCACCCGCAACGACAAGCAGAAACAAGCTTCCTCCGGGGGGCCCGTCACCAAAGACAACACCGGCGTGGAGGTCTACGACACGATTTTCTCTGTCGTGGAATCTCCGATGCAGAAAGATCTGATCTGGGTCGGCACCGACGACGGCCTGGTGCAACTCACGCGCGATGGCGGGCAGCACTGGGAAAATGTCACGCCAAAGGCAATGCCCGACTGGGGCACGGTCAGCATGATTGAAGCTTCGCCGAAAGACGCGGGCACAGCGTATGTTGCTGTCGAACGCCACAAGCTAGACGATTTCGCTCCGTACATCTTCAAAACCTCCGACTTTGGTAAAAGTTGGACCAAACTCGTGAACGGCCTTCCCGCCAACGTTTATGTCCACGCCGTGCGCGTGGATCCCAGTCATCTGGGTTTGCTCTTCGCCGGCACCGAAGCGGGCATGTACGTTTCCTTCGATGACGCTGCCAAGTGGCAGCCGCTGCAGTTGAATTTGCCGGTGTCGCCCGTGAATGACCTGGAGGTGAAAAATAAGGATGTGGTCGTGGCCACCCACGGCCGCAGTTTTTGGGTGCTCGACGACATCGCGCCGCTGGAGCAGTACAGCGATTCCATCCCGCAGGAGGATGCGCACCTGTTCACGCCGGCCGTTGCCAACCACACTATCTTCCGGGGTGGGTTCTTTGGAGCCACCGGTAATGCCGGGAAAAATCCGCCTGCCGGGGCGGTGATCGACTACTGGCTGAAGACTTCGTTGAAAAAACCGCAAGGCGACAAGAAAGAAGCTGAAAAGAAAACCGACGTCGCCGCTCCCGTAGACGCCGGCTCTAACCAAAAAGCTGAAGTCGCCAAG
>Ga0307479_10002547_pt1 | contig 16562 bp, 9 predicted proteins | sample atmos_gasesECM4C_FD_203743 | JGI IMG/M metagenome (GOLD analysis project Ga0307479, IMG submission 203743) | Hardwood forest soil microbial communities from Morgan-Monroe State Forest, Indiana, United States - atmos_gasesECM4C_515 | ecosystem: Environmental > Terrestrial > Soil > Temperate... | reverse complement strand
TCATCGATTCATCCAATTGGGAGACTTGGTTCACTGGGGGACGGGCCGGTTGGAAGACCTCATAGCAATCAAACCTCACGCCCGCACAAGTCGCACCCTGCGGAGAACTGTTCGGCTCGACGTGGACTACATGACCCGTACAGCGCCATTCGGACGCGGGCTTATGTGTGACTTCTTCTGGCATCTCGAAAGCGAGATGCACTGGCGTGCCCTTGCAAAGGGGCAAATCCGTTGCAAAGTATATGCCTCGTGTAGAGACATTCAGCGACTCCGCTGTGTGCTCTAGCGCGGCAGATTTTGCAATGCGGACGCGGAGCGGGATTTTGAGGCCGAATCGTTCGGCAAGGCGTCGTTCGGTTCGAGTCATGGGAACGACATTCTCCCCTGGTAGTAAGGGAGCCTTGGAACCCAATTGATATACCTGTCGGCGATTCTATCTTCCGAGGCAATACTCAAATAGAATTCCGTTCCCGCGTGAGCCGGAGGGGAGTCGAGGAAACAGTAACGAGACTTCATCAAGAACTGGCATTAAACCCAACCTGTTGGAGCCTACTCCAGCCCATTTCTGAACGGATTAAATCTTGGATTTTCAATGGATTACACAATGGCGCCAGAGCGCTCCTATCTTCTTGTGCAGAGTATGTTCGGCATTCGGAGCGCCATTTTCGGGTTGGCCCTCTCGCTTTGAGTATTACGCTCCTGGTAATGACAGGAGGGCAGCGGAAAAGACGATTCGCTCCATAATGCAGCGACCCGGTGTATGGTAAGGCGGTGGGGGTGTAGCTCAGCAGATGGCGAAAATACGGATTCTCGTTTCGTTGACCACCAACGACAACGATTACCAAATCGAGCAGGCGCAGTCAGCAGAGCAAGCCGCGAGCAAGCTGGGCGTGAGCGCGGAAATCATCTTCGCGAACAACGACGCTATCAATCAGAGCACACAAATTTTGCGAGCGATTCAGGCATCCCCGGAGGATCGCCCGAATGCGATCGTATTTGAACCCGTCGGCGGGACAGCATTACCGCAGGTGGCGCGCGCCGCGGCCGCTGCGGAGATCGGATGGGCGGTGCTGAATCGCGATGCGAATTACATAGAGGATCTCCGCAAGACTTCGACCGCGGCGATTTTCGCGATCAGTTCCGATCATGTGGAAATTGGGCGCATTCAGGGGTGGCAGTTTGCCGCATTGCTGCCGCGTGGCGGAACGGTGCTGTACATCCAGGGTCCGTCGGAGAATTCCGCGGCTAGGGAACGCACGCTGGGAATGCAAGAGACCAAGCCGGCGAACATCCAGGTGACCGCGCTACGAGGCCAGTGGACAGAAGAAAGTTCGCAGCGCGCGGTGCGCTCGTGGCTAAAGCTGACCACGTCGCAAAAGGCCGCGGTGGACCTGATCGGGGCGCAAGATGATTCGATGGCCATTGGCGCGCGAAAGGCGTTTGAAGAATTGGCAACCGATGGCGATCGCGAACGCTGGCTGAAGCTGCCGTTCACTGGTTGCGACGGCCTGCCGAAGACGGGCCAGGCGTGGGTGCGCAGCGGCTTGCTGTCCGCGACCATTTTTGTTCCGCCTAATACCGGTCAAGCTATCGAGATGTTTGTGCAAGCGATTCAGCAGAAAAAGCGTCCGCCCGAGCGCGTGCTCACCGTACCTACCTCGATTCCTCCTCTTAGCGCCCTCAAACCTAAGCCAATCACTTAGCTTGCCGCCGCAAAAAGCGTCGTATAATGCCGCCCGGCGAGAAGGAGCAGCGCCATCGCTGAGGAGAGTGCATGAAGAATCCGCGCAAATCGTCGAGCATTGACCGCAGGGAGTTTCTGGCGGCGACTGGAACCGGCCTGCTGGCGGCGTCGATGCCGAGTGTCACGAAGGGGGCGAGTTTCTCAGGGCCAGCGGGCGCCGCGTCCAGTTCCGCTGCCGCGTCTTCCGGGCAAACCACAAGCGCCTCGCTGCGAAAGATTCCCATTGGCGTTTTCGATCCCGTTTACGACAAGTTGTCGGTCGACGAGATGCTGGACCGCGTGAGCGCGCTCGGTTTGGAAGCCATGGAAATTGGGACCGGCGGATATCCTGGCACGGGACACTGTCCAATCGATGAATTGTTGGCGGATCCTGGGAAAGCAAAGGCCTGGAAAAAGAAATTCGAGGATCGCGGTATTCAAGTTGCAACGCTGAGCTGCCACGGCAATCCCGTTCATCCGGACGAAAAGCACGCAGCGCGCGACCGCGAAAGTTTTCGCAAAACCGTACTGCTCGCGGAGCGGCTGGAGGTGCGCGTGATCGTCGGATTTTCCGGCTGTCCAGGAGGCACGCCGACCGACACGCAGCCGAACTGGATCACGTATCGCTGGCCGCCAGAATACGCGGAGATGCAGGACTGGCAGTGGAAGGAAAAAGTAATTCCGTATTGGAAGGAAGCGGCGAAATTCGCGCGGGAGCATGGCGTCCATCGCCTAGCGTTGGAGATGCATCCGAATTTCGTGGTCTACAACCCGCGCACGCTGATGAAGCTGCGCGATGCGGCGGGCGAGGAAATCGGCGCGAACTGCGACTTGAGCCATCTGTTCTGGCAGGGATGCGATCCCGTGGAAGTGATTCATTTTCTAGGAAAACAAAAAGCCATCTTCCACGCCCATATGAAGGACACCGTTTTGTTTCCCGAGAACGTCGGGAAATACGGAGTGCTGAATTTTGCCTTCGACACCGCTGATCTGCCGCAGGCTTCGGAGACGTTTCGCGCCGTGGGCTATGGCCATAGCGCGAGCCTGTGGAAATCCGTGGTGAAGGCATATATGGACATCGGCTACGAAGGAATCTTGAGCATTGAGAATGAAGACCCGATTTTGTCGGGGCCGGTGGGTGTGGAGCGCGCGGCATGGGTCTTGAAGAATGTGCGCAGCGAACTGCTCGGCTCATAAAGCGAAGAGATCAAGGGGAGAAACAGGATGGTTCAAGTCACGCGTTCGCCGAAAACTTACGATGTGTGTGTAGTTGGCTCCGGCGCGGGCGGGGGCATGGCGGCGAAGATTCTCACCGAAGGCGGCCTGAGCGTGGCGTTGCTGGAAGCCGGCCCGCAGGTCTATCCCGACAAAGATTTCAAGATGCTGATGTGGCCGTACGAACTGCCGCATCGCGGCGCAGGCGTGGGCGGAGCGGCGCTCGAAAATTTCGGCGAATTCCTCGCGCCCAATGGGGCGTGGGAGATCTCCGGCGAGCCGTACACGTCGGCGCCCGGCGCGGATTTTCAGTGGTTTCGCTCGCGCATCGTGGGCGGGCGCACGAATCATTGGGGGCGCATCGCACTGCGGTTCGCGCCGGTGGATTTTCGCTCGTATACGCGAGACTCGTTGGGAGCGGACTGGCCCATCAGTTACGAGGATCTTGCGCCGTATTACGACAAGGTGGAGTCGTATATCGGCGTGTTCGGCACGAAAGAAAATGTGTCCAGCGCGCCGGACGGCGTTTTCCTGCCGCCGCCGAAGCCGCGCTGTCACGAACTGATTGTCAAGAAGGCTTGCGACAAGCTGGATATCATCTGCATCCCTTCGCGCCTTGCGATTCTCACCCAGTCGGTCAACGGGCGTTTGCCGTGCCACTATTGCGGGCAGTGCGGACGCGGCTGCACCACGGCCTCCAATTTCAGCTCTAGTCAGGTTTTGTTGCCTCCGGCGATGGCCACCGGCAAGCTGACGCTGATTACCGGCGCAATGGCGCGCGAGGTTCTGGTCAGCAAAGACGGAAAGGCCGAGGGTGTTTCTTACATCGATAAGGCAACGCGCACGGAAAAGCGCGTCAGCGCCCGCGCGGTGGTCCTGGCGGCGAGCGCGTGCGAGTCGGCGCGATTGCTGCTCAATTCCAAGTCTGCTTCATTTCCTGACGGCCTCGCGAATTCCTCGGGAACGGTTGGCAAGTATCTGACCGATTCGGTCGGCAGCGACGGCTGGGGCGAGTTTCCGTATCTCGACAAGATGCCGCCGCACAATCACGATGGCGTCGGCGGGATGCACATGTACATCCCGTGGTGGAAATTCGATCGCAAGAACGATTTCCCTCGCGGCTATCACATCGAGATTGGGGGCGGTCGCGACCTGCCCGGCGTGGGAATGTTCGATGGCTTGTGTCACCGCGAAGAAGGATACGGTGCGGCACTGAAACAGCGCGCGCGCAAGGTCTACGGCACGCACATCGGATTCTCTGGCCGCGGCGAAATGATTCCGAATCCGGACACGTATTGCGAAATCGATCCTGACGTCGTGGATCAGTGGGGCATTCCCGTGTTGCGCTTCCATTTCAAGTGGACCGATTACGAGTTGCGGCAGGCGCAAGACATGCAGCAAACGTTCCGCGCTATTGTTGAGGCGGCGGGCGGGGAATACCGCACGAAGACGTCGATCGACGGGCGGTATCCGTTCGGCATTCAAGCGGGCGGCAAAATCATCCATGAAGTGGGCACCGCGCGTATGGGCGCAGACCCGAAGACTTCTGTTCTAAACGGTTATTGCCAGGCGCACGACGTAAAGAATCTGTTCGTGACCGATGGCGCTCCGCTTGTAACCAATCCGGACAAAAATCCGACGCTGACGATCATGGCGTTGTCATGGCGCGCTTCGGAGTATCTCCTTGCCGAAGCGCAAAAAGGGAATCTGTGATGCTTGGTCAACAGCCAAACGTTGTCATCCTAAACGTAGCGAAGAATCTTGGCCGCAGAGATTGCGAGGCGCTATGAGTACACACGGCGTAACGCGACGCGACATTTTGAAGACGCTGGCGATTGGCGTAGTCGGCGGCTCGGTGCTGCAAGTTATTCCCGCCAAGGCTGCGGAATTCGTGCACCAGGCCGTGCGCAAGGAAAAGGCCGCGTCGCCGGCAGGGAAGTACACTCCCAAATATTTTTCCGCGCACCAATACGAGACGCTGAATTGGCTTTGCGACGCCATTATTCCCAAGGACGATCACTCCGGCGGGGCGGCGGAGGCCGGAGCGCCCGAATTTATCGATTTGCTGACCAGTGAAAATGAAAAATACCAGTTGCGCCTGGGCGGCGGGTTGGTGTGGCTCGATAGTTTCTGCGCGGACCGTTACGCGAAATCATTTATGGAATGCGCTCCAGAGCAGCGCAAAGAGGTGCTGGACCTGATTGCCTATCGCAAGAATGCGAAGAAAGACGCGTCGCTCAGCCAGGGCGTCACCTTCTTCGCGTTTCTGCGCAAGATGACTTGCGACGGCTTTTATACCAGCAAAATTGGCATTGCCGACTTGCAGTACATCGGCAACACCTCGCTACGCGAGTTCCCCGGCTGCCCGCCGGTGCCAGAGCGCGGCTAAATCCTGCCTGACCCTCCCCCCCTCCCCCCCTTTTTGTAAGTGCGGAATCTAAAGGGGTTACGGGGCTTCGTTTTGTAAGTGTTGCAATGGAAAGAGTTAGCGCCCGAGAATATCGGTTAAAAACCGGTAAAACGCGGTGTTGGCTCGGAAGTGTTGATTCTAAAAGAGCTTACACGTCTCAGGAAAAGTTGGAAGTAAGCGGAGCGAGCAGGGGATGCAGGCTCGGGACGCAAATTTCTACGCCCATCATCATATCACCATTTGGATACTTGTCAAGTAAATTCCGTAAAGCCAGTCGCTTCCGCTATTTACGAGGTCTGGAAGGTCAGCTTGGACAGATAATCGTAACTGACCTTGATGTCGTCGAAGGCGGATTTGGGCTCGTCGTTTTCAACGAAATAGTGTTGGATACCGGCCTTGCCGGATTGCGCGAAGATGCGCTTCCAATCGATTTCGCCCTGGCCGACGTCGGTCATGTGCCCGGGCTTCTTGGAGGCGCCGGTTGCGCCGCCGTAGTCGTTGCCGCCGGGACCCTTGCTGGTCCAGTCCTTGACGTGTACTAGCGGGAAGCGGCCGGGGTAGCGGTCAAAGTACTTCACGGGATCCTGCCCGCCCACAGTAATCCAGCAGAGGTCCATCTCCATCTTGACCAGCTTGGGATCGGTGTTCTCGAGCAGGAAATCGTAGGGCATTTTGCCGCCCAGCACTTCCGAAGGCTCGAACTCAAACGCGTGATTGTGATAAGCGAACTGAATGCCGGCCTTTTGCGCCGCTTCCCCGGCGCGGTTGAACAATTCCGCTGCGCTCTTCCAGCCATCCGGCGTTTTGCGTTGCTTTGCGTCGATCCAGGGACACACGACGAATCCGTGGCCGATGGCGTGAGCGGTATCCAGCGTTTCACTCCACTGCTTCTCGACGATGTCGTAGCCGACGTGCGCGGACGGGGAGGTTAGTCCGTCCTTCTGCAAAATGCCCAGCACCTCTTGCGGCGACCTGCCGTAGTAGCCTGCGAACTCGACCTCTTTGTAGCCAATCTGCGCAACTTTCGCGATGGTGCCCTCGAAATCCTTCTTCATGAGGTCGCGCACGGTATAAAGCTGCAATCCGACGCGCTCGATTCTATGAGTTTCAGCCGGCCGCGCTAGACGCGAGGCGGCTACGGCAGCGGCGATGGAGGTTCCGATAAAAGTTCGTCGATTCATGGCGCGAATTGTACTCCTTTGGCCGAAAGTTGGCAGTCAAAAGTTTCGGGCCGAGGTCCGGCAGCAACTCCAAGAACAGGAGTGGCCACGCCTCCACAATAAAAAGGCGGCGCTCCGAAGAGCGCCGCCTTTTCGGGGTGGTGGTCAGTTAAAAATAGAAACGCAGGCCAAGCTGCATCCGGCGCGGATCGTGGGCGGCGCTCAAGTGCATGAAGGTACTGCCCGGAAATGCTGCGTTGATGCCGGTACTTGCCCCCGACCCATTGCCGCCGTACTGGGTGTGGTTGAAGAGGTTGAACGTTTCCGCGCGGAACTCGAACCCAGCCCGCTCATTGATGGCGAAACGCTTAAAGAGGCCGAAGTCGAAGTTCAGACGTCCGGGCAATGTAAGAGTGTTGCGGCCGACATTGCCGAAAGTGAGTCCCGTCGGGGCCTTAAAGGCATTCGGATTGTAAAAGAGCGGTCCGCGCGTAGCTGGATCTTGGTTAGGAGAGAACCCAGCCTTGGGGTCGCTCAATAAGTCGGGGTGAGAAGCGGCAGCATTAACGCCATTGCCCACGCCGGCATTATCGCCGAAGCTTCCCAAGCCGTTGGTCACCGTAAAGGGTTGCCCGCTTTGAGCCACTGTGATGCCGGAAATCTGCCAGCCACCGAGGACGTTGTGAGTCAAGCCGCTACCACGGAAAAACGGCAGTCCATAGACATAGCTGACCGACAGATTGTGGCGCTGATCAAAGTTGGAACTGGCCCGATTGTTGGCCACGTCGAAAGCGTTCAGGATGGCGTTGTCACCGCGATCCGAAGAATCGTCAATGGCATGGCTATACGCATAGGCGATGCTCATGGTGAGGTCGCCGATAGACCGCGTAGCTGATACTTGCAGCGCGTGGTAGATGGAGTTTGCTTCATCGCGAAGCGACGCGATGTTGCTGTCACCCGGGAATCTGGTCCGCACCGCATCGACGCTGTTAACGGTGCCGCAAGCAACGGCGAGATTGAGCGCCACCTGGCCGGAGACCGCAGCACCATTCACGAACCCTCCAGTCAAGTCTGAAGCGGGACACACGGTGTTTACCGGCTTGCCGGTCTTATTCGGGTCGCCCACCGTGACGATTGGCTCCCCAGCCGTATAGGGATTTGCGGAGGCAGGTGTCGCAAAGATCTGGTTGGCGTTGTTGACCAGCGTCAAATGCGTGCCTTTGCTCCCCACATAAGCTGCGGACAAGATAATGTGGGAAGGCAGTTCCTTCTGCAGGCTCAAGTTCCATTGCTGCATGTAAGGCCACACTGCTTTGTTCGGAACTGTGGTTAGTGAAAGCGGGAAAACCGGGACGGCGCCAGCGCCGCCGCCGATGCAGGTGTAGCCCCCGCCCGCGCTGGCGGCACATGAGCCTACGCCTCCTGCGATGTTAGACTGCGTCGCGCGCATGACCAATGGCGCGGAGCCCTCCAGCGATTCCGTGTTGGCTTCGTTTCCGTTGGTATGTTCGAAGAAGATTCCATAGCCTCCGCGGATGGCCATTTTGCCGTCGCCCTTGGGATCCCAGGCGAAGCCGAGACGCGGAGCCGGATTGAAGAGATGTCCACTGAGGCAACCGGCATTCGAGTTCGCGCCGACATTAACGGTCGGGAATGCGGAGCCCGGGACGAGAGGGAAAGTGCCTCCCGCTCCGCCACACTGCACGACGCCGTTCAGCGGATTGCCGGTACCAGCTCCGGTATTAAGCGTTCCATCTGCATTGAAGCCCGGCGCTTTGCCCGCTACCCAGGAGCTGGGGTCGAAGTTGAAGGCTTGCTTGTAGCGCTCGCGATAGGTCCCAAACAAGCTCAAGCGAATACCAAGATTGAGTGTCAGGTGATTGTTGACGCGCCAGTCGTCCTGGAAATAGGGCTCCACGATCTTGTAGCGATTGTAATATTTCTTCTCCGCGCTCCACTGTGAGTAACTCGCAATATTTCCCAATAGAAGGTCGGCAAAGGCGTTTCCGGTGGTGACCGCTGCATCGCCAGTGTTAAACGTGAGGATACCCTGGATGTTGGGCGAATTCTCCTCGTTCTTCTGGGCGAAAGCGGTATAGACGCCGAATTGGAAGATGTGCTTACCCATCGTCTTGGTCACATTGTCGCGATAGGTGTAAGTGGGGTTGGCGTTGTTCCAGGGGAAGTAGCCGCTATCGTTGCCCCAAGTACCGGTGCCGTACGCGGCATTCGAGCTCAGGGTAATGGCTGGAAGTTTGCCGCCGAAACCGTTATTGAAAATCGAGCCCATGGCGAAGCCAGAGGGCAAGCCCACCGGCCCCACAGCCGTTAGGAAGATATGATCGGCCGTGAAGCTAGCCACGAACTCATTGAGGAGAGTCGGACTGAGATTGGAATTCAGGCGAGCCACAAAACTCGTGCCCGGACCGACGAAGTTGGTGTTGATATTGTTGAAGCTCTCCGTGCCATTACCCCACAAGGCATTGGGCACCACGGTGGACCATGAATCGTGGATGTAACGGAACGTCAAGCGATGCTTATCCGTAAGATTGTGATCGATGCGGATCAGTTCTTCGCGCCAAGTTGTAGGAGTCGAAATAGTGCTAGAAACGGCAGGGAATCCACTGCTTGTCGCGTTCGCAGTAGGTACTAACGTCACCAATGCACTGCCTACCGCCGTAGGCGTAACAGTGTCGTTCGCAAATCTCGTGCTGGTCCCCGGATGCACAGGACAGTCTGGGAAGTGGACAATGTCGATGACTCCTGGAGTTGGAGAGCAAAGGTCGCTGAAGTTTCCCGTGCGCTCAGCGTTCGAAGGCACGTTCTGGAAGATCGAGTTTGGATTCTTCTCGCGGCGCCATTCTTGGGACCAGAAGAAAAACGTCTTTTTTCTGTCTGCATTGTAATGGTGGGGGATATACACCGGCCCGCCCACCGTATAGCCGAAGTCGTGCTTCTTATAGGGTGCCTTTGCGCATGTAACGCAAGCCCCCTCGGCCCATGATCTTGCCTTGAAGGCTTCATTTCGCAGGTATTCAAAGGCGCTGCCGTGGAAGGTGCTTCCTCCCGATTTCGTTTCAACTTCGATTGTGCCGGAACCGTTGCGGCCGTATTGCGCGCCGTAGTTTGATGTCAAGACTTTGAATTCGGCGATGGCTTCCAGGTTGGGATAGACGTTCAGCGTGGCGTTGCTGCCGTTATCCATGTTGTCGCCGCCGTCGAGCTCCCAATTGTTGTACTCATTGCGCCCGCCGTTCATGCTGAAAGAAACGTTTCCATAGACGCCCACTTTTCCATCGTCCGTGCCGGTCTGGTTCACCACCCCAGGAGCCAGTGTCACGAGTTGCGTGAAGTTTCGGCCATTCAACTCCAGTTGATTGACTTGCTTGCCGGTAATGGTCGCGCCGATCTCCGAGGATTCCGTTTCCACCTGTGCGACGCTTTCGCCAGTGACCTCGATCACTTCGGTCATGGCGCCGACCGTCAGTTGCACATCCACACGCGCCTTCTCCGCTACGTCCAGCTTGATCCTTTGGGCTACGTATCTCTGAAAGCCCTTTGCGCTGACACTTAGGTTATAGGTATCGCCCGCCAGACCGGGAATCACGTAGGCGCCGTCGGCATTGCTCGTAGTGTTGCGCGTCAAGCTGGCGGCGGTGTTGGTCAGAGTAATCTCCGCGCCCACAACCGCGGCACCGGATTTGTCCATGACCGTCCCGCTGATGTAGCCGGTGTCCTGGGAATACGAAGCGCATGGCATCAGGAGCGTAATCACCAGAGCGCACAATAGGCCGAGGGCAGAGGCGGTCTTGGCGAGAACGTTCGCGGACTTAGGAGCGTGAAAAAAATGCGAATGTTCCTTCACGGTAGTACCTCCAAAATTTTCCAACTTGAATTGCGGGAACGTGAGGGGCAATGCGCCTGGCAAGACGGGCCCGCCAGGTTCATGATTCGCCGGAGACAACTCATTCGGCCACAGCCCCCACCACTCGACCTGAGCAAGATTGCACCGGGACTTATTAAATCGAGTTAATAAAGCATAATGGTGCCGGTGTCAAGCGAGATTTTTGATTGTCTCTTGTTTCTGCCGCCACTTCGTTGCGTGGCGTCACGATTTGCGCGTGTTCTTCCGTCACCGGTCGCTCAATCCCACTGAAACAACGGTATTTCGCCGCCACACCTTGAATTCCGGGTCGCGCTGCCGGAGACTACAGGCGTCATGACTCGAAAGGTTCTGGTACTCGCTCTGGCTGCGAATTTCGGCGCCGTCACGCCCGCTGGAGCTTCACCGTGCCAATGTTTAGCCGAATCTTCACTTCATTTCGCCGCCGCAGCACAAACCCGCGTTGCAGCGGCGAGCGGCTCTGCAGTCGCCGATCTCCAGAAGACTTTCGCAGAAGGCGAGGCTGCACTGCAGCGTGGCGAACTGGACGCCGCCGAAGCGGCATTTCGCAGAGTGCTGGCCGCCGATCCCCGCTCGGGTGCCGCGTACGCCAATCTTGGTGTCATCGCCATGCGCCGCAAGGATTGGGGCCACGCGCTCTCGCTGCTGCAGCGCGCAGCGAAACTCGAGCCGAAAATGGTCGGCATTCGATTGGACATCGGCCTGGTGAAATACCGCCGCGGCGACTACGCCGGAGCGATCGCGCCACTCGCTTCCGTAGTGCGCGATCAGCCCGACTCGCAGCAGGCGCGCTACCTATTAGGTCTGTGCGACGTGTTTACTGAGCGTTATGTGGACGCCGTCGCCGCGCTCGAGCCACTGTGGACGCAGCAATCCGGCGATTTCATGTACCTCTACGTGTTGGGCATCGCGGCGCACAACGCCGATAGGAAGGAACTGGACGAGAAAGCGCTCAGCCGCCTTCTGGAGATTGGCGGGGAGAAGCCCGAGTTCCATTTGATTCTTGGCAAGGCTTATCTGAACCGCGAGGAGCCGGAGAAAGCGCTGCCCGAGCTGCACCGCGCCGCGGCCGCAAGTCCTAATCTGCCGTTCGCGCATTTCAGCCTGGGCGTTGCCCATCTGCGGCTCGATCACCTGGAAGAAGCCGAGGCGGAATTTCGCAAGGATTTGGCTGTCGAGCCTGACTTGCCCGATACCTACGAGCAACTCGCGCAGCTTTATCAACGCGCGGGAAACAATGAAGATGCGGAGCGCTTCTTCCACGAAGCCCTGAAGCGTAACCCGAAAATGCCGGGTTCGCTTTTCGGGCTGGCTAAGATTTATGTGCAGCAGGAAAAATACCGTGAAGCCCTGCCAGCCATCGATTCCGCACTGCACCTCGCGCCCGACAATCAGAGTGTGCACTTCGTCCGCGGCCAGGTGCTGGCGCGCCTCGGGCGCCAAGAGGAGGCGCAAGCCGAATTTGCCATCGCCAAGAAAATGGTCAATGCCGATCTCAGCAAACGCCGTGAGTCGCTAAGGGACCAGCGCATACCGAATCCGGAACTCGCGGAGCCTCCGCAGCAATAGTGTTCGGGAAAGAAAAAATCGGGCGCCTCGCTAGGCCTGCCTGCGGCGGCCAGGATCGGAATGCCAATACAGGCGCAGGACGGTAGTCACAAAAGGCACCTGTTCGCTACTTTTTGATATCCGGCGCTTGCCACGGGCCTCGCCCGCTCTCGATTCGCTCGGCAACCGCGAGCACCAACTCCTCCTCATGCGGACGCCCGATCACTTGCACGCCAATCGGCAGCCCCTCTGAGGAAACGCTCACCGGCACCGACGCCCCGGGAAACCCCGTCAAGTTGAGCCACTGCGAAAAACGCATCGTGTCGCGATAACACTGTTTCGCGCCCGGCCGCCACGTTCCTTCGCCGTGCCGAAAGGCGGTTGTCGCAGAAACGGGCGAGAGCAGAATGGGCACATCGCGCATCTGCCGCAGAATGTTCGCGCGCAGCAGATCGCGTTCCGCGCACGCGCTCAGCAACGCGTCGAGCGCCACCGGCGCCTGCGCAAACTTTATGTATTCACGAAAAATTCGGCTGAGTTTATCTTCGTTCCCCGCAACAATCGGCTGAAACAGGTGCGCGATCGCGGGCCCAAAGAAAAACCACCAAAGCTCGATTGCGCGTTCCAGGCCTTGCAGCCGCAGCGGCTCGACCACAAATCCCTTCGCCTCCAAATCGTTCGCCGCCTTGTGTAAGGCCGCGCCGGTTTCTGAGTCCACTTTGCCCAGCGCATCGCTTTCCAGAACGCCAACGCGCAAGCCTTTGAGTTGAGCATCATTCACCGCAGCAAGCGGCACTGGCGCTGACAGAGGGTCTCCCGGGTCCGGACCCGACATCACCTCAAACAAAGCACGCACATCCGCAATCGTTCGCGCCATCGGTCCCACGGCGCCGATCCAGGAAAACGCGCCGACGCTCGCGGGGAAGTGCCCGGTCGCCGGCATTCTTCCCGGCGTCGGCTTCAAAGCGCAGATGCCGCAGAAGTGCGCCGGCACGCGAACCGAGCCGCCGCCATCGCTGCCCACGCCGCCTGCCGAGCATCCTGACGCAATGGCCGCCGCTTCTCCGCCGCTTGAGCCGCCCGCGCTGCGCGACAAATCCCAGGGATTGCTCGTCTTTCCGCTAGACAAATTATCCGTTTCGTAGGCCATCAGAAATTCCGGCGTGTTCGTGTTCCCCAGAAGAATCGCCCCTGCCGCTTTCAGTCGCGCGGCCAGAGCGGCGTCCGTCTCCGCAATGTAATCTTTGCGTAGCAAAGATCCTGCCGGGCACCGCCAACCGGCCACATCGATGCAACTCTTCAGGGTGATGGGAACGCCGAGCAGCGGCCCGCGCGCGCCCCCTCTCCGCAGCGTTTCCTCTGCGCGGCGGGCCTGCTCCAGCGCTGCCTCGGCATGGAAATGCACAAACGCATTGAGCTTTGGTTGCAATGTCTCAATGCGTTCGAGGTGCGCCGCGACAACTTCCACTGGTGACACGTTCTTCTTCCTAACGTTCTCGCGAATCTCCGCGATGCTTGCGTAATGTAGCTGTTTCATAAGCGAGCCAGCGAGCCTATGTGGGTCTCTTGAACGCGTCAAGTTTCTACGTGGAATTCAAAGCAGTGACAATCCAACCCCGAAAACGCAGCTTGACGCTGCCCCGGTCAGCCGTGAAAATCGATACGGTCTCGCAGCGCGCTGGCTTGCGCCGCGCCTAGATGATTTTTACAGGACAGAAAAACCTCATGCCACGCTTCCCCCGGCTAGGCGTTCTGCTGTTCATAGGTTGCGCCGCCATTATCTCCGCCATCGCCATCCCTTCGCTGCGCTCGCGAGCCGGCGGCGCTCCGCAAAAGCCGCAAGCTGCGCCGAAATTCGAAGCAAGAGGCAACGAGGGCGAAGCCTTCCGCAACAACACGCTGGGCGTTGCCTACATGAATCAGCAGAAATTCGCCGAAGCACAAAAATATTTTGCGAAGGCGCTCGCCGCCGACCCGAAATTCGCCATCGCTCGCATGAACCTCGGCATTGCTCTGCTCAGCCAGCAAAAACTTGATCCCGCTCGCGCCGCTCTTGAGGAAGCTGCGCGCCTCCTGCCCAATGATCCCTACGCGTGGTACAACCTCGGCCTCCTTTACAAAGACACGGGCGAGCCCGAAAAGGGAATCGAGGCATTTCAGCACGTCGCGCAGCTTTCGCCCGAAGCCGACGCGCATTATTTTCTTGGCTACCTTTACACCCAGCTTCAGCGCTATGACGAAGCCATCGCCGAATTTCAGAAGGCCATCGCCGCGTTTCCCTATCACGCCTCTTCAGAATTTGGTATCGCGCGCGCCTATCAGCGAAAAGGTGATACGGATTCCGCGCGGCAGCACCTCGCACGTTTTCAAAAAATCACAACTGAGCATCTCGGCTCGCCGTTCGGGGCAGGCTATGGCGATCAAGGCCGCTTCTCGCTGGCCGAGTTGGGGCGCAGCGGCGTGCTAACGGCGCCGCCCGCGATTCCCGTGACCTACAAGGAACAGCCTCTCGTTGCAGTTCCCGCAGGCGGCCGTCCTAAACTGCTCGGGCCAAGCACCGGAGCGTGTTTTCTTGACTACGACGGCGACGGCAAGCCTGATCTCCTTTTGGTAAGCGCCTCAACGGACGGCACCAGCCGCTTGCTGCACAACGCCGGTGATGGCCGTTTCGTCGACGTAACCGACGAAGCTGGCCTCGCGCTAAAAGGCAGCGGCCTCGGTTGCGCCGCGGGTGATTTCGATAACGACGGCCACACCGACCTCGCTGTGTGCCTCAACGATGGCGTGCACCTGCTGCGGAACAAAGGCGATGGCAAGTTCGCGGACGTCACGCAAGCCGTAGGCATTCGCCGCGAGCCAGGCTGCGCAGGCTTGACCTTCGTGGATTACGATCACGATGGAGATTTGGATCTCTACACCACCATGTCTCCTCGTGATGCCGCGTCCGGCGCCAAGCCGCACAATGTTCTCTGGCGCAACAACGGCAACAGCACTTTCACCGACGTTTCCGGCGAAACCGGACTGGGCATCGACGCAACCGGCGCCGGCTTGGTCACTTCCGATTTCAACAATGATCGCGCCATCGATTTCGTTTTCGCCGGCGGCAGCCAGGGTGCATCGATCTACTTGAATCCGCGCGAAGGAAAGTTTTCCCAGCTGCCCGGCATCGACTTCACCAAAGAAAATCTTCCGCCAGCTATCGGCGTCGTCGCATTCGATTTTGACAAAGATGGCTGGATGGACCTGGCTTTCACCCACGCTGGCCCGCCGGGCATCAGCCTGTGGCGTAACATCGAAGGCAAACGCCTTGAACGTGTCAAATTACCGGATTTCGCATGGCAACTCGGCTGGGGACTCGCCGCGCTCGACTACGACAATGACGGCTGGCTCGATCTCGTCGCTGTTGGCGAATCCCGTGCAGGCGGAGAACTACGCCTGCTGCGCAATCTAGGTGCTCCAGGTTTCGCTGACGTCACCCACCAGGTTCATCTTGACGCCGTGAAGCTGTCGGAGCCGCGCGCGATTGCCGTGGCCGACGTCGCAGCCGCCGGTGTCCCTGATTTGGTCGTTACCCAACTGAGCGCCCCGCCACTTCTGCTTCGCAATGAAGGCGGCAATCAGCACAATTGGACGCGCATCGATCTGCAAGCGCTGAACGACAACAAAAGCGCCATAGGCACCAAGGTCGAAATCTACGCCGGTCCGCTGTATCAAAAATGGGAAGTGCAAGGCGCGTCCGGCTATCTCGGGCAAAATGCCCCGGCCATCCTGGCCGGCATCGGTGCCGAAAAGAACGTCGAAGTCGTGCGCCTGCTCTGGCCCACCGGCGTGCCCCAAGACGAAATCAATCTTGCCGCTAGGAAAGAGCACACCATCGGCGAACTCGACCGCCGCGGCAGTTCCTGCCCCGTTTTATTTGCCTGGAACGGCCGCGAGTACGAATTCATAGCCGACATGATTGGTCCCGGCGTGGTCGGCCACTGGGTCGCGCCCGGTGAACGCGACGTCCCGGATCCCGACGAATATCTGAAGGTCAACGCGCGCAGCGTGCAGCCTCGCAACGGCCTGCTCAGCTTCCGCTTCATGGAGCCGATGGAGGAAACCGTCTATCTCGACCAAGTTCGCTTGCTCGCCATCGACCATCCTGCCTCTTACGACGTTTATCCCAACGAACGATTTGTCAGCGCTCCGCCATTCCCCGAATTTCGTGTTGTCGCCAGCAGCGGCGCGCATCCGCCTGTAGGCGCTTGGGACGATCATGGCAACGACGTGCTTCCGCTGATCGCCAAGCCAGACCGCACATACGTTTCCAACCTCGAAGTGCTCCCCTTCGCCGGTTTCGCGAAATTGCACTGGCTCGAGCTCGATCTTGGCACATGGGACGCTGCCAAGCCGCTGCGCCTGATCATCGACGGCTACACCGACTACTTCACCGCCACTTCCATGTACGCCGCCGATCAAGCCGGCATTAAGGTAATCGCGCCCTATATCGAAGCCCTCGACGCGCAAGGCAAGTGGGTGCGCGTTGTCGACGACATGGGTTTTCCCGCCGGCCTCGAACGCACCATGGTCGCCGATCTCACCGGCAAGCTGCCGCCCGGC
>Ga0307479_10002546_pt1 | contig 16567 bp, 7 predicted proteins | sample atmos_gasesECM4C_FD_203743 | JGI IMG/M metagenome (GOLD analysis project Ga0307479, IMG submission 203743) | Hardwood forest soil microbial communities from Morgan-Monroe State Forest, Indiana, United States - atmos_gasesECM4C_515 | ecosystem: Environmental > Terrestrial > Soil > Temperate... | reverse complement strand
CCCGGCCGTCGTCGCCCGCCAACCGGTCCGGCCTTCGGCCGGCCGGATGACAGGCTCCGGCGGGCGATCCAGTATTCCAGAGAAAGCCAAGTGAAATCGAGAGGCCGCGGCGTACTGGATCGCCCGGTCAAGCCGGGCGACGACGAGTTGACAAGTGGGGCGCACATTCGCGCGAACAGGCGGGGGCTGGTGACGATGATGTGATCGTCCGGGTGACGATTGTTGGTCCTGCCATTCGCCAAGGTCTTGAATCCGCAAATCCCCCAACGCAACCTCGCGGATGCAGATCAGCGTTGCGAAAGATAGGTTCGTTTTATTGACGGACTGCAGCCCAAGTTATAGTACGTCCGTCATATAAGTGAACCCGGGGCGGGCTTCAGAACGCCTGCATGGTCCGGTAATCGCCGAATTGGAGGTTCCAATGGCCACCACCCTGACGATCAACGGCGAACAGAAGTCTTTCGACGCGCCCGCGGACATGCCGCTACTCTGGGTGCTGCGCGACGTGCTCGGCATGACCGGAACCAAGTTCGGCTGCGGCATTGCCCAATGCGGCGCCTGCACGGTGCATATCGACGGTAAGCCGGTGCGCTCCTGCATGCTGCCGGTGGGCGCGGTGCGCGATCGCGCCGTTACAACCATCGAGGGTATCGGCGCTACGCCGGTCGGCGCCAAGGTGCAGAAAGCCTGGCTCGATGTGGAAGTCGTCCAATGCGGCTATTGCCAATCCGGCCAGATCATGTCGGCGGCCGCCTTGCTCGCCGCCACGCCCAATCCCGACGATTCCGACATCGACGCCGCGATGGCGGGAAATATCTGTCGCTGCGGCACCTATGTGCGCATTCGGGCCGCGATCAAGCAGGCGGCTTCCGGGCGTCAGTCGTAGGAGTGGGCCATGACAGTTGCACACAGGATTTCTGACCAGGTTTCGCGCCGCAGCCTGTTGACCAGCGGTCTGGCGGGCGGGTTTCTGCTCGCGTTCCATCTTCCGGCGCGGGCGCTGTCCGTCAACGAGCCGGTGCAGCCGCCGGACGAAACCGCCGGTAAGTTTGCGCCGAACGCTCTCATCCGCATCGATGGTTCCGGCACGACAACGCTGGTGATGCCGCAGGTCGAGATGGGGCAGGGCGTCTACACCTCGATATCCATGATTCTGGCGGAAGAGCTCGACGCCGATTTCTCGCGCGTGGTGCTGGAGCACGCACCGCCCAGCGACAAGCTCTACGGCAATCCGATGTTCGGCATTCAGGCCACCGGAAATTCCAATTCGATCCGGGCGTGGTGGCCGCACTTGCGCATGGCGAGCGCGAGTGCGCGCGCCATGCTGGTCCAGGCTGCCGCGCAGCAATGGCAGGTCGATCCGGCAAGCTGCACGACCGCCAATAGCGAGGTCATGCACAAGGACAGCGGGCGCAAGCTTTCGTATGGCGAGCTGGCGCTTGCGGCGAGCAGCGAGGCGCCGCCAAAGGATGTTCCGCTCAAGGACCCCAAGGATTTCGTGCTGATCGGCAAGCCGCTGAAGCGGCTCGACACCCCCGACAAGGTCAACGGCAAGGCCGTCTACGGCATCGATGCGATACTGCCCAATATGAAGTTCGCAACGCTGAAGGCCTGTCCGGTGTTCGGCGGCAAGGTCGCCAAGGTCGACGACAGCGCTGCCAAAAAAATCCCGGGCGTGCAGAAGATCGTGGTGCTCGACGATTTCGTCGCCGTGGTCGGCGATCACATGTGGGCGGCCAAGAAGGGCCTCGATGCGCTGGTGATCGATTGGGACGAAGGCCCGAATGCGCACCTCAGCTCGAACGATATCTGGCGGGACCTGCGCGCCGCCAGCGAGAAGGACGGCGCCGTGGCGAAGACCGTGGGCGATATCGCCAAGGGCCTCGCGACCGGTGACCGGCTGGATGCGGCTTACGAGCTGCCGTTTCTTGCGCATGCGACCATGGAGCCGATCAACGCTACGGTTCGTGTGACACCTGATCTGTGCGAGATCTGGACCGGCACGCAGGTAATGACCCGCGTGCAGTCGGAGGCGGCGAAAGCGGCCGGCCTTCCGGTCGAGAAGGTGATCGTCAACAACCACCTGCTCGGCGGCGGTTTTGGGCGCAAGCTCGAGGCCGACATGGCGGTCGCGGCCGTGGGTATCGCCAAGCAGCTCGATGGCCCCGTCAAGGTGGTGTGGACCCGCGAGGAAGACATCCAGCACGACGTCTACCGTCCGGTCTACCGCGACACCATTGCCGCAACCCTGTCCGACGGCAAGATCGTCGGCTGGAAGTACCGCGTCAGCGGCTCGTCGATCATGGCGCGCTGGTTTCCGGCGGGATTCCAGAAGGGCGTCGATATCGATGGCGTCGATAGCGCCATCGACATGCCCTACGACATCCCGAATTTCCATGTCGAATTCGTCCGCGCCGAGCCGCCGGCGGTGCCGACCGGGTTCTGGCGCGGCGTCGGTCCCAACAACAATGTCTTCGCCATCGAATCGTTCATGGACGAGTTGGCGAAGAAGGCCGGCAAGGATCCGGTCGATTTCCGGCGCGGCATGCTCGGCAAGAATCCGCGCCTGCTCGCTGTGCTCAATCTCGCAGCGGAGAAGTCGGGCTGGGGTCAGCCGTTGCCGGCTCGCGTCGGACGCGGCGTCAGCCTGCAGCCGTCGTTCGCCAGTTTCATTGCGACGGTGGTCGAAGCCGAAGTCGATGAGCAAGGCGAGGTGAAGCTGCGGCGCGTCACCTGCGTGGTCGATACCGGGATTGCCGTCAATCCCGATACCGTCATGGCGCAGCTCGAAGGCGGGTTGATCTTCGGCCTGACGGCTGCGCTCTATGGCGAGGTCACCATCGACAAGGGGCGCGTCCAGCAATCGAATTTCAACGACTATCGCATGCTGCGCATCGACCAGGTGCCGAAGATCGAGGTCCATGTCATCAAGAGCGGCGAGGCGCCTGGCGGCATCGGCGAGACCGGCGTCACGGCGGGACCGCCGGCACTGCGCAACGCGATTTATGCCGCGACCGGCGTCGCCTTGCGGCGGTTGCCGATCGACCGTTCCTTGATCGCGGCGGGGAAGAAGGCATGAGCCGGGCCGCGCGTCGCATCCTCGTCGGCGTTGTCGCGATCGTCGTGCTTGCGCTGGCGGCAGGCGTTTGGATCCGCGGTCCCGGTCCGCTTGACTTCGCTGGGGGTGCGAAGGTGGCGCTGGCCGACTACAAGGCCGCCGATCCCAGCGGCGTTCCGGCGTCGCTTGCGAAGGCAAGCCTGGTGGAGCGCGGCGCGTATCTGGCGAAAGCGGCGGACTGCATGGCCTGCCACACCACGGAGCGCGGCAAGCCATATGCCGGCGGCCTCGGATTCAAGCTGCCGTTCGGAACGCTGTATTCGACCAACATCACGCCCGACAAGGACACCGGTATCGGCGATTACAGCGATCAGGATTTTCTTAACGCGGTCCATCGCGGCGTCCGCCGCGATGGCGCGCGGCTTTATCCGGCGATGCCGTTTGTTTCCTACACCTACATGACGGACGCGGATGCGCTCGCGATCAAGGCCTATCTGTTCAGCCTGCCGGCGGTGCACGCGGCTGCGCCCGAAAATACGCTGGCCTTTCCGTTCAATCAGCGCTGGGCGCTGAACTTCTGGTCTACCGTCTTCAATCCGGGCACTCGCTTCGAGCCCGATACAGCGCAAAGTCCCGAGTGGAACAGGGGCGCCTATCTCGCCGAAGCGCTGGCTCATTGCGGCGAATGCCACACGCCGCGAAACCTGGCATTCGCGCTCGACAACCGCCGGAAATTCGCCGGCGCGTTGACGGCGGGCTGGCGCGCCTTCAACATCTCGTCGGACAAGGCCACCGGCATCGGCGGCTGGCGCGACGACGATCTCATTTCATATTTGTCGATCGGCCACGCAGCGGGTCACGGCACGGCCGCAGGCCCGATGGGTGAGGCGGTGGACCGCAGCTTCAGCCAGCTGACGCCGGAAGACGTTCGCGCCGTTGTCGCCTATTTGCGTACCGTGCCTCCGACCGCTTCGCCCGACCTGCCGGCGACATTGGCGCCGCCGGCGCCCGCTTCGCACAAGCAGGGCGGCACGCCCGACCCGCGCGGCAAGATGGTGTTCGAAGGCGCGTGCGTCAGCTGCCACGGCTGGACCGGCGAAAGTTCGATCTCGCCGTTCGCGACGCTTACCGGTGCGGGCGCCGTCAACGATTCGACTGCGATCAACGTCGTCCAGATCGTGATTTCCGGAACCAGCCGGCACACGCCGGAGGATGCCATCTCGATGCCGGCGTTCGGCAATGCCTATTCCGACGAGGAAATCGCCGCGGTCGCCAACTACGTCACCGCGCGCTTCGGCAGCAGGCCGTCGCAGGTCACCGCGCGAGACGTGGCGGACTTACGGAAGCAAGCGTCGCAGTAAAGGACTTATGACGTCCCTATCCCACAATTCCGAGTGCGGCCAACTTCTTCACGATGCGGTCGGCCAGTTGTTCGGGCTGCTGGCCTATCGTTTGCAAATGCACTTCGGGATTTTCGGGGGCTTCATAGGGCGCATCGAAGCCGGTGAAATTCTTGATCGTGCCCGCCTTCGCCTTGGCGTAAAGGCCCTTCGGATCGCGCCGCGCGCACTCGTCAATGGGCGTGTCGACGAATACTTCGATGAACTCCCCGTCCGACACCAGGCCTCGCACCATTTCGCGCTCGGCGCGGTACGGAGAAATGAAGGAGCACAGCACGATCAGGCCCGCGTCTACCAGCAGCTTTGCCACCTCGCCGGCGCGGCGAATGTTCTCGACCCGGTCCGCCTCCGTGAAACCGAGGTCGCGACTGAGCCCGTGGCGCAGATTGTCGCCATCGAGCAGCATCGTATGATGGCCGGCAGCGTGGAGCTGTCGTTCGACGATGTTGGCGATGGTCGACTTGCCTGCGCCCGACAGTCCGGTGAGCCAGACAATGGCCGGCCGCTGGTGCTTTTGCACGGCGCGTTCGGCTTTTCCGAGAAGGGTCGCCTGCCAGTGGATGTTGGTGCCCCGTCGAAGGCCGAACGCGATCATTCCTGCTCCGAGGGTGTGATTGGTGAGCCGGTCGATCAGGATGAAGGAGCCGGTCCTGCGGTTCTGCAGGTATGGATCAAATGCAACCGGCGTGCCTGTCGACAGGTTGCAGAACGCAATGTCGTTGAGGTCGAGCGTATGGGCGGCGAGATGCTCGCGTGTATTGATATCGATCTTGTATTTGATCCCGGTTACCGCAATCGGCGTGGTCCTGGTGCCGATCCGTGCCAAATAGGAGCGACCCGGCATCAGCGCGTGATCGCTCATCCAGATGATGTGTGCGGCAAATTGATCCGAAACCTCGGGGCGAGACGTCGGGCTGACCAGGAGGTCGCCGCGGGCGATATCCATCTCGTCCGCGAGCGTGATCGTGATGGCGTCGCCCGCTCGCGTCGACGCTTGCGGGCCTTCGTAGGTGAGAAGTTCCTTCACCCGCGAGGTTTGGCCGGAGCCGGCGACCGCGATGGGATCGCCGGCATTGATGGTTCCGGAAACCACGGTACCGGCATAGCCGCGGAAATCGAGGTTCGGTCGATTGACCCATTGCACCGGAAACCGGAACGGTTTTTCAGTGGTTTCACGGGCGACGTCGATGGTCTCGAGATAGTCGAGCAGACTTGGCCCATGGTACCAGGGCGTCTTGTCCGACGGTCTCGTGATGTTGTCGCCGTCTCGGGCCGAGATCGGAATCGGCACAATCGACGAAAAGCCCAGCTCAGAAGCGAAGGCGCGATATTCCGCAACAATGCGCTCGAAAATATCCGCTTGATAGGAGACGAGATCAATCTTGTTCACCGCGAGGACGACATGGCGCAAGCCAAGCAGCGAGCAAATCAGGGAATGTCGTCGGGTCTGCACCAGGACGCCCTTGCGGGCATCGATCAGCAGGATGGCCAGGTCGGCGTTCGATGCGCCGGTCGCCATGTTCCTCGTGTACTGCTCATGACCCGGCGTGTCGGCGACGATGAAGGACCGCCTGGGTGTGGTGAAAAAGCGATAGGCGACATCGATGGTGATGCCTTGCTCCCGCTCGGCCTCGAGCCCGTCCACCAGAAGGGCGAGGTCGATCTCGTCTCCCGTGGTGCCGTAGCGTACCGAATCCTTGGCCAGCGTGGACAGTTGATCCTCGAAGACCAGCTTCGAGTCATGCAAGAGGCGGCCGATCAGGGTGGACTTTCCGTCATCCACCGATCCGCAAGTCAGGAACCGGAGCAGGTCCTTGCTCCGCCCCTCGGCGGGAAACTCGGGGCCGTCCATCAGAAATAACCCTCTCGTTTCTTCTTCTCCATCGATGCCGCCTCGTCGCTGTCGATGAGGCGTCCCTGGCGTTCCGAAAGGCGGGTCGATCGCATCTCCGACATGACCTGCTCCAGCGTTGCGGCACCGGATTCGATCGCTCCCGTCAAGGGATAGCATCCCAGCGTTCGAAACCGAACCAGCCGCATTTCCGGCCGTTCGCCTACCTTGAGGGGGAAGCGATCATCATCCACCATGATCCAGGCGCCGTCGCGCTGCACCACCGGGCGTCGTTTGGCGAAGTAGAGCGGCACCACCGGAATGTCTTCCAGCATGATGTAGTGCCAGATGTCCAACTCGGTCCAGTTCGATAGCGGGAACACGCGAATGGTCTCGCCCGGCCGAACACGGGTGTTGAACAGATTCCACAATTCGGGGCGTTGGTTGCGAGGGTCCCAGACATGGCCCTGCGAGCGAAACGAGAAAATTCGCTCCTTCGCCCGGCTCTTCTCCTCGTCCCTGCGGGCGCCCCCAAAGGCGGCATCGAAGCCATGGAGGTCGAGCGCCTGCTTGAGCGCTTCGGTTTTCATCACCTGGGTATGAACGGAAGAGCCCGATGCGATCGGCCCGATCCCGCGTGCGAGGCCGTCCTGGTTGACATGAACCAGCAGATCAATTCCGAGGCGACGCGCGGTTTCGTCGCGAAACGCGATCATCTCGCGAAACTTCCAGGTGGTGTCGACGTGCAGAAGTGGAAAGGGAAGTTTGGCAGGGTAAAACGCCTTGATCGCCAAGTGCAGCATGACGCTCGAATCCTTGCCGATCGAATACAGCATCACGGGCTTCTTGGATTCGGCGACGACCTCGCGCATGATCTCGATGGACTCAGCCTCGAGGCCTTTGAGATGCCTTGGAAGTCTCAGTTGCGTCTCCTCAGTCCGCGCCGGTGAAGTATCCATTACACCATATATCTCCGACTATGAATTCTGAATCCAGGCGAAAGGCGGGCCTGCGCCATGACCGCTACTTGGCTTCGCGGTCGTGGACCCCGAATCCCGGTATGCGGCGGATGGCGGCCTTGACCTGATCTGCCGTAATCAGGCGCGTACATTCGAATTGACGCGGCGTGTTCTTGTGGCGGGGACAATAGAGAAAGTCGTAATGATCAAACCTGATCTGCGGATCGTTCCAGCAGCTGTTACATGCGTCGAAGTTAATGACCCGGTAGGGCGTCTGGAATTCGTTGTTCGGATGAGTAAAGCCCGATATCATCACGACGGGTATGTCGGCGGCCCATGCCAGCCATGATAAGCCGCTCGACAGGCCGATGAAGAACGCGGCATGTCTGAGGTAGCGGATTCGCTCGGCCAGCGGCTTGTCCCCGGTCTCATCCTCGGTACCGTGCGGAATGTGATTCCAGACCAGGTCGCGGCCATGAACCGCCTTCTGGTCGATGCAGACGACCCGATAACCAGCCTCTTTCAGGAACGCGACGATCGAGCGCCAGCCGTCGGGGTTGTTCCAATACTTGCTCTGGGTCGTGCTTTGGACCGAGATGCAGACGTAGGGTTCGGCGATCGGCCGCGTGTCATTTTCAATGAATAGGCGCGGCCTGGTTTCGGTTGGATCGACGCCGAGAATATAGCCGGCGGTGCGATGCAGCCCGACACGTCGAAAGTCATGCGGCTGAGAGATCGCGTGCTTGTCATCGAAAAAGAGCCCGATGCTGTAAGTGGCGTAGTAGCGCTCGGTATCGACCTCGTCATGCGCTCGAAACGCAATATCGGGATAGGCATCGCGAAAAATCGGAATCAGGTTCTCGCCCAAGGCGCAGGTCAGCTTGCAGCCGTGGCGCTCCCCAAATTTCACTGCGTAGGGCAGCCATCCTATCGGATCGCCCAGCGTGCCGACCGGAAACTGCACCAGCACCTCGCGGTCTCTTGCCGAATAGTCGTGGATGAAAGTACGTTCGCCCTGCTGCGAGACCTCGACGCGAAAACGCGCATAGTAACGCCTGGCGCTCCTGATTCCTCCGGCGCGCAGCTCGGTCTCGAACAGGACAATTCCGGTATCCAGATCGCTCAGCTTGACTTTCCAGGGGCGGTCGCTTTCCGGAACCGTCACTCTGAAGCCGTCGTTGAAATCAAATCGAATACCTCTGGGGCCCTGCTGGGTGGGACGCGGTGCAGGGGCCGGATATTTGCGCTTCAAGGGTGGCGCTGCCGCGGATCCGACGACCGTTTCGGTTGCCGGCAAATCCGCATGAGGCACGCTCGGAAAATTGCCGGGAGATGCCGCAACGTTCATTGACGCACACGTCCTCTAACTGCCGTCGCCGCGATCAGAGTTTGCGATGCTTTTGCGGCATTTTTCCGCAAGCCGGCACGCTCCCGGCATGGCTCCGCTGCGCCCGTCGCTCGGCTGACGACGGCGGCAGCGCCAGGCTCGCCACGGGCGGGCTAGGCGTCCGCCATCATGGCGCGGATGTCCAGTCCGAGAGCCCGCCCCAAGGGCTCCAGAGCCTCGCCGTACCGGCGCCAGGTGCCGATCGAGCGCCGGTAGACCGGCTGGCGCACCTGCATCAGGCTGGCCGTTCGCACCGTCCGTTTTGTGTCGTGGAAATCGCGGCACGCTTCTTCCCAATCGAGGCCGCAATGGCGGAGAGCGCGGCTTGCGGTACCCTCGAGGTCATCGACGAGATCTTCGTAGTGGATGTCGATCATGACGCCGGGCGGCAGGACCTTGTGCCAGTGCTCCATGACCGCCTCGCTGCCGCGATGGTAGCGGCCGAGCTCGGCGAGATCGTAGGCAAAGGGCTGGCTTCCGGAAAACAGCAGCGAGAAACACGAGACGCAGGTGTCGAGAGGGTCACGACGCACATTGATGAAGCGGGCATTTGGCAGCGCCAGATGGATCAGCCCGACAAAGGCAAAGTTGAGCGGCATCTTGTCGACGATCCGCTCGGCCTCGGGTGCGCGCGGGCGCACCTTGGTGGTGTATTTCTCGCCGAGCCCACGAATGTCATCCTGTGACATGGCCTCGACCAGCAGCGGATAGGCCGGCAGGATTTTCCGGCTGTGGACGCACTCCGCAATGGCTTCCTTGAACGCCTCCAGTTCTCCGGCGCCGAACACTTTCGAATGGCTCGCCAGCACCTGTTCCATCAGAGTCGTCCCGGAGCGGGGCATGCCGACAATGAAGATCGGCGACCACGACGTGTCGCCGTCGCCCGATCTTGCCTTCATGAAGTCCGGCGAGAAAACTGTCTTGATATTCTCGAACATCGCCAGCCGCTGCGGCTCGTTATAGTCGATGGTGCTCCGTTTCAGGGCATTTGCCTTCAGCAAATGCTGGAAGGCGTCCTGGTATTGACCTAGATCGCTGAGGGCTTTGCCCATCGCGAAATGCGCGGCAATCTGATTTTCGACGTCGAGCGACTCAATTTCGCTCAGCAGCTTTTGAAGGCCTTGCAGACGACGATCGTCCGGCTTGAACTTCTCCATGTTTGCGAGATTGAGGTGAACGGACGCATCCTTCGGCGCCAGTTCGAGTGCCCGCTCGAAGGCACGTTGGGCCTCCTCGAACTGCCCCAACGCCTGGTACGCGACGCCTTGATTGTTGTGCGATCCGAACCTTGAAGGATTGAGCTCGAGGGCGCGACGGTTCTGCTCGATCGATTCCTCGAGACGGTCGAGCACGAGATAGGCATTGCCGAGATTGCCGTATGCATCCGGGTAAGATGGCTTGATTTCCATCGCCGTCTTGTAGTGCGCGATCGCACGGTCCATTTGGCCCAGCCGTTGATACGCATTGCCCAGATTGTTGTGGGTTTCCGCATGGCGTGGGCTGGATTGCAATACTTTCAGGTAGCAGCCAATCGCCTCAACATCTTGGCCTACGGCATAAAGCAGATTTCCGAGCGAAAAATGCGAATCGAGATGATCGGGTCTTCCCGAAATAGCGCGCCTGAGATGCTCGATGGCCTCGGTATTCCTGCCGAGCGACTGCAGGAGCATCGCATGGGCGTAGAGGATCCCGGGATGATCGGGCGCCAGCGCCAGCGCCTTGTCGTAGCAAGCCGCCGCGGCGTCGAGGTCGCCGGCGCTGGTATAGACGGCGCCCAGGCTGCCATGTGCTTCGGCGGCGTCCTTGTCGGCCGCGATCGCTTGCGTGAGGTAGCGTTTCGCATCCTCGGGCCGGTTTGTAACGGCGCATATCGAGCCCAACGCCAGCAGTGAACCGAAGTGACCCGGACGCATTGCGAGCACGCCGGCAAAGAGCGGTTCCGCGTCGCTCAGTTCTCCCCGCTCCTGCAGCTTCTTGGCCGTTTGAAAGGCAAGTTCGGCCAAGGCCTCCTTCTTGTCGATATCGGCTTTCCGATCTGCCGGCGGGTCGGACAAGTTTTCCGCCACCGCGCGCCGGCTCGACCGCCGTTCTTGGCGCACCGCTGTTGCGCCCTGGGCCCCCTTGGAAGGAGAGCTGTCGATCCCAAGCGCGTCCATCAGCGGCTGGAGCCTCGAACCGTAAAAGCGCGATCGCCCGACCGAACTGCCGTAAATCGACTTTCTCACCTGGACCAGACTTGCGGTATGGACCGGACGCTTGGTCTCATGAAACGCAAGACAGCTATCGTCCCACTCGATGCCGCAATGCGCTACAAGACGTCGCGCCTGACCGGCCAGATCCTCGACGAGGTCTTCGTATCGGACTTCAAGCATTCGTCCCGGCGGCAGAATGGACCGCCAATGGTCCATCATTGCTTCGTAGGCCTTGTAGTAGCGACCGAGTTCGCCGAGATCATAGGCGAATGGCTGGTCCTCCGCGAACAACAACGAATAGCAGGACACGCAGGTGTCGACGGCGTTGCGTCTGACATTGATGATCCGGGCGCGCGGCAGCGCCAGATGAATAAGGCCCGCGAACAGGAAATTGGCCGGCAACTTGTCGACGATACGATCTTTCGCCGCCCCGTCTTTGCTCAGTCGTTCGACGTAGATCTTTCCGAGCTCCCGGAAGTCTTGATCCGACATCCTGGCGAGCAGGTCCGGGTATACGCCCGCTGTTCGCTGCGCGACATCGGAAAGAGCGGTCGCAAGATGGTCGGTCTCGCCGGCTCCGAAGACACGTGGGTGGCTGGCGAGGATTTGCTCGACGAGGCTCGTGCCCGAGCGCGGCATGCCGATGATAAAGACCGGGGCCTCTGAATCATGTCCGACCCTGGACTTCGCGTTCAAGAGCTGTTTGGTAGATGCATCGCGAATACGCTGCATCAGCGCCAAGGTTTGACGTTCGTCATAGGTAACTTGCCGCCGCTTGAGACGATTGCCGGCTTCGAAATGACGGAACGAGCGGTCTGCGTCCTTGAGGTCGGCATAGGCCTTTCCGAGCGTGAAGTGCAGCACGATGCGCTGATCGTCGGAAAGCCGATCCTCGCCGGCATGAAGTTCTTCGAGCCGGGCCAGGCGCCGATCGCCGGCGGCGAACGGCTTGACGGCGGCATAATTGTGCTGGATGCCGATGTTTTCAGGCGCAATATCGATCGCCTTCTCAAAGGCCCGCGATGCTTCGTCGAGACGCCCCTCAATCAATAGCGCCGATGCAAGCCGATTAAGCGTGGGAGCATCCCCGGGTTCGACGGCCAGCGCGGCCCGAAAGCACACGATGGCTCCATCGATATGATTCTGGGACTGCAGCGCATCGCCCAGGCTGCGCTGCGCGGAGACGTAGGCCGGCTTGAGGCGGATCGCATTCTTATAGTGTTCGATCGCCTCCTGGTGCCGACCGCGTTTCTGCAGCACATTGGCAAGGTTGTTGTGGGCCTCGGCCGAGGTCGGGGATAGGCCGATGGAACGCTCGTAGTGAGCGATCGCCGCGTCCAGGTTATCGAGCTCGGCGTAGAGATTTCCCAAATTGTAGTGTGCGTCCCCAAGCCCGGGATTGATCGTCAGCGCGCGCTGGTAACTGCGGATCGCCTGCTCGCGGCGGCCCGTCAAGTGAAAGCAGCCGCCGAGGTTTACATGTGCGTCCGTTAGGCCGGGATTGATCGCGAGCGCCTGCGCATAGTGCGCGACGGCGTCATCATGCCGACCGAGATGCCGACAGGCGTCGCCCACGCTGACGTGAATGACGGCGGACTTCGGCGAGGTCGCGAGCGCGGTGCGGTGGTGGGCGAGGGCGGCCTCGAATTGGCCCAGGCGCTGCAGCGCCATTCCAAGATTCTGATGAGCTTCGGCGTTGTCGGGTTTGATCGCCAGCGCTCGTTCGTAATGGGTGACCGCGCCGGCAACATCGCCGCGGCCGCTGAGCACGTTGGCCAGATGAAATCTGGCCTCTGCATGCCCCTCGTCGAGTGCGACCGCCATCTCGAATTGACGATGGGCGCTTTCGAGATCGTTGAGCCGAATGAACGTCGTCCCGAGCACGACATGGTCTTCGGCCGTTCGCCCGGCGGCGTCGACCGCCCGACCAACCAGCTCGCGGGCCTCGTCGGGCGCGCCAAGCTGGTTACGAATTGCGGCCAATCCACAAAGCGCGCGGAAATTGGCGGGCTGATCGACGAGAATCTGCCGATAGGCCTTTTCTGCGGTATGCAAAGCGTATTCGCCGGCAACGGGGATTGCCGAGGCAATGCGTGGCCGGTTGGCGAGAGCGGATTCATTCATGGCATGCTGTCTTGTGAGCTGCGCGCGCAAATGCGCGGTGCGGGATGGTTCGGCCGGAAGCGGCAAACGCTCCGCACCCGCATGTCGCGGCTGGGTCGAGGGGAGAGCGATCGATTGTGCAAATGGCTTTGATCAATGGCTAACGTGACGCGTTGGTCGATCCTCTAAACACGAACCAGCGCAGAACCAAGTTCTGCGCTGGGAGTTCTCTTACGCCGGAGCAAGTTCGTCGTGTTGGCGGCCTAGAAATGCCACAACGACGCCAACGCATTGTGATGTGCGTCGAAGATTTGCATCGGAGTTGGTGCTGCCGGTGGGCCGGCGTCGTTGTGGTGGTCGTCCTGGCCGGGGGTACCTGCCACGGGCGTGTTGGGCGCTGTGGGCGTGTTCGGCGCCGTGGGTGTGTTGGGCGCCGTGGGCGTGTTGGCGGGTGGCGTTGCCGCGGTACCGCCGGTGCCGTTGGCGATGTTCGGGGTCGCCGTCACCGGGATGGTGCCATGTGCCGTACCATTGATCGACGTTGCCGTCGCTACCGTCGTCGCCGTGCCGACATAGGTGCCGCCGTTGACTGGAATGTTGTTGCCGCTGACGTCCCTGGCGTCGGCGACAAAGCCTGCTCCCGCGGCATTGAGCATCGCCAGGTCCGCTTTCAGCGCTGCGCCGGTGTCATGGTTCAGGATGCCGGTGAGCCCCTTGATCGCGTTGGCGGAGTCACTCTCCAGCGTGCCGCTCAAGAGTTCGTTGTCGAACCGGGCCTGGAAGATCGAACCTTGGGCAGCATCGAAAGCCTGGCCGAAATGCTCGTAGTTCGTGATCTGGGTGACCAGCGCCTGGCTCGCCGTCGCCGTGCCGTTCTGGATCGCCGTCAATTGCGCATTGATGGTGTTGGCTTCCGAAAGGAACGCAGCCCAGAAGTTGGTCTGCACCTGGTTGTCCTGGAACTTGGTCACGGTCCCGGTCAGAGCGCCTGGCATTTCAGCGAAGCCGCCGGCATGCCCCGCGGCACCGTTGCCACCCGCCGCCTTGTTCAAGGCGGTGTCATTCTGAACGATGTCGATGATGTCGAGAATATTGTCAGCCGTGCCGCGCAGGCCTGTAGCCGTGCCGTTGGCTTCCATGCCGTCATACTTGTTGAGCTGCAGGCCGATCTGGCCCAGCACCGTCTGGAGGTGGACCGTCGTCAGCGCCGCGGCATTTGCCGTTTCACCGGCCTCGATCTGCGCCAGCATGGTGTGATTGTTCAGGATAGCGGTCAGACCCGACTGGACCGCCGTGAGGTCAGTCGTGATCTCGCCGATATTCGCCGCATTGATGCCGCCAAGGGCCGCATCAGCCGCCGCATTGAAGACCGTGCCGACCGCGTGAAGGCTATTGCCAGCCGTAGCCGCCCCCAGGGCGCCTGGATCATCAGCCCCCGCCGGAAGGTTTTGGAACGCGACGTCGGTGGCGCCCGTATTGGCCATGAACGTGACCTGATTGAGGGCGGCGGCGATGTGCGGATCGTTGTTGATTTCCTGCAGGATCTCGTTTTGCACGGCGTGCAGCGTCTGGTCCGCAGCCGTCATCGTCGCGGCATTGGTGGTCTGCGCCGCAGCCGTCAACAGCGTGCCCAGTTGAGCCTGGACGCTGGTCAAGACCGCGGTGTCGGTGGTGTTCAGGGTGAAGGCCTGACCGCCGAGCGTCACAGCGCCAGGCGTGGCAAGCATCGCGGCGATGTCATTTTGAACCGCATGAATATCGGAAACGTAACTGCCCAGGAACGGGTTCTGGTTGCCGCTGCCCGCCAAATTGAACAGGCCCGATGACGCACGGATGGCATCGTTGAAGACAACGCCGGCCTGCACCAGATCGGTCGAGTGATTGAGCGCGTCAGCGCGCACGATCAGATTCGACGTTCCGTTCGCCAGCGCCGTCTTGTTGAACAAGTTCGTTGCTGCCGGGGGAGTGCCGCCGCCACCGCCCGTGGTGGGAGGCGTTGTCACACCACCGCCGGTGCCGTTGGCGATGTTCGGGGTCGCGGTCACCGGGATGGTGCCCTGCGCCAAACCATGAACCGAGGTTGCCGTCGACACCGTGGTCGCCGTGCCGACATAGGTGGCTCCGCCGATCGCGATGTTGTTGCCGCTGACGTCCCTGGCGTCGGCGACAAAGCCTGCGCCCGCGGCATTGAGCATCGCCATGTCCGCTTTCAGCGCCGCGCCGGTGTCATGGTTCAGGATGCCCGTGAGCCCCTTGATCGCGTTGGCGGAGTCAGCCTCCAGCGTGCCGCTCAAGAGTTCGTTGTCGAACCGGCCCTGGAAGACCGCCCCTTGCGCGGCATCGAAGGCCTGGCCGAAATGCTCGTAGTTCGTGATCTGCGTGATCAGCGCCTGGCTCGCCGCCGCCGTACCGTTCTGGATCGCGGTCAATTGCGCATTGACGGTGTTGGCCTCGGACAGGAACGCGGCCCAGAAGTTGGTCTGCGCCTGGTTGTCCTGGAACTTGGTCACCGTTCCGGTCAGACCGCCCGGCATTTCAGCAAAGCCGCCAGCATGCCCTGCGGCGCCGTTGCCGCCCGACGCCTTGTTCAAGGCGGTGTCATTCTGAACGATGTCGATGATGTCGAGAATATTGTCAGCCGTGCCGCGCAGGGCCGTAGCCTGGCCGGTCGCCTCGGCGGCGTCATATTTGTTGAGCTGGAGACCGATCTGCCCCAGCACGGTCTGCAGGTGGACGGTGGTCAGCGCCGCGGCATTGGCCGTTTCGCCCGCTTCGATCTGGGCCAGCATGGTGTGATTGTTCAGGATGTTGGTCAAACCCGTCTGAACCGCCGTGAGGTCGGCCGTGACCTGGCCCAGATTCGCGGGGCTGATGCCGCCAGCTGCGACATCGGCTGCCGCGTTGAAGACCGTGCCGACCGCCTTAAGGCTCGAGCCCGCCGTCGCCGCAGCGATCGCTGCTGGATCATCCGCGCCCGCCGGGGTGTTTTGGAACGCGACGTCGTTGGCGCCCGTATTGGCCATGAACGTGACCTGGTTGAGCGCGGCCGCGATATGGGGATCGTTGTTGATTTCCTGCAGGATCTCGGCCTGCACGGCGTGGATCGTCTGGTCCGCAGCCGTCAACGTCGCCGCGTTGGTGGTCTGCGGCGCCGCGGCCAAGAGCGTGCCCAGTTGGGCCTGGATGCTGGTCAAGACGGCGGTATCGGTGGTGTTCAGGGTGAAGGCCTGACCGCCGAGCGTCACGTGACCGGGAGCGGCGAGCATCGCGGCGATGTCGTTCTGTACCGCATGGATGTCGGTCGTGTAACTGCTCAGGAAGGGGTTGGAGTTGCCGCTGCCCGTTAAATTGAACAGGCCCAACGACGCACGCACGGCATCGTTGAAGACAACGCCGGCCTGCACCAGGTCCGTCGATTGATTAAGCGCGTCAGCGCGTACGATCAGATTCGACGTCCCATTCGCCAGCGCCGTCTTGTTGAACAAGTTCGTTGCTGGCGGGGCAGTAGCGGCGGCAGCCACTGTCGTGGCCGCGGCCGCACCACCGCCGGTGCCGTTGGCGATGTTCGGGGTCGCGGTCACCGGGATGGTGCCCTGCGCCAAACCATGAACCGAGGTTGCCGTCGACACCGTGGTCG
>Ga0307479_10002544_pt1 | contig 16569 bp, 14 predicted proteins | sample atmos_gasesECM4C_FD_203743 | JGI IMG/M metagenome (GOLD analysis project Ga0307479, IMG submission 203743) | Hardwood forest soil microbial communities from Morgan-Monroe State Forest, Indiana, United States - atmos_gasesECM4C_515 | ecosystem: Environmental > Terrestrial > Soil > Temperate... | reverse complement strand
TGGCCGATCCCTGCAGCTACTGGCATTCTGTGCCCAATCCATCCGCATAACTTAGATTGCGCCACTCAACCCGGGCGTTTCGCGACAGAAACTAGCTAGTTATCTCCACTGCCGCCTGCGGAGATTCAAGGAATCAGCGGCGATCCTGAGTCGCACTTGCATGACGATTATCATATAACGTGTACGTCTCGGGTTTGGCACGTTCTAATGGGAGGATAAATTGCGCAGGTCTGGTGCACATAACTTTCCCGCAATTGATCGCGTGATCTATGGCAAAGCCGCGTCCGAAGCCGTCAACGAAGAGGCGGAGCGGCTCAAAGCAAAGCGCGTCTTCCTTATCGTCAGCCGGACCTTGAATTCCAAGACCGACGAGATCGAGAAAATCCGGCGTGCGCTCGGCGACAAACATGCAGCGACCTTCGATGGGATTGCGCAGCACACGACGCGCAAGCAAGCTGCCGAGGTTGCCATCCATGCGAGGGAGGCGCGCGCCGATCTGGTCGTTGCAGTCGGCGGCGGTTCTGCCGTCGATCTCGCCAAGATCGTCATCATGGCCATGGAGCACGATATCCGCGACGAAGCGGGGTTCGATCCCTTTCTGATGGGTCCTGGCGTGAGCCAATCTCCCTTCCGGTCGCCGAGAATCCGTCAGATCGCGGTGCCATCCACGCTGAATGGCGGCGAATACAACGCCGCAGCGCTCGTCACCGATGAGCGCCAGAAGCTGAAGCAGATTTTCTTTCATCCTCAAATGATGCCGGTGTCGATCATTCTCGACCCGGCCCTCACGCTTCATACGCCTTCAAAACTCTGGATGGGATCGGGCACACGCTCGATGGATCACGGCATAGAAGCATTGTGCTCGCCGGCCGGCACTCCCTTGGCTGACGAGGTCGTCCTGGCGGGCATCAGCACTCTGCGTCAAGGAATGCTCCGGACCTTGGAGAAACCGGACGATTTGGAGGCGCGCCGACTATCCCAATACGGCTCATGGCTCGCGTCCTTTGGACTGCAAGCACGCATTCCCATGGGTGCAAGTCACGGAATTGGCCACGTGCTTGGCGGCAGCTTCGACGTTCCCCACTACTATTGCACGCCTGTCATCATGCCGAGCCTTCTTCGCTACAATAAGCCATTCACCGAAGATGCGCAGAAGCGGTTGGCGGCGGCTCTGGGTGCTCCGGGCGACGAAGCGGCAGATGCCTTTGCGAAATTCACCCGGAGAGTTGGGCTGCCTGGCCGGCTCGCCGAGGTCGGTATCGGCGAAGACAAGTTCGATCAGATTAGCAAGATCGCAATCAATCATCGCTTCGTAAAGGCCAATCCGCGTCCTTTCAAAGACCAAGCCGATATCGTCGATCTGCTGCGAGCCGCCGCGTAGCTTTAGCTGCGTGGCAGCGAAGGGAAGGAAACATCAACCATGATCACCTCCGCTCCTTCGGCCGAACAACGGCACGCCGATGTTCCGGGGCGTTCGCCGGAGAACTATCCGGCCACGGGCCATATCCGCAGGCGAACGGTTCGCGCCAATGGCCTCGATTTCCCGATACTGGAAGCCGGAAGGGGTCCTCTCGTGCTCTGCCTGCACGGCTTTCCCGATCATGCGCAGAGCTGGATCCCCTTTCTCGATCGCCTCGCGCGGGAAGGATATTGGGCGGTCGCGCCCGCGCTACGAGGATATTGGCCTGGCGGCGCCGCACCCGATGGGTCGTACCGCGCCTTGGCGACAGGTCAGGACGTATTAGCGCTCATCGAAACGCTGGGAGCCGAGCAAGCCATTCTCGTCGGCCATGATCTCGGGGCGCGTGCAGCCTACGCCGCGGCAAGTCTCGACGCCACGCGCGTCCGCAAGCTTGTCGGGCTGGCAGTGCCCTATGGAAACGGGCTGACAACGGCATTCGTTGCCGACGGTGAGCAGCAGCGACGAAGCTGGTACATGTTCTTCTTCCAGACGCGTCTGGCTGAGATGGCCGTTCAGCTCAACGACTTTGCATTCCTCGACCGGCTCTGGCGAGATTGGTCGCCGGGGTATGTTCTGGCAGCTTCGGATCGTTCTGCGCTCAACGAGACCTTTGGCCAACCCGGAGTCCTGACGCAGGCCCTCGCCTATTACCGGCAATTGTTCACCCCGCCATCCGACCCGGCGAGCCAAGCTCTTGAGGCTCTCGCGAACGGTCCAGTTGCCGTCCCGTCGCTCTACCTGCATGGGACGAAGGACGGCTGCATGTCCGCGCAACTTAGCGAAGGCATGGAGGCAATGTTCACACATGGGCTCGAGCGTGTCGTCATGCCCGGCGTCGGGCATTTCCTGCATCTTGAACAACCCGATGCCGTCCTTAGCCACGTACTTCGCTTCCTGAGAAGCTGACGGGCCACGGTTGCCGCAAGAACCTCAGTGATTTGAAAAGCTATCCAGTCAGCCAAAAGGACAAGGGATGTTGAAGCGATCCCCAATTCTGATCACCGGCGCGGGCGGCGAAGTTGGCTCCGTAAGCAGGACGATGATCGACATGCTGCTTGAGAACCAATATCCGGTGCGTGCCTTCGTGAGCCGCGACGACGAGCGGGCGGAGGCGCTTCGACGGGCTGGAGCCCAGGTGTTCGTCGGCGATCTTCTTAATGTTGCCGATGTTGCGGCCGCCCTGAAAGGTTGCCGACGCGTCTACTTCAGCATGAGCTTGAACCCTTATTATACGGACGCAACCATCCTGATGGCTGCCGCTGCGCGCGCGCAAGGCGACATCGAGGTCTTCGTGAACATCTCGGAGTTTGAGCAGGACTTCATGACGTTCGACAGGATGACTGCGGCGCAGGAGGCGCGACTCGTCTGGCTCGGAGGAACCGTTGCTCAGTGGTCGCCGCAACAGAGAGCCCATTGGGCGTCGGAGCGGGCGCTGCAGTGGTCCGGACTCCCGGTCGTCAACATCCGAGCGACGATGTTCGCCGAGAACCCGATCCTTTCCTGGTTTCCGCTAAAGCAATTGCTAGGTGCGGGCGAACTCCACCTGCCCTTTGGCACGCAGAAGATCGCGCCGATCGCCGCTTATGACGTTGCGGAGATCTCCGCGAGAATCCTGATCGATCCCTCGCCGCACATATCGATGTCATATGCGCTCACCGGGCCGGAGTTGAAGGACATGCATGGGTTTGCGGAGGATTATGGTGCCGCGCTGGGACGCAAAATCTCCTACGTGCCCCAGGACCTGGATGCCTGGATTGAGACGTACATCAACAGTGCTCTGGCATCACGCAATCCGCACACTGCAGACCATCTGAAAACCATCACCCGCCTGGTCGCAGGCGGACGTTATGACGTTGTCAACAACGAGCTTGAAGAGTTGCTTGGGCGCGCTCCGAAGAACGTCAGATGGGCTCTCGAGCGGCATCCGCGTATTCGAAAAGCAGTGGAGGTCGCGTGATCGCACAGGAAGAGCCCACGGCACCTTACAAGCGCGCTCCCGAGACACCGACTTCCCGATTGTCAGCCAAGCCGGCCTCGAAGGTCATCTGATCATGCGTCGTGTCGTCGTTACGGGACTGGGGCTTGTATCACCGCTGGGCTGCGGCAGTGAGTTGGCATGGTCGCGTCTGCTCTCGGCCCGCTCAGGACTCGCCGCGCTCCCGGAATGGGCGGCTGTCCTTCCCGCACGAGTCGCCGGAATCGTTCCGACGAAGCGCAACGACGCAGACGGCGGCTTCGATCCGGATCTGGTCGTCCCTCCCAAGGATCAGCGGAGGATGGATCGCTTCATCCTGTTCGCCCTCGCCGCCGCATCTGAGGCCATAGCACAAGCAGCCTGGAATCCTTCAGACGCGCATTCGCTCCAGCGCACGGCAACCGTGATCGCATCGGGCATCGGCGGCTTTCCGGCAATTGTCGAGGCCGTCCGCACCACGGACCAGCGCGGCGTGAGGCGCCTCTCGCCTTTCACCGTGCCGTCCTTCCTGGCAAATCTCGCGGCCGGCCACATCTCGATCCGCTACGGCTTGAAGGGGCCGATCGGAACGCCAGTCACCGCCTGCGCCGCGAGCGTGCAGGCGATCGGAGATGCTGCACGCCTCATCCGGGCCGGAGAAGCCGATGTTGGGATTTGCGGTGGTTCGGAAGCCTGCATCGACCTAGTGAGCCTTGGCGGGTTCGCCTCCGCCCGGGCGCTTTCGACGGGCTTCAATGACACGCCGGCGCGCGCGTCCCGCCCCTTCGATCGCGACCGTGACGGCTTCGTCATGGGCGAAGGCGCCGGTATCCTCGTCATTGAAGAGCTAGAGCATGCGATCCGCCGCGGCGCCAAACAGCTCGCCGAAATCGTCGGCTATGGCACTACGGCCGATGCCTACCACATCACGTCAGGCCCCGAGGACGGCGACGGCGCGCGCCGTGCCATGGAAGCCGCGTTGCGGCAGGCCAGCCTCACGCCCGGTGACATCCAGCATCTCAACGCCCATTCCACCTCAACGCCGGTTGGAGACGCTTCCGAGCTGGAAGCGATCAAAGCCGTGTTTGGCCGCGATGGAAAAATAGCCGTGAGCGCCACCAAATCGGCAACGGGCCATCTGCTCGGCGCAGCCGGGGGAGCCGAAGCGATCTTTACGATCCTCGCGCTAAGAGACCAGGTGGCACCGCCCACTCTCAATCTCGACTATGCCGACACGGCGGCCGAAGGCGTCCACATCGTGGGCCGCGAGGCAAGGCGCATGCCCATGGAGCACGCCATTTCAAACGGATTCGGCTTCGGAGGCGTCAACGCCAGCATCATCTTTCGACGTTGGCAATGACCAAGTCCCGGACGAATGGCAGGCTCGATCCTATTTGCGACAGCAAACTTCTGCCGGTCGCTTTGTTTTCGCGGCTTATGAGAGTCTCAAACAACCAACGCAAATCGTCTCACTAACAATGCTGCTCCTAGGAGATATGTCATGCAGTCACGTCGCAAACTGATGAAGGCCGGACTTGCCGCGGCCGCTTTGGCTACAACGAACATCGCTGTGCATGCTACCGAGAAAGGAAAGTCACACAGCGACACGAGCGGCGAACTACCTCGCCAGCTTACTGCGTTGTCGATGCGTCAGGAGGACGGGCGCGAAACTCTTGGAGTGAAGACCCAGGCCGGGTGCTTGACGTGGCGGGCGCGTCAAAGCTCCTCGGGTTTTCGCCACCTCTCAGTCTTGAGGAGCTTCTCACCAAGGGTGGAAATGCGGAACTAAAGGCGCTGGTAGAGGCTGCCCTAAAGTCGCCCACGGCGAAAAGCACCTTCGTGGACGAGTCAAAGATCAGATTCGGACGTCTATTCAAGAATCCGGGCAAGATCATTTGCGTCGGTCTAAACTACCGAGAACACGCAGAGGAGGCGGGCCAGAAACCGCCTGCCCAGCCCATCCTCTTCAACAAATACAACAATACCCTCGCGGCGCACCAGGCGACGATCCAACTTCCACCTCGAGACATCTGCTACAAGTTCGACTATGAGACCGAACTGGTCGTGGTGATTGGGCGAAGGGCGAGCAACGTGTCCGTCGACGAAGCTCTCTCCTACGTCGCAGGATATGCTGTCGGCCACGATTTCACTTCAAGAGATCTGCAGCTCGAGACAGGTGGTCAGTGGATGGTCGGTAAGACCCTCGACGGCTTCGCTCCGATTGGTCCCTATTTCGTTTCCGCTGACCAGGTCGATCCCAACAATTTGAATCTCGAGACGCGCGTGAACGGAGAGGTGCGCCAATCGGTCAACACAATGAAGTTCATCTTCAATCCTCAGAAGCTTATCGCCTACACCTCGAGGCTCTTCGCTCTTGAACCCGGCGACATCATCTTCACCGGCACGCCATCCGGCGTCATCGTAGGCTATCCCAAGGAAAAACAGGTTTGGTTGAAGGCAGGCGACAAGATCGAAAGCGCGATCCAGGGCCTTGGGACACTATCCTTCGACCTCGCCTGAAACGCAAACCGCAGCGTGCGCAAAGAGCCGGGCGGCGGAACGCTCTGTTTTGCTCGGTCCACTTCCGATCCGCTTTTTCTACAACGCAAGAGAGCTACTGGAGAGATTGAAATGTTTCGCTTGAATATGGTCTCAGTCGCGTCAGCAATCACTCTCCTCGGCACGATTTCGCTGCAGGCGCAGGAAGCCGGAGGCCAGGCGACAACATCGCACACTGAGAAGACTGCGCTGACCACACATATGGCAGACATCCCCTACAGTCCGCAGACGAAGATCACCGTCGAACGGCAAGGACAGATCGTGCTGATTGGCATCAATCGGCCATACATCGACAACCGGCTCGATCCGGAGGCGACGGAAAGCCTGGCTAGAGCGTACTACGACTACGATCAGGATCCTTCGCTCCGTGCTGCCGTGTTGTTCGGTTATGGCGAACGTTTCTCCAAAGGCATCGATGTCGATGCCACCAAGGCATTTGCTCAGTCTGGAAGGAAGTTGATGGACGGCCCCGGCTTCATCGACCCGATGGGCCGGACCAAGCCGACCCTTACAAAGCCTTTGGTTGTCGCGGTGCACGGCGACACCTGGAACATGGCGCACGAGCTTTTCCTTGCTGCCGATGTACGCGTGGCTTCGGAAGACACAGATTTTGGTCAGGACGAGGACACGCACGGTCGGTTTCCCGGCGGCGGCGCCACTGTCCGCTTCCCCAGGGAAGCCGGCTGGGGAAATGCGATGCGATATATCCTGACGGGCGACCATTGGGGAGCGAGGGAAGCTTTCCGGATGGGAACCGTTCAGGAATTGGCTCCAAACCGCGAGGCGGCCCTCGCGAAAGCTATCGAAATAGCCAAGAAGATCGCTGCGTGCGGCCCGCTCGGCACCAAGGCGTCTCTAGCCTCGTCTCACATGGCACTCGAACAATCGGAGATGGCGGCCCTGGCCAAGCTCGGCGAACAATATCTCGCACTGCTCAAGACCCGTGATTTCCAGGAAGGCCGGGATGCCGAAGCTCAAAAGCGTCCACCCGTTTACGAAGGACGCTGAGTCTCCTCCTCGGCATAGATGTCTTCAATCGCAGCCAAGCGTTGCGGCAACGCGCTATGCGAACTCGTTCCTCATCCCGGCATTCCATCGAGCTTTGCGGGCAAACTGCAACTGGAGGTCAAGTACCGCAGGACATTGCGCCTTGGGCGATGGAGATACCTAGTTCGCGAGCTGTCCTACTGACACTCCCCGTTCGCGCCACCGAAAGGAAGAGTCTAAAGAGAGCCAGTTCGTTTCCGTCAATTGGGACCCGTGCTGGCGTCGCATCGACGTGTTCTTCCCACATATCGAGCACTCCGACTTCGGAGCAAACTTTACTGCTCTCGCGTCGACCTTCGTAGGAGCCTCGAGCGGCCAAAAGGGCTGTTATCGGGGCGATCTGCATGTTATTTATCATGCAGATCGTTGGCCATTGATTTGGAGCGCAAAAGCATGGGGCATTCGCAGGCAGAGAAGGCGCAGAGCCGGGAACGTATCCTCGATGCGGCAGCGCGGAAAATCCGCGAGGGCGGGATCGATAGCGTGAGCGTCGCCGAATTGATGAAGGCGGCTAACCTCACGCATGGCGGATTCTACGGTCATTTCCCATCGCGCGCCGCGTTGATCACTGCAGCCGTTGAACGAGCCATGGACCGCGGGGAGGAGTCGCTTGACTCTCTCCGTACCAAAGGGTCGCCCGACACCGTCAAGTCGCTTATCACGCGGTATCTGAGCCCCATTCATCGCGACAATATCGCTAACGGATGCGGCATCGCGGCGCTCGGCTCGGACGCGGCGCGGCTCGACAACGATGAAGTGCGCGCGCTCATGGCGTCACGAGCGGTGCGTAAGTTTTCATCCATGGCTAAGGCGATGGGCGGCGGCCCAGCCGCGGAAGAAGCGGCAGTAGCGGCATGGTGCACGATGATTGGCGCCATCGTCGTGTCGCGGGTGCTCCGTGGCGATAAGCGCGCTGACGACATCCTCAAATATGCCCGTCGAGCGGTTCTTCATCTCGAGGCGCGAGTAAATGCCGACGTCAACACCGAGAGGAAAGTCACTTCGAAGCACTAGGTCGACGAAACCTCCTCCGGGTCGCCTCTTCGCCAAAGAGGATGATGATTGACATTCTGATTTCTGCATGTCAATCATCATGCTGACGTGTGACGGCAAGCGAGGTACGGACATGGCAGGACTTCGTGATCATCCGATTGCCGAGCGTGTGCGCGCTAGGACGCCGATCGCGCCGCCAACGCTAACGCGGGAAGAACTCAAGGCGCTGGCCCTGGAATGCGGTGCGGATGACTGCGGCGTCGTGAGCCTTGATGATCCCGCCCTCGCGGAGGAACGGCCGCATATCCGCCGGGCGTTTCCGTCGGCGCGGATCGCCGTTTCGATCGTCCACAGAATGCACCAGGCGCCGATACGCTCTCCGGCACGATCGGTCGCCAACAACGAATTCCACAACGTCAGCCATGACGTCGAAGACGTTTGTCGCGCCCTGGTTCGCCGTCTCGAAGACCTCGGTATCACGGCGCTCAATCCGGCGATGGCCTTCCCAATGGAGATGGACGGGTTCTCGCAGCGTGGATGGATCGTTTCACATAAGCTGGTCGCTGAAGCGTCGGGCGTGGGTAAGCGCGGTGTTCATCGGAGCATCATCCATCCGAAGTTCGGAAGCTTCATCTTGCTGGGCACCGTGCTGGTCGATCTCGATATCGACGCGCCGGGAACGCCGCTCGACTACAATCCATGTTTCGAGTGCAAGCTTTGTGTCGCCGCTTGCCCCGTCGGGGCGATCAAGCCCGATGGCTATTTCGATTTCTCGTCCTGCTTAAATCACAACTACCAGCAATTCATGGGTGGTTTTACCAACTGGATCGAAGATATCGCCGACTCCAAATCGGCAAGGGACTACAGCGACCGCCATCCGCCAAGTGAAACGCTCCAGCGATGGCAAAGCCTGTCTTACGGGCCGAACTACAACGCCGCCTATTGCTTGGCGGTCTGCCCCGCCGGCGAGGATGTCCTTGGCGGCTTTCTCACCGATCGGAAGGAGCATGTCGACAAGATCGTCAAACCGCTGCAGGAGAAAAAAGAGACGCTCTACGTCGTGGCCGATTCGGACGCGGCAGAGTACGCGACCAGGCGATTTCCGCATAAGACGCTTCGCTACGTCCGCAACGCCGCGCGGGCAGGCAGTATTGCGAACTTCCTCTTCGGCATGAGACTCGGCTTCCAGCGAGGCCGCGCGAAGAACCTAAACGCCACCTACCACTTCGTTTTCACCGGCAACGAGCCAGCCGAGGCGACGGTACTCATCCGAAATCAGACTCTGTCGGTCGTGAAGGGGCTCGAAGGGAAAGCGGATCTACTGGTGCAAGCCGATTCGAGTGCCTGGCTGAGATTTCTTGATGGGCGTCTCTCGATCCTACGGGCTCTCGTGACCCGCGCGATCCGCATCAAGGGTCCGCCGCGCCTGATCAAGGCGTTCGCCGCCTGCTTCCCGAAATAGCGGCCGAGTAGCGGACTGCGCGTCCCGCGGGAACATTCGGCGCTTAAGAGCTTCGGAATTTCAGGGATTTATTCCGGAACTTGGTAGCGGGGGAGGGACGCGCTACCAGATCTCTCGGAGGAAGATCTCGCCCAGGCGCTCGCGATTCTTGACTCCGCGCTGGCCTCGTGACGGGCTTCGCGCGCAACATGACCGATCAACGGCGATGGCCTACGGCCAGCACAATCGAGCTGGTTCGTCGAAATGCCGACTGTCGAAATCCGACAGGTGCCCGGAAAGATTGGAGCGGGTGAAGCGCTCCACCTCAAAATTATTAACCTAACTTGGCGAGATCTATAAGCTTGAATGGCGTTGGTGATCTTAAGGTACCTTCGATCTTTCGGGTTAGTCGAGCGTTGGCATCCGCCAGTTCGTGAAGCGCTACGACACATGCGGCGAACCCGGGCTCACAGCAGGCGGCAAGTTGCGAGGTGCACTAAGCCCTTGTATCCGCGACTGAGCAAGCTGCGCCCAAGTGGAGAGGTCATGTGCAACGGCGGCTGTCCCGTCAATGTGCGCCACTAGCTGTCGGTCTTCTTTCGTTGACGAGGTGGCGCTTCACGTCCGAGTAAGGGAGATAGATGTTTGCAGCCGACGCCAGACCACGTTCTAACCGACAAAAGACAGAGGCCCGCTCATCACCCAAATTGCGCAGTGGTGGACTCACCAGCGTCATCTTTTCCCCACCGGTCAGACGCCACCTTTCCTTCGAGCCTATGTTTGCTGGACAAGCGAATGCAGCGCTTTAACCGCGGCCTCCCGGCTCTCCACAGGGACAAACAGGCTGACCGAATGCGACGACAGCACGTAATTGTCGGGGACAATCCCGTGCTCGGCGAGAACCTGCAACGCCCTGGATGGCAGTTCCGACGACACGCCGCCGAAGCAGGTGAGACTGACCGAGCTTGAAGCCTCGCGCTGCTTGCGCATATCCTTGGTTTGCTCCAGCGTCCGCAAGAGGGCGTCGAGCCACTCGGCATCGCAGGCCATCGTCATGCTGGTTTTTCCCGCGGTGAAGCTCGAGGCAAGGAGCTGCGGCCAGAACAGGCTGTTTTGCTTCAGATGCTGCGCGAATTTCTCGAAGCCGTGGTTGAGATCGCTGGAATCGATTTCCACATACTCAATGCGGGCCATCGAGTTGACGGCGAGAACCATTCCGTTTTCCATGCCAAAAACCTCTTTCATCACTTGCGTGCCGTGCTCGGCGCCACCCCACCGCCTGAGAACCAAAGGCACATCCTGACTTTGCGCCAGCTCCACGCTGCGAAAATGCAGGACCTTTGCACCGAGGAAACACATTTCGGATAGCGTTGAGAAGTCCAGCCGCCGCAGCGGCCTTGCATCCGGCACGATGCGCGGATCGGCCGAGCAAATTCCGTCGACGTCCTTGATGATTTCGCAGCGCTCGGCTTTCAGCGCCGCGGCCATGGCAACGGCCGTAGTGTCGCTGCCGCCGCGGCCGAGCGTGGTAATTTCCCGGGTCGCCGGGTTCACGCCCTGAAATCCCGCCAGCACCACAACGCGGCCGCGATCGAGCTCCTCGCGCACGCGAATGGGCCTCACGTCCAGAATGCGTGCGGAGGAATGAGCGTCGTCGGTCATCACGCCGGCCTGGCTGCCGGTAAAGCTGATCGCGGGCACGCCGAGATCGGAAAGCGCCATGCTCATCAGCGACATGCTGATGCGCTCACCGGTCGTCAGCAGCATGTCGAGCTCGCGGCGGTTGGGACTGGCGCTTACCTGATGCGCCATCTGGATCAACTGGTCGGTGGTCTTGCCCATGGCGGAGACGATCGCCACGACACGATGACCACGGCCATGCAGGTCGGCCAGGCTGCGCGCGACCGCGCGCATTTTCGCGGGCGTTTCCAGACAGACGCCGCCATATTTTTGCACGATGATCGGATGGTTGCGCATCTAGCCTCGGTACGAAACCTCACTCGCCTCGCTCATTGAACCTGTACCATCTATCCACGTGCCGACGACCTCGAAGTTCGCATTGAAGGCGACAAGGTCCGCCCGGTATCCCGGCGCGATTCGTCCAAGCTCGGACTCAAGGCCCAAAAATGCCGCAGGCGTCCGAGAGGCCATGATGAGGGCATCGGCAAGGGAGATTTCGAGCAGCGCAACCGCGTTGCGCACGGCGTCGATCATGCTGAGGTGAGCGCCCGCGAGCGTGCCATCGGGGCCGGTCAGGCGATTTTCATGTAACGTGATCCGCCTTCCCTGCAGCATGAATTGCTTCTCGTTGGTGCCCACCAGGGGCATGGCATCGGTGATCAGCATCAATCGCTCGCGTCCCTTGCAGCGCGAGGCAATGCGCAAGCCGGCACGGTCAACGTGGATGCCGTCACAGATGATCCCTGCATACAGCCGGTCATCGTCGAGCGCGGCGCCGACCAGGCCCGGCTCGCGGGCGTTCAACTGCGACATAGCGTTAAAGAGATGCGTCACGCCGGAGACACCGCGATCGACCGCCTGTCCGATTTCTATTGCGGCGGCGTCGCTGTGGCCGGCCGCGATCCGCAAGCCCGCGCCGATCAATTCCTCGATCATCGACGCCGGCACGCATTCCGGGGCCAGGGTCACAACCGAACGGCCGCAGTCCCCAAAACTCTTGATGGCGGCGAGATCGTGCCGATCGGGCACGCGGATCTCGGCCTCGGGGTGAATGCCCTTGCGAGACCGGTTGAGGGCCGGACCTTCCAAGTGAAAGCCGAGCACGCCGGGAATCCTCAGACAAGCCTGGGCGACGGCAGCCAATCGCGCGATGACCTCGCTGCGGTCGGTGATGAGGGTCGGCAGGCAGCCTGTAGTGCCCCCCTTGCGGTGCGCCGCGACGATGCGTCGAACGCCAGCCTCGGTCGGCTGGTCGTTGAGAAGAACGCCTCCGCCTCCGTTCACCTGGATGTCGATGAATCCGGGGGCAAGGATCGCCTCTGCCGGAAGGTGGATTGCGGCGCGCGTCTGGCCCTCGCCGAAGCTGACGCTTTCGATCCGCCCCTGCGAAATGCTCACCGACCCGGCTCCGTGCATCTCGGTACCGTCAAAGATGTGTTGCGCGGCAATGGTGAGAGAAACGGAAGACCCAGCTTGACCCATCAGTTATTCATCCGAGAATGGCGGTCACGGACTCGTGAGCAGAGTCTGGTACAATACCCCATATGTACAACGGGAAGCTCGGGGGACCCGGAACGAAACCCTCGCGTTAACTTTCGATGGAAACAAAAGGTATCACGTATCTCGGCATTGACGGGGGCGGAACCCGCTGCCGCGCCCGGATCGAGGACGAAGACGGCAGGTTGCTCGGTGAAGCGAGCTCGGGACCTGCCGCGACGCGGATTGGCCTGGAGAAGGCGTGGCGCTCCATCATGGAGGCCACGGAAGCGGCAGCCGCAAAGGCCGGACATACGGCTGTGGATTTCGCGCGGATTCACGCCGGCATCGGCCTCGCTGGTCTAGATCGGCGGGGCGCGGAAGCGGCGCTCAAGAAGATGGCGCACCCCTTTGCGTCGGTCACCTTCATCAGCGATGGCCTGGCGGCCTGTCTCGGCGCCCATAGCGGCGCGGACGGGGCCATCGTGGTGGCAGGCACGGGCTCGGTCGGCGTCGGTCTGATCGATGGCCGCGAAATCCGCCTCGCGGGCTACGGCTTTCCCGTCTCCGACGAAGGCAGCGGCGCCGACATCGGTCTGCAGGTTGTTCGGCTGGCGCTGCGCGCTGCAGATCGCCGAAGCGAGCTGACGCCATTGCTTTCGGAAGTGCTCGGCGCCTTCGATCATGATCCCTATCAGGCGGTGGCATGGTCTGAGGAAGCCAGGGCCACCGACTACGCTGCGTTCGCGCCGATCGTGATGCGGCACGCCGATCAAGGCGATCCCGTCGGCCGTCGCATCGTCGAGCGCGCGGCCGATGCCATCGGCGATCTGCTCGACCTGTTCATAGCGAGAAGGCTCTCGCTGGTGGGCGGGCTTGCGGAAGCCATCACGCCCTGGCTGACGCCTGACCTGCGCGCCCGCCTGAGGCGACCCGATGCGGACGCGGCGGCTGGCGCGTTACTGCTGGCGCGAGGGCGGCTTGACCTGCCCAAGCGAGCAATCGACCATGAACCGGCTTCGAAGCACCGCGTTTAAGGGCGCAGGATTAGCTACATGGCTACCGAAGAAGTCGATCCCCGCTTTGCCGATCTTGATGCATGGTCGCTCGCGTCAGCGATGGAAGCGATGTGGGAGGGCCAGCTTGCGGCCGTCGCGGCAATCGGTCATGCCCTTTCGGCGATCACGGCTGCGACCGAAGCGGCCAAGTCGGCGCTGGGCGATCGCGGACGCATCGTGTATGTCGGCGCGGGCACCTCGGGCCGCGTGGCGGTCCAGGACGGCGCCGAGCTGACGCCGACCTTCGCCTGGCCGAGCGAGCGCGTCCGCTTCATCGTCGCCGGCGGAGACAGCGCGTTCGTCACCAGCGTCGAGGGCGCTGAGGACGACGTCGAGGATGCGGTCGCCCAGGTCAACGCCGCGCGGCTCACGCCGCATGACGTGGTGATCGCCGTTGCCGCCAGCGGCACAACGCCATTCACGGTCGCGGCACTGCAACAAGCAGGCTCTTCCGGTGCCGTGACGATCGGTGTCGCCAACAATCCGGACACCGCGCTCCTGGCATCGGCCAGGTTTCCGATCCTGATCGAGACCGGCCGCGAGCTGATCGCCGGCTCGACCCGGATGAAAGCGGGCACCGCGCAGAAGGTGGTGCTCAACCTGATCTCTTCGGGGATCATGCTGCGCCTTGGCCGGGTCTATCGCGGCATGATGGTGAACATGCCGCCGACCAATGCCAAGCTGAAGCGGCGCGCCGAGGCGATGGTGGCGCAGATCGCCGATTGCGATCCCTCGCATGCCGCAAGCTCGTTCGAAGTGGCCGAGGGCGACATCAAGACAGCAGTGCTGCTGGCGCTGGGTGTCGACAAGATTGAAGCGGAGACCGTCTTGAGAAATTGTGACGGCAACCTTCGGCGCGCGTTTGCGGCGCTCGCCAAAGAGCGTGGCAAGGATCATGACCGGCATCCCAAGGGCGCGGCCCCGCAAGCAAGGCGGAGCGGTTGAACCGTGACGACCTCCGCGATGGCGAGCGAAATCGGGGAAAGCGCCGATGTGGTCGCCAGGATTTTTGGTAACCGCCGCGCCACGCGCGACATCGCACAGCGGGTTGGGATTGGCTCGGCCCCCCTGTGCGTGATGTGCGGCCGCGGAAGCTCAGGGCATGCCGGGGTTTTCTTAAGATACCTCATCGAGACGCGGCTTCGGCTTCCCGTCTCAGCCAGCGCGCCTTCTGTCATCACGGCCTTTCGCACACCCTTAATGCTGCGCCATGCGCTGTTCATCGTGATCTCTCAATCCGGGCGCAGCCCCGATCTTGTCGCGGCGACCAGGTCGGCGCGCGATGCAGGCGCCCGCACCATCGCCATCGTCAATGCGGCGTCGTCGCCGGTGGCCGATGCAGCCGAGTTCGTCATTCCGATCGAAGCCGGCGAGGAACATTCCGTACCGGCGACCAAGACCGTGATCGGCTCGATGGCCGCCGGCGCCGGACTTGTGGCCGAGCTGGCGCAAGATCAAGCGCTGCGTTCAGCCCTCGACAGGCTGCCCGAACGGCTGCAAAGTGCGCTGGCGCTCGACTGGTCAGGGATTGCCGACGATCTTAACACGGCATCCGCCGTGTTCGTGGCGGCGCGGGGCCTGGGGTTGGGCTCGGCGCGGGAGATCGCGCTGAAACTTTCGGAAATCCTGCGCCTGCCTGCCATTGGCCTGAGCGCAGCCGAGCTGCAGCATGGGCCGCGAGCGGCGCTATCGTCGCGCACGCCGGTCGTCATGATGCGCCTGATGGATGAAACCGCCGACGCGGTGGACGCGCTGGCAGAAGAGTTGCGCGAGCAACAGATCGCGCTGCATCTATGCGGCGGACCGCATGGCTCGCTGCCGTGGCTGGCTGAGGATGACCCTGGCACCGATCCGATCACGATGCTCGTTCCGGCCTATCGGATGATCGAGCAGACCGCGCGTGCCTGGGGATTTGACCCCGATCGTCCCCCTCGCCTGAGGAAGATTACAGAAACGTTTTGACAGCTGACTATAAGTAGCTTCACTTTTCTAATCAGTACCGGCCTGACTCGATTTGTGCAATTTCCTTATCAGTCGCAAATTGACTCCATTTGTGACCAAACCTTGATCGCTGCATTCAATCGAAGACAACTACGTCGGCGATGTCAGTATCGATCAACAGGGGCCAGTTCGACGGATCTTCAGCAGGCTGATTCTTAACCCACACGTGAAGCAGATTAGGCGGAATCGCTCGATAAAGTTGCCACCGACCCACGACGTCGGACCACTTCACAGAAAATGGCATCCGTCGAGAGGCTAACCTATCGATATCTCTTCATGCATCCGAGCGGTACTGAGCTCGCTCAGCTCGCCGAACTCGTTGAACAAGGAAAACTGAAGGTCATCGCCGATAAAACATACTTGTTTTCGAACATTGCCGATGCTCTAGCCTATGTCGAAAGTGGACGCGCCAAAGGGAAAGTCGTTGTTACGATGGGCTGCTTGCCAACCTCTATCGGCGAGATGATCCGGTGCTTGTTCCGCGGATCGTCCTATTGCTCGGTGGCATTTGCCTCCTTCAGATCGGAAACTTGGCGGTGCTGCCTTTAGCAACGAGCCCTGGCATTGTGGTTTGTGTGTACGCCGTCGGCGTCACCGGAGCGGTGCTTTCGGTCATGCTCGTCCCCATTCAGTTGACCGTTCCCAACCGCATGAGAGGGCCGACGATGTCCATCGCCTATTGCGGCGTGAACCTGCTTGGCACCGGCCTCGGGCCCTTCCTGGTCGGATTCCTGAATGAGCGCCTCCTTGGAGACGGGGCGACGCTCGGCGTGTGCATGGCCGCGTAAGCCTAACCTCGGCGACCATCGCGGCCATTCTGTTCGCGAGATCCTACTTTGTTTTCACGCGGCAGAGCATTGCGGCCAAGCCGGCCGAAATCATTGCCTCCGCCGCGCGG
>Ga0307479_10002543_pt1 | contig 16569 bp, 10 predicted proteins | sample atmos_gasesECM4C_FD_203743 | JGI IMG/M metagenome (GOLD analysis project Ga0307479, IMG submission 203743) | Hardwood forest soil microbial communities from Morgan-Monroe State Forest, Indiana, United States - atmos_gasesECM4C_515 | ecosystem: Environmental > Terrestrial > Soil > Temperate... | reverse complement strand
TTCGCCCGAGTTGAAGCCGATCACGCCGGCGATGATCGCGCAGACTCCGCCGACGCCGCAGCCCGGGCTGCGCACGCCGAGCCAGCCCATGCCCGCGGTGCGCACGCCGGCGGGAGGGGTGGCGCACGTGCCGCGGCCGCCGCCGCCGCCGCCGGAAGCGATGCTGCCGGAAGCGGTGCTGGAAGACGACGACATCCAGGAGCGCGTCACGCCGGCCGGGGGCAACGCGGTGCCGCGCGCGGCGAAGAAGCCGGTGCTCCGGCCCGCCATCACGGTCCCTGTCGGGCTGGCGCTGGCGGTCGCAGTGGGCATCGCGCTGTTCCTTCGACGGACGCAGCCGCAGGTGGTGGTGCAAGCCATCCCGCCTGCCCCGGCCGAGGTGGCGGCGGCGAGCCCGGTGCCCGCGCCTGCGCCGGCCCAGTCCTCCGTCGCGCAGCAGGCGGCCGCCGGCTACCAGACCGCCAACGCCGGCACCACGCTGGTGACGGTGACCAGCGCGCCGAGCGGCGCCGAGGTGCGCGACGCCGACGATCGCCTGCTGGGCATGACGCCGTTCGACGTGCGCGTGCCCAGCTCGAAGACTCTGCAGCTGACGCTCAGGCACGAGGGGTTCAAGCCGGTCACGCTGAAGAAGAAGGCCGAAGGGGAACACATCTCGTGGGGCGTGACGATGAAGAAGGACTCCAAGGCCGACCAGTACGAGGTCATTCCGAAGCGGTCGGTCGGCTACAAGGATGACCCGTACTGACTGACGGATGAGCGACATGGAAAACAGCAAAGGCGCGACTCGGATCGCGCGGGGATGGCCTTGTGCTCTCTTGGTGGTGCTGCTGGCCGCGGGTCCGGCTCTGGCCGACGCGCGCGCCGACGCCAAGCGGCACTTCCGCGAAGGCATGACGCTGATCGCCTCGGGGCAGATCGAGCGCGGCATCGCCGAGCTGAAGCAGGCGTACGCCATCAAGCCGCACCCCGACGTGCTCTACGACATCGCCAAGGCGTACGTCGACCTGGGCAACATCCCCGACGCGCTCTCGTACTTCAAGCAGTACGTGGCCACCGATCCCGAGGACAAGGACCAGGTCCTCTCGGTGATGGGGCGGCTGCAGGCGGCCATCGCCGGGGGCGCCGGACAGCCGCAGCCGGTGATCGCCGCGCCGCCCACCGCGCCGGCCGCGCCCGCCAACGTCGACGTGCAGAAGCTGCTCGCGCAGCTGCAGGCGCTGATCAATGCGCAGGGCGCGCCAGCCCCCGCGCCGGCTGCTGCCGCGGCGCCGGCGGTGGCCAAGCCTCCGGCCGCGCCTGCGGCCGCGGTGAAGCCTGAAGAGGAGATGTTCGAGGCGGAGACCATCAGCGCCAACACCCGCGCCACCGCCAAGGAGCTCGCCTCCGAGCTGGGCACCGCGCACGAGGCCGTGGCCGGCAGCGGTGAGGACATCTTCGAAGAGCAGGTGGTCACCGCCAGCGTGCGCAGCAGCTCGGAGAGCAAGGCGCCGGCGTCCTTGACCGTGATCGGCGAGGACGAGATCCGCATGAGCGGCGCGGCCACCATCCCCGAGCTGCTCCGGCGCGTGCCCGGCATCGACGTGGCGGAGATGGATCCCAGCGACACCAACATCTCCATGCGCGGCTTCAACCGGCGCGTCTCCAACAAGGTGCTGGTGCTGGTCGACGGCCGCAGCGTCTACCAGGACTTCCTCGGCGGCACCTTCTGGCCGCTGCTCGACGTGGCGGTGCAGGACATCGCCCGCATCGAAGTCATCCGAGGTCCCGGCTCGGCGCTCTACGGCGCGAATGCCTTTGCCGGCGTGGTCAACATCATCACCAAGCTGGGCGACGAAGCGGCCGGCGCCCGCGCCTTCATGCAGGCCGGCAACCACGACACCTTCCAGGGCGGCGTGTCGGCGGGCGGCAAGACCGGCAAGCTCTCGTATCGCACCACCGTCGCCTACGACCGCGCCGACAAGTGGACCAAGGACGTGTCCGACAACCGCGTCGACCTGGTGCCCCAGTTCGCGCTGCCCAACCGCAGCCGCGAGGTGCAGCGCGCCGACGTGGCCGCCCGCTACGACCTGGGCAAGGTGCAGATGATCGGCGGCGGCGGCTTCGACAACTTCGCCACCGAGGTGGTGCCCATCGGGGCGCTGCGCACCTTCGCCCTCGAGGGACAGAGCGGGTTCGCGCGGCTGGAGGTGGACAGCGGCCAGACCAAGTTCAAGGGATTCTGGAACGCGCTGCGGATGAACACCGGGCCCGAGTACTGGCCCGACGGAATCCAGAGCCTCAAGTCCAACGTCCGCTCCGACGTGCTCGACTTCACCGCGCAGACCGGGTTCGACTTCAAGGGCCTGGGCCAGCACCACCTCAACATCGGCGCCGGCTACCGCTTCAAGAACGTGAGCTGGGGCTACCTCGCTCCGCACGACGGCGGCGCGCCCTACCAGGAGAACCACTTCAACGTCTTCATGCAGGAGGAGTGGGACGTCTCCAAGAAGCTGTCGGTGATCTTCTCCTACCGCCTGGACCGCGACCCGCTGCTCTACCAGGCCAACGTCACCGCGGCGGGGCTGGTGCAGTCGCCGCGCGGGACGATTTTATACGAAGTACGCCCCGAGCAGGTGCTGCGCTTCACGGTGGGGTCCGCCTTCCGCGAGCCCACCTTCTTCGAGAGCTACATCGATCTCTTCGCGCCCATCCCCAACCAGCCGGCGCTGGGCGTGCGCTTCCAGGGGTCGCAGACCCTCAAGCCCGAGCAGATGGTGCAGGCCGAGCTCGGCTATCGCGGCCGCATCGGGGCCTTCCAGCCCGACATCGTGGTCTACGCCGAGCGGGTGCAGAACCTGATCGACGACGCCGGCCTCAACCTGCCGGCCGATCCGTCGCGAGCGGTGGATCCATCCAACGGCCAGTACATCATCGGCTACACCGGCTTCTACAACCTGCCCGGCAGTTTCTTCGGCGTGGGCACCGAGCTGGGCGGCAAGTGGACGCCCGCCGACGGCGTGGACCTGGGGCTCAACTACTCGTACGAGAGGATGTTCGGCTGCAGCGTCTTCGGAGCCGGCTCGGGCTGCAGCAACGACACCAGCGTCCCCAACCAGCTGACCGCCACCGTCGGCAACGTGGCCCAGCACAAGATCAACCTGACCGGCCTGTGGCGCACGCGGGTGAACATCGACCTGGGCATGGACGTGCACTTCGTCTCGGCGCTCACCTGGACCGAGGGCTCGTTCGACATCACCCGGCCCGGTGGTGTGTTGTATACTACGTATCCTTTGTCGGCGTACACGCTGATCAACGGCCGCGTCGGCTACCGCTTCCTGCAGGACAAGCTGGAAGCCGGCCTGGCCGCCTACAACCTCCTCGACGACGGCCACCGCGAGCATCCCTTCGGCAACATGATCGGACGCCGCATCCTCGTCACCGCCGCGGGGAGTTTCTAAGATGAACCGCACCTCGAGAATCGCGGCGATGCTGCTCCTCGCGCTGGCGTGCGAGAAGCCGGGGGTCGCGCCTGGCCTCGACCTCTACAATTGCGACGGCGGCCTGTGCGACGCGCCGGGAGTGATCCAGGGCAGCGTGGTCTACGCCGGCCCCTCTCGCGGCGACGCCATCCTCCTGCTCTTCGACACCGCCTCGCTCCCGCCGCCCGACGGCACCGGCACCGCTGCGGTGGCGGTGGCGCGCGTCCCCGCCTTGGCGCTCTTCTCCGGCGCGCCGGCGGGTTCGGTGCGTCCCTTCTCGGCGCCCTTCACGTTCACGCAAGTGCCGTCGGGGCGGTCGTACCAGATCCGCGCTTTCATCGACGTGAAGGCCGAGTTCGATCCCTTCTTCGACTTCACCCAGTCGCCGCGGGCTGGCGACCCGGCGGGCGGCTACGGCGAGGTCGGCGCCGACGGGCAGCCGCATCTGCTCGCGATTCCGATCGCGCCCGCGCAGGTGGTCAGCGGAATCAACGTCGCGCTCGCCGAGACCATCGCCTACGACCCTCCTTCGTTCGAGATCGTCGGCCCCACCTCGCTGGACCAGAACATGGACCAGCCGGCGCGGCTGCGCCTGCGCATCACCAACCTGGGCGTGCCGGGGGCGAGCTTCGAGCAAGCGCACTTCGGGCTGGAATTCGCTGCGGCCGGCAAGAGCACCGTGGGCGACGGCCTGCCCGACGTGTTTCCCGAGGTGTTCCTCAAGCAGCTGCAGGGCGTCGACGCCAGCGGCAACCCGGTCGCGGTGGCCGCGGCGGACGCGGCGATCATTCCCTGCCGCGCCATCCCCACGCCGGTGCTGCCGGCCATCGCGCAGCAGAAGCCCGGCTCGACGCCGGTGGCGCTGGACCAGCTCGACGTGCTGGTCGAGCCGCTGGCGGTGCACACCGACCTGACGCCGTTCCCCCAGATTCCGCTCGGCGTCTACCAGACCATCGTGGTCGAGAAGAGCGGGCAGGTGTGGACGGTGCCCAACATGCTCGGCGATCCGGCGCGCGTGGGCACGCCGTATTCCGTGGCCAGCCAGGCCGCGACCGTCACCGTATCGGCGAAGCCGTTGCCGGGCGGGAGCATCAGCGGCAACGTGGTGTACGCGGGCCCGGCGGCCCCGAGCGGCAACATCATCGTGCAGGCCTATCTCGACGACGCCGCCAATCCGCCGCCGCCGCTCGGCGCCGCGCTGCCGGTGCGGGTGCAGATCATCCAGGCCGCGCAGGTGAAGGCGACCGCGACCGGCTTCACCGCGCCGTACCTCATCGACGGCTTGCCGGCGGGCACCTACGTGGTGCAGGCACTCGCCGATCTGAACGGCACCTTCGGCGCTCTCGAGCTCTTGCAGACGCCGACCAAGGGCGACCTGCTCGGCGGGGTGATCGACGTGGCCACGCTCTTGCCCAAGCCCATCGCGGTGGCTGGGGCGGCGGTGACCGGACAGGACGTGACGCTGGCCGTGACCGTGCCGCTCGATCCGCCCGCATTCGCCTTCGGCGACTCCGCGCAGATTTCGGCGGACTCGATCCAGCCGGCGCGCTTCACGCTCTCGGCGGCGCCGTTCTCGTTCCCCATCGGCGCGTCGGCCGCGCCGGCGTTCACGGTGGTGCTGGTGCGCGACCCGGTGACGCAGCTGCCGGTCGATGCCGACGGCGACGGCCTGCCCGACGTGTGGCCGCGCGTGTTCCTGGTGCGCCTCGACCCCGGCGACCCGACTGACCTGACGCAGTACCAGAGCCCCGACACCGGCCAGACGCTGACCGAGGTCATTCCGGCGGCGGTCGATCCGACGCCGTTCTTGCCGGCCCTGCTGGCCGCCAACGCGCCCTCGTCGATGCTCGCCACGCAGGTGACGGTGATCGCGCGGCCCGCGCTCATCGACGCCACCAACCCCGACGCGCAGGCGCGCCACAACCTCGCGCCGGGAAAGTACAAGGTGGTGGTCATCAACCAGACCGGCCAGGTGTGGCAGATCCCCAACGAGGCCAACCCCGCGGCGCTGGACCCGTCGGTGGTGTGCGCGGCGGACGCGGCGTCGTGCGCGCCCGGGACGGTGCAGACGCAGGCGCAAGGCAAGTCGTTCCAGGTGACGGTGCCGGCGTCGCTCAATGCCGGCGCCATCAGCGGGAGCTTGAAGCTGAGCGGCATCACGCAATTCTTCGGGGCGTACGTCTTCGCTTACGACGCGGCCAACCCGCCGCCGCCGCAGGGCACCGGCGCGCCGCTCTCGGCGGACTACCATTCGGCGCTGGAGTTCTCTGGCGGCGCGGTGAACTACCTGTTGCAGAACCTGCCGGCGAACCGCAGCTACATCGTCGCGGCGGTGATCGACACGCGCGGCGATTTCGCCGTCTCGCCGCAGCTGTTCGCGGCCGCTCCCGGCGAAGGGACGGTGCTGGGCGGCCACGCCGGCCTGGTCACGCTCTCGGGCGCGGCGCCGGTTGCGGCCAATATCGAGGTGGACGCGGTCGCCGCGGCCGTGACCACGCTGCCGCCCCGGCCGAGCTTCATCCTTTGCAAGCCGGACAGCCTCGGTTTGTGCACCGCCGACGCCACTGCGGTCGTCAGCGACCTGACGACGCTGTTCCCCGACGCGCTCACTCCGCAGCGCATCTCGCTGCACGCGAAGAAGATCCTCGACAAGCAGGTGGCGACGAATCCCGAGGCCGACCTGCCCGCGTTCCTGGTCTCGTACCAGGGCTGCGACTCGGCGGGCGTACCGCTCGACGCGGACTTCGACAACCTCCCCGACCTCTATCCCAAGATCCTGGTCGTGCGGCTCTCGGACGCGGACCCGACCGGCATGACGCCCGATCCGCACACGACCGTCATTCCTGCGGCCATCGATCCCATTCGCATCCCCGAGCTCGGCCAGTGCACCGCGCACAATGTCGTTCCGAAGAACGACCTGAGCGTCATCCTCGCGCCCACGGCGGTGCAGTTCTCCGCCGACGGGCAGCCGCTGCCGATGCCCATTCCGGCCGGGCGTTACGGAATCGTCCTCGAGCAGAGCACGGGCCAGGTGTGGCGCATCCCCAACGAGCTGCAGCCTTCGCTGCTCGACCCGCGCTCGGCAGCGGCGGTGTCGCTCGCCACGCAGGGGGTGGCCATCAAGGTGGGCGCGCAGGTGCCGCCCGCGCAGGGCGGCTCGATTTCCGGCGCGGTGAACCTGATCGGGTACGGCCCCGCCGACGTCGGCGACCTGGTGGTGGCGGCGTACCTCGCGACCGCGCCGCCGCCGCCGCAGGGATTGGGGCGGCCGGTGGCGGTGCAGGTGGTTCCGCGGCCGGTGGTCGCGGCCGGCGCGGGCGGCGCCGTCGCGTACTCGCTGGCCAATCTTCCGGCCGGCGCGTATCTGGTGACCGCGCTGCTCGACCCGCTCGATCAGTTCAGCCCTCTCTTGAGCTTCATGTCGACTCCGCCGCGCGGCGCGCAGGTCGCATTCTATGGCGGCGCCTCGCCGGCGCCGGTGGTGGTCGGCAGCGCAGCGGCGGCCGGCAAGGACCTGACGCTCAACAAGGCGGCATCGCCCGCGGTGCCCTTCGAGCGGCCGGCGTTCTCGTTCGACGGCTCGTCGGTGCTGACCATTTCCTCCGGCGCCGCTCCGGGCAGCTTCGTGCTGGTGAAGCTCGACGCGGGCACGCCCGCCGGGCTTCCCTACGCCGTGGCCGACGCGCTGCACGGGGGCGGCGGGTTCTTCCATCCCATCGTCGCCTCGGCCACGAAGGTGGCCGGCGTCGCCTGCACCTCGGCCTATCCCTCGACGCAGGTCTACGCGACCCCGATCGACACGGGCTCCAATCTCGTCGCCGGCGTGACGGTCGATCCGTGCCAGTTCTGCATGGCCCTGACCCACACCGCCGATTGCAGCGGCGCGCCGCTCGCGGTTCCCGATCCTGTGGCGAGCATCACCGCCTTGGTCTCCAACGTCGCCATCGACCCCGCGACCAAGGCGCCGGCCGGAGTTCCGCTGCCGGTCGGCGACTACGCCATCACCGTGATCGAGCCCACCGGCCAGAGCTGGTCGTTGCCCAACGAGTTGGGCGCGTTCAACACTGCGCAGTCGGCGACGTTCACCGTCGCGCACTGATCCGTGCGCATCGCGGGAGTGCAGGTTGGCAGTCCCGCGCACGTCGGCGAGATGTGGACGGCGTTCGGCAAGCGGCCGGTCGAGGGCGCGGTGCGGGTTGGCCGCGAGAATCTCGAGGGAGACGCGCAGGCCGATCGCCGCCACCACGGCGGGCCGGAGATGGCGGTGCTGGCGTATTCGGCCGACCACTACCCGGCCTGGCGCGCCGAGCTGTCGTGGCCCGAGCTGGGGCCGGGCGGGTTCGGCGAGAACCTTTCGGTCGAGGGCGCAAGCGAGGAGACGGCGTGCATCGGCGACGTGTGGCGCGCCGGCACGGCGCTGTTGCAGATCTCCTCGCCGCGAAATCCCTGCCACAAGATCGCCGACTACTGGGGCCGCCCCGAGCTGCTGGAGCGCGTGCTGCAGCGCGGCCGGTTCGGCTGGTACCTGCGCGTGCTCGAAGAGGGCGAGCTCAGCGCCGGCGCGGAGGTGCAGCGGGTCGAGCGGCCGCATCCCGAATGGACGGTACTGCGCGCGCACCGGGCGGCGATGGAACGCCGCCTCGACCGCGGCGCGGCCCGCGAGCTGTCGCGGCTTGCGGCGCTCTCGCCACGATGGCAGGAGTGGCTCAGGTCCGCTTCGGAATCTTGACGCCCGCAAGCCGTCGCGAGAGCGCCATGTACGCCAGGAACGGCTCGCCGTCCTCTACGAGGGGATCGAGGAACAGCTCGCGCACCTCGCGTTTCAAGAGCCGGCCTGTCGCGAGCGCGTAGTAGAGCCGCTCGCCGAGCATGTACCCCAGAGAGTGCGTCACTGCATTGAACAGCGCCGGCCCCGCGCGCGCCGTCGCCGGCCGTGCCGCGCGCCCGCCGCTCTCCATCGCGCGATGGTGGAGCACGAACCGCGCCACCTCGCGGGTGAACGCCCCAGCTTCCGGCGCGCGCAGGAGGCGCTGGAACTCCGGCTCGTGGGGACACTTGCGGCGCGGGTTGACGATCTTGGACCCGCAGAACGCGTACGCCTCCTCGAGCGCGCGGCCGTAGAAGGCATCGACCAGGCCGCGCGGCTCGTCGCCCGCGCCCGAGACCACGTGGCGGACGAAGTGGGCGGCCTCCTCGGCGGCGTGGTTGAGCGAGAGGTTGGCGAGGTAGGCGATGCGCGCGCGCGGGATGTAGTAGCTCTCGCGCGAGAGGATCTGCTTCTCGATCTCACGCCGCTCGCGCGCCGAGACCTCGAGTCGGTCGAGGAAGCTCAGGTCGCCGGCGGTGTAGACGGAGACCTGCTCCAGCGCGTCGCGGAGCGCGGGTGTCCACAGGCCGAGGAAGCGCGCCACCGTCCGCGCCAGCATGCGGAACCGCGTTTCCAGCGGCGCGCCGTCGAGCGGCTGCTCGCCGCCGTCGACCCAATCGAGGAAGCTCTGCTGCACCACCACCGGCGGCGTGTTGATCAAGCACCACTCGCCGGGGCGGATCACGCACGCCTCGACTTCCAGCTCGCGCCCCTCGCGCTGCAGCGTCCACCAGATGCGCTCGCAGTTCTGGTAGACGACCAGCGGCCGCAGCTGGGGCCGCAGCCGCGCCACCTCCGCCGGCAGGTGCGGCGGCGCGACGTGGAGCTGCCCGGCCAGCACGAAGATCTGCGCCCGCGGCTGCTCTGCCGCCGCCTGCGCGATGCGCCGGGCCGCGTACTCGTCGCGCTCGCGCAGCGACTCGCCGAGCAGGTCCAGCGCCACCACCGGCGTGGCCGAGCGCCGCGCTTCTTCCAGGAGCGGCTTGAAATTCAACCAGGTATCAAATACTGCGTGGCGCGCGTACTCGACCCGCTCGAGGAAACGCGCTTCCGACAGCGTGCCGCGCAGATAGTCTTCGAGCGCCTGCTGGTGTTTCCCCTGCACGAACTCGAGCCCGAGAACCAGCGGCCGCCCGGGCGCGCGCCGCTTGAGCAGCTTGAGGAAGCTGCGCTGCGACTGCTTGAGCGTGTGGTAGTCGCCGACGTAGACCGCGTCGGCCTCGCTTACGGCCGCAAGCAGCTCGCCCAACGACGCCTCGCGCTGGAAGCTGCGCGTGCGCCGCAGGACCCGCGCTTCATAGGCGCGAAACGCCGCGCCGGCCCCGAGCACGGAAGCGGCAATCAGCCGCCGCTGCCGCTCGAAGAGCCGCCGCTGCAACCGTCCGATCTCGATGCGCGCGCGGACCACGGGGAGAACGTAACTGCTCCCCCACCGCGCTCAAGAAAACTACCGCCGCTGAGCGTTGGGGTCGTCGTCGAGCATGTCGTTGGGCGATGGGACCTTGTGCAGATCGTTCTTGGCGATCTTCCACGCCTGCTGCACCACCCAGGAGAGCGAGCGGTCCAGGCGCTGCGCCTGGGTCTGGATCTCCGAGAGCATTTCCTCGGGGAAGTAGAGGCTCTGCTTGCGGGCGTCGTTGGCCGACATGGGCTACTCGCGATCTTCCGGCGGGTTGTTGCCGCCGATCACGTCGTTCACTGACGGGAACCGCATGATCTCGTTGCGGGCGATCTTCCAGGCTTGTTGGACGATCCACGAGAGCGACCGGTCCTGCCGGTTGGCCTCTTCCTGGATCTCGCGAAGCATGTCCTCGGGGAAGTAGAGACTCTGCTTCCTCTTGTCGGTGCCGGCCATTCAAGCCCCTCCGCGCGAGACCGCGCCCATCGGTGATGAGTGTCTAGACTCCGACGACTGCGTGGTCAAGGACGAACCACGCGAGGCTGCGTCGGATTGCCGCAGACCGCTTGCATGCCGCGGCGCGTTGAGATACAGGCGCGCGCGCTCCAGTGGTGCATCGTTGCACCGTCCCAGCGAACGGGAACTGGTTGAAAGCAGGCGGGTGCCTGCTGGCACGGAGGTCGCATTGCATCGGGTTCAGAACGCGGCCGAGGGAGATGCAATGTCGATCTGCGGCGTGATCACCACCAGGGACGTCATCCGCCACGGACCGACCATCGTGCGCGAGTTCGGCGCGGCCGCGTACCTCAAGTGCTGCGTTGCGATCCTGCTCCGCCGCCGCACCACCTTCCTCAATTGCGTGGTCGAATTCCGCTCCGACGCCTGAAAAAAAGGCTGGCCAAAGCGTTTGCCCGGCCAGCCCATGAGCCCGGAGGGGGAGGGGGGGACCCCCAGGCTCAACTCCAGATATTGTGGCGGCACGGAAGCCGCCTCACCGTCCAGAACCCGCCGTCCGCGCTAGATGTTCCCGCCGCTGATCCGGAGCCCCCTTTTCCGGACGTAAATTGGGTTCTGAACATTCGACGCGCAAGGCCGAGTGGAGGTTCTTGGCGCGCGAGGATGCAGCGGAGCAAGCGCTGGTACACTCCCGGCGCGTGCTGGTCGAAAGCATCGAGAAGGCGATCGCTTGCGGCCTCCTTCCCTCTGGACAGGTGGTGCTGGTGGCCTGCTCCGGCGGGGCGGACTCAGTGGCGCTGGCCGCAGTCGCCGCCCGCAATGGGGCGCTGCGGGCGGCGATCGGCCACGTCGACCATGGCCTGCGGCCGGAGTCCGCGCTCGAGGCAGCCCAGGTGCAGGCGCTCGCGCAATCGCTCGGCGCGCCCTTCTTCGTCGAGCGGCTCGAAGGGCTGCAGACCCGCGGGCCGGGCCTGGAGGCCGCCGCCCGGGAGGCTCGCTACGCAGCGTTGGGAAGGCTCGCCCGGCAGGCGGGGGCGTCCGTCGTTGCCACGGCCCATACGCGCCGCGACCAGGCTGAGACGCTCCTGTTACGACTGTTACGCGGCGCGGGACCGGGGGCGCTGGCGGGTGTGCGGCGCCGCCGACAGCTGTCCGGCGGAATCGTCCTCGTGCGGCCGCTCCTGGATCTCCCGCGCAGCGCGACCGAGGACTACTGCCGCGAGCGGGGGCTTTCGTTCACCGACGACCCCCACAACTCCGACCCGGCGCGGGCCCGGGCGCGGCTGCGCCGGCTGTGGCCGCAGCTGCTCGAGCTCAATCCGCGGTTGGAGGAGTCGCTTGCGGGCGCGGCCGACCTCTTTGGCGACGAAGATGAGCTGATGCGCCAGCTGGCGGCCGGGGCCGACCTGGCCACCGCCCATCCCGCCCTGCAGCGGCGCGCTCTGCTGGAGCAGGCGGCCGAGGCCGGGGTTCGCCCCGAGCGGGTCCACCTCGAACAGCTGCGCCAGTTGTTGGCCAAAGGCAGCGGCGGGCTCGACCTTCCGGGTGGCCGTGCCGTCCTGGCCGACGGGCACCTCCGGTTCGAAAAAAAAAATAATTATTTTTTTTCCGAGGGGGGTGGCGACCGGTTGCCTGCCGAAGAGGTGGCGGTCCCCGGTCCGGGCCGATACTCCTGGCGGTCCCGCGAATTGTCGGTCGCGCTCGGCGCCGGGCAGGGAGCGGTCGTAGACCTGGAGCGCGCCCCGTTCCCCTGGACCTTGCGCGGACGGCGCGCGGGGGACCGCTTTCGCCCCGCCGGCGGGCACACCAAGAAGGTCGCCGACCAGTGGATCGACGCGCGCATCCCCCAGCTTCGCCGCAGCGGCCTGGCTCTTCTTGAGGACGCGCAGGGGCGCATCTTCTGGGTCGAAGGTCTGCGCCAGGGGGAGCCGCTCTCGGGCGCCAAGACGGCCCCCGCATCGTTCGAAATCCGTTGAGGAAATGAACCCGGCGGCCGGCGCGTTGGCGTACAAGCGGCGGGCCGAATCCTGTTCTGCTACGATGACTCCAAGGCCTAGCAAGGAGCCAAGGTGAGACAGTCGTACAAGACGTTCTTTTTGTGGGCGGTCCTGATCCTGCTGTTCTTCTCGTTCTACTCGATCTTCTCGCGGCAGCGCTCCGCTGAGCCGAAGGAGATCGACGCGAGCGAGTTCTACGCAGCGGTCGACCGCGGCGACGTCTCCACTACCACGGTGAAGGGCAACACGCTGCAGGGTCAGCTCAAGAACCGGCAGGAGTTCCGCACCGTCTCGCCCCTCGACTCGCAGCTCCTGGAGAAGATGCGGCAGAAGGGCGTGGCGCTGAAGTTCGAGAAGGAAGACTCGCAGTCGCTCTGGGCGCAGTTCCTGGTTTCCTGGATGCCTCTCGGAGTTTTGGCCGTGCTCTTCATCTTCCTCATGCGGCAGCTCCAGGCCGGCGGCGGCAAGGCGATGAGCTTCGGCAAGTCCAAGGCGAAGCTGCTCAGCGAGAACCACAACAAGGTCACCTTCCAGGACGTGGCCGGCATCGACGAGGCCAAGGACGAGCTGGAAGAGATCATCCAGTTCCTCAAGGACCCGAAGAAGTTCACCAAGCTCGGCGGCCGCATTCCCAAGGGCGTGCTCCTGATGGGCTCGCCCGGCACCGGCAAGACGCTGCTCGCGCGCGCCATCGCCGGCGAGGCGGGCGTGCCGTTCTTCAGCATCAGCGGCTCCGACTTCGTGGAGATGTTCGTCGGCGTGGGCGCGTCCCGCGTGCGCGACCTCTTCGAGCAGGGCAAGAAGCACGCGCCGTGCATCATCTTCATCGACGAGATCGACGCTGTCGGCCGCCACCGCGGCGCCGGCCTGGGCGGCGGGCACGACGAGCGCGAGCAGACGCTCAATCAGCTGCTGGTCGAGATGGATGGTTTCGAGAGCAACGAAGGCGTGATCCTCATCGCCGCCACCAACCGTCCCGACGTGCTCGACCCGGCGCTGCTGCGGCCCGGCCGCTTCGACCGGCGCATCGTGGTCCCGCGGCCCGACGTGAAGGGACGCGAGGGCATCCTCAAGGTGCACACGCGCAAGACGCCGCTCGCGCCGGAAGTCGATCTCGACGCCGTCGCCCGCGGCACTCCCGGATTCTGCGGCGCCGATCTGGAAAACCTCGTCAACGAGGCGGCGCTGATCGCGGCGCGCAAGAGCAAGGAGCGCCTCGACAACAGCGACTTCGATTTCGCCAAGGACAAGGTGATGATGGGCGCCGAACGGCGCAGCATGATCATCAGCGACAAGGACAAGAAGATCACCGCCTGGCACGAGGCCGGCCACGCGCTGGTGGCGCGCCTCGTTCCCGAGTGCGATCCCGTCCACAAGGTCACCATCATTCCGCGCGGGCCGGCGCTGGGCCTGACCCAGATGCTGCCCAAGGAAGACCGCCTCAACTGGAACAAGCGCGCGGTGCTCGACCGCATCTGCATGGCCATGGGCGGGCGCATCGCCGAGGAGCTGCAGTTCGGCGAGATCACTTCCGGCGCCAAGAGCGACATCGATCACGCCACCGCCTTCGCGCGCAGCATGGTGTGCGAGTGGGGGATGAGCGAGAAGCTGGGGCCGCTCGCCTTCGGCGAAGAGCAGGGCGAGGTGTTCCTGGGCCGCGAGTTCCGCGAGCGGGCGCGCAATTTCTCCGAGGCGACGGCGATCGAGATCGACGGCGAAGTGCGGAAGATCGTCACCGAGCAGTTCGCACGCGCCAAGCAGCTCCTGATCGAGAACAAGCCGGCGCTCGACCGCATCGCCCTCGCGCTGCTTGAGTGGGAGACGCTGGATGGCGCCGAGGTCGAAGTGCTCCTCCAGGGCGGCACGCTCAACAAGAGCAAGCCGGCGCCGGTGCTGCAGAAGCCGGCCGAAGTGCGGCGGCCCGAGGTGAAGGAGAAGTCGAAGATCCTCGACGCGCTCGGCGGCCTGACCGCGCCGGTGCCCAAGCCGGAAGCCGGCAAGGCGTAATAGAGTCCGGGGCGCGATGCGCCTGATCGAGCTGCAGAACGAGAGCGATGCGCTGCAAGCGTGCGACGCGGCCGGCCGCGCGGTGCCCGACGGCAACCTGCGCGGATGGGCGGCGCTGGTGACGCTGCCGGCGCTCGCGGATGGGCTCAAGCACGTCGGTCTGCAAGTGCTGCGCGGCGAGAAAGCGGCGCTCGCGCTCGGAAGCTTGCAGCAGATCTGGAGCGCGGCTCGGCAGTTCGATGGAGCGCGAGAGCTGCTGGAGCGGGCGGCGGCGGTGGAGTCGCCCGCGCGCGCGAGCGCATGGAAGCTGCCGCGCAGTACGCTGCCGGCCAGGACTGCGCTGATGGGCATCGTCAACGCCACGCCCGACTCCTTCTCCGACGGTGGCGCGTACGATCCCGTGCAGCAGGGCCTCAGGCTCGCCGAGGAGGGCGCCGACATCATCGACGTGGGCGGCGAGTCGACGCGGCCGGGAGCGCCGGCCGTCTCCGTCGAAGAGGAGCGAAGAAGGACCGAGCCGGTGGTCAGGGAGCTTGTCCGCCGAATCAAGATTCCGGTCAGCATCGACACGACCAAACCGGAGGTCGCGGCCGCGGCCGTCGATGCCGGCGCCGAGATCGTCAATGTCATCTCGGGCGACTTGAGCGGCATGCCGCGCGAGGCGTCCTTCGTGCTCATGCACATGCGCGGCACGCCGCAGGACATGCAGACCCGCACGCGCTACGACGATCTGCTCGGTGAGGTCCAAGCAGAGCTACTGGCGAAGGGCCCTTTCGACGAGCGCATCGCTCTCGACCCCGGCCTCGGCTTCGCCAAGACCGCCGAGCAGAACCTGCTCTTGCTGCGAAGGCTGCGCGAGCTGGCGCAGCTGGGAAGGCCTCTCGTCGTCGGAGCCTCGCGCAAGTCCTTCATCGGCAAATTGACGCAGCGGCAGCCGGCCGAGCGCCTGTCCGGTAGCGTGGCGGCGGCCGTGGTCGCGGTCATGAATGGAGCGGCCGTGGTGCGCGTCCACGACGTGGCGGCGACGCGCGAGGCGCTGTCCGTCGCCGATGCCGTCCGTACGTCAGCTGCCTGACAGCCGGCGGAATGCTTGCCGCCCGGGCGTCAAAGCACCAACATTGCGTCTCACGATGGAGCGTCCAACATGGCCGTCCGCTTGACCGAGAAGCCCGCAGAACCCGCCCGCAAGCTGTTCGGCACCGACGGCATCCGCGGGGTCGCCAACGTCTGGCCGATGACGGGCGAGCTGATGCTCCAGCTGGGGCGCGCGGTGGCCTACCAGATCAAGCGCGGCAGCCACCGCCACCGCGTGGTCATCGGCAAGGACACGCGCGTCTCGGGCTACATGCTGGAGACGGCGCTGGCCAGCGGGCTGTGCTCGATGGGCGTCGACGTGCTCCTCTGCGGGCCGCTGCCCACGCCGGCCATCTCCAACCTCACCGTCAGCATGCGCGCCGACGCGGGCGCGGTGATTTCGGCCTCGCACAATCCGTATCAGGACAACGGCATCAAGTTCTTCTCCGCCGACGGGTTCAAGCTGCCCGACGAGGTGGAAGCCGAGATCGAGGACCTGATCGCCAACGACAAGCTGCACCACCTGCGCCCCACGGCGACCTCGATCGGCAAGGCCTTCCGCATCGAAGACGCGGCCGGGCGCTACATCGTCTACGCCAAGAACACATTCCCCAAGCACCTGACGCTGGAAGGAATCACCATCGTGGTCGACTGCGCTCACGGCGCCGGCTATCGCGTCGCGCCGGCGGTGCTGGAGGAGCTGGGCGCCAAGGTCATCGTCATCGGCAGCCAACCCGACGGCAAGAACATCAACCGCGGCTTCGGCGCGCTCCACCCCGAGACGATGTGCAAGGCAGTGAAGAAGACGGGCGCCAATCTCGGCATCGCGCTCGACGGCGACGCCGACCGCGTCATCATCTCCGACGAGCACGGCAACGTGGTCGACGGCGACGCGGTGATGGCCATCTGCGGCCTGGACCTGATCAAGCGGCGTGCGCTGCCCAAGAAGACGCTGGTGGCCACGGTGATGAGCAACCTGGGCCTCGACCAGTGCATCGCGCGCGCGGGCGGCCGCGTGGTGCGCACGAGAGTCGGCGACCGCTACGTGGTCGAGGAGCTGCGGCGCTCGGGCTACACCTTCGGCGGCGAGCAGAGCGGCCACCTCATCTTCCTCGACTACGCCACCACCGGCGACGGCACCGTGGCCGCGCTCGCGCTGTTGGCGGTGATGGTGGAGAGCGTCAAGCCGGTCTCCGAGCTGGCGCAGTGCATGGAGATCTTCCCTCAGGCGCAGCTGGGGATCGCGGTCTCCAAGAAGCCCGAGCTGGGATCGCTGCCGGGCGTGATGCGCGCCATCCGCGACGTGGA
>Ga0307479_10002540_pt1 | contig 16585 bp, 15 predicted proteins | sample atmos_gasesECM4C_FD_203743 | JGI IMG/M metagenome (GOLD analysis project Ga0307479, IMG submission 203743) | Hardwood forest soil microbial communities from Morgan-Monroe State Forest, Indiana, United States - atmos_gasesECM4C_515 | ecosystem: Environmental > Terrestrial > Soil > Temperate... | reverse complement strand
GGCGGCCAAAGGGGGTGGCAGCCGATAACACATACGGCAACGGGGAAATGCTGCAACGGCTCGATGAACCTGGGATTACACCTTACATTCGCGTGAAGGAAGGTCCGAACTCGCCCCTGATCTATATGGGATCGAGAAGTTCACTTACGTGCCGGAAGAAAACTGCTATCTCTGCCCCGCAGGCAAGCCCCTGAACTACGTGGGTATTAACAAACGGAACCGTGCGCACTGGTACTACTCGACGGTTAAGCGCTGTCGAGGATGTGGGAGAAGCCGCAGTGCACGCGCGGCAAGTTCCGTACGATCGCGATCCATACTTGCGAAGCGGCGAGACAGAAGGCCGATGAGGTAGCCAAGACCCCGGCGTTCGTCGTGGCGCTACGCAAGCGAGGGAAAGTGGAGGCTCTGTTCTCGGAACTAAAGAACCTGATTGGATTGCGGCGCTTGCGCCTACGCAGAATCAAGTTCGTGCGTGAGCAGTTCTACCTGGCCGCCGTGGCACAGAACCTGAAACGACTGGTGCGGTTCCTCAACATGAGAGCGCAACCAGCGATGGCAACCGCGTAAGAAACAGACTACCGCAAGAAGAACACGAATCGGAAGAAACTCCCCTGAGGGAAAACGCGTCTTTGAACCGAGTTTTTCAACACCAACTCGCGATTGCAATCATCGAACGGCGTCTCAATGTACTTCGACCCAAGCCGCGTAATAAGATCGTGGGTGTAGGCTAGAGTGCCAATATGCAAATCGATCTTCACGGATATCACCCGGCGGAGATAGTGTGGAATAACGGCTTCAGCCCCTTAGGTTAGCTCTGGCTCTCATTTCTTCACCCGCACCTGCACGCGCGTGCCTTCCGGCAAACTCCCGTTTGAGAGCTGCACTGCGCCGTTGCGCACGATGCCTTCGAAGTCCTGCTGCGCCTGCGGCCGGGTCGCTGGCTGCGCAGGCAGTGCCCGCGTCCCGCCCCGTCCCATGCCCTGATCCATGGCTTCGTTCGCCAGCCGGTCCGCCTCCTGATTATGCTCGCGGAGAGCGTGTCCGATCGAGAACCACTCCAATTGACCAATCAATTCCCTGGCGCGCCCGTGCAAGTCCTGCAGCACCGCGTTCTTCACCTTGTAGATGCCTTTGATCTGCCGCACCAGAAGCTCGGAGTCGCTGATCAGCTTGAGCGCCTTGGGCCGATGCTCAAGCGCATATTCGAGGGCTGCGATCAGGCCTTGATATTCGGCGAAGTTGTTTGTCTGGTGCCCGAGGTACTCGCTGAGTGTCGCAACTTTACGTCCCGATTCGTCCTGGATGACCACTCCATAGCCCGCCGGGCCCGGGTTGCCGCGCGCGCCACCGTCGCTATGTGCAACCAGGTAGTGTTCGGGAGGATTCTCTCGGGATTCGAAAAGGGGCCTAGTCCCGCCGCTGCGGGAAGAGTAAGAGGGCATAATCCGAGTCTACAACGGGGCTGCAATCCGAAATTCACAGCAAGATTGCTCGACCATGTGACATCCAACCTTGACCACAAAATTCAAGGAGCGCATCATCGTCAAGGCGGAGGCGGCGGTGCAGGCAAGAGCCACGATAGCGAACCTAAGTCATTTATTATCAATATTTTGACCTGTAAGCTCTTTGCCATCAGGATTTTGCAGACCCTTTTTGCGAATCCCGAGCCCAACAAGCCTTTCAGAGGTTGGGGGGGAGGGGGTACCCCCCGGCCATTCACCATTCACATTCACCATTCACGACTTTCCCGAAATGGAAAGCCCTCAGTACGCGGTCAACAGTGGCTCATCGCAACATTATTTGGGAGAGATTTCCACAAGCCCATTGCTCACCGTCCGGCAGCGAGTCGCGTGGCCAGGCGCGGCGGGAGCTTTGCCGCCAAGATGCGGTCCTGCGCGGATTTCAGGTTGTAGGGCGTGCGGTGGAAATGGACAATCTGCGCGTCGGTATCAAACAGGGCGAACGCCGCTCGCCAGTCGCCATCACGCGGTTGGCCGACCGACCCGGGATTGATCAGGTAGCGCGTCGCGGCTTTCAGTTGCAAAAGTACCGATTCGGCCTGCCCGACCGTGCGGTACTCGGGACGGAATCCGTCGGCGGACGAGCCGTTGGCGAAGAATCCACCTTGCAGGTGCGTGTGTCCGAAAAAAGTTAGCGGCACGTTGAGCGCAATCAGCGGAGCCAGCGCGTCGCCGAGCGAGACCACGTATTCGTCCTCGTCGTTCGGCGAACCGTGGACCAGTTGCACGTTGGGGAAATCCGGCAGCGAGACCGGACCGTGTGGCAGAGCGCGCAGCCACTCCAGGTTTTCCGGAGTCAGTTCGTCGCGCGTCCACACTGCCGCCGCCGCAGCCATGGCATTGAACTCTTCGGTATCCATCAGACCTGTAGCGGCCTTGTCGTGGTTGCCGCGGACGAAAACCGTTCCCAGACTCCGGGAGCGCTCCGTAACCTCGTTAGGACTGCCCCCGTAGCCCACAATGTCGCCAAGGTTGACCACCACATCGTGCGCCGGAGCGGCGGCCAGGCAGGCGTCGAGAGCTTCAAGGTTGGCGTGAATATCGCTCAGCAGCAGTATGCGCACGGATCACCGGAGAAAGTGCCGATTATAGACCAAGCCTCGGCGCTAAGATGTACTGTGCAATCTTCCCGACCCGAAAGGACCAACGATGACCGGAAGCGGACGGATGGGATGGCGGTTCAAAGACGGAACGCCGTGGTGGTTCAAGGTCGTCGTTGGACTCCTAGTGGTCGATTCTGCCCTGCATTTTGGGCTACTGCTCACGGTTTCGACGTGGGCGCAATCCTCACCCGATGCTCTCCATTCTTATCGAGTGCCGTTCAGAGATGGCAGCATCTATTTCGTGCAGTCGTGGCTGGGCCAGTACCTGGACACGCGGTGGATTGGGGTTGGATTGCTGGTCATATTGGTGGTGCTGCTCTTCCTGAACCGTGACCGGCTTGAGCGTGCCCTCTGAAGTACAACACCTTTACAATCACGACGAAGCATTGATCACCGGGCAGCGCGCCCAGTGGCCCGCCGCGACTTCGACGAGCGGCGGGAAGGAACGAGCGCATTCCGGCACCCGGAATTCGCAGCGCGGCTCGAAGGCGCATCCGCGAGGCATGGCGTACAAGCCTGGTACCGTCCCTTCGATCGTTTTCAACGGCCGACCGCGGTCGGTCTTCAGATCGGGCACGGCATGGAGCAGGCCTTGCGTGTAGGGATGCGCGGGCTCCTGAAAAATGTGGTGCTTGGCCCCGAGTTCGACCAGATTGCCGGCGTACATCACAGCGACGCGGTCGGCGACCTGAGAGACGACGGCGAGATCGTGCGAGATGAAGAGCATGGCGAGGCCGAACTTGGCGCGCAGATCACCAAGCAAGTCAAGAATCTGTGCCTGGATGGTGACGTCGAGTGCAGTGGTCGGCTCATCAGCGATGAGCAGTTGAGGCCGGTTGACGATGGCCATGGCGATCATGACGCGCTGGCGCATGCCGCCGGAAAGCTGATGGGGATAGTCTCGAGCGCGGCGTGCGGCGTCTGGAATCGCAACGTCAGTCATGGCGTCGATGGCGCGCTGCCAGGCTTCGCGGCTCGAGATCCGCTGATGCGCGAGGACTGCCTCTGCAATCTGATCGCCGACGCGCATCACCGGGTTGAGCGCGGTCATGGGCTCCTGAAAAATCATGGCGAGGCGAGAGCCGCGCAGCTGGCGCATGGAATCGTCAGCGAACTCGGCAAGATTGCACGCCGTTCCGTTCTCTGCAAACAAGATTTCGCCGCCGACCCGGGCCTGCGGAGGCAACAGGCGCATGATGGCGAGGGACGTGATTGATTTCCCAGAGCCAGATTCGCCAACCAGGCCAAGAACCTCGCCGCGAGCGATGGAGAAGCTCAGGTCGCGGACCGCCGCAACCGAAGATGAAAGAAAGGAAGAATTTGTGGGGACAGCCGCCCCCTTCGACAAGCTCAGGGCAGGCTTAGGCTGTCCGGCCGCCCGCAGGGCGGCTGCGCTTGTCTGTGCCGCGAATTCGATGTTGAGGTGGCGGACGTCGAGCAAGGGAAGCACGCATTCATGGTAGCAGCGGTGACAAGCCATCGCCCTTCGAGCGATGGACAGCCCCTTCGACTTCGCTCAGGGCAGGCTTAGGCGGCTGTCCCCCATGTTCATTCTTAACGCTGGCGTTACTGTCCGAGGATCAGCGGCAGGCCGTTCTTGTTATTGCCGATCACCACGACTTTCGAGTTGGGGCTCTTCGCCAGATTCTCGGTGGCCTCGATTCCTTTCCATTCGAGTAGCGACGGCGTAATGCCTTGGGCAACGATCTGCTGGAAGTCGCGGACGCCGGCGGCTTCGATGCGCTTCCGCTGGGCTTCCTGCGTTTCTTTCTGCAGGCGGAAGTTCATGGCCAGTGCTTCCTGCTCGGCCTGCTGCTTGGCTTCGATGGAGGCCTTCAGCGTGGCCGGTAACTGAATGTCACGTAGAAGAACGTTCTCCACCGAAATTCCGCGTTTATTGAGTTCGGTGGTGATCTGGTCGGTAATCTGTTTGGCCACCATTTCGCGTTCACCGGTGTAAAGGGCATTGGCGGTGTGCGATGCGGTTGCTTCGCGGATGGCCGAGCGCAGCGTCGGCTCAACCACGACGTTCTCGTAGTCGGCTCCGATATGCTGGAAAACATCGCCGGCGCGGTCGGGGCTGAGGTGGTAGATGAGCGAAGTGTCGAGGCTCATCATCAGGCCTTCGCTAGAGGGAACGTTGGCGGATTCCTTAATGGTCTGGGTCTGGATCGACATTTCATTGTTCGTCTTCAGAGGATTGATGACGTGGATGCCTTCTCCCAATGTCTCGCCGGTAACTTTGCCGAAGAGAGTAAGGACGCCGACGTGGCCTGTGCCCACGCGGGTTATAGAGCTGAAGAAGACGATCACCAGCAGGAATGCGGCGATTCCGAGGCCTATTAGGCGCAGCAGGCCGCCGCCGTGTCCGCCGCCACCATCGATTACGCGCCCTCGAGCAGGATCAAAGATTGTCATGACAGTTCTCCCCGCGAGGATTGTAAGTCGGAGCCGTCCCGCGGATAAGTAGCTTGTTTGGCTCGGTGGAAGAGCTGGCGCGCGAGGTCTTGGCTCAGACAGGCTTTGAGTGCTGTCGCCTTGGTTTCAACAATTGACTTCCAAAACTATTGGATTCGCATGGAGGGCGGCGAAGAATATAGCCGTTCCATGCTACCTGAAGCCGTGGATCCGGGACACACTCGACCGCATAATGGCGTACTTGGTTGGAGACCTCCTCTTCGCCAACTCCTATAAACACTTGAGTGGGAAAACACTTCTCAGCAAAGCCGCGATCAGCGTCTGCGATAGCTTTGAAAAGATCGCGTGTTCGCTCAACCTGTCCGAGCGCTCGGTTTATTGATGCTAAATCGTGAAACAAGCTGACATCGTAGGTGCCGTGCGTCAGCGATTCAGTTTTTGCGTCCCTCACGCTTTCAAGCGCCCTCCGAGCGGGTGGATAGATCCCCCCCAATCGACCCACTCCAAGATCGCCGAGGACAGCCGCACTCCGACTAGGGTCGGATCTGCGTCCAATGCGTGATCGTGAAACCAAATGTATTTGTCGAGAGCCGCAGCGTACTGCTGCGATTTGACGAACTGCCGTGCCTGACGAAGCACCTCTTTTGGATCGGGTCGGTCGCGCTACAATTTATTTCGGATCGCATGTTCTGCGGTGGGCTCACTCGGAAGCATCTATTGCCGACAAATCTCGATAGCACTCGTCCCCTGGTCGCCCAAATCTGTCGGTCCCAGCTCTCCTGAATCTTGCCTGCGGGCTGCCGCATCTCTTACAGTAAGTCTATGAGCAAGATTCACATTCCTACCCCATTACGGCAGTATGTGGGCAAACAGGCCTCGGTGGAGGTCGCGGGCGCGACGGTCGGCGAAGCGATGACCGCGCTGGTGGCGCAGCATCCCGATCTGCGCAAACACCTTTACACGGAAGAGGGCAAGCTCCGAGCTTTCGTGAACCTCTACGTCAACGACGAAGACATCCGGTACCTGCAGAAAGAGGCCACTGCGTTGAAGGATGGTGATAACATTTCTATTGTGCCTTCGATTGCGGGAGGCGCGGTCTGACTGGGATTTCCAATTGAAGCCTACCGCCACAACGCGCTGTTGTATGTGTTGTCCTTCCTGTTATTAGCACTGGATTCGCGCGGTCCGTCGGATTCGATCCCAGCACATAGGTTCCAGCGATTGAATCAAAGTCTTTAACCACGAAGGGCACGAAGGCACACGAAGGAAAGCTTAACGAGGACTTTATGGCCACCACTACAGAGATCCCACTCACACTGAACAAAGATGAAATCCTGCGCTACTCGCGGCATTTGATCATGCCCGAGGTGGGCATGGAGGGCCAGCAGAAGCTGAAAGCGGCGCGGGTGCTGTGCATCGGCACCGGTGGGTTGGGTTCGCCGCTGGCGCTGTATTTAGCGGCAGCGGGCGTGGGTACGCTCGGGCTGGTCGATTTCGACGTGGTGGACTATACCAACCTGCAGCGACAGATCATTCACTCAACCGCCGATGTGGGACGCAAGAAACTCGATTCGGCAGCTGACAAGCTGAAAGGGATCAATCCGTTTCTAAAGCTGCGAACGTTCGACACCCGGCTTAGCAGCGCCAACGCGCTGGAACTGTTTCACGAATTCGACATCATCGCGGACGGCACCGACAACTTCCCTACGCGGTACCTGGTGAATGACGCTTGCGTGCTGACCGGCAAGCCGAACGTGTACGGGTCGATTTTCCGCTTCGAGGGCCAGGCCAGCGTTTTCGCCACCGAGGATGGCCCGTGCTATCGATGCTTGTATCCCGAGCCGCCGCCGCCCGGACTGGTGCCTTCGTGCGCCGAGGGTGGAGTGCTGGGGATTCTGCCGGGACTGGTGGGCGTGATGCAGGCCACCGAAGTCATCAAGCTGATTCTCGGCATTGGTGATCCGTTGATCGGGCGGTTGCTGCTGATCGACGCGCTGGGCATGAAATTCCGCGAACTCAAACTGCGCAAGAACCCCGACTGCCCGGCCTGCGGCACGCATCCGACGGTCACGAAGCTGATAGACTACAACGAGTTTTGCGGCATTCGCGGGGAGGAGAAACCGGTGGCGAATGGGGTTCCCGAGATTCAGGTGGAGGAATTAAAGCGGCGGCTGGATGCGAAAGACGATTTGTTCGTTCTCGACGTGCGCGAGCCCCACGAGTACCAGATCTGCAACCTCGGCGGATACCTGATTCCGCTGAACGACCTGCCGAAGCGGGTGAATGAGCTCGACTCGAGCCGCGAAATCGTCGTGCACTGCAAGATGGGCGGCCGCAGCGCCAAGGCAGTCGCGTTTCTGCAGCAGGCGGGATTCACCAAAGTACACAATCTGGCGGGCGGGATTACCGCATGGTCGGATCGCGTGGACCCTAAAGTGCCGAAGTACTGAGGCAGTTTCTACCATCGAGTTAACGGAGGGGAGCCTTGAGGCTCCCCTTTTCCTTCGACTTGGGAGGGCCTTCGTATTCTTCACCCGATTTGCTTGACATTCGCGGCGACTGGTGGATAATAGCGGCTCCGGTTGTCCCCCCTAACTACATGCAGTCGAGTGGAGGCAGTTATGGTGAAAGCCTTATCTCTGGCATTCGTGCTGCTGAGTCTGGCCGTGGGCTCGGCGAGGGCGGAAGACAATTCGAAGCCACGCGTCTTTATCACCGACAGCCAGTCGTGGGAGATCGGCGGCTACAGCGGCGGAGGGCCCGGCGGCGGCGGATCCGTTACCCGTGGCGGCGCCCGCCCGCAGACGGCGGAGATCATCAAGACGTTCGGCGAACGGTGTCCGCAGATCGTCACTAACAACCTGCAGCAGAAGGCGGACTACATCGTCCTCCTCGATCACGAGGGTGGGAAGAGTTTCGTTCGCCACAAGAACAAGGTTGCGGTCTTTGCGCGGGTGAGCGGAGACTCGGTGGTCAGCAAGTCGACCTTGTCTCTGGGCGGCTCGGTGCAGGAAGCTTGTGAGGCGATCGTCAAAGACTGGGCTACTCATGGTGCTGAGATTCGGCAGGCGTCGGCTGACCCTCCAGCGGCACCGGCCGCGGCGAAAGACCCGCCGCGACAATCCGCCTCGGCGCCTCCGCCAATCGCCACCGCTCCTTCTCAGTCCGCGAGCGATCCGCCGCCAGCCGCTCCAGCGGCACCGGGAGGCGGCAAACTTTCGATCACGTCCGTACCCGATGGCTGCGATATCGAAGTCGACGGCAGCTTTGTGGGCAACGCTCCGTCCGACATTCAATTACCGGACGGCTATCACACCGTTACGGTTAAGAAGGCAGGATACAAAGATTGGGAACGAACCCTGAAGGTCACTGGCGGCAGCAACGTGCACCTGAATGCGGAACCGGAGAAGGCAAACCCGTAATCAAGTCTGAAATCAGGTGCAGACGCAGCCAGGTACGTATGTACGATAGGCTCGCTTGATCCTGCCCCATAATCAGGGCACTTGCCTTGCCAAACTGAGGGCTGCTCCGTCGGGCGAATGTTCTGTTTTCCCGTAAATCTTTGCCCCAGAATCACCTAGAGCCCCCAAAAAATCCCTGTACGGCCTATAATTTCTGCTCACGGTTCCGTTGATTCTCCGTCTATTCCTGTGCAAGCCCGGGTACGGCATATACACCGGGCGCGTAGAGGACACGACACGAAAATGCCGGCCGATGCATGGTTAATACCACTTGCGATTGGCGAACGGGCCCACTCGAGACAGAGTGAGAGTAGAGAGAGAGTCAGCGGTTGCGTAGTCGGAGAGAACCAGGACCCCACGCTGGGCCGCATGGCTGGGCAAGAACGCCGCATAGACGACACGATGCTGATCCGAGAGGCGCAGCGCGGAAACCGCGCCGCCTTCGAGGAACTCGTGCGTCATTATGACCAAGCGGTGTTACGCCTGGCTCTTCATCTCACCGGGACCGAGCAGGACGCCCAGGACGTCTACCAGGACGCGTTTCTCAAGGCCTATAAGAACGTCGGGAATTTTCGGTTCGAGTGTTCCTTCTACACGTGGATTTACCGGATCGTCACGAACCTGTGCCTCGATCACCTGCGCAAGAAAACCGTGCGCAAAGAGGACGCGCCGGTGGCGAAAGACTCCGATGGCGGCGAGTATGACCTGCTCGATCAAGTGGCTGATGGACGCGCCGGAGCGAATCCGGAGCGGGATTTGATGCGGAGGCAATTGGGCGCACGCATTGCCGGGGCGCTCGAGAAGCTGACACCACGCGAACGCATGGTGTTTGAGCTGAAGCACTACCACGGATTGAAGTTGCGCACCGTGGGTGAGATTTTGCATACAACGGAAGAGACCGCCAAGAATACCCTCTTCCGCGCCACGCAGAAGTTGCGCGGGGCGCTGGCGGATATGCGATAGGGATCTGGGATTGAGCGGCCGCGCTTTGCGCTGGCCGGACGGGCGAGGCGCCCGTCCCCACCCGAGATGTGGTTGACGAAGGTGCAATGATGAAATGTGAATGGGTTCGAGAAAACATCGTACTTCAGGTTTATGGAGAGCTGGCGGATGACGCCCGCCATGAACTGGAGCAGCACGTGGCCCGCTGCGCCGATTGCGCAGCCGAACTGAAGGCGGAGCAAGAGTTCCACGCCCTGCTCTCGCAGGACCGGGCGGACGATCCCACGCCGAATCTGCTGACGTCATCGCGCATGCGCCTGCAGGACGCGCTGGAGACGGCGCAGCAAGGCACCTTCTGGAGTCGGCTGCCGTTCGATCCCGTGAACTGGCTCCGTCAGGTGCGGTTCTCGCCTGCGCTGGCTTCGGCGATTCTAATTCTTGGGTTTGCGGGCGGAGTTGGAACCGCGTACAAGGTGTTGCCGCGTGCGACGAAAGACGACGCACGGATCGTCGAGCGGCCCCAACCGGTCAGCGATGCTTCGATCGCTGGAATCAGTTCAATTGTCCAAGACCCAGGCACCAATCAAGTCAGCATAAAGTACAACGCGGTATCGACCCAGGAAGTGCAGGGATCGCTGACCGACCAGAAGATCCAGCAGCTGCTGCTGTATGCGGCGCGCAACAACTACAACTCGGGTGTCCGGGTGGACTCAGTTGACTTACTAGCGCAGCGACCCGGCGACGAGCAGGTGCGTGAGGCGTTGATCTATGCGCTGCAGAATGATACGAATCCGGGAGTGCGGTTGAAGTCGCTGGATGCCCTGGGCAATTACGTCAAGACTGACACCAACGTGCGCGACGCCGTGTTACGGGCCCTGGTGAGCGATTCGAATTCGGGGTTGCGCATCGAGGCCCTGCGGCTGATCGAGCCGGTGAAGGCTGATGGCAGCGTGCGTGGCGTACTGATGGCGCTGGCTGCGAAAGATCAGAGTACCTACATCAAGTCGCAGGCCCGCACGATGCTGGCCCAGTTGCCTGAGATTGATTAGACGCACTGCGGAACGGGTTTAGAAGAACGAAGAAGATTCGCACAGAGATTGCGAGAAATGAGGTGGGAGATTTGAGACGCGCGCTACAAGTCGTTGGGCTGGGGAGTGTGCTGGCCCTGCTTGCGCCGCTGGCCGTGGCGCAAGAATCACACGTATCCCGCGAAGGCGGAGCCTGGGGTCAGGAGATCACCGGGTCGCTGGCTGCGGTCAAGAACTTGCGGGTCAAAGTCGACATGGGTTCCGTGGTTGTGCACGGAGGGCAGCAGCAGGGCATCAATTACGTCGTTCATACTCGTTTTGGCACTTCTTCTGAGCAGGACGCCCGCCGGCAGTTCGAGAATTACAAGATTACCGCCTATGTAAAGGGCGATACGGCATGGATCGTAGGGGACTGGCAGGGTGGAAGGCAGCCACGTCATTGTTCCTCGGAATTTGCCGTAATGGTGCCGCGTGAAATGGCGCTAGTGAAGCTTGAGACAGACGGGGGCAATGTGGAGGCCACCGGGCTCACGGGCAAGGTGGAAGCTCAGAGCGGCGGCGGCAGCATGCACCTCGATGATATTGGCGGCGGCGTTTACGCCGAGACCGGGGGCGGTGGCATCGAGGTGGGCACGGTGAGCGGCGAGATCGGGCTGCATACGGGCGGCGGATCGATCGAGGTACACCGGGCCAATGGCAAGGTTGTGGCGGAGACCGGGGGCGGAAGCGTCGAGATCCACTCCGGAGCGCAGGGTGCGACCGTGGAGACCGGCGGTGGCAGCGTCGAAGTGCGCCAGTGTAATGGCAAAGTGAAGGTTTCGACTGGCGGCGGTGGCGTCGACCTGAGCGACATTGGTGGTCCGGCGGAGATTGAAACCGGGGGCGGCAGCATCCGTCTTACTTCGGCCAAGGGACACGTTCATGCCGAGACCGGCGGTGGCGGGATCGAACTTTACGGCGTGCCTTCGGCGAGGGCGGAAACGGGCGCGGGCAGCATTACCGTAAAGCTGGTCAATACGGGCGGCGAGCGCCACGATTCCGATCTGGAAACGGGTGCGGGAGACATCACGGTTTACATCGCCTCCGATGTCGCGACCAACGTGTGGGCCAGCGTCGACCTGGCCAACGGGCACCGCATCACTTCCGAGTTCCCGGACATTCACATCCACAGCGAAGGTGGACAGTGGGAGCCAAAGACTTTCACCGCCGAAGGTAAGCTGAATGGCGGAGGCCCCACGCTGAAAGTTCACACGTCGACGGGCGACATTACCTTCAAGCGCGCCGGTCACTGAAGGCTATCTTGATGGTTGAGGTCATGACTATGCGCAGATACGTTTTGACCAGCATCGCGTTGTTGCCGTTACTTCTGAACTTCTCGCAGGCGGCGCAGAATTGGCCGGTAGAGTCTTCCGCGCAGTCGTTTGCCTTCTCCAGCGATGAGGGCGGCACCAGTTCCTATCTCGGGGTCGACATCGCCGACGTGACCACCGAGCGCCTGAGCGCGTTAAAACTGAAAGAGGAAAAGGGCGTCGAGGTGACGATGGTCGACCAGGATGCCCCGGCAGGCAAGGCGGGCATCAAGGAGCACGACGTCATCCTCTCCATGAACGGCACGACCATCGAAAGTGGGGCACAGTTGCGCCGGATGATCCATGAGACCCCACCCGGGCGCGTCGTGAGCTTCGGCTTGAGTCGCGATGGCCAACCTATGACGGTGAAGGTGCAACTGGCCGACAAGCACAAAGAGTTTTCCTTTGTCGGTCCCAAGGTAAAAGACGTCCCAATGGTAATGCCGGAGGTACACATCCCGGATATCGACATTCCCTCGATCAACATGGTGGTAGTGACGCAGTCGGCCCGCAGTGGTTTGACGGTAGAAAATATTACGCCGCAACTGGGCGAGTTTTTCGGAGTAAAGAACGGCAATGGAGTGCTGGTGCGCGCGGTGGACAAAGGCAGCCGCGCCGACAAGGCAGGGTTCCACGCCGGAGACGTTATTGTAAAAGTGAACGACCAACCCATTCACGACACCAGCGACTTCACGCACGCCATACGATCGCGCAACGGCAATTCTGTCAGTGTGGGGTTGATCCGAGAGAAAAAGGAACAGAACCTGAATCTGACTCTTCCTCACCTCAAAGAATCCGGGTTGATGGAAGAAGAGACCTTTGACGCTCCTGCGATCCGTGCTGAGTCAGCGGTTGAACTGGGCCAACTGGAAAACGAGATCGCCAAGCTGCGACCACAAATAGAACTGGCCGCGCAACAGGCTCGCAAGTCGGCGGAAGAACTGCGGAGGACCTTCTGCGACGAGCAGAAAAAGATCCGCGAGGAAGCGCGCAGGCAGGCCGAAGAGCAGCGCGAGAAGCTCAGAAGCGAGGAGCACAAGCTAAGGATGGAAATGGATCGGATGCGGCGGCAGATGCGGTCGTACCGGATGGATATCTAGTCCATGCCAGAAGCACCGGTATTGCCCGTACAAGCAAACACCTAGATCCCTCGGCGAGCGTTCGATTGAATAAAGCTACCGGCTTCGTGAGGCCGAGCGGGCTAGCCCGGCGAGGCAAACGAGGTTGCGGCCGGCTTGTTTGGCAGCATAGAGCGCTTTATCGGCGGCATGGACTAGCTCGTCGCGGGTGCTGCCGTGCTTGGGAAAAGCGGCTACTCCTGCGCTGATCGTGATCAGGCGCGGCACTCCCGGAAATTGCCAGCCTTCCACCACCCTTCGCAACTTTTCCCCTACGCCCATGGCATGCTGTGCGTTCGTGTTGGCGAGCAGGATCGCGAATTCCTCTCCCCCGTATCGGCACACGACGTCAATTTTCCGCAACTGCTGATGAAAGAGGGACGAGACCTGCCGGAGCACCTCATCGCCCAGCAGGTGCCCAAATTCGTCGTTCAACCTCTTGAACTGGTCAATGTCGAGGATCATCAGCCCCATCCCGGTTCCGCAGCGGCGGGCGCGTTCAATTTCTTCCTGGACGCGTAACTCGAAGTATCGTCGGTTGAAGATGCCGGTCAGTCCGTCCAGATAGGAAAGTTTCCGGATGCGTTCCACGTAATGGGCGTTCTGAATCGAACTTGCGCAAATGTCGGCCACCGCCTCCAGCGGCTGGAATTCATTCTTGCGAAACGCGTTCCGCTCGGAACTATGCAGCGCGAGCACGCCCAGTGTCTGCCCAAAGGTGATCAGCGGAATGCTCATCTGCGAGGCAGATTCGGCAAAGAGCTTGAACGACCGCGGGGCGCCGCCCAGGTCGTTCTCGATGAGGGTCTCGCCGGACTGCATGGATCGCAGCCACGACTCGCAGCCGCCGGGTAGACGGCCGCCAGCGGGGAGCAGCGGTGTCAGTGCCCCTTGCTGGGCGCGCAGTACCAAGTCGCGGTCCTCGCGCAACCAGAGAGAGACGTGGGGTACCTGAAAGGCGCGCTGAATTTCCGAACACACGCGCGCCAGGAGATCCTCCAGGTCGATGACCGCAGTGCTTTGCTGGGCGATGGCGTTGATCGCCTGCATTTGCCGTGCCCGCTGCCGCTCCAGCGAGTACAGGCGTGCATTCTGCAACGCAATCGAAGCCTGGGTTGAGAACATAGTCAGCAGGTCGATGGTCTCGCGGTCGAAGTGATCGAGGCGTTCACTTTGGCAGTCCAGTACTCCGACCACCTCATCGCGGACCATCAAGGGAATCGCCAGTTCGGAGCGCGTGGACTGGGCACAGCAGATGTAGCGGGAGTCTTTGCTGACGTCGGGGGCATAGACTGGTTGCTTCTTGAGTACAGCAGCGCCGATGATGCCTTCGTGCGATCCTATGGAGGACTTGTCTTGACCGGCGTCCCAGCCGATCTGCGAACGCACACACAACTGCTGGGCCTCGTTGTCGAGCAACAGGATGGCCGCTTTCTGCAAATGAAAAAAGTCACGAGCGATGCCGAGGATCCGGCTCAGTACCTCGTCTGAATCAAAGGTAGAGAGCACAGCCTGGCCCGCATCGTACAGGACGGCGATTTTCTGCATGTAAGGGGATTGTAAGTCGGGAATGGGAACCATCTAGGTTCCGAAAGTAACTGGATTTCAAGGAGTTGGCTGCTTGTCTACTTCCACCTCCTGGCGGTGCGGATCAACCCGTAAGCCACCAGGCAGAACCAGAAGTCCACCAGCATGCCCAAGTCAGGTCGAAAGGGACGATGGCGCGCCGCCGGTGGAAATGAAGGCGCCAGAATGAAATAGGCGACGTTGCCCAACACGATTGCCGCCAGCGCCTGGATGAAGTTGACCAGCACCGATGCTTTAGGCTCCGGAGATTTAGACACCAGTACACCTCAGACAGGAATCCAGAAGCGAGAGCGAAACGGCCTCCCCGAGAGCTGCACCACCCCCCTCTGCTCCTGCTACCATCCTTGCTGTTCCTCGATGGGCCCATGATTCACTCGCGCTCTGGTTCGCGACTTTTGTGATTGGACTGAGCCCCACTGGAACTGTTGACGCATGCTCGAACTCTCCACTCCGGTGATGTATGTAAAGGGGGTGGGTCCGCGCATCGCGGAAGTGCTTGCGGCTAAGGGGATCCACACGGTCGGCGACCTGCTTCATTATCTGCCATTTCGCTATGAAGACCGGCTGAATCCGCGGGGCATTGCGGAGTTGCGCCCGGGTGAGATGGCGACCGTGATCGCGGAAGTACGCAACTCAGGGCTCTTCCGAACCCGCCGCATGCCGATTTTTCAACTCACCGTCGGCCAGGGACGAGCCCGCCTGCGCTGTCTCTGGTTTCATGCTACCTACCTGCAGGACAAATTCAAACCGGGTCAGATGATCGCGTTGTACGGGAAGGTCGAGGAAGACCCGCGCAGCCGCGAACTACAGATCATCCAGCCGCAGTATGAGGTCTTGGGAGAACCGGGCGACGGCAGCGGCAACGGCGCCGAGAAGAAGGCGGCGGAGTCGCTGGAGGTCGGCCGCATTGTTCCGATTTACGAGTCGGCGGGGCAGGGACGGCTGACACCGCGCTGGTTTCGAAAAGCGATTCGCACCGCGCTCGACAATCTGACGCCGGAATTGCCTGAGCCAATTCCGTCAGTCGTGCGGAGCCGGCTAGCTCTGGTGTCGCCGCGGGCGGCGTTGTGGAATGTGCATTGGCCCGAGCCCGGCGAGAGTCTCCAGGACTTGCAGGCATGGCGCACGCCGGCGCATATCCGGTTGATCTTCGATGAATTGTTCTTCGTCGAATTGGGTCTGGAGTTGAAGCGCCGCGATCAGAAGGCGCAGACCGGAATTGCGTTTCAACTCGATGAACGGGTGCGGGCGGCGATCAAGAAGATACTGCCGTTTCATCCTACTGCGGCGCAGAAGCGGGTGCTGAAGGAGATTGCGGCCGACATGGAGAAGCGGTATCCCATGCGGCGTTTGCTGCAGGGCGATGTGGGGTCGGGAAAGACGATTGTCGGCTTCGAGGCGGCGATCATCGCCATCGAAAATGGCTGTCAGGTCGCGCTCATGGCGCCGACTGAGATTCTGGCGCAGCAGCACTATTTTTCGGCGCGGAGGATTTTGGAGGATGCCGGGTACCGCATCGTCCTGCTTACCGGCTCGCTCGAGGCGGATCGAAAACGAGAGATTCGGCGGCATATCTCGCAGGGGAATGCGCAGCTGGTGATCGGCACGCACGCGCTGCTGGAAGAGAAAGTTGAATTTGCCAGGCTGGGATTGGTGATTGTGGATGAGCAGCATCGGTTCGGAGTGATGCAGCGGCTGAAGCTGATGAAGAAGTCGGGGGAGGGGGACGAAAGCCGAGATTCGCTCGGCGGGACGGGCGAGAGCGCCCGTCCCCACACGGGACCTGCCGAACCTGACGTTCTTGTCATGACTGCCACGCCTATCCCGCGAACCTTGGCGCTGACCCTGTACGGCGATCTCGATCTCAGTGTGCTGGACGAACTTCCGCCGGGGCGTACGCCGATCGTCACGCGTTGCGTTGCTGATGACCAGTCGCCGAAGGTGTGGGAGTTTGTGCGCAAGCAAGTTGCGGCCGGGCATCAGGCCTACGTGGTCTATCCCGTGATTTCTGAGAACGAGGAAAGCGAACTCAAGGCTGCGATCAAGATGTACCGCGAGC
>Ga0307479_10002539_pt1 | contig 16585 bp, 13 predicted proteins | sample atmos_gasesECM4C_FD_203743 | JGI IMG/M metagenome (GOLD analysis project Ga0307479, IMG submission 203743) | Hardwood forest soil microbial communities from Morgan-Monroe State Forest, Indiana, United States - atmos_gasesECM4C_515 | ecosystem: Environmental > Terrestrial > Soil > Temperate... | reverse complement strand
AATCTACAAGGACTGCCACGCCTGTCCACGGTTTCATTGCTGCGACGAAGTTGCCATGGTGCGTGGCGAGCTGCCCAAGTTCGCGATTCTCCCCGAACCCGCGAATTGGCTGGTCAAACTGCAGGGATGGTCGCCGAATGTGGAGAGTTCGACCAGCTCCAGTTAAGGCACAGTCCCAATTCCTGCTTTGCACAAGTGGAATAGGGCAGTCTTTAGCGGCGAAGCGGCAACAGAATAAAGCCACGGCGAAAGCCCTGGGTAACAAGCGGGAAATGGATCCAGCCCCAGCGCGGCGAAAGAGGAGTTCTCGCGCATACTCTCTGAGGGGTTATTGCTATGATCAGCAGGATCTCAGGAGGTGCGTGTGGGCCTCACCCGTCGTCATTTCTTGCAATCTTCTGCCGTCGCCCTGGCTGCCTTGCGGTCCGACCTGCATGCCACGAGCCCGCGCCTGATGGTTGGATTTTCGACCTTGGGATGTCCCTCGTGGGAGTGGGCCAAGATTCTCGATTTCGCAAAGGCTCACGACTTTTCCGCCTTTGAACTGCGTGGCCTGCTCGGCACGATGGACCTTCCCACACGTCCCGAGTTTCAGCCCGACCGCATCGCGCAATCCAAGCGTGACGTCGCTTCCAGAAATCTGAAGATAGCCTGCGTGAGCAGTTCAGCGGAACTTCACCACGCCGATCCGGAGAAGCGGCAGCAGCAGATCGCTGACGCCAAGAGATTCATCGATCTCGCCGCATCGCTTGGCGCTCCCAATGTTCGCGTATTCGGAAACAAGATAGAAGGTCCGCGGGAACAGGTTCTGGCTCGCGTTGCGTCGGGTCTGAGCGAGTTGGGAACATACTCGGCGGGACGTGGAGTCACGGTGCTCATCGAATCGCATGGCGACTTCACCGACTCGCCGACGTTGAACGAGACTCTCACCCGCGCCGACTCGCCCGGCGTGGGACTGCTCTGGGACGCACACCACACGTTTGTCTCGGGAAGAGAAGACCCGCAATTCACGGTCGAGAAATTGGGCCGCTACATTCGGCACACTCACCTGAAGGATTCGGTGCCGGCGGGCGAGGGAAGGCGTTATGTTTTGACCGGCCGCGGAGAGGTGCCGGTGCGGAAGCAGATTGAAGTACTCGCGGCTACCGGCTACACGGGTTGCTACACGTTCGAGTGGGAGAAAGTCTGGCATCCGGACCTGGAAGAACCGGAAATTGCGTTCGCGGATTTCGCCGAATTCATGCGCAAGCTGCCGGTTGGCGCGGCCGGAGCTCGAATGGCGCGCTAAGCGCATCTCAGTGCCGAGCACGGAGTGCATTCAGTCGCTGCCCGGCCTCGGCCATTCCCGGAGCCAGCCGCACCGCGGTTTCATAGGCGGTTCGGGCGGCCTCGGTTTGTCCCTTGTCTTCCAGGGCCCGGCCAAGCCAGAAATCCGCCTGCGCCAGCGGCGCGATCTGGCTGGCGTGAGACAGGTCCGCGACGGCGGCGTTCAGATTCCCCTGGCGGTACTCTGCGATCCCCCGCCCCAACAAACTGTTTTGCTTGCCGGAATTGATTTGAAGCGCGCCGTCGAACTGTTCGATCGCCCCCTGCAAATCATTCAACTCGAGCAGCAGGAACCCAAGATTGCTGTGGCTCTGGGCAATTTCGGTTGCGTCTGTACTGTACTTCAGCGCCAGTTCATATTCGCGTCTCGCGGCATCGGGATGGCTCTGTTGCTGCTCGAGCACGGCAAGGTTGTAGTGGGCGGTCGAAAGCTGGGGAATGAATTCTGCCGCAGCCTCAAAATGAGGCTGGGCCAGATCAGGCCGGCCCATCTCCATGAGCGCCGCACCGAAATTATCCTCGGCAATTCCGTTGCGGTGAGTCACCTGCAACGCGTGCGCGAAAAGCTTGTAACTGTTGTGCCAGTAGTTGATTTGAAAAAAGGCCACCGAGGCGTAGCTGACCACGACCGCTGCCGCAATCGTTATCTGGACCACGGCCGCAACCTGCAGGCTCGCGAACAATTCGGCGCAGCCCCATACCGCAATAATAAAGAGGCCGACAAACGGCAGGTACGCGTAGCGGTCCGCCATGGCTTGCCTTCCAACCTGCACGATGCCGATCATCGGGACCAAGGCCGCCAGGTACCACAACCATCCGGTGAGTAAGTAGCGGTGTTGCGCACGATAGCGCCAGGCCGCTACTGTGATCGACACCACGACGATTGCTGCAGCCAACACTTTCCATGCGCCCAACGAGTTTTCCGGATGCGGATAGAAGACCGCCAATCTCGACGGCCAAATCCCCTTGCCCACGTACGCGGCGTACGAATAGATTGCGTTCTCCAAGCGCGATGCAAGCGGCAACGACTCAGCCATGCCCAGCGCTCCGCCGCTGCGCTGTGCGTGTAGGGTGACCCAGGAACTCGCTACTGCCAGGGCGAAGAGTGGAACTTTTTCGACAACCAGTAAAGGCATCGAATGCTCGAAAGAGCCTTCGGACTCCGAACCAATGCGGCGCAGAGGCCAGTAGTCCCACAACAGCAGCAAGACGGGAACAGTGACGACCATTGGCTTGGCAGCCAGCCCGAGCGCGAAGAGCGCAACCACAAGCGCATAACGGCCAATGCTTTTCTGTCTTGCGTACCACCCGTACGCCACCAACGCTACAAGCAAGAAGAACATCGAGAGCACGGACTTGCGCTCCGCGACCCAAGCCACACATTCGACGTTCAACGGGTGGAGAGCAAACAATCCCGCCACTACCGCGCTAGGAATCAGGCATCCAGTTGCTCTTCGAAGAACGAAAAACAGCAGAACTACATTGCACCCGTGCAACAGCACGCTTGTGAGATGGTGGCCCCGAGGATTCAACCCGAAAAGCTGAACATCGGCCATGTGCGAGAGCCATGTCAGAGGATGCCAATTCGCCTCGGTAGTGGCCCGGAACGCCCAGGCGACGTTGCTCCACGAGAGTCCCTGCAGAACATGTGAGTTGGAAGTGACATAGGCAGGATCGTCGTAGTTGACGAACGAGCTGTCCAACGCGGGGACGTAAAGAATCAGAACCCCCGCAAACAAGATCAACGACAGAAACACCGGCGAGCGCAACAGAGACGGAATCGATGGGCTGCTGGCGTGTGTCCCGGAAGGATTCATTCGCGGTGCTGACATTGTACCTAGGAGGGTACGGTTTCACGGTCAGACACTTGACCGCGGGAATGGACCGCGGTTTCCGCCATGCGGTTGTTTGTTCCCTGAAACCGCGACCGGCTCGCTAATCGGTCACCGTGACTTGTTTGCCGGAGTAGGGCACAATTTTGTCCGGCTTGTCTTCTACACTAATCCCTGCTCCGTGGTTCTGACCGGCGAACACGATCCGAAATGTGCGGCTCTCGAGCATCCCAGGAAATTCGCCTTTGCGTTCGCCAATCGTGAGCGCGTGCTGGGCATCGTCCCAGTGCAGCGGAATGGTCGCGTGCACACCTTTCTCGTAGTTGTAGCCGTCGTTTTCGTCTTCGTAGAGTGTGAAGTTTCCGTCAGCGCCCGGATAGATACGCACCTCGATCGGATCCGCCGGCTTTTGCGTGGACCATTCGACTTCCGGTCCCATCAGCACAATGGACCCGGCGCGCACGTACAGCGGTAGCCGATCGAGCGGTGCTGCGGCTGCTTCTTCCACCATCGGACCATGGATCACCTTCCCGCTCCAGAAGTCATACCACTTGGCCTGCGGCAGATAGACATGGCGGCTCGTCGCCCCCGGCTCCGTCACAGGATTCACCAGGAAGGCCGGGCCGTACATAAACTGATCGCCAATATCAACGGCACGCGCATCGGTTCGGAAATCCATCACCAGCGGCCGCATGGGAGTGTAGGCTTCGCTCGTCGTCATCCATGCCAGCGAGTACGTATAGGGCAACAAGCGATAGCGCAAGCGGTCGAAATCGACCAGAATCTTCTGCGCATCCGGCCCGTAAGACCACAACTCATTGCCGTCCGGATTGGCACGCGTTCCGTGCACTCGCAGAATCGGATTGAACGTTCCCCACTCGAACCAGCGCACAAACAGCTCACGAAACGCCGGATCGCCGGGGCTGCCAAAAACGAAGCCCCCAATATCGGTGGTCCAGTAGGGAATGCCGGACACAGCGAAGTTCAACCCCGCAGGGATTTGCCGACGGAAGCTGAACCAGTCGGAGTTGATGTCGCCCGACCAGGCCGTCACCGAGTTCCGCTGCGAGCCCGCAAAGGCCGAGCGCGACAGAATGAACACGCGCTTCTTATCCGAGGCGCTGCGCTGTCCCTGATAAACGGCGCCGGTATCGAGCAGGGGAAAGTCATTCACATAGCGATCCCCGCTCCCCGCCGCCAACTTATGCCCGAGCAGGATGTTCTCTTCCTGTCCCTCGGTCTCCGGTTCCGTCGTATCCATCCACCAGGCATCGAGGCCGATGTTGAACAGTGCCTTGTGCACTTCGTCCCAATAAAACTTGCGGGCCTCGGGATTGGTCGCGTCGTAGACCGCCATTCGGTCGGTGTGGAAGGGCGGCTTGGCAAACTTGAACTTGTCAACAAACCAGCCTTGCTTCTCCATGTAGTCGTAGTTCGCGGAGCCGGGCTCGAAAAAGGGCCAGATGGAAATCATCAGATGGAAATTTGCAGCGTGGAGATCGTCCACCATGCCCTTTGGCTGGGGATAGTTTTTGTTGAAGACGAACTCACCCTTGCGGTTCCACCAGAACCAGTCCTGCACAATGTTGTCGGCGGGGATGTGCAGCTCGCGATATTTGCGTGCGATGGCCACAATCTCCTCTTGCGACTTGTAGCGGTTCTTGCACTGCCAGAAGCCATACGCCCACTTGCCAAACAGCGGCGCCTGCCCGGTCAACTCGCGGTAGTCGGCGACAATCTTGTCCAGTTCCGGGCCATAGAAAAAGTAGTAGTCGACGGCGTCGGCCACCTCCGAACTGATGTAGAGATAGTTGGCGAAACGGTTGTTGAACCGGCTTCGCGACTCGTTGTTCCAGTAGATTCCATAGCCCTTGCTTGAAACCAGCAGCGGTACGGCAATATTCGTATTGTCCTGCGAGATATCCACCGATTCGCCGCGGTAGTTCCACACTCCCGACTGGTGCTGGCCCAGCCCGTAAAGTCCTTCATGCGAGCCGTAAATGTTCACAAAGGCCTCGGCGCGATATGTATCTTCACCATTGACCTTGACCGCGGTGAGCCAGCGATTCGCGTCCTGCACCAGCGGTTTGCCCTCAAGTTCGCGGTAGGTGATTGCGCCATCGATCCGGGCCACGCCGACTTTGAGCCGAGCCGTCGCGATCGTGATTTCCTCCCGCGTTTCCGCCATGGTCCACTGCGGCGTATCCCAGGAGGTTTTGATGATCACGAAATTCGCGTGCTTTTCAAACCCAGTGGTAGGCGCGTACACCACGTGGATAATCGAGTCGGTGCAGACCTGCAGCTTCAGAACGCCAGTCTTTTGAGTGAACAGGACACCGTCGGCCTGCTTCTCGACTGCCGTAACCGGATTTCTCGGGGTCCATTGGGCGTGAGCGGTGGCAACGAATCCTCCAACGACGAGAAAAAACAGCCTAAGAGATAAGGGCGCGGGGCGAAGTCTCATCATCACGGAGCCTCTGGCGAGCTATCGTACTCGCCGGGCAGGGAATCTAACAATAACGATTATCTACAGGAGACCGAAGGCAGCCCGGCCCATCCAGCCGACGGACTGGAAACTCGCAGATCCGAAGCATGAGTGAACGTACGCTCGGGCTGCGCCAGAATTCGCCTCGCTTTGGAACGCCACATCCCATTTGCAAGGAGATAGGATGATCTTTGTCAGCTTGTACACGATGACACCCGACCAGCGGAACTCCGCGGAGAACCGATTCCAGCAGACCGGGGGCAGGCCGCCTGCGGGAATCAAAGTGATCGGACGTTGGCATTCGGTCTCAGGTGGCCGCGGCGTGACCGTTTGCGAGGCGAGCGATGCACAAGCCGTCGGTCAGTGGGCACACGATTGGAACGATGTCATTCACTTTGACATCTATCCGGCGATCGACGATGCAGGACTGGCCAAGCTCTTGGGGTGACAAGCCGCGATACAAGGAACGAGCAGCTTTCGGCAAATGCGGAGAGGAGCCTGACGGGGAAGGAGGAATGGTCGCGTTGACATGAAGTACTTTGTACTATAAAGTAAATTCATGATCGCGTCCGATGAGCCGTTTCTTCGCCCAATCGCCAAGCGCTGGATCCCGCGGGAAATGATGGCCGCACCGTCGCTCGACCGTGACGAGGCCGCAGGGAAGATCGAGCCCCACTACGCGCTGCTGATCAATCCCTTCTACCCTAAGGACGCCAACGCCAGTTTCGGCAAACATGTCCTCACTCCCACACTCGCCCTGACCAGCTTTGCCGCGACCACGCCCAAGCACTGGCGCGTCGACTACTGGGATGAGAATCTGCTGCACGGCCGTCCGCCGCATCGCCCGATCCCTCAGGTGGTCGGAATCACCGTGCATCTGACGTTTGCCCTTCGCGCCTACGAGCTCGCCGATTGGTATCGGGCGCGCGGAGCCAAGGTGATCCTTGGGGGCTTGCATGTGCTGTCCTGTCCCCACGAATGCGCGCCCCACGCCGACGCCCTCGCCCTGGGCGACGGCGTTCAGCTGTGGCCGCGCATCCTGCGCGACGTGGAAACGAACTGCCTCCAGTCCCGCTACCTCGCCACGTATGAGAACGACTACTGTGACGATCCGCCGCCGCGACGCTCGATCCTTCCGCGGAACAGCTTTCTCACCACCACCAGCCTGATCGCCACCCGCGGATGCCACAACCGCTGCGGCTTTTGTTATCTCGCGACCGACGGCCTGCGCATGCCCTATCGCATGCGCCATCCGCAGCAAGTCGCTTCCGAGTTTCAGGAAAACGACCAGCCCTACGCCGTGTTCATCGACAACAATCTCGGTTCGCGCCGAGACTATCTGCACGCGCTCTGTGCCGCCCTCCGGCCGCTGAACAAGATATGGAGCGCGGCCGTCACCATCGACGTCACCGACGATCCCAGCCTGATCCGCAACATGGCGCTCGCCGGATGCACCGGCGTCTTCATCGGCTTCGAGTCGCTCTCCGATGACAACCTCGCGGACTCTCACAAGAAAACGCCGAAGACGTCCGACTATGCGCGGCGAGTCCGGATGCTGCACGACTGCGGCATCCAGGTGAACGGATCGTTCGTCCTGGGTTTCGATCATGATCGCAAAGACGTCTTTGCTCGTACCGCCGCTTGGATCGAAGAGAACCGGCTGGAATGCGCGACCTTCCACATCCTGACGCCGTACCCGGCGACCCCGTTATTCCGGCAAATGGAAGCAGAAGGGCGAATCCTGCATCGCGACTGGACGCTCTACGACACCAGCCACGCCGTCTTCCGCCCCAAACACATGACGCCGGAACAACTCGAGCAGGGATATGCTTGGATCTACCAGCGTCTTTTCTCCCTTGCCTCGATCTGGCATCGGCGACCGGAGCAGTGGCAGGCTGTCGCTCCCTACCTTGCCATGTCGTACCTTTACAAGCGTTCCAACCGCTTCTGGCACCTGCTCATCAAGCACGACCTGGTCAATCCCGTCTGGAAACCGCTAGTGGAGATGACGCGCTGGCGCCATGTCCGCTACCGGCGGCAACTGGCGCAGCGAGAGATGGCTGTCGGCGCGCCCGGACAGATCGTCTCGGCGGGAGTCTGAAGCCCGTCGGTCCAGAGCCGCGACCCTAGGCTCGTGTCAGGAAAATCGGTAGTCCCAGCTTGCGATCGTAAGTCGGCCGGTAACGCTCCGTGTTGTACATGGTGGGGACCTCCACTTTGCGTGGCCCGAGTTTGGGATCGGGGATCGGCACCATGGCGAAGCAACCGTGGTTGATTCCCGTCATCAGGCCGGCTTTCCCCTCGACCACCGTATCCATCGCCATGCCGGCAAAGGTGATGGCCACCATGCGGTCGACGAAGTCCGGGCTGCCGGAGCGCAACTCGTAGGTCAGGTCGCTGACCACGGTCTCGTTTCCAGTGGCGGTCTTGATCTCCTCGCTCAGGTCTTCGGCCACGCTCATCTTCTTGCGGTGGCCGAAGGCATCGGGCGGGCCGTATTCCTTCACCGTATAGCCTTCCCACTCCGCGCCCTCGGAAAGAATCACCAGCGAGTAGTTGCTGGGATTGCTGCTCTTGTCGGTGACCAGGATGTCGATCAGGTGCTGCAATTTCACCTTGTACTCAGGGATGCAGCAGCGCACCGATGTCACATACGCCGTGTAAAGAGCAGTGTAGCCGGCATCGCGGCCGAACACGCGAAAGATACCGATGCGCTCGTGCGAGCCAACCGTGGTCCGCTGACGCTCGATGGCGTCCATGGCGCGAGTAATGGCAGTCGAAAAACCTATGCAGTACTCGGTGTTGCGAACGTCGTTATCCATGGTTTTCGGCACGGCAATCACTTTCACTCCCTGGCGGTCCAGTTCAGCGGCATAGCTCAAGGTGTCATCTCCGCCAATCGCCACCAGGTAATCAAATCCCAACGTCTCGATATTTCTCAGCACCGCCGGAGTCACGTCGAACACCGTGGTGGTCACACCCTTCTGGGTGGATTCCTTGCTTGAAAACTGCTGCCCCGCAAGCACCGGCGGCAACTTTTGCATCTTGGTGGGATTGGTCCGCGAGGTATGCAGATAGGTGCCCCCCGTGCGATCAATGGTGCGAGTGTTCTCGCGGTTGAGCGGTTGGATATAACGCGATCGGCTGGCCGGATCTTTCAGATCGACGTGCGTCAATCCTTCCCAGCCCCGGCGTATGCCCAGCACTTCGCATCCGATTTCGGACGCCCGATAAACGACCGACTTAATCACAGAATTCAGGCCCGGAACATCGCCGCCGCCGGTGAGGATACCAATTCGTCTTGCGGACATGAAGTTCTCCGTAGAAGGAAGTATGAAGAGCAGATGACAACTCTCATTCATTCTATAGAAGACCGCACTCCACATCGCCGGCACACGCTGCGAGATTCCGCCCCCATTGGCGCGCTTCGTTGCGCGAGCATGCCCGCGCCGACGCGTCCCCGCGTTTCTTTTTGCGGTAAGATCAATGCTATGAAAACGTCGGATGCCGAAGCTGAGACGAGCGAGAAAGCCCCCGAACCGCGCCCTTCCAATTTCATTCGCGACATCTTTCTTGACGACCTCAAGACCAATAAATTCAACGGCCGCGTGCAGACCCGCTTTCCTCCCGAGCCCAACGGATACCTGCACATCGGCCACGCCAAGGCCATCTGCATCGATTTCGGCATGGCCGACGAATTTGGCGGACACACGAATCTGCGTTTTGACGACACCAATCCAGAAAAGGAAGACGTCGAGTACGTCGACTCCATCATGGAGGACGTAAACTGGCTCGGCTTCCACTGGGATGGCCTCTACTACGCGTCGGATTATTTCGACCAGCTCTACGAGTGGGCGATCAAACTGATTAAAGACGGCAAGGCCTACGTGGATGACCTCTCCGCGGAAGAAATCCGCAAGCATCGCGGCACGCTGACCGAGCCCGGCAAAGACAGTCCCTATCGCAACCGCTCGATCGAAGAGAACCTGAATTTGTTCGAGCGCATGAAGGCTGGAGAATTCCCCGATGGCTTGCGCGTGCTGCGGGCGAAGATTGACATGGCTTCGCCCAACCTGAACATGCGCGACCCGGTGATGTACCGCATCCTGCACGCCGAGCATCACCGCACCGGCAACAAGTGGTGCATCTATCCGATGTACGACTACGCGCACGGCCAGTCGGATTCCCTCGAAAGAGTCACGCACTCCATGTGCTCGCTCGAGTTCGCTGACCACCAGCCCATCTACCGCTGGTTCATCGAGCAGCTAGGGATTTTTCCCTCGCAGCAAATCGAATTCGACCGCCTGAGCCTGACCTACACGATCATGAGCAAGCGCCTGCTGCGCCGCCTGGTCGAGGAAGGCCGGGTGAACGGCTGGGACGATCCGCGCATGCCCACGCTGGGCGGCCTGCGCCGCCGCGGCTACACGCCCGAGGCGATTCGCAATTTCGTAGCGGCTGTCGGCGTCTCACGCACCAATGGCATTGTCGAGTTGGCGATGCTCGAACACTTTGTCCGCGAGGACCTAAACCGGCGAGCTCCGCGCGTGATGGCGGTGCTGCGTCCGCTGAAAGTTGTGATCGACAACTACCCCGAAGACCAGGTGGAAGAGATGGAGGCAGTCAACAATCCTGAGGATGAGGCCGCTGGCTCTCGCAAGGTGCCGTTCTCGCGCGTGCTCTACATCGAGCAGGACGACTTCCGCGAAGTGCCTCCGCCAAAATATTTCCGCCTCGCCCCCGGCCGCGAAGTGCGCCTGCGCTACGGCTACTTCATCACCTGCAAGAGCGTCGTGAAGGACGACAAGGGCGAAGTCGTTGAAATTCACTGTACCTACGATCCCGCTACCCGCGGCGGCAACGCGCCCGACGGACGCAAAGTGAAGTCGACGATCCACTGGGTCTCAGCAGCGCACGCCGTCGACGCCGAAGTGCGCATCTACGAGAACCTGTTCCTGAAAGAAAACCCAGGCGAGGTCGAAGAAGGTCAAGACTTCACCGCCAATCTCAATCCGAACTCGCTCGAAGTGATCCCCCATGCGAAGCTCGAACCATCGCTGGCGAACGCGACGGCTGGCAGCCGCTATCAGTTCGAGCGCCTAGGATACTTCTGCGCCGATCCGGACTCGAGGCCGGGGAAGGCAGTGTTCAACCGCACGGTCGCACTGAAAGACACTTGGGCGAAAGTGGAGAAGAAGCAGGGCGGGAAGGGTAATCCAAAGACCAGTTCGCAATAACTATCCGTGAGTTTGACGCCATCCGGGAAACGTTGAGATTGGAAAACCGAACTCGGGAGCGAACTTTACTGGGGGTGTAGGGCTGTCCAGCAGGGACAACCAATCTCGGCGGTGATCAAGCAAGCTCGGATTTTTCAGCGCGTTGCATCTGACCCATCGATGCCGTAGCTTCCGACTCGGAACCGTTCCAGACTTGTCATCCTGAAGCGCAGCTTTTAGCGCCGAAGGACCTATGCATCGGCGCGGACTGCATGGGTCCGTCGTGAGACAGAGGCGTCTCACTCCGGATGAGAACCGATGAGGGTGCTTGAGCGGCCGACAGCTAATTATGCACGTGCGGGCTCTGCGCCGGATTGTGCCTCGGCCCCGGCGGCTCCTTCACCACCTTCACATCAAAACTCACGGGCAGGTTCTTGGGCGGGAAGCATTGCGCGTTGTCGCAAGCCTGGAAACGCAGAACGCCGTGCATGACATATTTCCCCGGCACCACCGAGTGCAGCGGATGCACGGCGACGGCGATCGTGAAGTCGCCCGTGTAGACATTCAGCGCTTCGTCGGGCGAAAAAGGAAAGCTCAGATCTTGACCCGGGGGGTACTTGATCTTCCCCAGCACAATGTCGGTCGGCAGGTCCATCTTTAAGTTTGTGGGAATCAGAAACTCCGACTTCGGCGTGTTGGAATTGATGTGAAACCCGGAAGCCACCCGGAAATTCAGGTTCACCATGGTCTGCGCCGTCCGCGGAGCCGTGACCAGCGGTACCGACGCAAACGTCACCGACGGCGCCTTCCCAGACTGCGCCAGACTTGTCCCTGAGAGCAAAGCGAAGATGCAGATGCTGATGCAGATTAGAGTCGGCTTGTGGGCTCGCGACATCATCCCGCAACCAATATTAGTGCGACCGCCGCGTGCTTCCTATTGTCAGTTCTGAGCCTGCGGAGCCGCCAAGGCAGCCGAGGAGTTCGCGCCCGCCTGTGTATCCAGCGCCTTGCGGATGGACTCCTCGATCTCCGCCCTGCCCTTCAGCCCGATAATCTTGTCCACGATTTTGCCATCACGCCCGATAAAGAAGCTCTCCGGCAGCGCGGGGACACCTCCGTAAGCATCGCCCACGGCTTCCTTCCCCAGCAGCACGGGATAGTTCACTCCCATTTCTTTGGCGAATTTGGCGATGTCTTCCTTGCTCGAATCGTCCATAGCCACGCCGACAATCTGCAAGCCCTGCGGGCCGTACTGCTTCTGCAATTCGATGAACCACGGCATTTCGATCTTGCAGGGACCGCACCACGTCGCCCAGAAATTCAGCAGAACGGCCTTGCCACGCAGGTCCGACAAGCGCATGCTCTGGCCATCGAGCGAATCGAGCGTGAAGTCAGGAGCGGGTGTCCCATGGGCCATACCCAAGGGGTGCGTCGGGCCCGATCGGCGAGACATGGAGAAGCCGAAATACAGCATCCCCGTCGCGATGATCGCAACGACAACAAGAGCGAATGGATTCCGGCCGCCCTGACGCGCAGGAACGCTCGCGGGCCCGGCTACGGCAGGTTCTATCGCCAGTTGACCACCTTCGATATCCGAGAGATGGAACTGCGCACCACACGCGCCGCACTGAGCAGTGCCGGTCCTCGCGGCTTCGCGGTTAAGTTCTTCTAAGCTCTTTTCCAAAGGCATCTTGCAGTTTGGACAGAGCGGTCGAATTTCTTCAGGCATAAATCCAGGTCCTCTACTACAAAGCAAAACGATTCAGAAACGACAACCAGCTCGAAATCAGGGTAAAGCGTCCGAGCACCAGCAGGATTCCGAGCGCGATCAGCAGCCCGCCGCTGGCCACTTCGATCGCGTGCATGTGCGACCGGAAGCGGCTGTAGAACTTCAGGAAGCGCTCCATCAGCAGCGAGGTCAATAGAAACGGCACCGCCAGCCCCAGGGAATAAACTCCCAGCAGAAGCACTCCCTTCACCAGCGTGTCCTGTTCGCTGGCCAGAGTAAGGATCGCGGTCAGAATGGGCCCCAGGCACGGGGTCCAGCCGAAGGCGAAGGCGAATCCGATCACGAACGCGCCAATCGGCGTGCTGCTTCCCTTCACGCGGTGCAGCCGCGCATCCTGCAACAGCCACTTGATCTGAAAAAGCCCGGTCAAGTGCACTCCAAAAATAATGATGATCACTCCCGCCACGATCGACAGGGTGTGCTTGTAACGCGCCGCCAGTTGACCGATCTCGGTCGAGATCGCCCCCAGCGTGACGAACACCACGCTGAAGCCGAGGATGAATCCAATCGAATTCACCATGACGCGGCGCATGAGCTGAGCCTGCGGCGACTTCAACTCCTCCACGCCGGCGCCCGAGATCAGCGAAACGTAACCCGGTACCAGCGGAAGCACGCAGGGCGACAGGAAGGAGATCAATCCCGCGACGAAGGCGGCGATGGGAAGTGGGAGGCTCGACATCGTTCTTATTGTAAATGCGGCGTGCTTACGCCATCAGAATTAAGACGTACGAAGGACGATTAAGTTGCATTTCTTCACCCATTTGCGATTCTTTGGTTCAATGGGATTTGGACGGCATGGTCGCTTCCGAAGCGCCCGGAGATGGCATCTGGGTCGGAGCTTCCACGAATTTTCGAAACACGCTCGTCGGCAACGTGGCATAGAGCACGGCCCGGCTGTCTTCCTGGCGCACCTGCAGGCTGTCGAAGAGAGCTTTCACATCAGCGTCGCTGCCCGCCGATCCAACCGAGACTTCGGCGCTGTGAAACATGGCCAGAAACGCAGTCATCTTATCGGTGATGTTGCGCGCGTCCGCGTCGCTGCCGGCCCAGGCCTCCGCTCGCAAGTGCAGCGCCCCGGAGCGTAACGGCAGATGCAAAGGGTTGTAGCTGGCGGAAATCACAAGGTCAGCCGCCTTGGGAAAAACCGCGGACCATCCCCTAAAGTCCGAGGCCGAAGGTTCGATGCGCGCCACCGCCCACACCGGGCTGGCCAGTTGTACGCGCTTGTAGTACTTGCGCAAGAAAGCCGGTCCGCCAAAGGGAGAAGCCAGCCGCCGCGATCGGTCAATCATCCCCCGGATCACGCCCGGATCGTCGTGGTTCGACGCCGCTACGGAATCGACGCTGAGAATGGCGACGCGGAAGCTCCGTCCCTGCAACGGCATCGTATAGATATCGACCGAGTTGTAGTTTTCAACCGACTGTGCCGTACGCTTTAAGTAAGCGGCCAGCCGTTCGCCATCAAACTTGCCGACAAAAACCTCGGAAAAGCGCGGCTCCGGCGCCGTCCTGCCGGTCCCGCCCCCCGGCCAGCTGGCCGGATAGTGGGCGGCAAAGGCGACCGCGTCCAGATCGCGCTCGAACTCGAATCCCGTCTCCTGGATGAACCGCTCATATTCCGGATCGTGCGAAACCGCAGGCAGCGGGGTGGAGCTGACCCTGCGGAGCCAGCCAAAGTTGGCATAGAGAAATGCATCGGCCCCAGGCAGAAGCCGCGCCGCTTCTGGCGGAGCGCTCTTTCGCAGTTGGACGGCAACCGTCACCGCCGCGGCCACAACCACGACCGCCAAAGCGATGGGGAGAGTGCGTCTAATTCGCATGAAATCGGGTCAGGAGATGAATGATAGCACCGGGGGCAGGTGCGAACAGGTATCGGACCACCTACCGGGATCCAGACTTTCCGATGTGAGCAACTTGGGCCGCCAGCACTGAATCGAACCGGAATGCCACCGTCGATTCGCTTGAGCAATCATTGTAAGCAGCCAGAAGCCGCCGCGGATCCGCCATAACGTCCATTACTCCGGCCAGCCCGCGCTTCTTCTCGATTGCTGCGAGAAGCACTGCTCCGGTGGCGTGGTAGCCCATGTCGAAGAAAGGCGATGAGGCTTCGGCGAAGGCCTCGTCGGGCAACGGCTCCCTCAAAGCGCTACGGAGGACCTTCTCCATCGCGGGAAGCAGGTCGGGAACTTTGGCGAGATACGGCTTGATGTCGGGCTGCTTTTCGAGATCGTCCAATTTCTCGTGGCCGTTGATCAGCAACGTCGCGCTACCCTCCATCATGGTCGCGACCAGGAAGTCCCACACCTGAGTTTCGGCCGGACTCATGGCTAAGGAATCCCGCTTTTGGTCCAAAATCTCGCCGTAGCCAAGGTGGTGCGTCTCATGAGCGAAGAACTCAACCACTTGCTCCGACGACATAGGAAGCGACATTCCGCGAGATGTGCGCCAGGCGCTGATGAGCACATCGAAGTAGAGTTTGTCTTCCAAGGCCGCCGCCGCGGCGCGTCCTCCCATAACGACGTAGAGCTTGGGCGTGAGCGGAATCTGCGTGGGGGAATCGTCTTCGGGGAGATACTTGCGCGCCACAGCGATCGCCTTGCCGATGGACTGATTGCTCCGTAGTTCTGCAAGCCGCGATTCGAGGAGGGGAATGTTGTCTCGACCCCACACCAGAGAAGGGCCGACGTCTTGGGTCAGTCCGGCAACGCCTTTTTCCGCACGGACGCCTGGCTCCGATGGCTTCACATCGGCGATTTTGCCCGCGCAGGCCGCCTGCAGCACTTCCCGGTATTGCTGCACCGAGACGCGGCGGGAAATGTTCTGTTGTTGGACCACCAAGCCGGTTCCTGGGAGCGAAAGCACGCGGTCGATGGCCGTCGTCGTGGCCTTGCCGTCGTGGCAGGATCGGAGCAGCTCCAACATGGCTTGGGCCTGGGAAAAATCTCTCAGGGCTTGCCCGTACGCATAGCCAGTGAGCAGTCCGAACAATAGAGAAGCGACCGGGAAAAGAACCCACGGACTGAGCCACTTGCGGGAATGCATAGGCCCTTATACGAGGGCCCTGTACAGCGGGTTCCTGGGGAGGGTGTCCAGAGTAGTTTGCTTGCACGCCAACTTCCCCTTGTGATAACTTAACTAATTGTCCCGGACATCTGGCAGGGATCCGAGGGATAAGCTTGCGCGAGGGCGCGTCTATCCCCAGTATTGCTGGCGTAGCTCAGTCGGTAGAGCATCTGATTTGTAATCAGAGGGTCGGGGGTTCGAATCCCTTCGCCAGCTCCAGAGAACGAACAGAATTTTCCGGCAGGCGGCGGACTCGGTAGCGGCGCAACAGGCTTTTCCAAACGCACTCCATTCGGTACTTTTCCGGCGTGTAGTGGTAATTCGCGACGCAGTTTGCGCGAACCTTGGTTTCCCTGTTTTGCGAAATGTTGTGACGGTGGTCTGCGGGTTTCCCGTGAGCGCTCCCAGGTTGCGCGCTGGTTTTCTGCGTAGTCCGAGTGCGACGGCCGCATCGCCCGAAAGTTTGCACAGGTGGGTGAGTGGTTAAAGCCAACAGACTGTAAATCTGTCCCTCCTAGCGAGGTACGAAGGTTCGAATCCTTCCCTGTGCACCAGGATTTATCGTGAACCGCTTGGCCGGAGCTTTAATCGCCTACGTCGTGCTTGGCGTCCTGACCTGGTTCACGATTAGTGACTCGCGCATACGAGGAGTCACATTCGCGCTCCTCGCGTTGTTCGCGGTAAAGAGCTGGTTGCGGCGTAACGATGTGCTGCATTCGGACAAGGACGCGGAGTAGGGTTTAGCTGAGAGCTGTAAAGCTTGCCTTGAGCCGTAAAGGCGAAGGGGCTGACAGCTGAGTTTTCGGGCCGATGTAGCTCAGTTGGTAGAGCACTCCCTTGGTAAGGGAGAGGTCACCAGTTCAATCCAGGTCAT
>Ga0307479_10002537_pt1 | contig 16593 bp, 16 predicted proteins | sample atmos_gasesECM4C_FD_203743 | JGI IMG/M metagenome (GOLD analysis project Ga0307479, IMG submission 203743) | Hardwood forest soil microbial communities from Morgan-Monroe State Forest, Indiana, United States - atmos_gasesECM4C_515 | ecosystem: Environmental > Terrestrial > Soil > Temperate... | reverse complement strand
GTTTCAATGGGCGATGCGCCATTTCGTCCAGAGTGCCGCGAATCAACTCCAGCATGAGCGTGTTGCCCCCTTCGTCTTCGATGCCGGCCTGATTTTTATCGGGATCAACCGCTTGCCCCGCCTGATTGAAATATTCGGCGCCGACATGAAGCGGCTGGTGAATGTCGCCGAGATAATGCGCGAGCAAAATTACCGCAACCGGCCTGGTGATTTTGCGCGGATTATTTTCAGGGATTTCGCCGCGCAGAACTTCGACGCAATAGGAGATCATATGGACTATGTCCCATTGGGTGCGGCCAGTCGTGCCATCGGAGTACCGGTGAACGTTGAGAACCGGCACATCGGTGTAATGAAACCAATGGTGCGATGGAATCGGCGACTTCGAATCCTGCGTTGGCGGATTCGCTCGCCAGAACTCGCGGAGCTGTTTGTCGATCTTGGGATGATCCGGATAATGAGGAAACGCTTTGGGGTCGTCCGGGCCGTTTTTATCCCAGGCTTTGATCTCGTCCGGAATAAACGCGGCCTTTTCCAGCGTGATCCCGTCGATCAATCCGCGGATTTTTTCTCCCGCCAGTGTGTTTGCTATCAGCTTGTCCGCGATTCCCCCGACAATTTCGTGTCCAGTCTGCCCGTAACCGAGGCAGCGAGAAACGAACAGCATCAGCGTCAGAGCGAAGACGACAATTTGTTTCAAGGGGCTTTTAAGATCAGCTGAGCAAAGCTGCGCGGATTTCTTCAACGCGGGCGCGCAGTTTGTCAAAATGCGAGCCTGACCAATAAACCTGCCCGCAACCGCGGCAGCGCCGAAATTGCTCATAATAAATCCTGGTCAATGGCTGCAGCTCGTCGAAAACCTCGGATTTCTTGGCCGGTTCAAGCGACTCGTTGCAGCGCAGGCACCGGCTGAAGGGCGCGAGCGCACTGGAAAGATTGAATCGGCGCAAAACCTCCACGGTTTGGTCGAGCGGATTCTGCGAGCGCAAATAATAGCCGTGACGCACCGCGGCATGCATGAGAAGGCGTCGGTCGCGGGTGAGGAGAGCGCGATTTTCATCGCCGACCGTCCTGACCAATTGTCGATCTTCGGCGGCGCAATCGTAAACGACATCGATCCCGAGGAGGCGAAGATCGCGGACAAGTTTTCCTAGATGACCGTCAGCGACAAACCTCTCGATTCTGCGCACTTGCAATCGATTTTCAGGAAAAAGTGGAGAGTGCGGTTCGGTCGGTGGATAAACATCGACCACAGCATCTTGCGTTAAAATCGCGGCGAAATCGACCGGACGACCGTCCACCAGAATTAGGTCGACCTCGGTGTGCGGCACCCCGCAGGCTTCGATTACGTCCTTGATCGAGGTCCTTTCGGATAACTGGCGCTCGATGCCGGGCGTTTTCGATTTCAAAAAGAACCAAAGATCGCCGTGAAACGTCAGCCGGATCGTGAATGGAGTCATTTGCTCACCCGCGCGGTCGAGTAAGCGTATTCAAAAGTGGTTCCGCGCGGGCGGGCCATCAATTTTCCGGGACCGAGCGGTTCGTCTTCGCCATAATAACAATCCAGTTGCCAGCGCCGCAACCCGCCACCGGTATCGACGATTTTCCAGCGAGTGCTACCAAAAACGCGTTCGACTTGAGTGGCCGGAGTTTCCAGCACCAAACCGCGATAGAGAGGACCTTGCGTTCTCGCGGCTGCGGAAAAATGGGGGATCAAGGTGCCACCGCCTCCGCTCGGCGCCGACGAAAAACCATAAGAGCCGCCGTTGTAACGAATGTAATTGCGACCGTTAATCGGCGTTGTGATTCGCCCGTAACCTTCTTTCATCACCGAACGCAGAAAATCGCGCGGGTAAGTTCGGCCGCGCAATCCTGGTTTGCTAACTCGAGTCGCGTCAAAGCCGCGATCAAAAGTGAATCCGGATTCCTTGGGCGTGTAATAAAGTGTGCAGACGATAAAATATTCGCCGCTGTGTCCCTGCGGACGCCGCGCGAGCTTTTCATTTTCGGAAGCGAGACGTTGGATAACTTCCGGCCACGGAATGTCCGCGCGAACCGCAGTCATCATGGCAAACAACGCCGCAACTGATCGGGTCAATTTTCCCATTGGACTCGCCTTCTCTCCTGATTTTTACCCGCGAATGACGCGAATCACACGAATGATTTTACACTCGAGTTCTTTTAATTATTTCGCGTCAATTCGCGTGATTCGTGGGCAACTTTCTTAATAGATTTTATTCGCCAAAGTAATCTTCGGCCGGTCCGCCGAGCAAAATCTGGATCGGCAGCTTCTTCTCTTCGTATTCGTAAGGCGGTTGTTTCCACGCGAACGACTCCGGGTATAACTTTCGGATACAGCGAATGATTTCAACGCCGGTTTGAAATGACCGGAAAATATTGCGGTCGAGCAGGTGAATCTGCGCGCCGCCGCAAAGTTCTCCGGCGAATTTATTGAACGTCGGCTGAAAATAATTTTCGCGAAAGAAAACACCGGGCAGTTTCAGATCGTTCAACTCGCGACAAATGTTTTCCGCGTCGATAAAAGGGGCGCCGAAAATTTCAAACGGTCGCGTAGTCCCGCGCCCCTCGGAAATGTTCGTTCCTTCGAGCAGACACATTCCCGGATAAACTGTGGCCGTCTCGAGCGTCGGCATGTTCGGCGAAGGCATGACCCAGGGCAGTCCGGTTTGGTCGAACCACATCGCGCGCTCCCAATTTTTCATCGGCAAGATCGACAACCGACATTTCGGAAACGCTTCATCTCGAAACTGGTTGGCTAACTCGCCAATCGTTTTCCCGTGACGGACTGGGATTGGATGCATCCCGACGAACGATTCGTAGCCTTTCTCGATCGGCGGGCCTTCGACGGTCACTCCGTTGATCGGATTCGGCCGATCGAGCACGACAACACTCACGCCGTGCTTTTCACACGCGCGCATGCAAAGATAGAGCGTCCAAATAAAGGTGTAATAACGACTTCCGATGTCCTGAAGATCGACCACGAGAACATCGAGATCTTGCAGCATCTCAGCCGTCGGTTCACGATATTCGCCGTAGAGACTGTAAACAGGAACGTTCAGCTGCGGATGTTCGTAACCCTTCCACTCGATCATGTTGTCCTGCGTTTGACCGAGAAATCCGTGTTGCGGACCGAAGAACGCGCTCAGTCGAAACAGGTCGCCGTTTAGTTTTTCGAAAATGCGTGACGCGTGTTCAAGTTCGGAAGAAATAGAAGCGGGATGCAGCAATGCGCCGATGCTCGCTCCGCGGAATTCCGTCGGCCACAATTCCTCCAAATAATCGAGTGGAAGTTGAACAGGCACAGTCGTGTCTTAGCACGTTTAGCGTGATGGATCGAGCGGTCCGCGCTCGGTGTTATTCATGGCGGCAAAGCCGCTCTTATTTAGCATCGCCCGCGGAGCGGCCGATCCACCTGCGCCCGAAGATCGCCAGGATCGCAATCGCGGTCACGATCACACAAGACTCCGCGAACCATTCGCCGTGTCGCGTATAGAACGACATTTGTCGATCTTGCGGCACGCTGATTTCACCGGTCAGCACGCCTTCATTGAAGGTTTTGCCGGTATCGTCCTGCAGGATCTGAGTGACCCTGCCGAACTCATTCACAAAGCAGGTAACGCCGGTATTCGCGGCCCGGACCATCGGGCGCCGATTTTCGACGCAGCGAAAGATCGCGTTGGCAACGTGCTGGCGTGAACCGGACGAATGCAAAAACCAGCCGTCGTTGGTCACATCGACCAGAAGATTCGCGCCGTTGATGACAAATCGCCGGACGAGATCGCCGACGGTGTCTTCGAAACAGATAAGCGGTGCGACGCGGACATCGCCGCTCGTCAGATTGAATACGGTGTGTTCAGTACCGGCGTTGAAGTCGCCCGGAACCCAGATGCCCGCGATCGCGGCAAACGGCGGAAAAGAATGCCGCAACGGAATGTATTCGCCGAACGGAACAAGATGCACTTTTCGATACACTTGGCTTTCTCCGTTCGGCGAAACGAGCAGCGCAGCATTGTAGGCGCGATCGCCTTCTTGGTAATCAGCGCCAAACAGAAGGTCGGCTCCTGAGCGTTCCGCCAGAATAGCCGGGAGTTGGAGAGCCAAATTGTCGTAACTGACCCTTTGCGGAAGCGAACCTTCGGGCCACACGATCAATTTAACGTCGGGCTGACGTTGAACAGCCAGCGCGCTGAGCTTATCGCAAGTATCCAGGACCTGCTCGGCGGGCAGCCCTTCGAGTTTTTGCATTTGCGAGATGCTGGTCTGGACCGCTGCCACGCGCACGGTTTTCACGGGTGAGGAATGTTGGACGCGGTGCAGGCCGAATGCGAGGAGCCCGACAACGCCGACCATCGTCAGGGTAAGATCGAAGTGCGGGCGCATTTGATGTGTTCGTGCTTCCGCAAAAAGGCGGAGCGGTGTTGTAACTGCGATGATGTTCGCGAACGCGATCGCAAACGATAATCCGACCACGCCGGTGAATTCAGCGATTTGAATCATTGACCACTCGGCGTGGAGCGCGACGCCGAGACCGTTCCAGCTAAAACCGCTGAAGAGCCAGCCGCGCGTCCATTCGTGCGTGACCCACGCGGATGCGGCCACAAATGCGATCAGCAAATTTCGCCACGAAGCCGTGAATGTTGCCGGTTTTATCAATCCGATGAACCAAGCCCAAAATGCGAAATGGAGCCCGAGATAGATCGACAACAAGAATGAAAGGACGTGAAGAAAAAAACTTTCGTATAAATCTCCGAGCGCGCCGAGCCAGCTAAACGTTGCCGTGAAAAAAACAATTCCGGCGATATAACCGAGAAGCAGATTGCGCAGCCAGCGCCGGCGTGAGTTTTCACCCGAAAACCAGATGGCGACGATCAACGGCGTGAGCGCGATCCAGCAAAGCCAGCTTTGATTGAACGGCGGAAAACAAGCCGTCGCCAGCAATCCGCTCCCGATCGCTGCGAGCCAGGGCCAGAGGTTTTTCAGAATTGAAAACACGCGGCGATATTAAAACCCGAAGTCCCAATCACCAAATCCCAAACAATCACCAAAACCTAAAACGCAAAGAGAGATGCTTATTGAAGTTTGGGATGTGGGATTTGTGGTTTACGCGAAGCGTTTAGCCTCTTCGACGTCGTCGTGACTTTTCCTCTCGTCGGCGGCCGGGATGGAGCGCGTCGCGCAAATCGCGGGCATAGGAAGCGTTAACGCGAAACACAGCGTGTTCGACATCTTCCATCGTTCGCACATTCACTTTGTCGCAAAGAACGTAGCCTTGCGAAATGAGCCCGGCCAGTTCGTCCAGAAATTCGGCCGACTCCATCTCACCGATGCGCTCAATCAGCAGCTTGCCGTAAACCGGCGTGCCGGACAGTCCCATCGTCTTCAAGAGTGTGATCTCGCCTCCGCTCAAACTGATCTCGCGTTTCATACCGATTGTTGAACCGATCCCGGCGCCGCGCAGTTTATCATTTCAGCCGCGCGTGCGCATCCTTTTCGATCCAATCCCAAACCTCTTCGAGCCAGCGTCCGACATTGGTTTTAATTTTGTTTAATTGTTCGGCGCTGAATTTTTCCTTCTCGGGCCGTTTTTCCGCGAAAATGTAATACTTGATCTTCGGTTCGGTGCCCGAACCGCGCACCGCAATGCGCGTTTTATCTTTCAACTCGAAGATCGACATCTTCTGTTTCGGGATCACGTCGCCTTCAATGTCGCGAATGCTTTGCTTCTCGAAATCGGTGATGCCGGTGACCTTTGATCCGGCAATCTCGCCGGGCGGCTTGTTCGCGTAAGACTCAAGCAAACGCGCGATTTTGTCCGCGCCTTCCGCGCCCTCAAAATAAATCGAGGCGTTCTTCTCGTCGAAATAACCGAAACCGGCGAAAGCTTCGTCGAGCAATTGGTCGACCGTGCGGCCGCGGGACTTTGCATAAGCAGCCATTTCGCAAAACATGATCCCAGCGGCATTGCCATCCTTGTCGCGCACGAAATCCGCGCCACTATAGCCGTAACTCTCTTCGCTTCCAAAAACGTAGAACGAAGAATGTTTCAATCGCGCCGCGCGGGTTTCTTCTTCGGAAAGCTGGCGATACTTTTTGCGAATCTCCTCCGGCAAGGCGCTCTCGTATTTCTCGAGCTTGGCCCCGAAATACTTAAATCCGGTCAATGTTTCGACGCAGCGGACTCCGAACTGTTCCGGAATCGCTTTCTGCAAATCGGTTGTGACGAAAGTCTTAATCACAACCGCGTGCGATGCGTTTTCCTTGTTCAGGATTCCGAGCTCGAAAAACTTCTTCAGTCGATAGTAAGACAGCAAAGAGCCAATTTGATTGCCGCTGATTAATTTCATTTCGCCGGTCGCGCTGCGGACGGCCACGCCGAGCCGGTCGGAATCGGGATCGGTCGCGATAACGACGTCGGCGTTCGTTTTCTTCGCAAGCTCGATTCCAAGCGTCAGCGCTTCGGCATTTTCCGGATTCGGAGATTTCACTGTGGAAAACCGCGGATCGAATTTTTCCTGCTCTGGAACGATGTCGAAATTGAAGCCGAGCCGCTTCAATATTGGTTCAAGGGTTACGGCACCGGTCCCATGGAGCGGTGTGAAAACAATTCGGAGCGATTTGGCGCTGCCCAAAACGGCTCGGTCGACAACGATCGATTCGAGTCGCTTCATGTAAGCTTCATCGACCTCTTTCCCCAGAGTTGTGACACTTCCTTGTCGATCTTTGGCCAGCGGCTGGTAGTGCTCGTTTTTAATCGCGTTGACTTTTGCAATAATCCCGCTCGCGTGCGGATCGATCACTTGCCCGCCGTCCGCGAAGTAAACTTTATAGCCATTGTCATGCGGCGGATTGTGACTGGCCGTAATGACGACTCCGGCGGTCGCGTTCAGATGTCGAACCGTGAATGATAATTCCGGCGTCGAACGCGGTCCGTCGAAGATGTAAGCGTCGCACCCATTTTCGGCGGCAACTTTCGCCGTAAGATCGGTGAATTCATTCGAGAAAAACCGCGTGTCGTGCGCGACCACGATTTTTGGTCGCGTAGCGATTTTGTTTTGGGCGTGCCACTCTTTTGCGTAGGCGATCAATCCCTGAGTCGCGCGATTCACGTTTGCGAAGTTCATTGCATTGGTGCCGACGCACGGAAATTGCGGACATTCGTCCGGGCCGGCGTTGCCGCGCTCGGCTTTGGTCACAATTTTTCCAATGGTGCGTCCGCGCAACCCGCCAGTGCCGAACTCGAGCGTCTTGTAGAAGCGATCGTTCAGTTCATCCCACTCTTTGCCGGCGATAAGTTCGTCGACCACGCGCGCATAAAGTTCGGAAGATGCACCCACCAGCAATCCGCGAATATTTTTCGCAGTTGATTCGAGCAGTTGCTTATTTGCGAACGCTTGGTCGATCTTGGCTGCAGTCTCGTCGGGCGGGGCCATGCGCACCGAATTTCGATTGCCGGCCGCACATTTCAAGGCTTTGCTCGCTAGCGCGCGATGAATATTCACGAGTATCAAGCGAAAGAACTGCTGGAGAAATTTGGCGTAGCGACGACGCGCGGCCGGGTGGCTTCGACGCCGGAAGAAGCGGAAGCGATTGCGAGCGAACTTGCCCAGGGTGAGCGCGACGCGGTGGGTCCAAAAATTTGGTCGGGCGATGCGGCTCCACCGAAGGACGCGACAAGCAACCGCGGTTCCGGCGCGCAATCCGTCGATCTCGTCGTGAAGGCGCAAGTCCACGCCGGTGGACGAGGCAAGGGGAGTTTCAAAAACGGATTCAAAGGCGGCGTCCACCTTGTCAAATCGCCCAAGGAAGCGCGCGGAGTCGCGGAGAAAATGCTCGGCCAAATCCTGGTCACGCATCAAACCGGCACGGCCGGTCGGGTGGTACGCAAAGTTCTGGTGGGCGAGTCAGCCGAGATCGCGCGTGAAATTTATTTTGCAATCCTGCTCGATCGCGCCACCGCAGCTCCGCTGATTGTGGCCAGCACCGAAGGCGGGGTGGAAATAGAAACCGTCGCCGCCAAGTCGCCGGGGAAAATTATTCGCGAACCGATTGATCCGTTGGCCGGCCTGCAACCATTTCAAACGCGCAAACTGGCGAAACAACTCGGCTTCGAGCAATCGCAAACCAAGGCGGCGGCGAAATTGTTCGACGGATTATATCGAACATTCATCGGCTGCGACTGCTCGATGGTCGAGATCAATCCGCTGGTGGTGACCAAGAAGGGCGACGTGCTCGCGCTCGATGCGAAATTTAATTTCGATGACAATGCGCTTTATCGGCATCCGGAGATCGCCGCGATGCGCGATGCGTCGGAGGAAGATCCCCGTGAAGTCGAAGCGTCAAAGCACGGACTGAACTACATCGGCCTCGACGGCAACATCGCCTGCCTCGTAAACGGCGCCGGCCTTGCAATGGCGACGATGGACATCATCAAATTTTACGGCGGCAATCCGGCCAACTTTCTTGATGTCGGGGGCAGCGCGACCGAAGAGCAGGTGACCGAAGCATTCAAGATTCTGATCGCCGACAAAAATGTGAAAGCGATCCTGGTCAACATTTTCGGCGGGATTATGAAAGTGGACGTGATCGCGCAGGGAATTATTAACGCGGCCAAGACGGTGAAGCTCTCGGTTCCGGTGGTCGTCAGGCTGGAAGGGACGAATGTGAAGAAAGGAAAACAATTGCTGAAAGAAAGCGGCGTCGAACTAATCCCGGCTGATGATCTCGCGGATGCCGCGCAGAAAGCGGTGAAGGCCGCTGGCGCGGCAGGCTCCAAATCCCAAAACCCAAATCCCGATTAAAGGATAAATGACGAAATCCGAATGTCGAAACCAGAAGGAAATCCGAATGTCGAAGTCCGAGAATGGCGCGCATCCTGGTGCCGCTCTTCAACATTCGAACTTCGTCATTCCTTCGCCATTTGGCCTTGGGATTTCGTCATTCAAGTCTTCCCTGGGATTTGGTGCCTGGGCTTTGGGGTTTCGCGCGCTGCTGTTTACATGCCTTGCGCTGACGAGTGCGCGCGCGGAAGAACTTCCGCGCAAAGCAAAAACTGCGCGCGAAAACTATCCGAATGTCGATGTGATTTACGATTCGGTGGCGACGCCGGACGGAAAACATTTGCGCACGATCATCACCAAGCCGCGCGCCGTAAAAACTAAACTTCCCGTGATTTTTGTGGCCGGCTGGTTGAGCTGCGATTCGGTCGAAGCGCCGGCTAATACCAAAGATGCGAGCGGGCTTGTCTTCCGCGGACTCGCGCAACTTCCCGAGTTCAGTTTGTTTCGGGTTGATAAACAAGGAATCGGCGACAGCGAAGGCGTTTGTGGCGAAACAGATTTCGATTCCGAGCTCGCCGATTACCGCGCTGCGTTTCGCGCATTGAAGAATTACGACTTCATCGATTCCAATCGCGTTTACATTCTTGGCATCAGTAACGGCGGCGGCTTTGCACCACTGGTTCCGGAATCCGAAGCCGAACAACGCCAGGTGCGCGGTTACCTTTCGATCGGCGGCTGGGCCAAGACATGGTTCGAACACATGATCGAGATTGAGCGGCGTCGCTTTGGATTAATGGGCAAGTCTCCAGCCGAAGTAAGCGAGCGGATGAAAAATGTCGTAACGCTTTATTATGAGTGGTTGATCAAAGGCCGGGCTGTCGATGCGATTCTAAGGGAACAGCCGCAATTGGAAGAACTTTGGCCGGAGGGGAAGGATCACGCGCATTTGTATGGACGGCCGCTCGCGTTCTACGAGCAGTTACAAAAATTAAACATCGCCGCGGCCTGGTCGAATGTGAAAGTTGCGACTTATGCGCTGCGCGGTCAGTTCGATTGGATCATGAGTCCGGACGATGCCGGGTTGATCGCGTCCTACGTGAACTCCAACCGGCAACTGGCGGTTTCATACGAAGTCCCGCAAATGGGCCACACCTTTCAGCATTACCTGAGTTTTGCCGACGCATTCAAAGGAAAGGCTGCGCCATTCGATCCGAAAGTAACAGGATTACTCGTCGATTGGCTCAAACATGAGGCAATTACACGTGAAGATTAAGAACATTGCGTTTGTTGGAATTCCGGTGACCGACCTGAAACGAGCGCGCGCGTTTTATGAAGGCGTTCTCGGATTGAAAGCATCGGACGAAATGGGCCACGGGAAATGGATCGAGTACGCGATCGGCGATGGGACGCTGGCAATTGGCAGTGTCGGGGATCAATGGAAACCGTCATCCGACGGAACGAGCGTCGCAATCGAAATGGAGAATTTTGAGGAAGCGATCCAGCGATTGAGAGATCGACAGGTGCCGTTCGCGGCCGAGCCGTTCGAGAGTCCGTGTTGTCACATGGCAGTGGTGCAGGATCCGGACGGTAACAAAATAATTATCCACAAATTGAAACCCGAAGACGAGAAAGAGCCATGCCCATGATCACGAACGAAGTCGCATTTATTGCCATCGCTGTTTCCGACAAGGAACGTGCGCGAAAATTTTACCAGGAAACGCTTGAGTTAAAGCCGACGACCACGGCGATGGACGGCGCGTGGGTTGAGTACGATCTCGGAGCGGTCACGATCGGCGTCGGCTCTCATCCCGCATGGAAACCATCGCGCGACGGAACGACAGTGGCGTTTGAAGTTGAAAATATCGACGCGGCCATTGCGAAACTGAAAGAGCGGGGCGTCTCATTCGATATCGAGAAAAACGAAACCCCGGTGTGCTGGATGGCGCAGTTCCGAGATCCGGACGGCAACAAGCTCGTCGTGCATCAGAGAAAGCGGAAAGATTGAATTTGGAATCCAGGAAACCAGGAATGATTTCTAACTCGTGCTTCATGGCTTCCTGGTTTCAGAATTAATATGTCGATCTTAGTTGATAAGAAAACACGGCTACTGGTGCAGGGGATCACTGGCAGCGCGGGCGCATTCCACACCCGTCAGTGCATCGAGTACGGGACAAACGTCGTCGCCGGAGTCACGCCGGGAAAAGGCGGACAGATGTTCGACGACAAAATTCCGGTGTTCGACACGGTTTGGGAAGCGAAACAGAAAACTGATTGCAACGTATCGATGATTTTTGTTCCGGCCGCGTTCGCGGCCGATTCAATCCTCGAAGCCGTTGACGCAGATGTCGATCTTGTTATCTGCATCACGGAAGGAATTCCAGTTATGGACATGATGCGTGTGAAAGCGCAGATGCGTGGGAAACGAACGCAACTGATCGGACCGAATTGTCCGGGAATCATTACGCCGGGCGCGTGCAAGATCGGGATCATGCCCGGTTACATTCATAAAGAAGGAAAGGTCGGCGTGGTCTCGCGCTCAGGCACGTTGACTTACGAAGCGGTTTGGCAACTGACTTCGCGCGGTTACGGCCAATCGACTTGTATCGGCATCGGCGGCGATCCGATCGGCGGATTGTCGCATCTCGATGCGGTCAAACTTTTCAACGACGACAAAAATACCGACGCGATCATTTTAATCGGCGAGATCGGGGGTTCAGCAGAAGAAGAAGCCGCGGCGTGGATCAAAACAAATTGCAAAAAACCGGTCGCAGCATTCATCGCCGGAATGACGGCGCCGCCGGGAAGACGAATGGGTCACGCGGGCGCGATCGTTTCCGGCGGCAAAGGTACGGCCGCCGGAAAAATCGAAGCATTGAAAGCGGCCGGCATTGCTGTCGCCGAAACGCCGGCCACAATCGCGGACACATTGATCGCGCGAACTAAGAAGCAGCTTGAGGGCAACTAAGCGTTTCTCATGGTCAAGCTAGCCCGTAATCCGGTGCAGTGGCTGTCGAATTGGATTCAGCGCTATCTGCTTGAACGCGTCCTACTGCGACGCTCCTACGAACGGATGTACTTGATTTTGGGCGGACACATTTTCTTTCAAACTCTGAGCGCCGCAGTCGAACTGGATTTATTTTCACTCCTCGCCAAGCACAGGTCCATGACGCGAGACGAGATTGCGCAGGCTCTTGGTTGTGCCGACCAGCCGATTCGGATTCTTCTTTTGGGATGTGCGGTCCTGGGTTTGATTTGTAAACGCGGTGCGTCCTATTCCAATACATTCCTTTCCCAGCGCCTCTTGGTGCGAAGTGCTCCGAAGAACATCATTGATGTGGTGCGGTGGCAGAACCACATCAACTATCGCGCTATGAGTCATTTCGTTGAAGCTATTCGCGCCAATTCTAACGTGGGGCTCGAGGAATTTGGCGGAACGGAACCCACTCTCTATGAGCGTTTGGCCCATGATGATCGGCTCGAGCGTATTTTCCAAGACGCCATGGAAAGCATTTCTGTTCAGGCAAACGCAATGTTAGTCCGTAGTCTGGATCTGGAAGGCACGAAATATCTGGTTGATGTCGGCGGTGGCAACGGAACGAACATCATCGCATTCGCGCGCAAGTTTCCGCATCTGCGCGCGGCCGTTTTCGACTCTGAATCAGTTTGTGAGATCGCGACGGAAAACATCGCGAAGGAAGAATTGAATAACCGCCTAGACGTGTGGCCCGGAGATTGTTTTCGTGATCCATTTCCGGAAGGCGTCGACGCAATCTTGTTCGCTCACTTCTTTACGATTTGGTCCGAGGAACACAATCGAGGACTACTTCGCAAATGCTTTGATAGCCTGCCGAAAGGCGGTTCTGTCATCATCTTCAACATGATGCAGCTCGATACGGAGAACGGCCCGTTCGGCGCCGCAATGGGGTCGCCCTATTTTCTCAGCCTCGCTACTGGCGAAGGCATGCTCTACACATGGCATGAATACAAACTATGGATGCGCGATGCCGGTTTTCGATCCATCAAGAATCGAGCTTTGCCGCGCGACCACGGATTAATCATCGGGACAAAGTCCTAGCGACGTAACGGAATCATTATTCGGTTGCCGGTTCTGGCGCGTCGAGATTTCCGCAGGGCAAGTGGGCAGCTTTCCAATCCATCGCCATCTGGATCCGGGCGCGACCGCTGGGGTGATCGAAGAAAACAAATTCTTCGAGTGGACTAGGATCAAGTTTGCGATAGGCGCCAAGCTTTAATGCGACTTTCGCTTCGCCATCAGGTTCGCGCGAAGTGTTGATCCCGAATTGGTCGGCTTCGCGTTCGGCTGTGCGCACGACCGTGTTAAGAATTGGCGTCATTAGAAATGCGAACGTGGCAAAGATTAAAGCTAACAGTGGAAAGCCGGCCGGATCGGCGATGCCGCGGACATTCCAGCGTTGTCCCCAGCGCCGCAGCGCCCAATCAAATGCGACCCGCGCAATTCCGAAACCAAAAAGCGCGAGCACGCCGAAATAAATGGTGAGCTTGGCGCCGTGATTGAGCACGTAATGACCCATCTCGTGCGCCATTACCGCGCGGATCTCCGGCAGCGTACATTGTTTCAGCAGATTATCGTTTAGCGCGATGCGGGTGGTGCCGAGCAGACCGGAGACGTTGGCGCTCACGCGTGTTGTTTGACGGGAAGCGTCGACTTCGAAGACCTGCTTCACTGGAATTTCGTTGGCCTGCGCCATGGCCAGAATCGGGTCGCGAATTTTCGCGTCGGTCAGCGGCTTGTAAGTGTTGAAGAGCGGTTCGACATAAATTGGCGCAATGAAATTGCCGATAAACGAAAGAACAACCGCGACCAGCGTTCCCCAGAGCCACCATGTCCGCGGCGCGCGTCGAAAGACTGAATACAAAATCGGCACCGCGATGATGCCGGCAATCAGCACAACGACGAGTCCGATAAATTGTTCAAGGAACCAGGGCGCGAAAGTTTGCGTGGCGAATCCGTACTGATGTTCGCGGTAGAAGAGTTGATAAGCTGCCAGCGGAAAACTCAAGACCGCGACGACGAAAATGTAGGCGACGGTGTAGATTGCGACTTGGGACATTTTCAATTTTGTTGCGCATTCGGCGAAATCGCGCAGTCGCGCCGATAATCTGGAGGTGAGAAGAAAAATCGAAATGGCCGCATCCAGAAGAACATTCCAAAGCAGCAGCCAGTAGCCGCCCTCGAAATAAGCGTCAGACTTTTCCCGTTTCTCGGCTGGGAATGTGTTCAGCCAGGCTTTGGTCGCTTCAACCGGATCGAAAGCTTTCCCTGGTTCCATCTTCGTCGAAGTCGCCGGCGCCGGCGAAATTTCTTGCCCTTGAATTGGGCTCAGCGAAATCGAGCAGGCAACCAGCGCGAACAGGAGCAACCTCGAAACCATGCCTTTATCCATAACCAATTTGGCGGTGGAAGAAAAGTTTGTAAGAAATACGTCCATCGCGTCCGGCGTAACCGATAGCACCTGTCGTCCGTCTCCAATGATATGAAATCTCTAACCTTGTGGTTCGCCGCTGCAATTTGCTTCGTTGCGAGTGCATTTGCGATCGAGCCGGCGCCGACGAAGTGGACGGTCGACGGTGTGGAGCGCGAGGCGTTGGTTGTTCTTCCATCGACATCTTCCAAATCCAAGGCGCCGGTGATTTTTGCCTTTCACGGTCACGGCGGAAACATGCATTTCGCCGCGCGCGGCATGGCTTTCCAAAATTTCTGGCCGGAGGCGATCGTGGTTTATCCACAAGGATTGCCCACGCCGGGAATTGTAATGGATTTTGAAGGAAAGAAACCAGGCTGGCAACGTGAACCCGGTCAGTTAAACGATCGCGACTTGAAATTCGTAGATGCGATTCTCGCGACGCTACGGGAGAAATATTCGATTGATGATAAGCGGGTCTACGCGACTGGGTTTTCCAACGGCGGATTGTTCACCTATCTGCTTTTGTCGCAGCGCCCAAATCTCTTTGCCGCGTTCGCGCCTGGCGGCTCGGCTTTGATGCGATCGGTGCCGCTCACGGAACCGCGCCCCGTTTTCCATTACGGCGGAAAAAAGGACCAGCTCGCGCGTTTTTCCAGACAGCAGGAGACGATCGAGCAGATTCGCAAATTCAACGGTTGCACGGCACAAGGCGAACCATGCGGCTCGAACTGCACCATCTATCGTTCGGCAAAAGGCGCGCCGGTTGCGACCTTCATTCACCCGTTCGGGCATGTTTATCCGCCGCCAGTCACGCCGATGATCGTCAAATTTTTCCAGGAAAATCCGCGGTAATCGGATTAGGCTGGACTAACAAATCAGCCGATGAAAAATGGCGGTCAATGAAAGGGCTTGCGTTTTGCGCCGCGATATTGTTTTTGGTCGGCGATCTGTTCGGGCAGGGGCAACAACCTTCGCCCGCAGATGCGGCTCTTTATGGTGCCTACCCCACCAACTATAAGGAAATCGTGATGAAGTGGCTCAACGACCAGCTTCTCGATGCCACGAGCGCGCGTATTGAATGGGGCAACGATCCAAAGCCGGTCGACCTCGGTAAGAACGGCCAGCATCTCTACGGCTACCTCGTGCAATTTAAAGTGAATGCGCGTAATCGGTTTGGCGCCTACACCGGAATGCAACAGCACGGCGCGCTGATTCGAAACGGCGAAGTGATTAAAGGTCTAGGATTAGGTTACTGATAAAATATGAAACTCACCACCCGATCGAAAATGTCAGGCGAAGGTCTGGCGCTCATCTTTATTGTGCTCGCGATCGTCGGCGGCATCTTGTGGTATCTTTATTCCACCAAAGCCAGCACGGATCGTGAAGCGCGTCGCTATGGTCATGAGGTCATTGACCGGTTGGCGCTTAAACACGACCGCGCGCTTCTCGACCAGGACCTCGCACCGCAGGCAAAAATGGAAAATCCGCCATCGCAACGAGACTATCTCATCCAGCGTCTCGCGCAGTTCGGCGTCCCGGCACAGCCGATTCCAATCGACGACAATGTCACGTTCGACTCCTATTTTTTTAAGCCGCACGGCTTTTTCACCGCGCACTTGAATTACCCCGCGCAGCCGGTCACGTTGCAAGTCGCCATTTCGCAGGGCGACACAAAATGGCTGATCGAGAACATTACCTTTACTCCCGGCGTAGCCCCGCGCTGAACTGGCAGTCGCCGATTGTCGATTTTCGCGTTTGAGTCGTTAGGCCAAGAGTCGCTTGAGCGAATCGAGGCAAATCTGCGACCACGTTTCCAATGAGTCCCGGCGCGCCAGCAATTCATCTTCGCCGAGAAATGCGATATTCGTGATCATCGCTTCGCGTTTCTCAACTTTTGGCTCGGCCAGTTTGAACACGTGGACAATGCCCAGATGAACCTGGCCCACTTCCGTGCTGTCATCATTTAGAAGCGCAACAATCCGGTCCTCGAATTTTGTGCTAATCGCAATTTCCTCGCCGACTTCGCGCTCGACCCCGGCGCGGTAAGCGGCTTCATCCAAGGCAAAAAGCGATTCGTCGCTTTCATTCATGTGACCGCCGATCCCGATTGAACCTTTGGCCACCAGTCGTTGCTCGCCCGCTTTCTTGCCGCGAACGTAGTGAAACACTTTCTCGCCATGCGCGAGCAGTGCGTATGGAATGATTTGCTTGTGGCTGGGATCTTGTTCCGCCTTGTCGCGTCGCAAAAAGAAATTGTTCCCGCGCGATAAAATTGCGTCGAGATATTTGCGCGGCTCGAAGTTCAATCCGTGAAAACTTCCAAGCTGATCGAACAGCGACCGCTTGATCAC
>Ga0307479_10002535_pt1 | contig 16601 bp, 15 predicted proteins | sample atmos_gasesECM4C_FD_203743 | JGI IMG/M metagenome (GOLD analysis project Ga0307479, IMG submission 203743) | Hardwood forest soil microbial communities from Morgan-Monroe State Forest, Indiana, United States - atmos_gasesECM4C_515 | ecosystem: Environmental > Terrestrial > Soil > Temperate... | reverse complement strand
CGCTACCTCGTCACCTGGGGAAACCGCGACGAGAATTTCGCCGAGCCGTACCAGGCCGCCGCCACCAGCGGAGCGCAGGCGGCCTATGCCTCGCTGGGGATCGCCGAGCGCTTCAGCGAAGTGCGCTTCGCCGGCGCGCACGAGTGGAACAGCGCCGCGGCCGACGCTTTCGTGGGCCGGTGAGCGAGCGGGCAGGCGGCCGGCCGGGAATGAGCGGGCGGGCGGCGGCGATTTTTCAAGCGTGAAGAAGTTTGCCTGGGTCGCGCTCGCCTGTGCCTGCTCCGCGGAGCGGCCGGCCCTCGCGCCTGCTCCCATCTCCTGCGCGCCGCGCGCGGGGACCAACGGCAGCTGCCGCATGCGCGGCTGTCCGGGCGAGGACGGCTTCGCCTGCGACTTCAAGAACGGCTACCTCTTCTTCCGCGCCGATTCCGACGGCGACCACTGGCAGGAGCTGCGGCCCTCGGCCGACGTGACCGGCATCGTCAACGCCGGCGGCTGCGGCATGGAGAATCGCGAGTGCGTCGCCGGCGACTGCGCCCAGCCGCGGCTGAGCACCAACGACGACTGCAAGACCCACCGCGACGTCGACTTCGAGTTCCACCTCACGCCGCTCGGCCACCACCTGCTGGCCGAGGCCAATCTCTGGGGCGACCGCGACCACGGCCCCGGCGACCTGGCCGTGGAGTGGGAGTGGATGTACTTCTCGCCCCGCGAGCGCAGCGCCGACCGGCTGGCCGGGAAATTGAGCCCGCAGCCGGCCGCGGTGCCCTGGCGCGGCGACCAGGCGGCGGTGCGCGGCGCGCTGGTGCTCGACTGCGGCGAGGTCGATCGCCGCGGCGCGCGCGCCGAGTTGCACCCGCCGGTGGCGATGATCTGGATGCACGCCGACGAGCAGCTCTCCAGGAGCGCCACCGTCTACCTGCGCGCCTCGTCGCGCTTCACCGATCCGCACGGCGGCACGCCCTTCGGTCCCGCCTTCGAGGCCACCTTCGCCATCCCCGGCGCGTACCGCGAGGGACCGGTGCACGTGGGCCCCATCGAGACCGACTGGCTCCTCTCGGGGTACCGGGTCGCGCTCGACAACGGCTGCCACCTCTTCGACTTGAACCGGCCGCGCGCGCACGTCGAAGGCGGCGACCGTTTCCTGCCGGCCACCGCGCGTTTCGCCATCAAGGCCGTCCCGCACGACGAGAGCGGGACGGTGACGGTTTCGGTCGAGCCGCTGACGTCGGGAGGGGCCGAGCCGGAACTGGTCGGCGCGCACTTCCGGGTCTGCGTTCCCGACTGCGACGCCTGCGGCGCGAACCTCAACGCCTGCCCCGGCGCCTGTCCGCGCACCGCCTCCTGCGCCGCGGCGCGCTGAGCGGCCTTCTGGCGGGCTATGCTCCCGCGGTGGCCCGCGCCGCGCTCTCGCTGCTGCTCGTCTTCCATCTCTTCTGCGTTCTGTTGGCGCCGAACGCGGAGACCCACCTGGGCAAGCGGGCGGCGCCCATCGTCGAGCCGTACCTCGACGCGCTCGGGCTCTCGTCGAGCTGGAGCTTCTTCGCTCCCGAGCCGGGGCCGCCGCCGCTCTACCTCGAGTGGGAAGCTCTTGGAGCGGACGGAAAGCTGATCGAGAAGCGGCGCTGGCCGGATTCGCCCGACCCCTACTTCCTGCGCGAGCGGCAGAACCGGCGCATCGCCTTCGCCGGCTTTCTCAACTCCTCCGACGAGCGGGCGCGCAAGGTGATGGGCCCCTACCTCTGCCGCACGGTGCCGGGCGCGCGGCTGGTGAAGCTGTGGCGCCTGATGCAGCCCATCCCCAGCTTGACCGACGTCGCGTCCGGCCGCCGGCGCATCGGCGACGAGGTCGGCAGCGAGCGCCGGCGGGTCCGCGAATACGCTTGCGAGAGCCCACAGTGAGGGCGGCGTGGGAGCGATTCTGGTTCGAGTCCCAAGCTCCGGCCCAGGTGCGGCTCTTCCGCAGCCTGGTCGGCGTCACGCTCTTCGGCTTCCATCTCGCGCTCAGCTTCGATCTGCCGCTCTTCTACTCCGACGCCGGGCTCTTGCCGCTCTCGGTCCTGAAGGAGGTGGTGCCTGCGCACGCCGGGCCGTCGCTGCTCTTCTGGTTCCAGGGAGCGGCGTTTCTCTGGGCCTGTCACGTGACATTCCTCGCCAGCACGCTCTTGCTCGCGCTTGGGTTCGCCCCGCGCGCCGCCGCCATCGTGGCCTTCGTCCTGCACCTGTCGTTCCTGCATCGCGACCCCGCCGCGGCCTACGGCGCCGATCGCATCGCCAACTTCTTCCTCCTCTACCTCTGCCTGATGGGGAGCCGGACGCCTTCGCTGCAGTCGGTGGGGTACCGCCTCTGCCAGCTGCAAGTGTGCATCGTCTACGGCTACTCGGGCCTGGAGAAGCTCAAGGGCGCGCACTGGTGGAGGGGCGAGGCCATCTGGGACGTGCTCGCCAACGCGCAGCTGGCGCGCTACGACTTTTCCTTCGTCGCCGCCGTTCCGCTTCTGATCGTGGGCGCGACCTATCTCACGCTGCTCTTCGAGATCTACTTCCCGGCGCTGGTGTGGGTCCCGCGGCTGCGCTACCCGCTGCTGGCCCTCGGCGTCGCGCTGCACCTGGGGATGGCGCTGGCGCTCGACATCGCCTTCTTTGCCGCGCTGATGATCGCCAGCTACGCGCTCTTCCTCGACGATGGGCTCTCGGTGCGCATCGAGAGCCGGCTGCCGCGCCCATGGCGGCGGTGACCCCAAGAAAAAAATAATCATTTTTTTCTAGTGGAGGTGCGCTTTGGCCCAGGCGCTCGGGGTGCAGCTCTCGAAAGCGCCGTTGAGCGCGCCGACCAGATCGTTGAGCGCCTGGACCGAGAGGCTGGAATCGAGCGGCTGCCCCGAGAGCGCGGCGTTGGCCGCCTGGAGCGCGTCGCTCACCAGGGCGCCGTCGAGCTCGCTGCCGGTGCCGTCGATGGTCAGGTCCCCGAAGGCGGCGTTGAAGGTGACGTTGAGCGTGAGCGCGACGACCTGGCCGCCGAAGACGCCGGCGGCGGTGTCGAGCGGATCGAGGTCCGACTCGGTCAGAGCGCCCGGCTGACCCTTGGCCGGAAGGTATTGGGCGACGGCCGCGGCGGAGTCGAACGCCACCGAGAACGGCCCGCCGCCGAATCCGCCACCGAAGCCGCCGCCGGTGATGCCGCCGCCACCGAATCCGCCGCTGAACCCGCAGCCGCTGATCCCGACGAAGCCGCCAAAGCCGCCCCCCAGAATCCCGCCGCCGAATCCGCCGCTGATCCCGCCGCTGAACCCGGCGAACCCGCCGCCGAATCCGAAGCCTCCGCACGAGCCGGCGCCTACCACCAGGCCGCCGGGGAACAGCGAGTCGAACTGCGCGGCGAGCAGCGCTCCCGGATTCTGGCCGCGCGGCGGAGCGCCCCATCCGCCCTGCCCGCTGGTGCAGATGGTCTGCGCCCACGCCCCGCTGCCGGCCAGCGAGATCGCCAGAGCGACGCCGACGTTGGCGACTCGTTTCATGATCCCCCCGACGATGCAGCGTTCGCCGGCTGCTCAGCGCTGCTGGGTCCGGGTGCCGGCCCCGCCGCCGCTGCCCGACGAGACGGCCACGCCGCCGCCGCCGCCCACGTTGGCAGTGGCGAACGGCTGCGCCAGCGTGTTCAAGGTGAGCTGGCGCTCGTGCTCGATGTCCTCGGTGTAGCGGCACATCCAGTGCGGCACGTGCGAACCGGTGGGCACTTCGCGGCGGCAGATCATGGCGCCGCTGCCGGCCTTGCGCGCCTCCAGGCCCAGGTCGGTGTCCACCAGCGCAAGCCCGTTCATCGCGTCGTAGTGCGAGGCCGCGATCACCGTCTCGCCCGTCTCCGAAGTGCCGACGAAGAGCCCTGGCGATTTCTCCCGCAGGACGAGCTCGCCGGTACCTCGACGGTGGTGCGCGGCGCAAGCGGTAACGACGACAAAGAGCGCCAGTAGAGCGGTCTTCGGGAGCATGATCCCTCCGGTCGTCTTGCGGGTCTAATCTTCAGAATCGATCACGCGGCGCCGCAGCGCAAGCGGGGGGGATGCGAATTTCTGGCGCTACCGAACAGTGTCTCGCAACTCAGCGATTTTCGAAGGCGGCCTCAGAATGATCCGCCGATGGTCGCGCGGAAGGTCCGTCCCTGCTGCGGGATCGCGCGCGGCGCGAAGGGGACCTCGAGCCCCGCCGGAATCAGCGGGCGCTGGTCGAGCAGGTCCTGCACCGTGAGCGTGAAGCGCGGCCCGCTCGGCCCCAGGCTGCCGGTGAGGCTGACGTTCCAGATCAGCTCTTCACCCACCGGCGTCTCCAGGTTCTTGGGGTCGACGAACGCGGTGAAGCGCGTCGAGCCGTAGATCAGCTCGGTCGAGACGGAGACGACGTCGCGCATCAGCGGCCACAGCCCGCGCAGCGCGGCGGTGTGCGTGGGGACGTTGGGTACGATGAAGCCGTTGTCGTTGGTCACGTGCGCGAACGAGTACCAGACGGCGACCAGCGCGCCCGGCTCGGGCTGCCAGCGCGCCTCGGCCTCGATTCCCGAGCTGTGCGTCAGCGTGCTGCGGTTGCCGAAGGCGAACTGCGTCTTGCTGATCTGCGACAGCCGCAGGATGTCGGCGATGCGGCTCCAGTAGCCGGCCACCAGCACCGACGTCGAGTCGTTGAAGAAGTGGGTGTACTCGAACTCGCCGGTGCGGATGGTCTCGGGCTTCAGCGAAATGCAGGTGCCGTCCGGCTGGCAGCGGTTGCCGGGGACTTCGGTGGTGCCGTTCTGGTAGTAGCGCTCGTAGAAGCTGGGCGCGCGGTAGGCGGTGCCGTACATCAGTTTGAAGTTGCCGCCGTCGTAGGGCTGGGTCACCAGCGCCAGCCGCGGGCTGGCGAGCGCGCCGAACGACTGGGGATGGTCGTCGAGGCGCACCGCCGCGCTCAGCGTCGCGCGCGATCCGAGCCGCAGGTCGTCGCCGGCGTAGGCGGAGAGCACCGACTCGGAGTAGTTGAGGTCGGGCGCGAGCGAATAGCCCGCATCCGACCCGGCGGGAGTGAAGGACGTGAGCCGCACCCGCCACACCTCCTGCAGCTCTCCGCCGACGAAGAGGGAGTTGCCGAGCCAAGGCGGCAGCCGCAGCCGCGCCTCGCCTTCGCCCCAGTCGGCGATGCGGCCGTTGGTTCCCGGATAGCCGAGCGCGGGATCGACGCCGTGGTACTCGAACGCCGCGCCGTGGCGGCGGCCGTCGAGCGAAAGCCGGGTATCGAGCGACGCGCCCCACGCGAACGGATGCGCCCACGACAATTCGCCGTAGAAGCGCGTGTCGTGGGTGCTGGTGCCGGGCATGCCGAAGACGGTGTCGAAGGGCGCGGTGGGCAGCGTCTTGCCGCGGTCGTTGATCGAGGCGAGCAGGTTCAGCTCGCCGTAGCGCGCGCGCAGATCCGCGTGGCCGGCATCCTCGCCGTCGAGGCCGGTGGCGAACGCCGGCAGCGAGGGCGAGTGGAAGAGCTGCTCGCCGTCGGAGTGGTAGACGCCGGCGTGCAGCGACACCCAGTGGTCGTCGTGGGACTCGCTGCCGACGGCGCTGGCGCTGCTCTCGGAGAGGAAGGTCGCCGCGCCGCTCGCATGCAGCCCTGGCGCGGGCGTCTTGTGGACCACGTTCACCACCGCCAGGTACGCCGCGCTCCCGTAGAGCACCGACCCGGGCCCGCGCACGATCTCGATGCGCTCCACGTCGCCCAGGTCGGTGTCGAAGTCGTGGCCGATGAATCCCTGGCCGAGCGAGATGTCGTTGGTGATGTGCCCGTCGGCCAGCACCAGCACGCGGTTGTTGTACGTGCCGGGCGGGGAGAACCCGCGCACGCCCAGCGACTGGTAGTCGCGGTCGTCGGAGATGAAGAGCCCGCGCACCGAGCGCAGCGCCTCGGCCAGCGTGGTGTAGCCGAAGCCGCGGATCTCCTGCGCGGAGATGATGCTGATCGAGGCCGGCGCGTCCTGGGCGCGCGTCTCCTGCTTCTCGGCGGCCTGCACGCGCGGCACCGCGTAGCGCAGCTTGACGTCCACCGGGATGCGCTCGTCGGCGCGCACCTGGATCTGCTCGCTGTAGGGCTCGCGGTCCTCGCTCAGCACCTCCAGCTTGTGCGAGCCGACCGGCACCTTGTCGATCACGTCGGGGGTGAAGCCCACCTCCTTGCCGTCGATGCGCACCAGCGCGCCGTCGACGTTGGAGCGCACCACCAGGGCGCCCGAGGGCGGCGGCAGCGGCAACAGGTTGAAGGCGACGTGCGACTCCGCGTCGGGCAGCACCCGCGCCTCCACTTCCTGCGCCACGGTGCCGGGCGAGGAGAGGTAGAGCCGGTGGAACCCGGGCGGCAGCTGCACCGACCCCGCCGCGGTCAGCGCCGGCTCGGCGTCGGGCGCATCGAGGCGCAGCTCGAACTGCGCCGGCTCGCCGGACACCGAGAGCGTGCCCAGGATGCGCGCGAGCCGCAGGTGCACCTCGGCGATCATTCCCGTCTCGGCGGTGGTGTCGGTGCGCATCGGACGGTAACCGTCCAGCTCGACCATCACCCGCGTGTTCCCCGGCGGCAGCGCCAGCGTCACCGGGGTCTGGCCGCGCGCGCCAAGGTCGCGGCGGTCGATGTAGACGGTGGCGCCGGGCGGCTCGCTCTCCACGCGCACCAGGGCCAGCGAGTTGCCCAACCGCTGCAGCGCCGCATTGACGGCGTCGCGATCGCTCTGCGGCAGGTCGGGTTCGGCGAGGATCTCCAGGTACCAGCGGTACGCCTCGTTCCACCGGCGCAGCTCCTCGAAGCAGCGGGCGATGTTGAAGGCGACGTTGCGGTTGTGCACCAGCCGGTTCGAGGCCAAGAACTCGCCCAGCGCGTCCTCGATGCGGCCCTCGCGGTAGAGGGTGGCCGCGCGGCGGAAGCGGAAGTCTGCTTCGTCGGCGACCGAGTCGGCGCGGGCGGCGGCGCCGAGCAGGAGCACGGCGAGGAGCAAGAGAACGCGGTACATTCGCGGAGAGTACAGGATGGAAGCCGTCTTCAAGAAGCTGGTCTATGGCTGGCACGGGCCGCTGCTCGTCGATCAGGGCTTTCTCTCGCACCTGGGCTGGGGCTTCGCGGTCCCGCTCCTCGGATTCTGGCTCGGCGGCCGCCGCTGGCTGCGCATCGTGGGCGCGGCCTGGGTGCTGCACGCCTTCTACCGCGAGCTGATCGAGGAGGCGCTCGACGCCACCACCGTCTCCGATCTGGTGTCGCGCATCGCGCCGGTCTTGCTCCTGGTGGGAATCGATCTCTGGCGAGCGAGGAGGGCAGAGCTTCAAGGCTCGTGACAGGCCGGATCGTTGTCCACGCACTTGCCCGAGGAGGGCTCGCAGAAGCTGCTGTCGCACTGGTCGGAGCTGGCACAGGTGGCGCCGGCGGCCAGGAGCAGCTGGCAGTTGGTGCCGTCGCAGTAGGCGACGCCGTTCTTGCAGTCGTCGTTCGAGGTGCAGGGGCCCGAGGTCGGCTTGTCGGCGCAGACTCCCGCCTGGCAGCGCAGGCCGTTGGCGCAGCCGGTGATCTGCGCCGAGGCGACGCAGCCCGCGCCGATCTCGCCGGTGGCCGCGCAGGTGCCGGCGGTGGCGCCGGTCTTGGCGAAGCTGAAGCCCTTGCAGCTCAGGCCGTCGGCGCAGGCGAAGACGATGGCGTCGGCGCTGGCGGCGGTGCAGCTCTGGCCCTGCGTGAAGCGCGTGCGGCACAGCCCGCCTTCGGGGCCCTGGTCGCAGAAGAGCCCGGCGGCGCACTGGTCGTTCCCCTCGCAGCTCGCCTGCAAGAAAGCGCGCACCGAGCACTTGCCGAAGCCGTCGCAGTAGAGGTCCAGCGCGCAGTCGTCGTCGCTGCTGCACTTGTCGTCGACGTTGTGCAGCTTGGAGCAGAGGTTGTCGATGCAGCGCAGGCCCAGGCGCAGATCGCAGGCGGGCTGGCACGGGCCGCCCTCGCCGGAAGCGCCGGCGCACGTGGAGGGGCAGGCACCCGCCACGGTCGGCGCGCAGCGGCCCTGCTCGCATTCGAAGATCCAGTTGCACTGCTGGCCCGAGTGGATGCTGCCGGTGACCGCGCGCTCGCACGCCGCGCCCACGTCGGGCGGGTTGCGGCCGCAGCCCCTGGCGTTGAGGCCGTCGATGCACGCCTGCGCCTGCCGCGCGTCGAAGGCCGAGGCGCCCTTGGCCAGCGCCTTGGGCAGGTCGGGCAGGTAGAGGGCGCGCGCGCCGTCCTCGCACTGCTGCTCGAGGAAGTCGGCGTCGCCGCGGCAGGTCTGCTCGACCTTGCAGACGGCCTTGGCGTAGGCGTCGGGGAAGTCCTTGGCCGAGATGGTGCCTTTGCCACAAGCGAAGAGCAGCAGCAGGGCGAGCCGGGGGGCGGTGCGTCGCATGGCCGGGAATGCTGCCATGGAAGCCGTTGCACGCCATCGGACGGAATGCTATCTGCACGCTCCCTTTCCGCGATTCGTGATATTCGGTCGGTTCCGCGGGGCGCTGGACCGGGGACCGGGCGACGGCGGGTCGTGAACCCGCCAGGCCCGGAAGGGAGCAACGGTAGCGGCTTCAACCGTGTGCCCGGTCCTCGGTCGAGCGCCTTGCATTTCATCCGGCGCGAAATGACAACTCCGTATCTCGTCCTTGCTCGAAAATACCGGCCGCAGCGCTTCGAGGACCTGACCGGCCAGGAGCACGTCGTGCGCACGCTGCAGAACGCGCTCCGGTCGGGGCGGGTGGCGCACGCATTCCTCTTCTGCGGCCCGCGCGGCTGCGGCAAGACCACCAGCGCGCGCATCCTCGCTCGCGCGCTGAACTGCGAGAAGGGGCCGACCCCCGAGCCCTGCGGCGTTTGCGGCCCCTGCGTCGAGATCGCGGCCGGCACCGACGTCGACGTGCAGGAGATCGACGCCGCTTCCAACAACGGCGTGGACGACGTGCGCTCCCTGCGCGAGGCGGCCCGCTACCTGCCGGCGCGCGACCGCTACAAAATATACATAGTAGACGAAGTGCACATGCTCTCGGGCGCAGCCTTCAACGCGCTGTTGAAAACGCTGGAGGAGCCGCCCGGGCACATCAAGTTCCTCCTCGCCACCACCGATCCACAGAAGTTGCCGGCGACCATCCTCTCCCGCGTGCAGCGCCACAACATCCAGCTGGTGCCGCTGGGCAAGATCGTCGCGCGCCTGCGGGAGATCGCGCAGAAGGAACAGGTTCTGGTCTCCGACGGCGCGCTCTCCTTGGTCGCGCGGCAGGCGCAAGGGTCGATGCGCGATGCGCTGGGGCTGCTCGACCAGCTCTTCTCGGCGCACGATCCCGCGGCCGGCGAGATCGGCGATGCCGAGGCGGCGCAGACGCTGGGGGCGCTCGACGACTCGGTGGTGCGCGAGATCGTCGCCGCCACGCTGGCGCGCGACGCGGCGGGCGCGCTCTCGGGCATCGTCCGCGCCTACGAGCAGGGCGCCGACATGAAGCGGCTCGCCGAGGAGCTGGCCGCGCGCGCGCGAAATCTCGCGGTGGCGGGGCTGCCCGGCGTGAAGCAGGACCTGCCCGACCACGAGCTGCGCGCGCTTTCGCAAGAGGCGTCCGGCCACGACCCGGCGCAGCTGGCGCGCGTCTTCGAGCTGTTGCAGCTGGCGCAGGACGAGGTGGCCAAGGCAGCAAATCCCCGCCACGCACTGGAGGTTGCGCTCCTGCGCGCCGTGCATCTCGCACCAGCGGGCTCGCTGCCCGATCTGGTCGCGCGCGTCGAAGCGCTCTCGCGGGGGACCCAGCCGCCCGCGCCGCGAGTGACCCGCACGCTGGTCCCCGAAGCCTCAGCGCGCCGCATCTCCCCTCGCCCCGAACGCACTCCTGAACCCGAACTTGAACCTGGACCTGGACTTGGACCCCAGGATCTGAGCTCGAGCTGGCGCCTCCTCATCGACTCCGTCCGCACCGCCCGCAAACCCCGCCTCGCCATGGCGCTGGAGAACGCAGTCCCCCTCGTCATCTCGCGCGACTCGGTGCGTATCGCCTTCAAGCGCGGCCACGTGATGGCGCCCGATGCCGAGGAGCGCGCGGTCATCGAGGCCGCCTTCGAGAAGGCGCTGGGATACAAGGCGCCGCTGCAGATCGTCGAGCAGGACGCGCCGGCCGAGGCTACCGTCGCCGAGCAGAAGCAGCGCGAGCGCGCCGACGCGCAGTCCAGCCGGCTCGCGCTCGCCCGCGAGCATCCGGCGGTGCGCGCCGCGGTGGAGGTGCTGGGCGGCGAGATCGAGGACGTGCGCGACCTCGGCGAGGAGTGAACGAGAGATGCCCGGATTCGACATCCAGCAGCTCATGCAGCAGGCGCAGGAGCTGCAGAAGCAGATGCAACAGGCGCAGGAACGCCTGCAGCGCAAGGAAGTCACCGGCTCCGCCGGCGGCGGCATGGTGCTGGTCACCGCCAACGGCAAGGGAGAGCTGCTGCGCGTGCAGATCGACAAGCAGGCCGTCGACCCCCGCGACGTGGCCATGCTCGAAGACCTGGTGCTGGCCGCGGTGAATTCCGCTCTCCGCGCGGCGCAGGAGGCGCAGGCCGCCGAGGGTCCGCTGCAGGGCCTGGGCAATCTCGCGGGCATGATTCCGGGGTTCCAGAAATGATCGCTCTTTTGCTCTTGCTCGCGGCGGAAGCCGCCGCACCACCCTCCGCGCTGGAGGCCGCGCTCAAGTCGGTGAAGCAGGACGGCCCGCTGCAGCTCGCGCCGGCCGCGCAGCAGGAGATCGTCGCGCTGTTGCCGCCCGCGCGCAAAGGCGAGGAGTGCCCCGAGGCCGCGCTGGTCGCGACGCAGGCCGAGGCGCTCAAGGACCGCGGCGACGGCGCCATCGCCATCGTGGAAGTGACCACCTGCAAGGGCGGCCGGGTGTTCGCGGTCTCCACCGGCCAGCCGGCGCGCATCGCCCGGCTGCTCGACTACCAGCAGGCGGAGGAGGTTCGCTCCGCCAAGGCGCTCAACCTCGGCGGCGGCAACCGCGAGCGCGATCTGGGGTTGGAATTGCAAGCCTCGCCCACGCTCTCGGAGATGCGGCTCTTCCTGCGCAGCCCGAGCGGCTTCTCCTTCGCCGACGCCGGCCAGCTCAAGGAGTTCGCCGCCCTGCGCGAGTGCGCCTCGGGCGCCGACGAAGGGAGCGGCTGGATCTCGTACTTGCGCACCGAGAAGGAGAAGCTGGCGGTGCTGCGCCTCGACGACTCCTGCGCCGGCGGCATCTGGCAAGCCAGCTGCCTGCTCTACCGATTCGATCAAGGCGCGCTCACCCGCGCCGGCGTCTGCGGCCTGCCGCCCAAGCTCGACGCCAGGTCGCTGAAAGTCGCGGGATGGAAGTAGACCCCATCGCGCGGTTGACGGTGCTGCTGGCGAAGCTGCCGGGCGTGGGGGAGAAGACGGCGCAGCGGCTCGCGTTCCACATCTTGAAGTCGCCGCCCGAGTACGCGCGCGAGCTGGCCGCGGCGCTCGCGGCGCTGCGCGACGAGGTGCGGCTCTGCTCCATCTGCTGCAACCTGACCGCGCGGGACCCTTGCGCCATCTGCCAGGACCCGCAGCGCGACGCGCGCATCATCTGCGTGGTCGAATCGGTGCCGGACCTGCTCGCCGTCGAGCGCACCCGCGAGTTCCGCGGCCGCTACCACGTGCTGCACGGCGCCTTGAGTCCGCTCGACGGCGTCGGTCCCGACCAGCTCAAGATCAAGGAGCTGCTCACGCGGCTGTCGGGAGTGGAGGAAGTGATCGTGGCGACGGATCCGACGGTGGAGGGCGAGGCGACGGCGTTGTATCTGACGCGGTTGTTGAAGCCGCTCGGCGTCCGCGTGTCGCGCATCGCGCAGGGCCTGCCCATGGGCGGCGACCTCGAATACGCCGACCAGGTCACGCTCGCGCGTGCTCTGCAGGGCCGCAGAGAGTTGTGAGCATCCCAGAGTACGACGAGGAGTTCCGGCAGATCGGCGCCATCTGCGATCGTCTGTTTCGAGACGCTGAAGCGAAGCTGCTGTTCCTCGTCGACAAGAATGGGCAGCTGATCCATTCGATCGGAGCTTCCGCGGACCTCGACGTCACCGCGCTTTCGTCGCTGACCGCCGGCAATATCGAGGCAGCGGGAGGGCTGACCCAGCTCATCGAAGACAAGGAGTTTTCGATTTGTTTTCCCGACGAGGAGCAGAGAGATGACGTCGTCATTCGAATCATCGCTGAGCGAGTCATTTTGAGCGTCTTCTTTGTGCCCGCTGCACGACTCGAAGAAGTCCGCGCCCACGTGGCGAAGGCAGCTGGGCTCATCGACTTCGTCCTCCGTAGCGTGAAGTGGGAGCCCGGCCGCGGCTGAGGCGGGGGGGCGTTGCGGGGGGCGCCCAGCCCCTCGCACAAGCGGAGGCCGAAGGCCGGAGCGCCCCAAAAAAAGAAAGTCCAAGTCAAAGTCGTGCGCTCCAGGGCCGCCGCGAGTTGTAGACCAAAGGGCCATCGTCTGTTAGCGTCGCGGAGCCACAACACCTGAGGAGAGGTCGAGCGATGGCCGGGCCGCAGATGGTGATGTACGACGAGGAGTTCCAGCAGATCAGCGCGGTCTGCGAGCGACTCTCGCGAGAAGCGAACGCCAAGATCGTCTTCCTCGTCGACAAGAACGGCCAGCTCATCGCCAGCGTGGGCGCGACGGAAAATCTCGACACCACGTCCCTGGCTTCGCTGACCGCCGGCAACATCGCCGCCACCGGCGGCCTGGCCAAGCTGATCGGCGAGAAGGAATTCTCCATCCTCTTTCACGAGGGCGAGAAGGACAACCTGCACATCAGCATCATCGGCGGGCGGGTGATCCTGGTGGTCATCTTCGATTCGCGCTCGAGCCTCGGCCTGGTCCGCCTGCGGGTGAAGAAAGCGAGCGACGAGCTGAACAAGATCTTCGAGGGGTTGATGAAGAAGGTCCAGGTCCCCGGCGCCGGCTCTCCCTTCGCGGAGATCACCGACGACGACATCGACAACCTCTTCAGCGAATAAGAGACCGCCCGAATGAGCTTCATCAACTACAGCTCGCGCGAGATCAACTGCAAGATCGTCTACTACGGCCCGGGCCTGTGCGGGAAGACGACGAATCTTCAGTTCATCTACGCCAACACCAACCAGCAGGCGAAGGGCAAGATGATCTCGCTCGCCACCGAGACCGAGCGCACCTTGTTCTTCGACTTCCTTCCGCTCTCGCTCGGCGAGATCCGCGGCTTCAAGACCCGCTTCCACCTCTACACGGTGCCGGGGCAGGTCTTCTACGACGCTTCTCGCAAGCTGATCCTCAAGGGCGTGGACGGCGTGGTCTTCGTGGCCGACTCGCAGATCGAGCGCACCGAGGCGAACATCGAGTCGGTGGAGAACCTGCGCACCAACTTGCAGGAGCAGGGCTACGACCTCGACAAGATCCCCTACGTCATCCAGTACAACAAGCGCGACCTCCCCAACGCCGCGCCGCTGGAAGAGCTGCAGAACCTGCTCAACCCCAAGGGCATCCCGTACTACGAAGCGGTGGCGCCCAAGGGCGAAGGCGTCTACGAGACGCTCAAGGCCATCGCCAAGCTCATCTTGACCGAGCTGAAAAAAGGGACGTAGCCCCGCTCACAAGCAGAGCGCGTAATAGTCGACTACGATTGTCGCGCCTGGCGGCGGCACGCTCACGAAGATGACGCTGTTCGACGGCTGGTCGTAGCTGTAGTCGGCCGGCGTGTTCTGCGCCGCGCCGTTCATGGTCACGATGATGGGCCGAGACGGGTCGGCGTTGCGCGAGAGCGCGAACTGCTTGCGCCCCTGGAACGCGCCCAGCGCGAGCTGGTTCGCGATGGCGCCCCAGTCGGCGTTGCAGATGCTCCACACCTGCCCGCCGGTGCCTTGCGCCACCGCCAGGTAGCGCGCGCCGCCGGGCTCGCTGTCGTTGGCGATGCACTGGTTGGGCTGGCCCTGGGCGTCGAAGGCGCCGATGGCGTTGAAGCTCACCAGGCCGGCGTTGTACTGGCCCTTCAGGTTCTTGAAGAAGTCGGTGTAATAGGCGGTGGTGCCGTTGCTCTCGTCGTCGTCGTCCTGCACGTCGATGACCACCAGCCGCGCGTCGTCGCGCAAGAACCCCTGCGAGCCGTTGGGCGGCGCCTTCTGGTTGGCGGGCGCCTGCAGCACGTCGCGCGCCAGCTCCAGCCCGGCCTCGCGCTGCGCGGTGCCGTTGGTGCCCAGCTGGACGTTCTTGGAGAAGGCGTCGGCCGGATTGGGCGTGGTGTTGGTGATGATGCCCGGCTGGCCGTAGAGCCCGCCGACGTAGATGGTGCCGGGATAGGAGTTGCCGCCGCCCGCGGGATTGTCGACCACGTCGTTGGCCGAGACGCCGATGTGGTAGTCGGCGTTGTACTTGAGCGCGGCGTTGATGAAGCTCGAGGCCTGCTGCGAGATCTGGCTCTGGTAGAAGCCGAAGGACCCCGAGTCGTCGATGACGAAGAGCAGGTCCACCTTGGGCGTGGTGGCCTGGTTGAAGGTGTCGACCTGGTGCGCGTTGGTGGTGCCTTCGCCCTTGAGCCCCACCGTGACGTAGGGGTTGTTGCTGGTGGTGTTGGAAGCGTCGCTCTTGATCTGCAGCGTGGCCGTCTCCTCCGCCGCCTGGCTCGGCTTGTAGGTGACCTGGATCGCCACCTGTCCGCTGGGCGGAATGGCGAACGGCGTGGGCGGCGCCGTCACGTAGAAGGGCGCGCCCACCGGGTCGAGGGTGATCGATTGCACGTTGATGGGCGTGCTCTGGCCGGTGTTGTAGAGCGTCACCGTCTGCGTCTTGGCCTTGCAGCCCAAGGTCACCAGCCCGAAGTCGAGGTCGGAAGGGATTACCTCCAGGTTGGAGATGTCGCCCTGGCCGCTCATGCCCACGTCGATGCACCCCGCCGAGTTGTCGGAGGGCAGGTTGGCGCTGCACTCGCTGGCGATGCTGGAGTCGCCGCTGTGGAAGTTCATGTAGACCGACGGCAGCTGCGGGATCTGGTTGGTGCTGGTGGGCGAGAAGGTCACGCTGATCTGCGTGCTCTGTCCCGGCGGCAGCGGCGAGAGCGGGTTGGGCGCGGAGATCTTGTACTCGCCGCAGCTGGTGCCGCCGAAGCAGATGGTCCCGCCCACCGATCCGAAGCCGTTGACGAACTTCATTCCCGTGATGTCGCAGTTGGCGCTGCCGACGTTGGTGATGGCGACGGGCAGCGTCTTGGACCTGCCCACCATCACGTTCCCGAACTGCAGCACGCGCCCGCTGAAGCCGCCGAATCCGAACGGCTCCGGAACCACGTTCACCCGGCACACGGCCTGCGCCACCGCCGTGCCGTTCAGCGCGACCTGCAGCGCGCCGTGGATGGGATCGTCGGAGTCGAATTCCAGCGTCCCGCTGTCGCTGGCGTTGGTGTCGGTCGCCGGTGGCGAGTAGGCCACGGTGGCGGTGAAGGAGTCGCCGGGCCGCAGCACCACCGTGCTGGTCGGCGGCGTGAGCACGGCGAACCAGGTGCCGCCGGCGACGATCTTGACGGCGGAGAGGTTGCAGTTGGCGGCCCCGTTGTTGGCCACGCTCACGGTGCTTTGCACGCTCTGGCCGCGCACCACGGGAGGGAACGTCACGCTCGAGGCGCTGGCCTGCAGGTGGCAGATGGGAGGAAAGACCGCGTTGCCGTGCAGCTTCACGTACTCGTCGGGTTGGCCGTCGTTGGGCAACAAGAGCGAGCCGAACTGCTCGGAAGTGTCGTCGGGCGAGAAGCGGACGGAGAAGGAGATCTTCTGCGTCGGCGCCAGCGTCTGCGGCCCCGGCAAGGATGTGGAGGTGAAGGTCGGCGAGGAGAGAGAGTCGAAGGCCGCCTGCTTCAGCGTCACCGGCGCGTCGCCGCAGGAGGTGAGGGTGACCGTCTTGTCCACCGGCGTGCCCACCGTGGCCTGGCCGAACTCGACCGGGCTGGGGTCGATGCAGAGGGCCGGCCCCGAAGCCACGCCGCGCAGGGGAATCTGCAGGGTGGGGCGCAGCGGATCGGCGGAGTCGACCCGCATCTGCGCCAGCCGCGGGCCGCCCGCCACCGGTGTGAACGCGACCGTGACGTCCACCGACGCCTGCGGATCGAGGCTGAGCGGAGCGTTGGCGCTGCGGGCGAACTCGGCGGCCATGGGTCCCGCCGGGTCGTAGACGAAGAGGCCGCCGAGGGGGACGGTGCCAGCGTTGCGCAGCCGCACCTTGGCCCTCGCGGTCTGGCCCTTGGCCACCACGCCGAGGTCGATGGTGGGGGGCTGGGTGGTGGGGCTGTCGCAAGTTCCGTCGCTGCCGTCGGCCTTGACGGTGCACACCTGGATGGAGGGAGGCTGTCCCAGCCCCACCGGCACCGAGTAGGTCGGGTGATCGGGATCGTCGCTCTGGAAGACCAGCTGCGCGTCGTCGGTGTCGATGCTCTGGGGCTCATAGAGCAGCGTGAGCTGCGCGCAGTCGCCGGGCACGATGGTGAGCCGCGTGCTCGCGCCGCGGGCCGCGCCGGTGCAGTCGGTGCTGAAGGCGTCCGGGACGGTGTACTCGGTGAGGCCGTCGTGATCGGCTTCGTCG
>Ga0307479_10002534_pt1 | contig 16608 bp, 15 predicted proteins | sample atmos_gasesECM4C_FD_203743 | JGI IMG/M metagenome (GOLD analysis project Ga0307479, IMG submission 203743) | Hardwood forest soil microbial communities from Morgan-Monroe State Forest, Indiana, United States - atmos_gasesECM4C_515 | ecosystem: Environmental > Terrestrial > Soil > Temperate... | reverse complement strand
GAAGCCGCCGCCGAATTCCAGAAAATCCTTGACCATCGCAGCGTTGTAATCAACGAACTTATCGGCGCACTGGCGCATCTCCAAATCGGCAGAGCCTACGCCCTGCAAGGCGACAGCGCCAAGGCTCGCACTGCCTATCAGGATTTCCTCACCCTCTGGAAGGACGCCGACCCTGACATCCCCATCCTCATCGCTGCCAAAGCTGAGTATGCCAAGCTGCACTAGACCGTTGCTAAAATTCGCCACTGTACAAAAGGCCTGCCCCAAGCGAAGTCGAACCGGCCGGGTGCCCCAGGTTCGGCTTCACACCTGGGGATTTTGACTTTGGTTTTGTCTCGTTCGCCGCGTACCAGCTTGAAACCATCCCGTATCTTTTAGGGTGAAGCTGCGGCGCTGTAGGCCGCTGGATGCGCTGAACCGATGATATGCTTCTTTGTGATCCGGCATCCAGCCACGGAGGTCGCACTATGAAGTTGCTAGCGGCAATTGGCGTTCTCTTGTTTGTTTCCGTGCCCGCTCACGCCCAAGGGGCAAAGCCTTGCGAAGAGCTGAAAGACGAAATCACCAAGAAGCTCGACGCAAAAGGCGTGAAGGGTTACACCCTGGAAATCGTCGCGAAGGACAAGGACGCGGAAGGCAAAATCGTCGGGACTTGCGACGGCGGCACGAAGAAGATCCTGTATAACAGGTCGTCAGCCCCTACCGAAACCCCGGCAAAGGAACCACCCAAGCCCTGATCCATCGGGCTGTGTGCCCCTACGCCAACCGTCATTCCGAACGGAGCAGGCCGATTTTTTCTTCCCTTTCGCTCCTGTGAAAGGGTCGGCCTGCGCAGAGAGGAATCCCTCTGCCCTTTCGAGACGACGCCGGTTCCAGAAGCCCTCCAGAAACCAGACACGTCAGCACCCACCCCTTTCCGGTTGGGGAAAGGGTGCGGATTTTGACATTGCTTCTGCCGTCTTGCCCCCTCCATGCCCGACCTTCCTTCCCCCGACCTGCGCCCCAATCGAACTATCTCCTAGCAGGCAAACCACTTACAAGTAATCACTTGACAAAGGGTACCAATATGGTATAATTGAGTTGTTGGGTCGGCGAGATTTTTCCCCGCCCTGCCAGCCATGGTCGCCCGCCGCGCGGTTCTTCTAACTCCTTCAGAATCAATCTATCTTATCCAGTTACTTTCTTGCAAACAGATCGCGCCCATAACTCCTTTAGAATCCGCACTTCTAGAAGTGTTCATTCTAAAGACCTTAAAATTCTTTAGAATCAACACTTATGAAAAACGGGGGGAGGGGTCTGGCTATGGTTGATCATAATCCCCCTCGGTCCTCCTGTTTCCTTACGTCCTTGCTTCTTTGCCTTGCTCCACTACAATCGCTGCGCTTTCGTCGGGGGGAGGAATGAGCCTAAGCCAGCGTTTTGACGAGATTAGAACCGGCTTTGAGCGCCCCTTCTGGGTCGCCAACATCTCCGAGCTCTTCGAGCGCCTTTCCTACTATGCCGCTTTCGCCTCGCTGGCCCGCTATCTCCACGAAGCCCTCGGCTTTCCGACCGAGCGTGCCACTGATCTCACCGGGCTGTTCGGCGGACTCGTCTGGTTCCTCGCCATCTTCGGTGGAACACTGGCGGACCGCCTCGGATTCCGCCGCGCCCTCTCGCTTGCATACTTCATTCTGGCAACAGCCTACTTCTTGATCGGCTCCATCGGAGCGCCGTGGCTTGCCCCGCTTCGCAACGCTGTTCCTCTCGTCGTGCTTGTCACGATCGTCTTGATGCTCCCTGCTGCCGGCGTTGCCCTGGTGAAACCCTGCGTTGTGGGCACCACCGCGCGCGCTTCCAAGGAAAATGTCCGCTCCATCGGCTACTCCATCTACTACACGCTGGTGAACATCGGCGGCGCGCTCGGCCCCTTCGTCGCTTCTTGGGTGCATCGGCATCTCAGCGTCGAAAACGTCTTCCGCGTCGCTGCACTTAGCGTCTTCCTCATGTTTTTTGGGGTGCTGCTCTTTTTCAAGGAGCCGCGTAAGGCGGGCGAACAGACCGTCGACACAATCGGCGAAACCCTCAGAAATTTCGTCAAGGTCATTACCAATCCCAAGTTCATGCTCTTCCTCTTGATTTTTTCGGGATACTGGATTGTCTACTGGCAGGAATTCATTACCCTTCCGCTCTACGTCCACGACTACATCAATCCCGCAACGGACACCGAAAGAATGCTTTCCACCGGGCCGCTGGTTGTCATCGCGCTGACCGTCGCCATCAGTGTCGTCATGCGAAAGATGGCCCCCTTCCGTGCCGTCGTTGTCGGTACGCTCGTCTCCATGATTGCCTTCGCTATCCTCGCGCTCCGCCCGACCGTTATGGCCGCTTACCTTACCCTCGTCGTCATAGCGCTCGGCGAACTCATACAGCAACCGCGTTATTACGATTACATCTCGCGCCTCGCTCCTGCCGGACAGCAGGGCACCTATATGGGCTTCGCTTTTCTGCCTCTGGGGATCGGTTCTTTCGTAGCCGGGCGCATCGGCGGCAAGCTTTTGCACCATTTCGGCGAAGTACAGCGCCAGCCGCAGCGTTTCTGGTGGGCCATCACTGCCATCGGCCTGGCGACAACTTTGTTGCTCTGGATTTACGACCGCATTGTTAAGCCGGGACAAGGTGCGACCAATGCACCGTAGAACACGCGGTTATTTCAAATGCGTGCTGGAACAGGGAGCAAAATTTAGAATTTCTGCCATCTTGATGGAGGCGGACTCTTCACGAACCACAAGTCACAAATCACGAGTCACGGCCTTTTCAGTTGACCATGCGGCGGAGAGACTCAAGAGCCTCGCGGGCGAGGGAATAGCGCGGCTCGACGTGCAGCGCTTCCTGAAAGGATTTCATCGCGGGACCGTACATCTCCTTGCCCAAATAGGCGCGGCCCAGATTGTAGTGCGGGAAATGGCGCGGCTCGTAGCGGCGGGCTTGCACCGCTTGCTGCAGCCAGGGAATGGCTTCATCGTAGCGCCCGAGTTCGATGAGATAGGCCCCGATATCGTTGTAGGGATTGCCGAAATCCGGATCGAGCTCGATGGCGCGCTTGCATTCGGCGATGGCCTCTTCGACGCGGCCCTGAAAATGATAGGTCCAGCCGAGAAAGGTATGCGCCTCGGCGGTGGGATGCAGGTCAAGCGAAGTTTGATAGAGCTCTACCGCGCGCTCGTAGTCGCCTTCCATTTGCGCTTGGTAGGCGTCCTGCAGAACTTCCCATGCACGCGCCAGGGCATCCTGATTCATGAAGCTATTAATTAGCACAGCGGTCCGAGCGCGTCAAAAGTACAAGAGTCCCGGCTGTGCACGGGAGGAACCTGTCCTTTGTGCCGGGCTGCCCCAATCGAAAATGTAGAAATTAAAGTGAGAAACAGCGAGAATGAACGCCCCGGCTCTCAGGAGCGGGTTAAGGGGGTCACGTGAAACTGAACTTCGTGATTTTTGGTGTTGTGGCGCTGGCTGCGGCCGGGGCGGTATACGCACAAAATGCACCGGCAAAGAAGAAGGTTCAGAGTGGATCAACAAAGGGATCTTCTGCAGCCGTGGCGCGGGGGAAAGAAGTGTTCGATAAAAAATGCGCTGTGTGTCATTACGCGGATAGCGACGCGAAGAAAATCGGGCCGGGGCTGAAAGGTTTGTCAAAGCGCGGAACATTTTCGGTGAACAACAGCAAAGTCACCGATGAGACCTTGAAGAACTGGATCGAAAATGGCGACACGCTGATGCCGCCGTTCAAGGACACCCTGGAGGCGGAGCAAATAAAGGACGTCATCGCTTACGTGAAGACTTTGTAGCGCGGGAACTTTTCTGCCGCGAAAAAGAAACTCCGGCAGCCCTGAGAGTGCCAGGCCGCCGGAGGCAAACTCAACTTAGACACCTGCTTTGGCACGTAGCGTCATGCGAAGTGGGGATGCGCCAAATTTGAGCTGGAAGCGCGGCCAGTTCGTGAACGCTGTGTCAGGGTCCGATGCTTCTTAGGGCGCGAAATCTACTTGAGGACCGCGTCCTTGAACGCTTTCGCTGCGCGCAGACGAACCACAGTCTTTGCCTTGATTTTGATCGCCTCGCCCGTCTGCGGGTTGCGGCCCATGCGCGCCTTGCGGTGCGCTTTCACGGCGCGGCCGATGTTTGGGATTACGAACTTGCCCGCTGCGCCCTTGCATTCTCTTACCGCGAGCTTGAAGAGCTCTTCAAAAAAGAGAGCTGCGGTTTTCTTGGGAGTGCCGACCTTCTCGGCAATGTGCGATACGATTTTAGATTTGCTCAACGGCGTGGCCATCTAGTCTGCTTATCCTCCTGATTTGTGGATCGGCCCCGGTGAGACCGGGGCAGGCCGCGAGCTCAGTTCCCCTGTTTTCTTGCACGAAACCCGGGCCGCTCGGCACTATATCCAAGGTGGTAAAGGAACGCAAGGGAAAACCGCAAAAAAGGCTGGAAAAATGAGCGTTTTTTTGGGCTACACGCAAATCAGGGCTTAAAACAAGGCTTTTTGAGCACTTCGACTCTCCCCTGAGCGTGTTTTGCGCCGTATTATCTTCGGAATTTCGCGGGAAAAATGAGCAAGGTTGAGAGAGTTTCCCAATTGGCAGGAATTAGAAGAGCGCGTGAGCGCGCGGTGAAACTGGGGCGGCAGCCTGTAGCGGTGGCATTTCTGGAGCTGCTTCGCGCCTATAACGTGGCGAGATCAGCGTAGAAGTAGGCGATGGCCTTTATTCCGTTGAAGTAATTTTCCAGGAAGATGTGTTCGTCGGGAGCGTGAGCGTTTTCGTCCGGCAAGCCGAAGCCGATCAGAACACACGGAACCTTGAATGTGTCATGCATTTGGGTGACGAACGGGATCGAGCCGCCCTCGCGGATAAAAACTGCCTTCCTGCCGAATCCTTTTTCGAGTGCGGCCTGCGCCTTTTTAAAGATGGGCGCGTGGAACGGCGCAACCCAAGGCTTGCCCGTGCTGAGGACTTCGAATTTACATGTCACCGTCTTGGGCAGAAGCTTGCGGACATGCTTCTCGAGAGCCCTGGCGATTTTCTGAGGATCTTGATAGGGAACCAGGCGCGTGGAGAATTTTGCGCAGGCCTTTGAAGGAATCACCGTCTTTGCTCCTTCGCCTGTGTAGCCTCCCCAGATCCCGTTGAGCTCCAGCGTGGGCCGCGTCCACAGCTGCTCGACGATGGAAAAACCTTTTTCGCCCGCATAGCCCGGCGCACCGACAGCCTTCTCGAAATCCTTTTTCTTCCACGGCAGCGAATGGAGGGCTTTGCGTTCGGCGGGGGAAAGTTTGGCGACGGAATCATAAAAGCCGGGGATGGCCACGCGGAAATTCTTGTCGTGTAGTTTGGCGAATAGTTCCGCAAGAATGGTCAGGGGATTCGGAACCGCGCCGCCGTAGACGCCGGAATGAAGGTCGCGCGCAGGGCCGGTGAGTTCGATCTGGTAATAATTGAGCCCGCGCAAGCCGTAGGTAATGGAAGGCGCGTTCTTCGCTAACATGGAAGTATCGGAAACGATGAGAGCGTCGGCCTTCAATTTTTCTTTGTTCTTCTGCACATAATCCCAAAGGCTGACGCTGCCGACTTCTTCCTCTCCTTCGATCAAGACTTTTACGTTGATGGGGAGCTTGCCGTTCACTTTTTGCAGCGATTCGAACGCCTTCAAATGGAGATGCACCTGGCCTTTGTCGTCGGCGGTGCCGCGGCCAAAGAGATTACCGTCGCGGACGGTGGGTTCGAACGCGGGCGAAGTCCAAAGTTCGAGTGGCTCGGCCGGTTGAACATCGTAGTGTCCATAAAAAAGAACCGTGGGCTTGCCGGGCGCTTCGAGCGATTCGGCATAGACGAGTGGGTGGAGATTTGTCGGAATGATTTGAACTGTTTTAAATCCTGCCCCGGTGAGACGGTCTGCCACCCAGCGAGCGGCACGCTCGACATCCGGCTTGTGTTCGCTCTTCGCGCTGACACTGGGAATGCGGAGAAATTCGAGAAGTTCCGCGAGATGCTGCTCGCGGCGACCTTCCATGAATTCAGCAAGGTTCATGTCGAGCGCTCAGAAAAAATGAGTCCTTTCCAAAATGAATTTGAAAATTGTGAAAAGAATGTTGGCGGCGGCGGAATGAATAGGGAGCTTCGAATGACCAGCCGCAGCCGCTCTCCTATTCTAGGGCCGCCATGGGTTTGCGTACAAGCAAACGGGTTCCCGGCGCCGGGTCATTTCTTGAAATGCCGGCCTTACGACCCTGTGACCGGGCACTGTTAATATCCCAGATCGCGATTTCTGAGGAGTCGGAAAGATTTCACTTGTCCGGTAAGCGCGGCGGTCTCAATGGGTCGGCACAACACTAGGCTCGAAGTCTACTTCCAGGGTGTCAAAAGCTAAAATCGTTCGCGAGCGTTGAATCAGGCGGAACACTACCCTGACTAGCCGCCCAGCCGTTTCTCATATCGGACTCACCAAGTGGGATTAGTTCCGGTTTCGGTTGATTACCTCGCCGCGATTTGTCCGTCACAGTGTCTATAGAGTGTTAGGATTGCTCCGATCCTACCGGGGCAAGTCGAAGGCCGACGGAGGCCAAAATGGCGATACTGGGGTCCGCGCAGCTACCGCCGGAAACTTGCATTCCGAGCCGTGTTTCAACCGCCCCAGTCACAAAGCTTGCACCGAGGCACCCTGCCCTCGTCCGCGCCACCCACTGGATCACCACTATCTGTTTTTTTGCCCTGCTCCTCACCGGCATCGAAATTGTAATATCTCACCCGCGCTTCTACTGGGGTGAAACCGGCACCAACTTGACTAAACCGTTGTTTCAACTGCCGATCCCTTCCTCAAGAAGATTGGTGCCCACTGGTTACGGTTACGTGCTGCCGGACCAGAACGGCTGGAGCCGCGCGCTGCACTTTGAAGCTGCCTGGATCGCGGTGCTGACAGGCTTGCTGTATGTAATTTCCGGTCTACTTACAAGGCATTTCCGAAAAGACTTGGTCCCCAGCAAGGCCGATCTGTCATGGCGGGCGCTCTTGACCTCCTTTGCAAAACCGTTGCGCTTTGAACGGCCGAGTGCGGCAGAGGCTTCTTCCTACAATGGGCTCCAGCGCCTTACGTACCTATTTGTGATCTTCGTTCTATTCCCCTTGGTCATCTGGAGCGGCTTGGCGATGTCCCTCGGCTTTGCCTCCGCCTTCCCGTGGTCCGTTACTCTGTTGGGCGGCCGTCAATCCGCTCGCACCATTCACTTCTTTGTCTCTCTGGCTCTTGTGCTGTTCCTGTTTGTCCACGTCGCGATGGTTTGCCTTGCCGGATTCTGGAGCCGCACAGGAGCCATGATCACAGGCCGCATCGGTACACGTAAGGATCACACATGATCAACCTTTCACGCCGAAAACTCCTCGTATCCGGACTCGCAGCAACGGCGGGGGCATCGGGCTTAGCGGTGGCCGCGCGCCTTGCCCAGAAGTATGGCTTGGTTCCGCCCGACCACGGCGGAATCTACGGTCTGGGTGAAACGCTAACCTACGCGTCACAGCGGCTGCTGACGCGGCATTCCTTGGCGCGCGAATTCCCGCGCAGCCAGATTTCGCCGCGCCCATTCCCGAACGAACTCGCGCCCCTCACGGAAGAGTTTAAGCGCCTTCAGGCCGGGGGATTCGCCGACTGGCGGCTCTCCGTCGATGGCATGGTCGCCCAACCTGCGTCGTTTTCCGTTGCTGACCTGAAGAGCTATCCGTCTCGCAGCCACATCACCGAACTCGCGTGCGAAGAGGGCTGGTCCTACATCGCCGAGTGGATTGGCGTTCCTCTCTCGCACGTGTTGAACCTTGTGGGAGTTCGCCCGCAGGCTAAATACGTTGTGTACACTTCAATGGAACCCGATACCTGGGACAGCATCGATATGGCCGATGCTCTGCATCCTCAGACTTTTCTCTGCTACGGCATGAACGGCAATGAGCTTCCGGTGGTTCACGGTGGCCCGCTTCGCATGCGGCTCCCCCGGCAAGTGGGCTACAAGAATAAAAAATTCATCACGCACCTGACGGTCACAGACAATCTGAAAAGGTTCGGCAAGGGCCTCGGCTGCGTCGATGCCGAGTACGGCTACGCCTGGTACGCCGGCATCTGACAGACTCATTTCAGGCGAGTGGCCCATCTCTGTCGTGAATCCTTGGCCCACGTGACAGACGTCCTCATCCCGAATTTGGACTTTCGCGGCGTTCGCTCGGAATCGCGCACAAGCAAGCGGGTTCCTGGCACTGGGTCATTCAAACGAGATATCGGATTCTTGCCGTCGATACTTGCCGTCGATAGAGGTTAGAAGTCGAGCCGCAGCGCTACAATACGCCCGCAGATACTGCATTGTGAAACCAAATGCTCCTCCGTGCCCTTGGGGCCAGATAACATAAAAGCTCCTTTCACTCACTGCGCTTGAGTTCCGCACAGCGCGTTGCCTCGATCGGTCGGAAAGCGGAGTCACTGCAGCTACGCGGGAGCGCCGGTGCAAGGTGACAATCGTGAATTACCCACAACGGCTCAGGCCGAAACCGCTTCGCCGGTCGACCATCATCGCCATAGTAGGAATCGCTCTCGGAGCAAGTCCGGTGGATTCTGTTTGGAAACCATAAGGCCAAAAACGCCGTCGTACGCGCTTTCACCCCAGTCTTCAGCCAGGTTGCGGATGCGGAACACCTGGCCAGCGGGCCAATTGACGCTTCGCACCTGCCAACGGAAGATGGCGTTATGAGCGAAACGACATCTATAACCCCACGGCGCAGCGGGCGTGTCTTTCATAAAATGCGCGTGCAGGCGCAAGGACGCAGCCATAATGGCCGCAAATTCCGCGAAACCTGCGAAACCGTGGTCGTCAATGCCCATGGCGGTTTGCTGCTTCTGAAGCACGAAGTCAAGGATGGGGAGATGCTGGTCCTCAGCAACCCGGAGACACAGGAAGAACTGGAATGCCGGATCGTCTATCAGGGCGACCCGGGGGAGAAGGGGCAGCGCGTCGGGATCGAATTTCTAACCCCAGCGCCGCGTTTCTGGGGGCTGGAATTGGAAGATAAGCCATCCTCAAGCGTTGACGATTCCACCTCTGTCCACTGATTTGTGTTTCTCGCCAGGCAAGTTCCCGGCACTGTGCCCGTTTGATTCGAGACGTTCACGTTGACCGAGCTTGGGTAGGCATCAAGCCACGATTCCTCCGGTCGGAATGACGGCTTTGCTCATGCGCGCGGTGCTACAGATGGGGCTAGGAAACGCTGGCGGGGACGCGCGGGGAGGCAGAGCTCTGCACGAGTTGCCGCTTGCGGCGCAAGAACCAGTCTGCTAAACGCCAGGCCAGAAGAATGACGACTATCGCCGCGTAGAAGAGCGGCTTGCGCACATCCGATTTCACCAGCCAATAGTAGTGGATGACCCCACACACGGCGCTAACGTAAATCGCGCGGTGGAGCATCTGCCAGCGGCGTCCACCGAGGCGGCGAATCCAGCCGGCGGTGGAGGTAAGCGCGAGCGGGATTAGAAGCACGAAGGCCGTGAAACCCACGGTGATGTAACGACGCTTCTGAACATCTTTCCACATCCCTGCGAGAGAGAAGGACTGGTCGGGCCCGATGTAAGTGAGAAAATGCAGACAAACGTAGAAGAAGGCGAACAGGCCAAGCATCCGGCGAAAGCGAATCAGATCCGGAAGATGGAGGAGTTTTCGCAGAGGCGTGATCGTAAGCGTAAAAAGCAGGAAGCGCAGCGTCCAATCGCCGGTGGCATGCTGCACGAATTCGACGGGATTTGCGCCGAGACCAGCATGAAACGCGCGCCAGACAAGAGAAGCAAACGGCACCAAGCAAATGAAGAAGAGAACGACTTTGGTCCACTTGTTGGTTAGGAGGCGGCGCACGCGGGAATCCCGGCTCAGTAGTATTTTTTCAGGTCCATGCCGTTGTAAAGACTGGCGACCTGGTCGGCATAGCCATTGAACATGAGCGTGCTGCGCCTGAAGATTTCGCCGAGGCGGCGCTCTTTCGCCTGGCTCCAGCGCGGGTGATCGACGTTAGGATTCACGTTGGAATAGAAACCGTATTCGTTCGAGGCCGCTCGATTCCAAGTCGTGGGAGGCTGCTTCTGCGTGAAGCGAATTTTTACCAGCGACTTGATGCTCTTGAAACCATATTTCCAGGGAAGGACCATGCGCACGGGCGCGCCATCTTGATTCGGGAGCGTCTCGCCGTACATTCCCACGCACAGAAGTGCGAGAGGATGCATGGCCTCATCGAGCCGCAAGCCTTCGACGTAGGGATAGTCGAGGCCGGTGTATCTCGATTGCGGCATTTGGCCGAGGTCGTAATAGCTTTCGAAGGCGACGAATTGCGCTTTGGGAGTAGGCTCGACGAGTCTTGCAAGAACATTGAACGAGTAGCCGATCCAGGGCACGACAATAGACCACGCTTCGACGCAGCGATGGCGGTAGATGCGCTCCTCGAGCGGCGCCAGCTTGAGGATTTCCTCCATCGTGAATTTGCGAGGTTTGCTTACTTCCCCTTCGACCGAGACGCTCCAGGGAGAAGTGCGGAAATTCTGTGAATTCTTTGCCGGATCGCTCTTGTCGCTTCCAAACTCGTAGAAATTGTTGTAATGCGTTACGTCGTTGTAGGGAGTTTGTTTTTCATCGGTGCTGAATGGGCTTTTCCCCAGGCCCGTGAGCTTGGTTGTCGCCTGGGCGGTGATCGAAGGCGAGACCAAATTCAGCAGTCCTCTTCCGGCGGCAGCCGCAACCCCCGCAAGCCCCATCCCTTGGAGAAATTTCCGCCGGTCGAGATAGATAGACTTTGGAGTTATATCGCGGTAGGTCAAGTCCGGAGTTCGCCGGATAGGCATCGACTACGTCTCCTCGGAATCAGACGCGCGCCACAACTATTCTACGTCCGTACCTGTTCATTGGATGTAGGATTCGGGAAAGAGATTCCGGAGGGGTTGCCGGCGCTGTGCTCATGGTGCGGGCCGATTCGTTAGGATCAGCTTGCCGCCGGAGCGGGCCAGAGTGAAAACCGAGCCGCCATCGATTCCTGCGAGGGCTTTGTCGCGGGACTCAAGTTCCGTCCACAGGAATACGCGCCGAGGCCCGGCCCAGAGACGTTGGAAGGAAGCGGAATCGTCAAAGATCTGCGGAGCATCCGGAAAATAGGAGCCATACCAGAGATTTGCGCTGCGACCGTTCAGGATGCGCACCTGGTGACCGGTGTAGTAGTTGATGGTTGAGCCGCCCTCATATTCCCCATTGATTTCGATGATGTCACCGGGCTGGCAGACGCGCGCGATGGCATCGGCCAGCGGCTTCGAGGTGAGAAGCGGGCTGAAGGTAACCAGCGCTATGTGAATGGCGAGGAGGAGGCAGAGAGTCATCGCGGTGAGAGACCAGTTGCCGAGGTCTGGACGTTCGCGCTTGCGGAAACGCCAGTTCAGCGCGGAGCCCAGGAAGAGCGACAATCCGAATAGAAGAAGCGGGGCTCTAAACATGGTCATCACGCGCAGGTTGAGATCGAGGAAGTGGCCGAGAGAGAGCGCGTATTGTTGCGATTCCGCTGGAGCGGGATTCAAGAGGCCGGCGATATCGGCGCCGGGCGAAACAGGCGGAGAGGCAATCGCGAGGGCGACAGCCAGGATGCCAACGAGCAAACCAAGAATAGCGAGGACCGTGGATGAGACTTTACCCCATCGGCGCGGCCGGGAGCCGACTGGCGAAGATTCCTCCTCCGCCAGCCAACTGCCGATCAAAAGCGCGAGAGCGGGAAGCGCAGGAAGGACGTAGTATTCCTGGCGGGTCGAGAAGCTAAAGAAAAGAACCACAAAAAACGCGCCGAGGAGAAAAACCAGTCTGGCCCGCGCGGCGGGAGAATCGATGGACTCGCGTATGCGGGAGAACTTCACGTTGGCCAGCGCTTGCGGAAGAAAAGCGGACCAGGGAAACAACCAAACGAGCAGAAGTCCCCAAAAGAGCAAGAGGGGAACCGTGCCGTAATCCCGCGGGACGCGCTTGTTGAGATAGCGGAGAAAATGTTCGTTGACGAAGTAGAACCAGAAAAAGCCGCGCACATTGCCCTGGGTGGGATTGCGCAGGCCCGCGAGGATATGCCATGGCGCGGCGATGGCGAGAAAGAGCAGCGAACTGGAAATGAGGCGTATTTTGAGGAGTTGACGGAGCTGGCGCGTCCAGAGAAGGTAGAGACCGATCGCGGCGGCCGGGAAGACCAGACCGATCAATCCTTTCGTGAGGACGTTCAAGGCGCAGGAAGCCGCAAGGCCCCAGCAAGCGAGGCGTGAGGGCTCGGCGCCCTCGAAGGTGCGGAGGAAGAATCCCAGGCTGAGGATCAGCCAGAGGCCGACGAGAATGTCCGGGATTAGGAAACGCGTAAAGAGATAAGGCCCCAGTGCGATGACGGAAGCGAGAGCAGCATAGAAGCCTGCGGCTTCGCCAAAAGAGCGGCGGCCTAGAAAGTAAACAGAAACGAGGAGAGCCAATACGCCAAGGGCCAAGGGCAACCTGGCGGACCAATCGTGTATTCCAAAGAGTTCAAAGCTTGCGGCCACGGCCCAGTACAAGAGGGGCGCCTTTTCCAGGTAGCGGATGCCATTTGCGTGGAGAGTGACCCAATCGTGGCTGAGCACGATTTCGCGGGCCGCTTCGGCATGAACGGAATCGGCGTCATCGAGGAGCGCGGGCCGAAAAAGCGCGGAGCCGTAGGCAACTGCCCAGAGAAGGCAAAGGGTTCCCAGATAGAAGGGGGTGCGGGAAGAGACGCGGGCTTCAGAAGGCATGCTGGAAAAGGCGGCTATTCGCGCTTTATTCGAAGTAAGCTTAGGAAAAAGCTGGCGAGCGAGATCTGAAAACCTAAAGTCATGGACACGGCAGCCGGCATGGTCAGCCGAAGCATCTGGCCGGTATTCAATTGACCGAAGTGATGAGCGCGCCACGAAGCTACGGCATACACAGACAGTCCCAATCCAGTGAGAAAAATCAACGCTCCCGCCAAAAGCCCAGTCTCAAGGTTGGCGTAGGAGAAGAATTTTTCTACCTTCGTATCTGCCGGGTGCAAACCCTGGGAAATCGCGAATACTTTCGCAAATAGAGCGATCGTGATTGCCTGAAAACCCAACAGGATAGAAATAGCGGCATAGACCAAGGTGTCCACATCGAAAGTCACCGACCCTATTTGTTTGGGTCCGGTGATGAGCCAGCCAGTCATGGCTGTTCCCGCGAGCATCAACAAAATGCCGGGATACAAGAATAGCCATCGAGGACTGTATAAGAGGAGGAAACGGAGGCCTCGCCAGCCATCCCTCCACGTGCGCAGGTGCGGCGGGCGGCTGCGGCCATCGGGAGATAGAGTCGTAGGCACTTCAGAGACCCGCATCCCTAAGAGTGCCGCCTTCACTACCATCTCGCTCGCGAATTCCATGCCTGACGTGCGAAGTCCCATTTTTTCGTAGGAGTCTTTTTTGAATCCGCGCAAGCCACAGTAGAAATCACGACAAGGGGCGTTGAAGAAAAGACGCCCGAGCCACGTCAGCGTGGGATTCCCCAAGTAACGATGCAAACGAGGCATAGCTCCTTCAGCGATTCCTCCGAGAAACCGATTGCCCATCACTAGATCCGATCCCGCCCGCAACTCCGTGAGGAACCGCGGAATATGCGAGAAGTCGTAACTCGCATCGGCGTCTCCCATCACGACGTATTTTCCCCGCGCAGCGGCGAATCCGCCGCGGAGAGCGCTCCCGTAGCCCTTCTGCTGCACGTTGACCAGCCGGGCGCCACACTCCACTGCAAGTTGCTGTGAGCCGTCCGTGCTGCCGTTATCGGCCACAATGATCTCTCCGCAAATGTTGGCGGCGCGCATGGTTTCCTGTGCTTTGGCAATGCAAATTCGGAGGGTCTCGGCTTCATTCAAACAAGGCAGGACGACAGACAACTCCACGGGAGGCTGAGCCGAAGCCGATGCTTCCACGCGCATTCTTGCGTGTGCGCTCATAACATGCGGAAAAAAATAATACTCCATTTCCGACCGATCGCGTGCAGGTATTGCCGAAAATTGGAGTCAGAGGCTCTTCCCAGATGAAGTTGTGGGTTAGGAAGCGATTCCATTGTTTTGCTCGCGGAATTCGTCAAGAGGCAGGCTTTCTGGAGAGAATTTGATACTGGGCGCCCGCCGGGATCCGCGAAAAGTACGGCTCGAGAAAACGGAAGAGTTTCAAGAATCGCGGAAAAAAGAAAAGATAATGAATCTTGATGACTTGAAAGCCTTGCTCTCGAAGCAAGCGCACAGCTTCAGGGGGTGAAATCATTATGGCGTCACGGTCGAAGGAACACTGTGACATGACGTACCGCGTGCCGGGATTCCAGGGATTGTTCTCCCATAAAGCAAACAGGCCGCCGGGCCGAAGGCAGCGGCGTATGTAATCCAACGAAGAACCTCTCTCAGCGATTGGAATATGATGAAAAACACCATTGCAATAGATCAGGTCCACATTCGCTTGAGGAACGTAATCGTGGAACGCAAAGAATTTACAGGTGTCGGATTCGTGCTGCAAACGGGCGCGCTCAAGCGAGCGGGGGGATACATCGAGCCCCATGACAAGATCTAGGTTGAATATTTTGCGCAACAGAGCAGAAGTGTTGCCCAGCCCACAGCCAAAATCGATCGCGGTGCTTGGTTGCTCTCGCAGCTGTTGAAGAGTCCGTCTCAGCCATCTGACCCTTTCGAGCGCGAAATAATTTTTGTCCTCGCCGCTGACTGCTAAAGCTTGGTTCAATTCCGCATCATAAGTGTCGGCGTACTTGTCGAATTGGGGAGAGGAACTCAATGAGTCGCGGCGATGGTCACGCAGTGCTTTTGACAGAGGAGGCGAAGGTCTCCCCTCTGCGGACATAGTGCCGCTCAAAGTATTTCTGATATTCGCCGCTGCGGGTCTCCTCGAGCCAGGCGGAGTGTTCCTGGTACCAACGAATGGTTTCCTCAAGGCCGCGGTCGAATTCCCATCGCGGTTGCCAGCCCAGCTCATTCTTCAATTTCGTGCAGTCCAGGGCATAGCGGCGGTCGTGGGCCGGGCGATCGGCGACAAATTGCAAGAGGCTTTCAGGCCGTTTCAACGTGCTGAGGATTTTTCGCGCCACCGTGATGTTCTCCAACTCGCATCCGCCGCCGATGTTGTAGACCTGGCCTTCTTTTCCGTTTCGCAGAATTAGGTCTACTGCCCGGCAGTGGTCGGAGACATGAATCCAGTCACGGACGTTTCGCCCGTCTCCGTAAACCGGCAGGGACTGGCCGGCCAGCGCTTGAGAGATCATCAAAGGAATGAATTTCTCGGGAAATTGAAAAGGGCCATAGTTGTTGGTGCAGCGGGTAATAATTGCTGGAAAGCCGTGTGTCTTAAATGCGGAAAGAACCAGAAGATCGGAGGCTGCTTTGCTCGCCGCATAAGGACTAGTGGGCGCGAGCGGAGACGACTCCGTTGATCGTTCGTCGGGCCCAAGACTCCCATAGACCTCGTCGGTGCTCACGTGGACGAACCGGCCTACGCGGCTGGCGCGACAGGCATCGATCATTCGCCAGGTACCCTCAACGTTCGTACGCACGAATGGGGTGGCGTCTTCAATGCTTCGGTCAACATGGCTTTCGGCAGCAAAGTGGACTGCAGCGTCGCAATTTTTCGCAACTTCGGCTACGGCTGGGTCCGATATGTCCAAACGGACGAACTGCACGCGAGGGTCCTGCAGAGGCCCTTCTAAGTTGCGCAAATTACCGGCATAGGTGAGCTTGTCGAGGACAACGATCTGGTCCGACGGATGATCCCGCAGGATTTGATGGACAAAATTGGAGCCGATGAATCCTGCCCCTCCGGTGACGAGAATGCGCACGGCTAGCGTCCTCCGTGAGAAGCGTGCGTATATTCAGCGCCGGCCACACTTTTTTCTCGGACCAGGTTGCTGGCCCGCCAGAGGGATTCGAACGTGCCCGCGTCGGTCCACCAACCTTCCAGGATTTCGTGGGTTAGCTGGTTCTCGGCGAGATAAGAGTTGTTTACGTCGGTGATTTCGTATTCCTGCCGGCCGGACGGCTTGAGCTTTCGAATGCGGTCAAACACGGTCGGATCGTAGAAATAAATCCCAATGACCGCATAAGGCGACGCGGGCTTCTTGGGCTTCTCTTCGATGCGGACAATCCGGCCATTGTCGAAAACAGGAACTCCAAAGCGCTCGGGATCGGGTACCTCTTTGAGCAGCACCTTAGCTCCACGGTCCTGTTTTTCGAAATTCGTCTTGGCGAAGCGGACGCTTCCCTCAATGATGTTGTCCCCGAGAATGACGCAGAGCTTTTCCCCGCGCGCGAAATATTCCGCCAGGCGCAGGGCATCAGCAATTCCACCTTCGCCTTCCTGGTAGGCAAAATTAAGCTGGTGCAGCCCAAAATCCTTGCCGTTCCGCAGCAGGCGCAAGAAGTCCCCCGCGCTGCTTCCGCCGGTTACGATCAAGATGTCGTCTATTCCGGCATCCACCAGCGTCTGCAGCGGATAGTAGATCATCGGCTTGTTGTAAATCGG